>Ga0209510_1002654_pt1 | contig 17882 bp, 11 predicted proteins | sample BiotimSIPDNA_FD_185749 | JGI IMG/M metagenome (GOLD analysis project Ga0209510, IMG submission 185749) | Anaerobic biogas reactor microbial communites from Washington, USA - Biogas_R1 time_0 SIP DNA (SPAdes) (version 2) | ecosystem: Engineered > Bioreactor > Anaerobic > Unclassified | place... | reverse complement strand
CCTTAATTCCGCAACACTATAATTTAACTTTATTTATAAGTTCCTGAGCAACAAAAAGTTGCCCAGGATTTTGCCGTGTCAGATTTTTCACTTATCTTAGTGTTGCAATTAGAAAACAAGCGAAAATCGTAACAAGGCATGGCAAAGGTACAAATAAAATATGAGAAACTCACACCTTTTGGAGGAATTTTTTCAATCATGGAGAAATTTGACTCCATGCTTTCACCCGTTATAGACTCAACACTGGGTCAGAGATGCAGCAGTATCATCGGATATCAGTTCAGCGAGATAGTCCGTTCGCTGATGAGCGTTTATTTCTGTGGCGGCTCATGCGTGGAAGATGTAACGTCACACCTGATGCGCCATCTCTCGTATCATCCTACCCTTCGTACATGCAGCTCTGATACCATCCTCAGAGCCATCAAGGAACTGACACAGGAAAACATCTCCTATACTTCCGACCAAGGCAAGACCTATGATTTCAATACCGCAGACAAACTCAACACATTGCTTATAAACGCTTTGGTTTCTACAGGCGAGTTGAAGGAAATTGAGGAATACGATGTTGACTTTGACCATCAGTTCCTTGAAACGGAGAAGTATGATGCAAAACCGACCTACAAAAAGTTCCTCGGCTACAGGCCTGGCGTATATGTTATCGGTGACAAGATAGTCTATATCGAGAACAGCGATGGCAACACGAATGTGCGTTTTCATCAGGCAGACACCCATAAGAGATTCTTCGCTCTTCTGGAATCCCAGAACATCCGTGTAAATCGCTTCAGGGCAGACTGCGGTTCCTGCTCGAAGGAAATCGTCAGTGAGATAGAGAAGCATTGCAAACATTTCTACATCCGTGCCAACCGATGCAGTTCGCTCTACAATGACATCTTTGCTCTGAGAGGATGGAAGACGGAGGAGATTAACGGAGTCCAGTTCGAACTCAATTCCATTCTCGTTGAGAAATGGGAAGGCAAGTGCTATCGTCTTGTCATCCAGAGACAAAGACGCAACAGTGGCGACCTTGACCTGTGGGAAGGCGAATACACTTACCGTTGTATTCTGACCAACGATTACAAGTCATCGACAAGGGACATTGTTGAATTCTACAATCTGCGTGGCGGCAAGGAACGTATCTTTGACGACATGAACAACGGATTCGGTTGGAGCAGGCTCCCCAAGTCATTCATGGCGGAGAATACTGTCTTTCTTCTGCTTACTGCATTGATACACAATTTCTACAAGACCATCATGAGCAGGCTTGACACCAAGGCTTTTGGGCTCAAGAAAACGAGTCGCATAAAGGCTTTTGTCTTCAGATTCATCTCCGTACCTGCCAAGTGGATCATGACTGCAAGGCAATACGTGCTGAATATCTACACAGAGAACCGCGCTTATGCAAAACCCTTCAAAACAGAATTCGGATAAGAATCCTTTCTTTCCGGTTAGAATATGCGTATTACCTCAAGTCGCATCGTGGGGTAAGGGGATGGTGGCTACATATTGATGTTGTGCTGTTGCTTTTTACTGAAAGCTGCTACTAACGACTCATAAATCTACCCTTAATCACGTATTGGATGATAGTTGCGGATTTTAGGTCAATTATTGTTATTTATGAAAAGAAAGACTTTATTTATCTCGATGGTTGCATGGGGAGCATCTGCCATGTTTTCCTCTCTTGCGGCTTGCACAAATATGATTGTAGGTAAGAAAGCGAGTGCTGATGGCAGTGTGATGGTGAGTTATAATGCTGACTCTTATGGTATGTATGGCGATGTGTATAGCCACAAGGGTGGTGTGCATGCCAAAGGTGAAATGAGAAAGGTATATGAATGGGACACCAACAAGTATTTGGGTGAGATTCCTCAGGCAGAGAGAACCTACAATGTGGTGGCTCAGATGAATGAGTTGCAGGTGAGCATCACAGAGACCACTTTTGGTGGTAGAAAGGAACTTTGGGACACGGATGGCAAGCAGATTGGCTCTGCTGAACTGCCTTTTGGTATTGATTACGGGTCGCTGATTTACATTGCTCTCGAGCGTTCCACTTCTGCTCGTGAGGCTATCCAGGTGATGACTTCGCTCGTGGAGCAGCATGGATATTGTTCAGAGGGAGAAACCTTCTCTATCTGTGATAAGAATGAGGCATGGGTGATGGAGTTGATAGGCAAGGGCGCAGGAGAGAAGGGCGCAGTGTGGGTGGCTGTGCGTATTCCTGACGATTGTGTGTCTGGCCATGCCAACCAGAGCCGTATCACTCGCTTGAGCCAGTTTGATAAGAAGCAGATGTTGCGCTCTAAGGATTTGATTTCTTTCGCCAGAAAGAAAGGCTACTTCAGTGGCAAGGATGCCGATTTCTCTTTCCGAGATGCCTATGCTCCCAATGATTTCGGTGCTGTGCGCTATTGTGAGGCCCGTGTGTGGAGTCTCTTCAATCGCTGCTGTGATGGTATGGATCAGTATGTGGAGTATGCCAAGGGCAATGACCAGAAGGGCGAGATGCCGCTCTACATGAAGCCTCGTCACTTGATCAAGGTGCAGGAGGTGATGGATGCAATGCGTGATCATTATGAGAACACTCCTTTTGATATACGAAACGAGTTGGGTGCGGGGCCATACAATATGCCTTATCGTCCCACTCCTCTGGAGTTTAAGGTTGGTGACAAGACCTATTTCAACGAGCGTCCCATTTCCACTCAGCAGACTTCTTTCTCTTTTGTGGGACAGATGCGTGACCAATATCCTGATGCTATTGGTGGTATTGCTTGGGTGACGAATGATGATCCCAACATGACTCCTTTTGTGCCTCTCTATTGTGGCATCAGTGAAGTGCCTCGTTGCTTCCGTAGGGTGGAGGGCAAACAGGATGACGCCACCTTCTCTTGGGAGTCTGCTTTCTGGGTGCAGAATACGGTAAGCAATATGGTTTATCCCTATTATGACAAGATGTTTCCTGATGTGCTCAGATGCAGAAAACACATTGAGACATTTGTGGACTCAGAGTCTCAATATGCTCAACGCTTCAAGGAAATTCTTGAGAAAGCAGGTGCGGAAAGGCTCACAGCCGAACTCACGGAAACTTCAAACACTCTTTCCGAAAGAATGCTTTCTGCTTGGACCGACCTCTTCCAGTATCTCGTGGTGAAGCATCTGGATATGGCAGTGAAGAAGGTGGATGAACAGAATCCGAGAGAATTCAAGAGGACAGCACACGGCTTAGTGGATTCTCCCATCCGCCCAGGCTATCCAGAGCCTTTCATCAAGAGAGTGATGGAGGAAACGGGCGAGAAGTATCTGATGAAGTAGGAGAAGAGCGAGGGACACCGAAGCCTGTTTTAATCAAACAGGAAACTTTATCCGTCCAACACATCAACGGAAATGTAGAGATGGAAAATGCTGGCGAAAACCGAATGGTTTGCCAGCATTTTTTGTCTCCTTATTGAATGTAAGGTTGTTGAAATGAGGTCACGCTAAATGCCCCATACAGTCTTGCTGAATAATGAACAATGTTTCGTTGGTCGATGAAGCATTGTTCGTTGGCACTTGAAGCATTGTTCGATGGCACTTGAAGCATTGTTCATTTCTGCCTCTATAAGTGTTGCGCTGTGAAAGAATCGTAAATGGTTCTTTCCCAGTTGGATATGATAAAGAATGAGAAAGATGGAGGAAGCGAGGTGGGTTGGTGATTTGTACATCCTCAGACCATGCTTCTTTTCTTCAGTTCCGTTTGGGGGAGAGTTGATGATCGATTCTTTAGCTTATTTTTGAGGAGGATCTGCTGATGGTTCAGTCTCGGTGGAGGGCTCTGTCTCAACGGACTGTTCCGCTTCAGCAATGGCTTTTGCCTTCTTGTCCTCCTCGAAGTAGTAGCCAAATCCTGCACGGTTGGCGATGTTGGAAGCATAAGCACCGAGCTTCTTACGGAGTCGGGCAATGTTTACATCCACGGTGCGATCCGTGACAACCACATCTGGCCAAATGGAGTCAATCAGTTGCTGGCGAGAATAGATCTGGCCACGGTTGGCCAGCAAGAGATGGAGCAGGTCGAATTCAGTCCGTGTGAGCACAACGGTCTCTCCATTCACCGAGACGGCCTTCTTGTCGATGTTCATCATCAGACCTCTATAATGTAGGGAGGGACGACCAATGCGGGCCTCTACCACATTCATCACATAGTCACCCAGTTTCTCGCATTCGCTAACGATGTCGATGTATTGAGTGCCGAGGGTGTAGGAGTATTGATGAGCGTTCACATCCTGAATGTTCTGCATCTTCAGTTGGTCGCGCATGGCATTAATGTCGTGTTCAATCTCAGCAGAGAGTTCGATGCTCTGGTCTTCACGTCGTCCGCTGACAGTCACAATCATCTGTGCCACACTCTCATTGACGAGTCCCAACATCTCATGAAGATGAGCATACTGGGCATCGGTGAACTCTTCTCTGCCTTCATGCTTGCGGGAAATGGTGCGTGCAATATTGTAGCAGGCATCGCCAATACTCTCCAGTTCGCTAATCTGGCGGAGCATGGAACGAATCTTGGTCTTACTCTCGTCGGAGAGGTGTGCGTTGCCCACCTTCTCAAGATAGTTGGCAATCTCTATTTCCATGTTGTCAGATATGCCTTCATATTTCTTGATACGTTCGAAGATGCGATCAAATTCTTTCTTGTTTTTCTCGTCAAGGAGACTTCTCACCATCTCAAACATTCTCTGCATGCGTTCTGCAAAATGCACAATCTCCTTCTGGGCTTGCAACACGGAGATTTCAGGTGTGGCCATCAGACCGCCTTCGATGAAGCGTAGATGCACACCCTTGTCTGTCTTCTTGTTGTCTTTTGGACGGATGACAAGGCATACGATCTTCTCCAGTTGTGGAATGAACCAAATGAGGATGAAGGTGTTGGCCAAGTTGAAGACGGTGTGGAAAGCTGCCAAGACGAAGCTGAGTTTGGCGGCATTATCCATGAATGCCCCTATGCCAGCAGACTCTCTCGTCATGTTCACATCGAAGCCCACCAACTCGCAGATGAAATTGATGAATGGATGGAAGACACACAAGATCCACACCACGCCAAAGAGGTTGAAGAACATATGCGCAAAGGCGGCACGGCGTGCCTGGGTGGAGGCGGTGAGTGCGGCAAGGTTGGAGGTGACGGTAGTGCCGATGTTTTCACCCATCACAAGGGCTATGCCTTGATAGATGGGGAGTGCGCCGCTCGAACAGAGAATCATGGTGATTGCCATCACGGCTGCTGAAGACTGCACACACATGGTCAATATGCCACCCATGATGAGGAAGAGGAGTGTGGTCCAGAAGCTGTTAGGGTCGAATGACGAGAAGAAGTTGAGCACAGCCTCGTTTTCTCCAAGGTTCATGTCCACACCTGTCTGGCGAAGTGTGCCAAGTGCAAAGAAGAGGAAGGAGAGTCCGAAGATGAAATCACCAATGATGCGGTGCTTCTTCTTATAGATAAGGAACATGGCGACGATGAATGCAGGGAAAACCGTGTCAGACACATTGAAGGAGAATCCTGCCGACATGATCCAGGCAGTGAGGGTTGTACCGATGTTGGCACCCATAATGACCGAGATGGCCTGAGCCAGAGAGAGGAGTCCTGCGTTTACAAAGGAGACGGTCATCACAGTGGTGGCTGTAGATGATTGGACTGCTGCTGTGACAAACATACCTGTCAGCATTCCTGTGAAACGATTAGTGGTCATCGCTCCTAACACGTGGCGTAACTGAGGACCAGCCATCTTCTGCAAGGCTTCGCTCATCATCTTCATGCCAAACATGAGGAGGGCGAGCGAGCCTAAAAGTTTGAATACAATCAGTAAAGACATAACTATATATTCGTGATTTTGATGACAAAGGTACAAAAACACAGCTTTTTCACAAAGAAATCTTTACTACATTTGAGTTACAACAGTGTTTTTTTTTACTCTTTCGTTCCTTTTTTATAAAAAATGTACTGCTCTTTGGAAAGAGGGTTGATGAAAAATAAGTGTGCATTTCATTGCGCATGCTCCTCATCGGGGATCAATTTCCTACGCTTGGAAAAATGAAATTTATTATCCATTTCACTTGCCAACTCGATTTTTTGCACTACCTTTGCAATCCAGAATCAAGTTTATTCAAGTAAAATATAAAAAATGGATCAAGAACTTATAAATCAGTGTACGGCAGAGGCACAGAAATGGCTTTCGCCAGCTTTTGATGCCGACACACAGGCAGAGGTGAAGGCGATGCTCGACAATGAGGACAAGACTGCCCTCATCGATGCTTTCTATCAGAATCTGGAGTTTGGTACAGGTGGTCTTCGTGGAATCATGGGTGCTGGTACCAACCGCATGAACAAGTATATCGTGGGCATGGCTACCCAAGGTTTTGCCAACTATATGAACAAGGTTTTTGCAGGAAAGAAGGATATTAGTGTGGTGGTAGGTCATGACTGCCGCAACAACTCTCGTCTCTTTGCCGAGACAGTGGCAGACATCTTCTCTGCTAACGGAATCAAGGCCTATCTTTTCGAGAGCCTTCGTCCCACTCCTGAGATTTCTTATGCCATCCGCCATTTGGGCGCGCAGGCAGGAGTGAATATCACGGCGAGCCATAACCCACGTGAATACAACGGCTATAAGGCTTACTGGGATGATGGTGCACAGGTGCTTGCACCACACGATACGGGCATCATCGACGAGGTGAACAAGGTGACCATCGACCAAGTGAAGTTTGAGCCGAATGAGGACCTCATCAAGATTATTGGCGGTGAGATGGACATCGACTATCTGAATGCTGTTCGTGAGGCACTCGTAGATCAGGATGTGATTCTCCGCCAAAAGGATCTTTGCATTGTCTATTCTCCACTGCACGGAACGGGTCGTGTGATTATTCCTGCGGCTCTGCGCACATGGGGCTTCCAGAACATCAATGTGGTCAAGGAGCAGATGGTGATAGATGGCAACTTCCCCACAGTTGTCTCTCCCAACCCAGAGAATGCAGAGGCGATGACACTCGGCATGAAATTGGGAGACAAACTCAATGCCGACTTGGTGCTGGCTTCCGACCCTGATGCAGATCGTCTGGCGGTTGTCTGTCGCGACCCTAAGGGCGAGTGGTGTATCCTCAATGGCAATCAGACCGCTCTCATGCTCTCCTATTATATTATAGAGAACAAGAAGAAGTTGGGTCAGTTGAAGGGAAACGAGTTCATGGTGAAGACCATCGTGACCACAGAGACCATTGCCGAGATTGCCAAGCGCAATCATGTGGAGATACGTGATGTCTATACAGGCTTCAAGTGGATTGCCCGTGAAATAAAGATTTCCGAGGGCGAGAAGAAATATATAGGTGGTGGTGAGGAATCATTCGGATTCTTGCCATTTGACAAAGTGCGTGACAAGGACAGTCCTGCTTCCATCTGTCTGCTCTGCGAAATTGCTGCATGGGCAAAGGACAATGGCATGACGCTCTACGACCTGCTCATGAAGATTTACCTCGACTATGGCTTCGCTTATCAGAGTGCCATTTCTGTGACTAAGCCAGGCAAGTCTGGTGCAGATGAAATCAAGCAGATGATGGAAAACTTCCGTCAGAATCCTCCAAAGTCACTCGGCGGCAGCGAGGTGATCTGCGTGAAGGACTACAAGACCCTCAAGATGGTCAGCAACGGTGTGGAATCAGCACTCGACATGCCCGCCACAAGCAATGTGCTCCAGTGGTTCACTGCCGATGGCACAAAGATTTCCGTTCGCCCTTCAGGCACAGAACCTAAGATTAAGTTCTATGTGGAGGTGAGAGGTGAGATGAAGTGTGCTGGATGCTATCCTTCTGCCACGGCTGAAGGTCAGGTCAAGATGGATGCCATCAAGAAGGATCTCGGTTTATAAAGAAACTCTCAAAATAAAACAAGAAAGTGCAGCACTTCATCATGAGGTACTGCACTTATTTTTTGTAAACTCTTATTCTGTTGCTAATCAAGCAGAAAAGAGAATCCATTAAACTTTCACTTCTAAAAACCCTTCTCGGAAAAAGTAAGCCTTTCCCCTGTGGTGGGATGGAGAAAAGTGATGCTCTCTGCATGGAGGTAGAGACGGTCTGCAGGTGTGCCATAGAGCACATCACCCTTGATGGGGCGTCCCAGCCCTTCAGGATGAGCGCAATGCACGCGCAACTGGTGTGTGCGACCTGTTTCGGGGAATAGTTCCACCCGATTCTCACCAACGAAGTGATAGCGTGTGGTGGCAGGTTTTCCATACTGATGATCAACCACTTGACGAGGAGAGTCGAAAGGATTGCGGGAGAGAGGCAGGGAGATGATGCCCTCGGTGGAAGGTGCACAGGCAAGGGAATCATCGAGAATAGCCACATATTTCTTTTCCACCTCATGTTGGGTGAATTGTTGTTGCAGCTTTCGGTAAGTATCCATATTCTTGGATGCGATGATCAGACCAGATGTATCTTGATCCAGACGGTGAGCCAGTCGGACATTGGGATTGCTGGCGGCAAGATAAGCCTGAAGAGAAACCTCGTCCACATTCTTGCTCGGCACAGAAAGAAGCCCAGAAGGTTTGTACACCACCATCAAATCGTTGTCTTCATAGAGGATGTGCACATCTTGAAGCAGTCGCCTGCCTCTGGTCAGCATCGGGTTCTCCTCCACATCGAGCCCTTGCATCATATAGGTGAGGATAGGCATACATTTGCTTTGGCAAGAAGGATAGAAGTTCCCTTCCAGCCGCATCTCATTCATTTGGGACGGTCCAACCCAAAACTCGCCCATGCAGACTGGCTTCAGGCTGTGCTGATAGGCGTATTGAAGAAGTTTTGGTGCACAACATTCGCCAGCCCCACCAGGAGGTATGCCTTGCTTGGATTTAGGCTTGTGAGGCGTGCGCCCTTCCTTGTAATCTACATATTTCTCCACGCTGAAAGGCGACTTGTAGTCCTTGAAAATCTCCAGAAGGTCAGCCGTCTGCCGATGGGCATTGAGCATGCGGAACTGCTGAAATGTCCACATCTGCAAGGCTTTTGATTTCTCTTTCCTCAAGGCTTTCAGTTTCGTTCTCTCGTCCTCGGAGGAGGAGTCCTGCAACTGCTGGGTGATATGGCTGATGCGTTTTTCCTCTTGATGAAAATATCCCTCCCTGTCTTGCAGGTCGCACACTGGAGGCACGAAACCCTCGTGGTGGTACGAACCGTTGTAAATGCCTGAGAACGCCCTTAGATAATAGCGTTGTCCGTCTTTCTCCACAATCAGCACACCAAACATCTTCCCCTCGTGGGGAAACATGTCTGGAGTGTGGTAGCAGTAGTCCATCACCTCCTTGGCGGCTATTTGGCAAAGAGGGTGAGGACGATAGCAAAATGGATAGGTAAACTGCTCAGGAGCAGGAATACCTTCTGCTTGCGGGGGTAGGGGATGGAGCATGGTCTTTGGTTTAGTAAAAATAGTTCAAGTGAAAAGTATGTATTATCGACCGCTTCCTGTAAAGACTAAAAATCAAGAAGGTCGCTTGGTCTCTAAGAAAAATCTAAAAATCCATAGCCAAAGAGCAAGCATGTTGTCAAAGAGCAAGCATATAAATTAAAAGCCAGTCTCAGCTGGAAGTCACTTAGATTCTCTCTCTTCACTTTTCACTCACCTCCACTCTTTGTGTAGGTGCCATTTCCGCATTTCTCTTATCCACCTGAGTCACCACCTTCGATGCCAGGCTCATGAAAGCCATCCCTTCGGGCGAGGCGGGATTGAGCACGGCAGGTTCACCCTTGTCGCCTGTCTCGCACACCGACTGGATGAGTGGAATCTGTGCCAAAAGAGGCACGTTGAGTTCCTCCGCCAATTTCTTTGCTCCGTCCTTGCCAAAGATGAAATACTTGTTGTCAGGAAGTTCTTGAGGAGTGAACCATGCCATGTTTTCCACCAGACCAAGGATGGGCACATTCACCTTCTCGTTCATATACATGTTGATGCCCTTGCGTGCATCTGCCAGCGCCACCTGCTGAGGGGTGGAGACAATGATTGTCCCCGTGATGCCCAGCGTCTGAATCAGCGTAAGATGGATGTCGCTCGTTCCAGGAGGAGTGTCGAGGATGAAGTAGTCGAGTTCGCCCCACTTGGCATCAGTGATGAGTTGCTTGAGAGCATTAGAGGCCATGCCTCCACGCCAGAGGGTTGCTTGGTCGGGGTCTACAAAGAAGCCTATGGAGAGCAGTTTCACGCCATATTTCTCCACGGGCACAATCAGGTCTCTGCCGTCCACCGTGTCTGCATAAGGGCGCTCCTCCTCCACACCAAACATCTTAGGCATGGATGGACCAAAAATATCCGTGTCGAGCAGTCCTACCCGAAAGCCCAGTTTGGCCAGACCGATGGCGAGGTTGGCCGTCACAGTCGATTTGCCCACACCGCCTTTGCCTGAACTCACTGCGATGATGTTCTTCACACCGGGCAGCAACTTGTCGGGCTCTGGGGGGAGAGCCGTCTTTGCCTTTGTGCCAATGGTCACTTCCACATCGGGATGCACAAAGGTCTTGATGGCTGTTTCAGCAGCCTTCACCACTGATTTCTTAAAGGGGTCGGTGTCTTTTTCGAAGATGAGAGAGAACGACACCTTCATGCCGTCAATGCGGAGGTCATCCTCCAGCATCTCATTCTCCATCACGCTTTTGCCGTTGCCAGGATAGCGCACTGTGGAGAGGGCATCATGTATGAGTTTTGGATATATAGTCATAGTCGTTTTTTTTAAGTGAAGGGTGAAGCGTGTTATCGACCGCTTCCTGTAGAGATTGAAAATCAAAAAGGCGGCTTGGTCTTCAGGAAAAATCCAAGCACACCTCCGTTCGGGCAGGCAGCTCTTTGGCATGTTCACTCGTTGGCAAGTGGGAGATTGAATTTATCACTTCACTTTTCACAAAATTCACAATTTACAAAATTCACATTTCGCCTGAAAATCATTTTCCAGTCTTCCTTGTGCTGACCACCTCGTGGTCGTATGACCGGTAGCCATCCACAGGAATCTCTATGTTGGGCTCTTCCAGCATGCCGTTTTTGGGCAGTCTGAAACGTAGATACTTGATGGGGATGCCCTTTTCGAGCCACATGCTTTCATAGTAGGTCTGGATGTCGGTGAGCGACGAGTCCACCTCCTTTTCGGCATAGAGGTCGAAGGTGCACTGCTCCAGCGGGAAGAGGTTCTTCTCCACCATGTATTTCGTGTAGGTGGCGAGGAAATTGGAGTCTGTCTTCAGATTCACGATGCCCCCATCCACCAGAAAGTGTCGGTAGCGTTGCATGAAGAAAGTGGAGGAGAGTCGCTTGGTGGCTTTCTTCATCTGAGGGTCGGAGAAAGTCAGCCAGAGTTCCGCCACCTCATCTTCTGCAAAAAACTCGTGGATGACCTCGATGTTTGTGCGTAGGAAAGCCACGTTCTTCAGTCCTTCCTCCTGTGCCGTCTTGGCTCCATGCCACATGCGCGCACCCTTGATGTCGATGCCGATGAAGTTCTTCTCCGGAAATCGGCGAGCCAGCCCTATGGTGTATTCGCCCCGTCCGCATCCCAGTTCCAACACGATGGGGTGGTCGTTTTTGAAAAAGTCCTCATGCCATCTTCCTTTCAGTTCAAAGCCCCTCTCTTGCAGTTGTGAGAAGGGGCACTCCACCACGAGCGGATTGACAGCCATTTCGGCAAATTTAGCCAGTTTTCCTTTTCCCATTTCTGTTTATGTCTGTTCCAGTTCAGTTTTTTATGCCAGTTCCAATTCAAATTCGTCTCTCAGTTTTCTGAGTGCCTCGCTCTGCTCCAGCATCATGGTGAGCAGTTCCTTTCTGCTATACACCCTCTTCTTGTCTGTGATCTCACGCAGACGCGTGTCCATCGTGAGCGTCTTGTTCTGTAGGTTCAGCCGCATGAAAGTCTCTATCTTCGGTCTCATCCGCTCCAGGTCATTCCTTACGGAGGGGTTGTCGGCTATCACCACGAAGGTCTTGCCATCCTCCTGCAGCATAGGCTCCATGTTGTCCATTCTGACCGACATGGCTTTCTCCTCCTGGGGAAGTTTCTGAGCAAACATTCTCCACACCACCACAAGGTAGATCTTGTCCACAGGCTTATCTTCAAAGTCCATGGTCACCTGCTCCTCCTGCTGCTCCTCCTGTGCCTGTTGAGTCATGGCTCGAGCCTGTCTCAGGGAGAAAGTGCGAGGTTGCATGGCATGTCTGGCAGGCATTGCGCTTCTCTTTCCGATGGGCGAGGTGGGAGCGCCTGTTGGGGCATTGCCACCTTGTGAGTCTGTGGCGTTGCTTGTCTGTTCGGTTTGTGCCGCCAGTGCGCCTTGTCGCTCTGTTGTGTTCTCGGCAGGCGAGGCTGCGCCGGCAGCCTGTCCTGCGTTCATCCTCTCAGCCTGTCGGGCTGGCGATGCTTGACCACTCTTTCTGAGTTGGTCGAATATGGGTTTAAGAATCTTCGCAGGGCGACGCCCCGAAGAGGGCTCGTCATCGGAGGAGAGTTGTGCCATCTCGATGAGCGTCAGTTCCACCAGCAGTCTCTTGTTCTGACTCTGCTTGTAGTTGAGGTCGCAGTCGTTTGCCAGCCTCATGGCTTGAAAGAGGAACTGGGGCTTGCACTTCTTCGCCTGCTCTTGGTATTTCCTCTTCACCTCCTCGCTTGCCTCGATCAGCCCCACGGTCTGCTCGTCTTGGCTCACCAGCAGGTTGCGCAGGTGGCTTGAGAGCCCGGTGATGAAGTATTGCCCCTCAAATCCTTTGGTAAGCACCTCGTTCAGTGTGAGCATGCACTCGGTGATTTTCACCTCCAGACAGTCGTCTATCAGTCGGAAGTAATACTCGTGGTCGAGCACGTTGAGGTTCTCAATCGTACGCTGATAGGTGATATTTCCCCCGCAGAAGGAAGCCACTTGGTCGAAGATGGAGAGCGCATCTCGCATGCCCCCGTCTGCCTTTTGGGCTATCACGTTCAGTGCTGTTTCCTCCACTTGGATGCCCTCCTTCTCTGCCACTGTCTTCAGGTGCCCCACGATGTCCTGCACTCCCATGCGCTTGAAGTCGTAGATTTGGCAACGGCTCAAGATGGTGGGAAGAATCTTGTGCTTCTCTGTGGTGGCAAGGATGAAGATGGCGTGATGGGGTGGTTCTTCCAGTGTCTTCAGGAAGGCGTTGAAGGCGGCCTGTGAGAGCATGTGCACCTCGTCGATGATGAACACCTTGTATTTGCCAATCTGGGGTGGCACCATCACTTGGTCGATCAGTTGCCGTATGTCCTCCACCGAGTTGTTGGAGGCGGCATCCAGTTCGTGGATGTTGTATGATCTCTGCTCGTTGAATGCCTTGCACGATTCGCATTCTCCGCAAGCCTCCCCGTTGGGCTGTGGGGTCAGGCAGTTGATGGTCTTGGCGAAAATGCGCGCGCAGGTGGTCTTTCCCACGCCTCTCGGTCCGCAGAAGAGGTAGGCGTGAGCCAGCCTCCCGCTCTGGATGGCATTCTTCAGTGTGACGGTCAGTGCCCCCTGTCCCACCACCGTGTCGAACGTCATGGGGCGGTATTTCCGTGCCGAAACAATATAATTTTCCATGTTGCTCTCAATTGTTTTTGCAAAGATACGAAAAAACGGAAATATTTCAAAACGAAAAAGGTTTTTTCATCTCCTTCTCCCTCTTTTTTCATCCTGTTTGCTTTCAATGGGAGCATTGTCTCTCGGGTGTGTGCCGAAGCCCCGTCTTCTCGCATCCACTTTTGCTCTTTGTGCGTCTTGCTCTGCTTGTCCCTTTCCGAGAGGATGGGCTTTCCCCGTCCGTATGCTTTTTGTGAAAAGTGTGAATTTCGTGAATTTCAGACAGGCTACAGAATGTTTTCTTTTCTGGTAACAACGTGAGTTCGACGAATTCGGAAAAAAGGTTGTGTTTCATGCCCCTCCATTTCTATATTATTGAAGATGCAACATTTTTGTTTTCTTTTTTCTTCTTGTGCCACTGTGCACATCATAGGGTGTGGTTGAGATAATGCGTTGTCTTTAGTGTACCCACCCCATGCTTCTGCGACCCTTCGATATGCCTTCGATATGCCTTCGATAAGACTTCGATAGGAATCTTGGATAATTAACATGGGTTGATGAATTGTATTAGCCTTGAAATTTGGTGACCCGCAAAAAAGTTGTGTCTTTAATAGTGTGGAAATACGAATGAATACAAAAAAACGGAGGGAATGTTTGGTGGTGTGTGAGAAAATGTCTATCTTTGTGTAAACTTTCGGAAAGAAACAAAGACGCCAAGTGTAATAACCTAAATCAGAAGAAAATGGGAAAGAAAAGTGTTCTCCTCTTGTTGCTCTGTCTCTTTGCTTGCAGCATGAATGCACAAGAGCTTCGCAACAGAGACAATGCCTTCATCGGCAGGATTGACAGCGATGGAACGATGCGCAACCGCAGCAATGCCTGCATCGGCAGAATTGACAACGACGGCACTGTGCGCAACAGCGGCAATGCCTCGGTGGGCAGGATTGACAGTGATGGCACGATTCGCAACCGCGGCAATGCCACCATCGGCAAGGTGGAAAGAGACGGCATCGTGCGCAACAGCAGCAATGCCTGCATCGGAACAGCCAAGGGTGTGCCCCAACCGTATGCGGCGGTCTATTTCTTCTTTTTCGAGGAGATGCAGAAGTAGTTGATTGTCAGAAAAAAAAATAAGGATGGAGGAGCAGGGGATGAATCTTTGTGGCTTCCACTTTGAATGAAAATATGATTGAAGAATATCAGATAAGAGTGTTGCCCGAACAGGCGGCCGACGAGGCGGGCATACGTGCTTTCCTTCTGGAAGAGAAGGGGCTGGATGGCAAGGAACTGACAGCGGTGAGAGTGCTGAGGAGAAGCATTGACGCTCGCCAGCGCACCATCTATGTGAACCTGAAGGTGAGAGCCTATCTGGGTGAGCAACCCGAAGAGGATGAGTATGTGAGAACTGACTATCCCAATGTGGAGGACAAGCCTCAGGCCATTGTGGTGGGTGCAGGTCCAGGCGGACTTTTTGCCGCCCTCCGACTTGTTGAATTGGGCGTGCGCCCCGTGGTGGTGGAACAAGGCAAGAGTGTGCACGAGCGTCGAAAGGACATCGCCCAGATTTCCCGCAGTCAGGTGGTCGATCCGGAGTCCAACTTCTCCTTTGGCGAGGGTGGCGCAGGGGCTTTTTCTGACGGAAAACTCTACACGCGCAGCAAGAAGCGGGGCAGTGTGGAGAAGATTCTCAATGTGTTTTGCCAGCACGGCGCCAATGTGAGCATTCTGGCTGACGCGCACCCCCACTTGGGCACGGACAAGTTGCCTGGTATCATTGAGGCGATGCGCAACACCATTCTGCAGTGTGGAGGCGAGGTGCACTTTCAGACCAAGATGGATGCCTTGCTTGTGGAGAACGACAGAGTGGAGGGTGTGCAGTGTGGCGACAAAGTGTTCCGAGGTCCAGTCATCCTTGCCACGGGTCACAGTGCCCGAGACGTCTATCGCCTGCTCCATGCTCAAGGTGTGGAGATAGAGGCAAAGGACATTGCGGTGGGCGTGCGTCTGGAACATCCCTCTGAACTGATAGACCAGATACAATACCATCGTAGGGAGGGTAGGGGAGCATACTTGCCCGCAGCCGAATATTCCTTCGTCACTCAGGTAGATGGGCGTGGTGTGTATTCCTTCTGCATGTGTCCTGGCGGCACGGTGGTTCCGGCTGCCAGCGGTCCTGACCAACTGGTGGTGAACGGCATGAGCAACTCTCAGCGCAACAGTCCGTGGAGCAATGCAGGAATGGTGGTGGAACTTCATGTGGATGACCTTCAGAGCGATTTGAGCCTCATGCAACTTCCTCCTGCCCCCTGCTCCCAACTCTCCGACCTCCAGTCGCCTCTTGCCATGATGGAGTTTCAAGAGCGGTTGGAGTATGCTGCCTTCTTGCAAGGCAACCGCAAGCAGACAGCCCCGGCCCAGCGTATGGCTCATTTCGTGAATGGCAAGGGCAGCTACGACCTGCCCAAGTCTTCCTACACCCCTGGCGTGATCAGCACGCCCATGCACTTCTGGCTGCCTGATTTCATTTCGGTGCGCTTGCAGAAGGCTTTTCGGCATTTTGGCAAAAACAGTCATGGCTTTCTCACCAACGAGGCACTCTTGCTGGGTGTGGAGACGCGCACTTCTGCTCCTGTGCGCATTTTGCGTGACCGAACGACACTCCAGCACGTTCGTCTGCAGGGGCTTTTCCCCTGTGGAGAGGGAGCGGGATATGCTGGCGGCATCGTGAGCGCAGGTGTGGATGGTGAGAGGTGCGCCGAAATGTTGTCGGAATATCTCAAAAATTGTCATTAGAAAAAAGAGGGTGGAGGGGCGTGCTGTGTGGGTGTGCCCACCACCATATTACTCATAAAAAGGCGCACCCGACAAACCCTGTGGGGAGAGTGTACGGATGCTAACCCAAAACTGTCGCTAAACGATACATGAAGAAAGGTATGTCTCTGACTCCTTTCACTTGTGCCCGGAAGCATTTGATCTTTGAGTTCAGTGATTCTGCTGAGGCATTTGTCTGACGTTCTATGAAGTAGTTCAGTATCTCGTCCTCATAGAATTTAATGGTATCGCGTACGGACTTGATTTCTCGCAGAGAGCATGCGGCAACTTTATCATACCACCCTCCAAGTTTCTCCTTTGCAGTTTCCTTGGTGAGTTCCTTGTTGCGGAATACGGCTCTGAGGGAATTGACCAGATTGTATGCTTCCTCCAGTTTCGGATATAGTTCAAAAAGAATCTTCGCACGCTTTTCCTGCGCCAGGCTCCATTTTTCCCTGCTCATGGGCAGTTGCTTGCGACACCGGGTTAATGCTTCTACGAGTGTTTCTCCGTTGGTAAGCCTTGGAGGTTCAAACCGGGTGTTCAGCCTCTTTGGCTTCTTGCCACGTTTGCTTTTCTTCCACTTCCCTCCGTGTTTTGCCCTCATCCTCTCTCGATAAGCCTTTCTCTGCGCTGCCAGTCCTTCGAGATATTTGTGGAACTCAGCCTTCTGTCTGTTCAGCTCCTTTACAGCTTCTCGCTTCAGACGCAGGCGTATCTCCTCGCATCCCTCTCCGCCTCGTTTGACAACATGGAAACAGTCACGTATAACAGTGGCTTGGGGGAATGCTTCCCGTGCTATGGCACGCATGCAATCAGAAAGGTCCATCGTAATGCTCTCGACCATTTCACGCTTATCTGCAGGCAGTTGCATGAGCACTCTCAGGACATCAGCTGGATTCGTCCCCTTGACTACCGCAATGATTGCGCCCTTGCGGCCATGGGCATCCTTGTTGTGGACAATGGTATACAACTCGCCTTGGAGGGAAGTCTCGTCTATGCCATGCTCCCTGCCTACGTTTTGCGGAAGAAGGATCCATTCGGAGGCATGCTCCTTCTGCTCCCACGTCTCGAAGTTACTCAGTGTATCTTTGTATCTCTTCGCAAACGTTGTGCTGTTGATCATGTATGTATAGCCTATCTGACGGGCGGTTATCGTCTCATTGTCCATCCGCTTTCTTTAAAAAAAGCGCGAAGTCTTTCGAGTATCGCGTGCCAGGATGCTTCAACTGTATCTTCTTGTCGAGATCCACTGACTTGGTTGTGCCGTCGGGCAGTGTCCAGCGACGTCTGCGTACATGGAGGACTGTCTTCTTGTCGCGTGTCGGGAAATCCAGAAGACATGACTCGTCACCAAAACCATCGCTCACAGAGCCACTCATGTCTGGAGTGCGATTGTCGCGTTCGTCAAGATAGATATGAAGCTCAGTTGTGTACAGAACTTCGGTGTCCTGTGTCGGAACCTCACAGAAGTCGGTCACTTCAAAGTACTCAAGGACACC
>Ga0209510_1002652_pt1 | contig 17887 bp, 10 predicted proteins | sample BiotimSIPDNA_FD_185749 | JGI IMG/M metagenome (GOLD analysis project Ga0209510, IMG submission 185749) | Anaerobic biogas reactor microbial communites from Washington, USA - Biogas_R1 time_0 SIP DNA (SPAdes) (version 2) | ecosystem: Engineered > Bioreactor > Anaerobic > Unclassified | place... | reverse complement strand
ACCGATCAGGTGTTGGGCCGACTTGCCGTAAAAGCAGCTACCCTGTTGCGCGGCAAACACAAACCCAATTTTACCCCTCATGTGGACTGTGGTGATAACGTTATTATCATCAACGCAGAGAAGGTCCGCCTGACAGGTAACAAGCTGGACGAGAAAACGTACGTCCGGCACTCCGGATACCCCGGCGGTCAAACCAGCGAGAAAGCCAAAGAGCTTCTCAAACGCAGACCGCTTGCTCTTGTGGAACATGCCGTTAAAGGTATGCTTCCCAAAACACGCCTTGGTTCCGAGCTTTTCCGCAACCTGTATGTTTATCAGGGACCGGAACATCCTCACCAGGCACAGCAACCCAAACAAATCAATTTAAACGAAAACTAAACAGAGCATGGAAGTAATCAACGCCCTTGGAAGAAGAAAATCAGCCGTTGCTCGCGTTTACGTTCAAGCCGGAAAAGGTAACATCATCATCAATGATCGTCCTTTGGAAGACTATTTTAAAGAAGGAACCCTTCAGTACGTTGCCCGGCAGGCACTGGAATTGACGGGAACCACCGCTCAGTTTGACGTGAAAGTCAACCTGGACGGAGGCGGCATCAAAGGTCAGGCAGAAGCTTTGCGCCTGGCTATTGCACGTGCTTTATGCAAAATAGATTCCGAAGCCTATCGTGGTGTTTTGAAGTCCAACGGGATGCTTACCCGCGATGCCCGCGAGGTAGAGCGTAAGAAACCCGGACAACCCGGCGCACGCAAACGCTTCCAATTCAGCAAACGTTAAACCCCTGATTTATCAATGCACGGTAATTGTCAAAACAACTGCGATCAATAGTTGCTACCGGATGTTTCGATTGCCGCGGAAAATTAAAGCGGACTGTCACAGGCACTACCCTTTAATTGATAAAAAGAGTTAAAAACAAAATTAAAAAACACAGTAATGCCAAGAACAAATTTCCAGGACCTTCTTGATGCAGGTGTACATTTTGGTCACTTAAAACGTAAGTGGAATCCTAAAATGGCTCCCTATATCTTTATGGAAAAGAACGGGATCCATATCATAGACCTGCACAAGACCATCGTCAAGATAGATGAAGCGGCAAATGTAGCAAAACAGCTGGCAAAAGCCGGTAGAAAAATATTATTTGTCGCCACTAAGAAACAAGCTAAAGATATCGTTGCGGAAGCTGCCAAATCCGTCAACATGCCGTACGTTACGGAACGTTGGCCCGGTGGTATGCTTACCAACTTTCCCACCATCCGTAAGGCCGTCAAAAAGATGAACACCATTGACAAGATGATGACTGACGGCACTTTTGAAACACTTGCAAAACGCGAACGTCTGCAGGTTACGCGCCAGCGCGCCAAACTGGAGAAAAACCTGGGATCCATTGCGGATCTCAACCGTTTGCCTGCTGCGCTTTTTGTCGTTGATATCCAAAAAGAAGTAAATGCAGTCAGGGAAGCATTCCGTTTGAACATTCCGGTGATCGCTTTGGTTGATACATGTTGCGATCCTACACCCATTGATTACGTGATACCGGCAAACGACGATGCAGCCAAATCCATTGCTCTTATTATTGAGGTAATACGTCAGGCCGTAGGTGAAGGCCTGGAAGAGCGGAAAATGGAAAAAGACAAAGAGGTAGTCATGGAGTCTTCAGAAGACGACAATGACGCACCGGCCAAACGTTCCCGCACACGCAGGCAGCGTATTGACGAAGACAAAGCTCCGGTGAAGGAAGCAGCACCTGCGCATAAGGAAGCATCTCCGGTAAAAGAGGAAGCCCCTTCGAAGGAAGAGAAACCTGCCAAAGAGGAAGCGCCTGCCAAAGAGGAAGAAGCTCCTGTAAAAGAAGATGCATCAGAAGATGTACCTGAAGATAAAAAATCCGAATAAGTCAAATATCATACATGGAAATTAAAGCAGCCGACGTAGCAAAATTACGTAAAATGACCGGTGCCGGAATGATGGATTGCAAGAATGCACTTGTGGAATCCAACGGAGATTTTGAACGGGCACAGGAACTCATAAGAGAAAAAGGAAAACTGGTAGCCGCCAAACGCGCTGACCGTGAAACAACGGAAGGTTCCGTGGTCGCTATTACAAACGATAAGAAAGACCGTGGCATTCTTGTATGCCTGGGTTGTGAAACCGACTTCGTTGCCAAAAACAGCGACTTTCAGGATCTGGCCATGGGAATTGCCCGTACCGCCCTGGAACGTATGCCTGACTCACTGGAAGATTTACTTAAATTACCTTTCGGTGAAGGTACCGTTAACGATGCCGTGACGCAGCAGACCGGGAAAAGCGGAGAAAAACACGCCATTCCTTTCTACAACAAACTGGAAGCTCCTTTTGTTGCTTCATACATTCACATGAACAACAAAGTGGCTACTATTGTAGGATTTACAAAACCCATATCTGCAGAAGCCGGCAAGGAAATTGCCATGCAAATCACAGCCATGGTTCCCGTTGCCGTAAATCGCGATTCCTGCCCTCAGGATATCATAGACAAGGAAATGCATATTTACCGTGAGCAGATACGCATGGAAGGCAAACCGGAAGAAATGGTTGAAAAGATCGCTATGGGTAAACTCAACAAATTCTTCAAGGAATACACCCTGGAGGACCAAACTTTTGTAAAAGACGGAAAGATTTCGGTAAAAGAATACCTGAAAACCATTGACCCGGAAGTAAAAGTTACAGGTTTCCACAGGTTCTCGCTGAACGATTAAAAACAGGAATATCAATAAAAGAAAGAGGCTGACTTTACAGTTCAGCCTCTTTTTTATTGCTCTTTATGCATTTGCTCTTGACTTATTGAACGACAGACACCTCCCATTTGCTTCGCAAACGGGTCCTTCCCTCCGCGGGCGCGAGGTCTTTCTTATCAATAAGTCAATGAGCAAATAACACATTAAGCTTCTTAATTCCAACCGGGATTCTGGGTTATGGTATACCCTTTATCTTCATACATTTCAATGACATCCGTACAAACAGGCTGCAGGTAATTTCGCACAGAAAATTCATCGCGGTTCTGAACTCCCTGAGGAATGTAAAATCCCACCATATCGGCTTTGTTTGTCCCGTCGTAAACAACGATTGTTCCATCCGGTTTCATGACTTTCAATGCCTTGGCATCTCCCTGGTCAATCTGCTTGCCGGGTATCAGGTAATTGAAATTGATATCATTCCCCGATTGGGTGGTATTGAAATCACACCATATTCCCAACAACAGGTCGGGATTGTTTGCCCCGTCCATTAATTCCAGTTTTCCCCACCTGCGAAGATCCAGAATACGGTTGTTTTCAAACACAAATTCCATGCGGCGTTCCCTGCGGATCTCCCACAGAAGCGGATCGTTCACAATCCCTGCCAGTGTGTTGGCTTCACAGGAAGCAGTACGTGCCGGATCATCGGCAATGGCACCCAGCATTAAAGGAGCTGTTTTCTGTACTCCGTGAGCGATGGCATAATCATCCAAAGGCCTGTTACGTATGGCATTTATGGATTTATCCAGGTCGCTTTGGGTGACGGCGGCTCCTCCGAAGGAAAGAGCCAGTTCCTGTTTTGCTTCTATCCAGTTCAGCACCACCTCGGCAAGTCTTATTACCGGGAAACCGTTCGTATTGGTGCTGGATCCGTATTTTGCGGGACGGGGATCTGAACAGTTGTCAAAAGAATATGTTACCCCTACCCTGTCAATAAACTTGCATACATAAAGCAACGTGGCTGAAGACTGCAAAGGGGCTCCCCAGAAGGTGGCTTCAAAACGCGGGTCACGGGTGACGGTCATTTTTTTCAAGTCAAAATTACCGGCTTCCGCAACCGTTGAATTCTGCCAGGGTCTGCCGTCATTACAGATGAAAGATTTGGCAAGGGCCAGGTTTGCAGCAGGAGTCTGTGATTCCGTAAGATTGGAATACGAAGCTATACAGTGGGTTGTGGACAGTTCTGCACTGTATTCCCTGTACAGGAGAATTTCGTTACCCGGTTTGCTGTCAGAGCCGAATAGCGAACGAAAATCGGTATCAAAGGCATATTTGCCTGAATTGATAACCATATTCCCTGCCGAGACAACCAATTCCAGGAATTTTTTTGCCAGATCGTTGGATCCCGATCCCGGATGATACTTGTACCAGGTGCCTTCAAAGAGCATGTAACGCGAAGCCAGTGCTGCCGCTACATATTTGTTTACATAGTTTTCTCCGTCGTTCGTCCTGATGTTTTCAATGGCATAGACGAAATCTTCATACACCTTATCCATAACGGTTGACCTGGGATCCCGATCTTTGTACTGTTCGTCCATATCGGTGTCGCTAACGGGATGATCGTAATAGGGAACATCTCCGAATGATTGCACCAGGCGGCTGTATTCCATACCCCTGAAAAGCCTGGCAACACCGTTCCAATGGTTATACTGTTCTTCAGTAAGATACCCGTCCTCTTTCATGGTAGCCAGACGGTCAATTAGGGTGTTCCATTTGCGGACCCAGCCGAAGTTCCACGCAGAAGCTCCGCTTTTATATAGCCAGTAAATGGTAGTAGCCGATTCCGAACGGTACCAGTTATCAGCTGGAACGGCAGCTAGAAATGATGTTTGTTTTCCGGCCGAGGTCATATCGTCGTTGAAATTCGCACCTCTGTAAGGAACGTAAGCGGTACCCCATGATCTGTCGTATCCGTTGAAATAATTGGGATAACCTCCATTCACAAACAGACGTACATTGGACTCGTTGGTCCAGTAGTTTGAATCGTCCATAGCCGTCTTCTGGGGACGATCCAGAAAATCGCTGCACCCTGCAAGGGTAAATGCGGCTAATAAACTTAAGATGATTATTTTTTTATTCATTGTGTCTGGTTTTAGAAAGTTAACTGAAGGCCCACAGATGCGCTCTTGAAGGTGGGTACGCCCACACCTGTACGGGAAGAATTGTAGTTGGTCTCATTAAGGTAGGAATATCCTGCTATTTCCTCCGGGTCTATAGGCAAACCGCGAAGGTGATCAAAAGTCAGGAAATTTTCCAGAGACACATAAATACGTACATTGCTGATCATCGCCTTACGGGTCAACTGCCTGGGCATGGAATACCCGATGGTCAGGTTTTTCATTCGCAGATAGGCCATGTTCAACAGATACCTGTCGGATACCTGCATGTTGTTACCGGTGCTGCTTGCTCCCAGGTTATAGGCCCGGGGATAAAAGGCATCGTAATTACTATCTATCACGTCACCGCTCCCGTCATAGGTTTCGTACCAGAAATCCTGGGCTATGACCTTAGGCATGGCTCCGTCGGAAGAATTGAATCCGGGAATGGTAAGCGGGCTGGCTCCCCACATTTCACGTTTACCCACACCCTGGAAAAATACCGAAAAATCAAACCCCCTGTATTCCATACCAAGACGGAAACTGTATTCGTAACGCGGAGTAGTGTTCCCTATCACGGTCAAGTCTCCGTGATCATCTATAAGCTGGCTCCCGTTGTTGATCACGCCGTCCCCGTTGAGGTCCTTAAATTTCACATCACCCGGACCAAACCTGAAGTTTGAGCTTGTCTGCAACTTACCTTGTGTAGGAGCATTTGGATCAACCAGTTGGTAGATGGTATATCCGTCTGAACTTTGCATGGTTACAAGACTGCCATTCTCGTATACAAAATCATCGTTCTGATACAGTCTGTCAACCTGGTAACCCCATATTTCACCGTATACTTTGCCTTCATACCAGGAATTGATACTGGTAGTACTTCCGTATTTTGTAATATGGGTAAGGGCATCCGATAAAGCAGCGCTTGCCGTGATGCGAAATCCGTTTCCAAATTGGTGTCCGAAGTTTAAGGAAAATTCCCATCCATTGGTCCTTAAGGATCCGAAGTTTCCCTTGGGTGCCGTTGTCCCGAAAGTATAAGAAAAACCTTCCCCGGGAACGATCATGTTTTTGGTATCTCTCTGGTACCAGTCAAACGAAGCACTCAGCTCACCGTTCAGCAGACTGATATCAAACCCCAGGTTAAGTGTAACTATGTCTTGCCATGTGATAATGGAGGATACAGAAGCCGGAGTACCAAAATAAGTATCTCTTGCCCCGGCGTGGAGCCAGTAGGAATTAGCTCCGCTCATAGTGGGAACATACAATGCGTTACTTACAGACTGGTCCCCAATGGAGCCCCAGGACCCGCGCAGTTTAAAGCTTGTAAGAACAGGTCTGGCAAAACTCATCCAGGGTTCTTCCATCAACCGCCATCCGAACGAGAAAGAAGGATACCAGCGCCATTGAAGGTCTGTGGGGAACTTGGATGTTCCGTCATAACGAAGATTGGCCTCCAGCAGATACCGCTCCTTAAAATTATAGTTGATACGGCCGAAGAAACCCAGCTGGGAATCCCAGCGGGAATCTCCGCCCGAAGTTTGTGTCCCGGAGGCCAGGTCAAACTGTGGATTGGTATAATCCAGCAATTGCAATTTCTGGGACCAGGAATAGTTGTAATCATAAGCCACCGAATTCATTCCTACCATAAAATTGAACATATGAGTATCGTTGATGTTCAAATCATATGTGGAAGTAAGGTTTAACGTACTTCGTGCACGATTGGCTGCAGACCGGTAAATATGGTCGGGATTGGAACCGGGAGCTGTATACCGTGAATAGTTGAGCATATAGGCAGGGATGGAAGCTCCCAGGGCGTTGAATTCATTCCACTCGTTGTCCCTGTATACCCGGGAGCCGTCTTCATTATTTAACGGTATTGCTGCCACCCAGGTGTCTCCGGCCAGAAAACTGGTTCCGGGTTGAAGTTGTACGCTTTCCTGGTTTGAGTAAGTGTAATCCAGGTTGATATTCCAGTTTTCCGTTGGTGTTAATGTCAATCCGGCGTTGGCACTGGTAAAGTTATTGGTGGCAGATGCCGTATTGGCCACAGCCGTTTCATAAGTGGCATTGCGAAGCGGATTGCCGCTCTCGTCTGTTTCCGCCATTGGGTAAGTAGGTCCCCACCTATACATATAATACCAGATATCTGCCGTTGTGGAGGATGTGGCATAAGCCCAACGTTTCTGCGTTTTGGAATACATCAGACCGGCGTGTACGGAAAGGTATTTATTGATCCGGGTACTAACCCTTGCCGATGCGTTCCAGCGTTGGAAGTCATCGTGTTTGGCCGTTTTCATCATACCGTTCTGATCCAGGTATCCCAGGCCGATATTGTAATCCGTTTTCCCCGATTTGCCATTGACAGATATGTTGTGACTTTGGGTGGGAGCCCATTCACGGATCAGGTAATCGTACGGATCGTAAGTCCTGACCCCAATCTTACGGTTACTGGCATCTACATACCAGTCACGGCCGTATGTCATGGGATCGTAGGGATCTATGGTGCCTCCGTATTTCTTTTCCCAGGCAACTGCCGCATTGTACCCTGCCCTGTCTATGAGCCAGAATGCCCCTACAGGCGTGGTGGTTCCAATACGCTCAGCAGCTTCAACCGTATAATGCAAGGCATCTGCACCGGCCATTTCATATTTTTTGGACATATTCTGAAATGACATATTTCCCGAATAATTCACACTGACACTTTCTGTCCTGGCTCCCTTTTTTGTAGTGATCAGAATTACTCCGAAAGCAGCCTTGGACCCGTAAATGGAAGCGGAAGCCGCATCTTTTAATACAGATATGGATTCAATATCATCCGGATTGACCAGCTGTATGCTGGGGATCTCAACGTTGTCCAGCAATATCAGAGGTGTAGTTGATCCTTCAGCGGAACCGACGTGACCACGAATCTTCATGATGGCATCCGAACCGACTTCGCCGCTGCCCACCTGAATGGTAAGCCCGGGTGTAGAACCCTGAAGTGCACGGCCTACGTCTGCAACGGGACGTGATGTCAAAGCCTCCTGTACGTTTACGGAAGATACGGCTCCCGTCAGGTTCACTTTTTTCTGGGTGCCGAATCCCACGACCACTACGTCTTCCAGTGTAATGGCATCTTCCTCCATAATAACATCAATCCGGGTCCGGCCGTTGACAGGCACATCAATGGTCTTATACCCAAGTGAGGAAAATGACAATGTTGCAGAAGAAGGTGCCGTGATGGAATAGTATCCATCCAGATCCGTGGTGGTGGATGACACCGTCCCCTGCAATACAACCGTCACCCCTACCAGGGGGCCGGTCTTATCCGAAACATTCCCGGTTACGGTAATGTTCTGAGCGCTTGCATACGCCGAAATCAGCATGATGCAAACCATGAGGATAGTTTTTTTTGATAGCATTGATTAAGTTTTTAGGTTAGATATGTGATAAATTGGAACAAATTGAGGATCAGTTCCGCGAATATAATAAATTATATCGACAAGTAATAACTTGGAAGTATTGATCAATAAAATTTGTATAAAAGATATCCAGCAGTAGCGTTTTTGATTATAATGGATGTTTACAGAAAAAGTGGCCGCCTGACCCTTACCTGCCTGGCGACCTTGGTTATTGCAATGATTGCAGGACCAATGTGGGCCCAAAACGTAAATGTAACAGGAAAGGTTACCGATAATTCGGGAGAACCTCTAATGGGAGTTTATGTTTTAGTCCAGAGTACTTCGCGGGGTGTTTCTACAGACCTGGATGGGAATTATGCCATCTCTGCCCCTGCTGACGGAACCCTTTTATACTCATTTATGGGGTTTGAGGACGTTGTAGAGAATATTAACGGCCGTTCCATAATTGACGTAACCATGAACGTATCTTCCGTAGCCCTGGAAGAATTGGTTGTTACGGCGCTTGGTATTAAGAAAGACAGAAAAGCTCTGGGTTTTTCTGTTACTGAAGTGGGCGCAGAAGAGTTGCTTAAAAACAAGCAAACCAACGTTATTAACTCACTGGCAGGTAAAGTAGCCGGTGTAAACGTCACCCAGTCCGGCGGTGCTGCAGGTTCGGGATCAACCATCATTATCCGAGGTGGTAACTCTGCCAGTGAAGGTCGCGATAACCAACCTCTTTTTGTTGTTGACGGAATCATCTATGATAACTCCACTGTTGTGGGAGGTAATTCCGGAACGGACGGTATGACCAAGAATGCTACTACTTTCAGCAACCGTGTTATGGACATCAACCCCGAAGACATTGAATCCATGTCTGTACTTAAAGGCGCCGCAGCTGCCGCTTTGTACGGATCGCGTGCAGCAGACGGAGTGATCGTCATCACGACCAAGAAAGGAGCCAATGACGGGACCGTAAGGGTAAACGTTGGTTCAAAATACAGTTATTCCTGGGCCAATTCACTTCCTGAACTTCAGGATGTTTACGGAAGGGGTTATTACAATCAGGCCGGAGTTTTCAGCGATTATACCTATAATTCATGGGGTCAGAAGATCACCGGGACCGCTTACGACAATGTTGGAACCTTTTTTCGCGGAGGTAATATTTTTGACAATAACGTAAGTATTTCCGGAGGTAACAAGAACAGCAGCTTCTACCTGTCTGCTTCCCGTTACGACCAGGAAGGTATTGTTCCCATGACAGGATACGATAAAACCACTCTCCGTTTTAACGGAGAACAAAAATACGGCAAACTGACCGTAGGCGCGAACGTGGCTTATACCATCTCCAATACGCAAAAGACACTGACTACAGGAGGTCTTTACGGTGGCGGAGGTAACGGAGCCATGACAGCCGTATACGGATGGGCACGAAGTGATGATATGACACATTATCTGAATGAAGACGGCACCAAATACAGAATGTTCGCCGAATACCAGGATCTGGCTTCTGACCGTGAAAATCCTTACTGGATTATCAATAAAAATAAACTGTCTGACCAAACTCGCCGCTGGACCGGGTCCGTCAACGCAAACTTAGACGTAACGGAATGGTTCAACATTGTTTACCGTTTAGGTCTTGACACTTATGCTTATGACGAATATACTTACATTGCTCCGGGTGGAGCCGTATCTGACAGATATCAGAACGGCCGTCTGTCTAAAAGCGACAGGAATTACCAATATTTGTCTTCCAACCTGATGCTGAATTTTCACAAGACATTCGGTGATTTTGACTTCAACCTGCTTTTGGGACAAACTACAGAAGACACCAAGAATATCCGTCAAAACCACTGGGGATACGACTTCGTAACAGCCGGCACCATCAGTTTTGCAAATATTGCCAATGAAAATAAATTCTTCACCGAAGCCACCACTAATAAACGCTTGATCGGGGTATTCGGAGAATTTCGTGCCGCATACAAAAACATTGCCTATCTGACCATTACAGGACGTAACGACTGGTCATCCACCCTTCCTATTGAAAACCGCTCGTATTTCTATCCCTCGGTTAGTGGTAGTTTGGTTTTCACCGAATTGATGCCAAAGAACGATATTCTTTCTTTTGGTAAGATCCGCGCCTCGTGGGCACAGGTTGGTAAAGATGCTTCGGCTTATGCAACCAATACCTACATGTGGTCACCGGCTGCTGTCAGCCCCGGTTTCATTGGAATTGGGAACAGCTGGACACGTGGTAACCCGTTCCTTAAACCCGAGATCCAGACATCCTGGGAAGTAGGTGCCGAAATGCGCTTCTTCGGAGGACGTCTTGGCATTGATTATACTTATTATAACAGCTTAACAACCAACCAGATCGCCGCCCCCCGTCTGGGTCAGTCCACCGGATACATCTTTATGTCCATCAATTCCGGCTCTGTTTCCAACAAAGGTATGGAACTGATGATCACTGCCACTCCTGTAGAAACCAAGAACTTTTCATGGGATCTGACACTTAATCTTTCAGGGAACCGCGGTCGTCTGGGAGAATTCATGAAAGGCGTTGACTTGTTCTATGTAACCGATGTACAAATTGGCGGCGTTAAAGCGGCTGCCGTACCAAACGGAGGTTATTTCCTCGGGATCACGGGGGACTACTGGAAACGGGAAACACGAACAGAAAAAGACGAAGAAGGCAACGACATTGAAGTTGAAATCCCAGATGGCCGTTACATTATAGATGAAGCAACTGGTCTTTACAAAACCACCGGCGTAGCTACCAACCTGCTTGGTAACCGCGAACCGGATTTGATAGGCGGTCTGGGAAATACCCTTACCTACAAAAACCTGAGCTTTTCCATACTGTTTGATATCCGCAAAGGAGGTTTGATTTACAACGGTACTGAGTATTTATTGCTTAACAACGGATTGTCCCCGCAGACACTGGATCGTGAATCAGTTACAGTGGAAGGCGTTTCAAGTACTACTGGAGAACCTGTTTCCTATACTTACAATGCCGGTCAGATGTACATTGTTAACGGAGCTGAAAAGAGCGGTGATTATATGATTCAGAGCTATTGGAGCAATTATGCATCCAACGCATATAACTTATTGACCGACACCAACTGGCTGCGTTTACGCGCCGTTTCTCTTGCTTACGATTTCAGAGGCCTGTTCAACAAACAGAGTTTCATTAAAGGATTAACGGCTACCGTTACGGGAACCAATCTCTTCCTGTGGAGTAATTACAAAGGTATGGACCCTGAAGTCAGCGTTTCAGGTTCCGGTACGGGTGGCTCCGGTTCGTCAGGTATTGACTATTGCGGTGTTCCTGCTACAGCCGGTTTGTCATTTGGTTTAAACATCACTTTCTAATAACAAACGGATTTAAAAATTCAGATTATGAAAAAAATACTATATATAGCTTTAAGTCTGTTGATTACTTTAGGGATAACCGGCTGTAACGACTGGTTGGACGTGAACGTAGACCCGGACAACCCGAACAATGTCAGTGCTACGGTAGAAAGCCGTCTCCCCTGGATTCAACACTATTATATGTATGCATGGGGCTCTGCCTGTATGCGTGGCGTTACCATTGGCGGTTTGATGAGTCAGACCTCAACCACTTCCTCCAACGGAAAACTTTCTGCCTGGGATCCTTTGCAGAGCTCTACTACCACATCTTATCAGAACTGGTTCATTGGAGCAGCGTGTAATATTGATGATATGATCAATGCCGCAGAAAAAACAGGCGCTTACCATTATATTGGAGCTGCTCATGTGATACATGCCATGGGATTCATGCTTATGGCCGACCTGTATGGGGAAATGCCTTATTCAGAACCCCTGGGAAGTAATCCTACCCCCGTATATGATGACGGTCAGACCATTTTTAACGGATGTATGGAACGCATTGATCTGGCTCTGGAATATTTCAACATGACACAGGAAGAAGGTGCTACACCCCTGGCTGCCGGTGACAGCTGGAATCAGGGTGATGTTCAGAAATGGATCAAATTGTGCTACGGTTTGAAAGCCCGCTGGCTGAACAAACTTTCAAAAAAATCAACGCTTTATGACCCGCAGGCTGTTCTGGATGCTTTGGCAAAAGCCCCGCAATCCAACAGCGAAAGTACCATAATGAAACACAGCAACGCGGGAGATCAGGACACCAACTTCACCGTTGGCGACCCTTATCAGACAAGTGTAATATGGGACTGTGCCGCATGGGGAACCACACAACGTTATACCAAATGGTATGTTGATCTGCACAAGAACCTGAGAGGTTCCGGAGTAGTTGATCCGCGAATGAGCAAGGTGTTCCCTGCACGCATGAGCAAGATCCAGGTATCTGATGCCGGAGAAATCCTGAATCACGAATGGACCCGGGATGAAGGTGTGGATGTAATGTACGGAACCAGAAGAATATATGGAGCCCTTCTAAATGCTAGCGTAGCTTCTTCAAACGTTGCCAAAAACTACACCATTACCAATGCCACAGATAAAGCTCAGGTATTGGCATTCTTTGACCAGGAAGGATTCCCCTACACTGTGAACGGGGATGTTGTGAGCGTTACCTACCCGAAAGGCTGTTTGTACATCAACACCAATGACTACAAGCAGATTATGGACCTGAATTACGTGGATATGAGGGCCCTGGCAGTTTCACAGACCGGCGGTCGTGCGGAAAACGATATGTATTACTACCCGAGTTCGGCATTTAATACCGTTGCCGGCACCGGTTCCTTCTGGGCTCGTCCCGATTCCGATTCGGACATCCTTACCTACCATGAAATGTGTTTCATAAAGGCCGAGGCTAATATGCGTATGGGGAACTCAGCAGCCGCTTATACAGCTTATATGGACGGGATCAGAGCCAGTTTCGCACGTATGCAATCCAAATTGCAGGATTGGTCTGCAACAGGTACGGACAACCCAGACCAACAACCTATGAATCAAGCCGATATTGATGCTTACATGGCCAGTGGTGCCGTTGCACAAAATGCCGGAGAACTGACTATGGCCGACATTATGTTGCAAAAAGTCATTGCCATGGGTATCCATGTGGAAACATGGAACGACATGCGCCGCTTCAATTACGGAGCCGGAAACATTGGCAACTTCGGACAGGTTTATGTTGACTACGTCAGACCTGCTGAATTTGTTGCTACCAATAAAATTCCGGGAACCTCTCCCACACAGGAAAACTATTGGTTCCGCCGTTACAGCCAATGTTCACACGAAACCAACTACAACAAAGACAATGTGGAAGCTTCCAACCCGCTGGCCCTGACTTACGAGAACGGGCCAATATGGAGTGATCCGGTATGGTGGGATAAAGCTGAATAGTTATTCGTAGACTTTATGAACAGAGCGGTCAGAACTGGCCGCTCTTTTTTCCTTTTTATGGAGTTCCTTTATAAATACTCAAAATTTTTAACTCCCCTTTTTCTGGGAACAGGAGTTTTTCTGTTTTTTTATTTTTACGCACCCGGACTGATCTTTTTCCGGGAACAAAACTATCTTTTTCTTTACACAAAAGAATTTTTTCTGGATCATGTAACACATCCGGGTGGTGTGGCTTCTTATACAGGAGCATTCTTAACTCAGTTTTACGCATTTACCTGGGCAGGAGCATTGATACAGGCAGCGCTCATTGTACTGGTGCAACAAAGCATCAGCAGACTGATGAAACAAGCCGGAGTTAATTATCCCTATCAGATTCTTTCCCTTTTACCTGCTTTATTACTGTGGCGTTTTTCGTGTGACCAGAACTATATGACAGGATCCATAGTAGCCATACTCATATCCCTGCTTTGTGTTCTGGTGATGGTTGAAAAACGGAATAAAAAAGGGTATGTGTTGCGTACTTTCTTTCTGGCGATTGTATTGTATATGTTTGCCGGAGCATCTTTCATACTCTTCCTGGCTTTTATTATTTATTTTGAAGTCCGGAATAAGGAAAAATCCCGGAAATCGTTCAAACTGCTGATTATACTTACAGGTGGATTGCTTCTGGCAATCTGCCTGCCTCTTGCCTCTTCTTTCCTTTTTCCCTATCCCCTTCAGCAACTATACCTGGGCATTGATTTCTACAGGTATCCCAATGAAAATTTCTACTTCCAATATATAGCATGGGCGGTTATTTTATTGGCAGTGATCCCGACTGCCCGGCTTGCTGTGAAGAATAAATTACCGGGGCACCGTGTTGTTTACATTTCAATTCTGGGTTTCACCCTTTTATGCGGATTCCTGCTTCTGCGAAAGGCAGTTAATCCCGCCATGGAAGAAGCTCTGGAGTACGATCAAATGGCCTGGAATCAGCAATGGGAAACAATAATCAGGAAAGCCGGCAAAAAACAGCCTTCCACATCAATGTCTATGACTTGTCTGAATCTGGCATTGGTTAAAACAGGAAAATCAGGAGATATGTTGTTCAATTATTTCCAGAACGGAACGGAAGGGCTCATTCCCGAATTCGGTGGAGATTTTACTTCCCCGCTCACTACGGCAGAAGTCTTTTTCCACATGGGATTGATAAACGAAGCACAACATTATGTATTCGAGGCCATGGAGGCTATACCCAACCATCGGAAAAGCGCCAGGTGCCTGAAACGTCTTGCGCAGACGAACCTGATTAATGAACAATACGGTGTGGCAAAAAAATACCTGGACCTTCTGCATAAAACATTATTGTACCGCAACTGGTCACATAATGCCTCTTTGGAGAACCATCCCGAATGGAGCATATTACAAACATACCGTCTTACAGAAGAAAGAATTTTCGGTTCGACCAATATGTTAAACATCTTGAAAGATCTGACTGAAAAAAATGCGGACAATAAGACTGCTTTCCAATATCTGATGGCTTATACGCTTCTTAATAAAGAATGGGACAAAGCAACTGAATTCTATGAATTGGGAAAACATCATTACTCCCGGATGCCCTGGGCATATCAGCAGGCAATGGCTTTTGAGTGGTACCAGAAATCCGGTAACCTCAATCAAACTCAACAAGAGCTGGATCAGGAAATAATACAAGGCTTGACTGAATTTATGAAAACCATGTCACTTTCTTCAGAAAAACAGGCCCGTGCCATTTTGGAAAAACCTTTTGGACATACTTATTGGTATTACCTTTATTTCATATTTTAATCTCATGAAACGGATCTTCCCGGTATCAATAATATTGATCTCCCTGCTTCACTTTACAGGCTGTATCCCCAATACGTCAACCCAGATTCAGTCAACGGCTATTCCCGAAATTTTTCCGGATTACACGTATGTAACTGTTCCTTCTACAATTGCGCCACTGAACTTCACCCCGCAGGATACTTCCTATCAAGCAGTAATAGCAGAATTTTCAGGAACACGGGGAAATTGGTTCCGCGTTAAAGGCAGAAAAAATATTACAATACCCAAAAACAAATGGACTGAATTATTAAAGGCCAATAAAGGCGATAGTATTTCTGTCACACTGAAAATCCTGAAAGAAGACAAGTGGATACAACACACCCCTTTCCCCATATATATCAGTGAACACCCCATTGATCACGGTCTTGTATATCGCCTGATAGCCCCCGGATATGAACTTTACAGCAGGATGGGAATCTACCAGAGGGACCTTCAATCCTACAAGCAAAAAACGATCCTGGTAAACACATTGTTCCCCGAAACTTGTATGAATTGTCATTCCGTCAATCGCGGAGATCCGGATTTTTTCAACCTGCACTTGAGAGGATCAGCATCGGGAACCATTATTTTAAAAGACGGGAACCTGGATGTCTATGATACAAAAACTCCGGAAACACTTTCAAATTGCGTTTATCCATACTGGCATCCCTCGGGACGTTTCATTGCATACTCGGTAAATACTACGCGTCAAATGTTCCCGATGGATCCCGGACAAAGAATTGAAGTTTATGACACGGCTTCAGATATTGTAGTCTATGACACGGAACAAAATCATCTGATCTCATCCAAACACCTTACCACGGAACATTTTGAAACGTTTCCGGCATTTTCCCCGGATGGAAAGGATCTTTATTTCTGCGTTGCTGATAATAAAGACATGCCTCAAGATTACAAAGAGGTCCGCTATGCTTTGTGTCGCCTTTCTTTTGATTCGGAAACAGCTTCTTTCGGAACCAAAGTAGACACCTTGTTGTACGCACCCGGAATTCACAAAAGCGTGACTTTCCCCCGTCCTTCCTACGACGGAAATTTTCTGGTCTTTACCCTGGCAGATTACGGAACATTCCCAATATGGCACAAAGAAGCTGATATGGGAATAATGGACTTGAGAACCGGGGAATGGCAGCTGTTGGAGGGAATTAACAGCCCCCATGTTGACAGTTATCACAGCTGGAGCAGTAACTCACGCTGGATTGTTTTTTCCAGCCGCAGGGGAGACGGATTGTATACCCGTTTGTATTTTGCATTCATTGATGAAAACGGGAACACCGGAAAACCTTTTCTACTCCCTCAGAAAGATCCCGCAAGATATTACCCGGAAACTCTGTATTCATTCAATATACCCGAGTTTATTACCTCGCCTGTGGATTTGGATATGAGAAAAATTGCAAAAAAAGCCGCCCGCAAAACAAATATGCAATGGGGCGGTCTTAAAGATAACGGTCCTTTTTAATGTACCGTCAGGAATTTGAACAACATCAGGGCTTCATCCGGATTGGAATAATCCAATGAATGATCCTTCGCATACTGTTCAATAAGCGCTTTTTTTCCGGGGAAAAACCTTCTGAAATTTCTTTCAGTCAAAGCATATGCCTTCTTATTCCTAATCAAATATGCATTCTGATGAACGATATAAGGAGTTGATTCCCCTGCCAAAAACCGGCCTCCCGTTGATACATTAAATCCTTCGCTTCTGAGGTTCCTTTTCTCAATGGGAACGTTTGGAGATTTTTCCTCACGACCAAATGCTCCGTAACGCTTTTCAACTTCCAGTTCCAGGAATTGCTCTACTCCGAACATAACATTTCCGTCTGTATCAAGTATCTGAATATAATGATCCAGCAAAGGAATGAAATAATTTCTGCCTATGGAAACAGCCGTTACCTGACTGATATCGGGAAAAATATCCGGATATCCCTCTTCATCCAAAAAACAAAGGGTAGAAGAAGCCAACAGGATATTCAATTGTCCTTTAAAAACAGTACCGTCCTCAAACTGGATAGTCCCGGTCATATAGGCCGGAAACAGATAAAGTTCTGTGTATGGTCTGGTATCATCAATATCCAGAAATACGGCTTGGGCGTAACCTGCCGTATAAAAAGCGCTCAGAAATAACAATAAAGAACAAAGCTTCTTCATATCATTCCATAATCGCTCCGGCCACAATATTGGCCACCCGTGTGCGCATAGCTACGGCAGCCCCGTCGTCGTAGGGATGAACCCGGTTGGCCAGTAAAATGACAGCCGTATCGGATTCCGGGTCAATGACCATGCTTGTTCCGGTATACCCGGTATGCCCGTAAACCGTTCGGGGATTGAAAAGATTCCCGTTCCAGGAACCTGCACGTCCCCATCCCAGGGTACGCCCGAAAGCGGCTACTTCTTCCGGTACCCGGGCCATGGCTTTTACCGTCAGGGGCCCCAGGATGCGTTTCCCGTTCACTTCCCCTC
>Ga0209510_1002651_pt1 | contig 17888 bp, 13 predicted proteins | sample BiotimSIPDNA_FD_185749 | JGI IMG/M metagenome (GOLD analysis project Ga0209510, IMG submission 185749) | Anaerobic biogas reactor microbial communites from Washington, USA - Biogas_R1 time_0 SIP DNA (SPAdes) (version 2) | ecosystem: Engineered > Bioreactor > Anaerobic > Unclassified | place... | reverse complement strand
TTTAAAGGCCTATTAAAGAAAGATCCCTAACAGCACCTTTATCTGCACTAGAAGCCATGGCTGCATATGCTTGTAAAGCTTGGGAAACAAATCGTTCACGATGGTCTGGTTTCCAGGCTTTTTTGCCTTTAGCATTCATTTCTTTTCGACGAGAATCGAGTTCAGCATCGGTAATACCAATGTTGATTTTTCGATTAGGAATATCAATGTCAATGATATCGTCGTTTTTAATTAATGCAATATTACCTTGGTTTGCTGCTTCTGGGCTAACGTGACCAATGGAAAGACCACTTGTTCCACCAGAGAAGCGACCATCTGTAATTAAAGCACATGCTTTGCCTAATCCCATACTTTTTAGATAACTAGTAGGGTAAAGCATTTCTTGCATTCCAGGACCGCCTTTAGGGCCTTCATAGCGAATAATGACAACATGACCTGCTTTAACAGAACCGTTTAAGATTCCTTTAACAGCGTCTTCTTGACTTTCAAAAACAATGGCTTTGCCTGTAAAGTTCCATACGGATTCGTCGACACCAGCCGTTTTCACAATACAACCATCTTCTGCTAAGTTACCGTAAAGAACAGCTAGGCCGCCTTCTTTAGTGTATGCAAAAGCACCTTTTCTGATGGCTCCTTTTTCACGATCTAAATCGTGAGAAGAATAAAGTTCGTTTTGTGAAAAAGCAACAATATTGAATTTTCTACCAGGAGCTGCTAAATAACGTTTTTTGGTTTCTTCTGAAGGATTACGAAGTAGATCGTATTTTTCAAGAGCTTCTTTCATGGTATGTTCATGTACTGTTGGAACATCTGTATGTAAAAGATTTAGACGATCTAATTCACCGAGAATTCCCATGATACCGCCTGCACGGTGAACGTTTTCGATATGAATATCGTGTACGGTTGGTGCAACCTTACAAAGACAAGGTGTTGTAAGCGATAGTTCATTTATGTTTTTCATTGAAAAAGGAACTTTTGCTTCTTGAGCTACAGCAAGTAAATGAAGAACGGTGTTAGAACTTCCACCCATCGCAATATCTAAACGCATGGCATTTTCGAATGCTTTGAATGAGGCAATGCTTTTAGGTAAAACGCTTTCATCATTATGTTCATAATAACGAATGGCGTTTTCTACAATGCGTCTGCCAGCTTCTTCAAATAGTTCTTTTCTTGCGGCATGAGTAGCAACAATGGTTCCGTTACCTGGTAATGATAAACCTAAGGCTTCTGTGAGGCAATTCATGGAGTTTGCTGTAAACATACCAGAGCATGAACCACAAGTAGGGCAGGCATTGGATTCAATAGCGTAAGAATCTTCGTCTGAAACATCTGGATTTGCAGAATCAATCATAGAATCAATCAAATCAAGGGCTCTGTCAGAGCCATCTTTTTGTTTTACGTGCCCTGCTTCCATTGGACCACCTGAAACAAAAATAGCAGGAATGTTTAAACGCATGGCGGCCATTAACATCCCCGGAGTAATTTTATCACAATTCGAGATACAAACCATCGCGTCTGCACAATGAGCATTGGCCATGTATTCTACAGAGTCAGCAATTAAATCTCTGGAAGGGAGGCTATACAACATACCGCCATGTCCCATGGCAATACCATCGTCTACTGCAATGGTGTTCATTTCTTTGGCTACGCCACCTGCTTTTTCAATTTCTCTGGCGACTAATTGACCTAAATCTTTTAAGTGTACATGGCCAGGAACAAATTGGGTAAAACTATTTACCACCATAATGATGGGTTTTCCAAAATCTTCTTCTTTTGTACCAGTGGCGCGCCATAAAGCACGTGCGCCTGCCATTTCACGGCCTTCTATAGTCGTTAAGGAACGAAGTTTAGGCATATTGTATCCTCTAGTGTTGAAAAAATTAAAAGCTTAAAGAGTGCTTTAAAAATGTCTTTTTACAAATTGGCTGAAATAGTCGAGTTTGTTTTTTAAAGTCATTATAAAGATCTATTTAGCATTTGCATAATATAGAAAAGATCTAGCCATTTTTTTTAGTTTAGTTTAGTTCTGGGTGTTTTATGGATATTCAACAACACGGCATCTCTTTTCTAAATCTTCTATCAATTTCAGAAAATGACTGTTTTTTATAAAAATTAATGCCGTACTAAGTCTATTTTTTGATTATAATGGAAATATTAAGCCCACCGTGGTTTGAATAAATGATATCCGTATACTCTAAGTTTAGGGCTTTTTGAGCTTCATTACTTGGGCAAATGATAGCCCAGTTGGAGGTTTTAAAATCTCTCTTGATTTTTTTCCCTATTTCTTGATAAAGACCTAATGTATCTGCTGCGATTCGCTTTCCATAAGGTGGATTCAGTACAATTAAGGATTTTTCTTTCGATGAAGGCATCTGAAAAAAATCCTGCTGAATCGGTTTTAGAATGTCAGGCGGAATTTGACTTGCTTTTATGTTATGGAGAATCGTCTCAATGGCTTTGTGGTTGTAGTCTCCAATGGTAAAAGAGGGGAGCTCGCGCTTTTGTGTAGGATTTTCTTTTTTAATGAGGTAATCCCATGTTGTTTTTTTAAAACCTGGTTGTTCTTGAAATGAAAAACTTCTGCACAATGCCGGATTTTTGGATAACGCCCACATCACTCCTTCTAAAGAAAATGTGCCGCTTCCTGCCATAGGGTCAATCAAATGTTTTGTTGAAAAGAAATCAGCGGCCCATAGAATACTTGCTGCCATCGTCTCTTTGAGAGGAGCTTTTTCTACAAAGCGATCAAAGCCTCTTTTATATAAAAGTTCTCCACCAAGATCTAGAAAAAGGGTACAAACATTATCCTTAAAGGAGATGATTAATTTTTGAATTAACGTGACTGGATCAGTAGTCTCATTCGTTTTTAAGGCTTCTTCAATTAGGGGAAGAGCTCTCTCTTTTAATGCTTCCGAATGATATAAACGAGAGTGTTCGGAAGTGACTTGAATCTCTGGTTTAATATTTGCAGGTAAATAAAGAGACCATGGGGTATTTGATATTTCTTTTTCAAAACGTCCGAAATTTTCTGCTGAAAAAGAACGAATTTCCATTAAAAGTTTTGTGCATGTTCTTGAAAAAGCGAGTACTTTCCATGAACTGTTCCATTTAGATTCGAACTCTACACAACCATCCTGAATAATGAAAGGCTCTTCTATGCCTATACTTTTAAGCTCTTCTGCAGCTATTTTTTCAAAGCCTAAATGACATACCGCTCGAAATCGGTGGCTTTTGCCTTGAATGTGTATACGAATACGTCTAGAGAGAGCAGAAGAGTTCATAACGATAAATATCAAAAAAAAAGAGAACTTAGTAAACCAAAAAAGGAAAAGAAGAATAGATTAAGTGGATAAGAGTCTTTTTTTGAATTGAGGTTGTTGTGACCGATATATCTGTTTTTTATCGACTAGCCTTGGCGTTAGGAATCGGCTTCATTATAGGATTACAAAGAGAACATTCCTATTTTGACGCCAATGATTCTCATCCCGCAGGTGTGCGTACTTTTGCGTTATCTGGCCTTCTAGGAGCTCTTCTTCCTTTTATTGGGTCTTTAATGGGTTCACAAGTGCCTTTTATTGTGGGCTTTATTTTAGTTGGATTACTTTTAATGACTTCTCATTTTGTGAATGGGCAAGCAAAAAAAGAAGGAATCATAGGTTTAACCACAAGTGTTTCCATGCTTCTCGTTTATTTACTTGGCTCTCTTTGTTGGTTTAATCGTCTATTAGAAGCTTGTGCCATTATGGTGGGGTTACTATCATTATTATCATTTAAGGAACAAATACATTCTTTTGCTCAGAAATTGTCGAAAGAAGATATTTTAGCAACGATTAAGTTCGCTGTCATTACGGCTTTAGTTTTGCCTTTTTTACCTAATGAGTTTTATGGGCCAACAGGCTTAAAAGTATTAAATCCTTTTAATATAGGCCTTTTTGTTGTTTTTATTTCTGGAATTAGTTTTATTGGTTATGTTCTAGTAAAAATAGTGGGGCCAGGTAAAGGCATTGGGATTACAGGAATTCTCGGTGGTATCGCTTCAAGTACGGCACTCACCTTAAACTTAACGCAAAGAAGTCGGGGAAATCAGTCTTATAGTGGTAGCTTAGCCATGGGAGTGATTTTGTCTTGGTCTGTAATGTATATAAGATTGTTTATCATCTGTTCTTTATTGTGCCCATCTATAATGATGACTCTTGCCATACCCATGCTTGTACCAATGATTCCTGGCCTTATGTATGCCGCATATCTTAAATATAAAGAAGATAAAACTCGCAATGTGGCTTCTTCTACTTTTACAAATCCTTTTGAATTAATGCCAGCAATTAAATTTGGTTTGATTTTTACTGCAGTTCTCTTTATAGCCAACGCAGCGAGAGTTTTTTTTGGGAATGAAGGCCTTTTGATTTCTAGCTTTCTAGCTGGCTTTGCTGATATGGACGCTATTGCACTCTCTGTGATTGAAATGAATGCAAATAATTCATTACCAGAAAAACAGGTTGTTTTATCTATTTTGTTTGCTGGAATTGCTAATACTATAACAAAGGGATCAATGGTTATTTTATTTGGCGAGAAAACGATGAAAAAAGCGATTATTCCTGCGATGGTTTTAATTCTTTTAGTGACTGGCGGATTAATTGGCGTTTATTGGTAATTAAGATTAGAACATAAAAAAAGCGTCTTTTTCAAAAAGACGCTTTTTTTATAATTGCTGTAAGAATTACCTAGAATAATATTCCACAACGAGTTGTTCTTCAAGTTTTACTGGAATTTGTTCACGTAATGGAAGAGCAACGAGAGTACCTTGTAGTTTTGTTTTATCTACAGAGATGTATTCAGGAGCATCTGGAGCATTGCTCAAAGATTCGTTAATTTGAACGTGATTCTTTGAACGTTCACGAACAGAAATAACGTCATTAGCTTTGATCATGCGGCTAGGTGAAAAAGAACGGACTCCATTGACTGCAAAATGACCATGAACCACATATTGACGAGCAGCAAAAATAGTACGAGCAAAACCCATACGATAAACGAGTGCGTCTAAACGTGTTTCCAAAAGAATCATTAAGTTATCACCAGCAGAACCGCTACGACGGTTTGCTTCATTGTAAGTCTTTTCCATTTGGGCTTCAGAAATGTTATAAGTAAAACGAAGACGTTGTTTTTCAACGAGTTGTTGCTTATAAACTGAAGGAGATTTTTTACGGTTTAAGCCATGTTGTCCAGGAGGAAAATTGCGACGATCAAGTACTTTTTGAGTTTTTTGAGTGGTAGCAAGACCTAATGAACGAGCTACTTTGGCTTTTGGGCCGCGGAATGAAGACATATTAACCTCGAAAGGAAGCTCTTTAGTGGATTTATTTTATTGGCAGAGCTTGGCTCAATAAAACAATAAAGCCCAATTATAGTAAATAATCGGGCTTTTTAAAGAGTTTAATTCTTTTATTTTATGTAAACGGTCAAAGTATCGCGTTTTCTTGGGTCAGCAAGGCTTTCTGCAATTAAAGAAGCCGTTTCACCAGGTTCTCCAAGGGCAATGACTAAATTGGTGGTCATGAGTTGATCTCCAGTACATGAAATGCCTGCATAGGAAGGTGTACCGAGATTATTTAAATCTCCACAAGGGACATACCATAAAATGTTTTTACTTGCTGTATTTGGGGACGTAGTGAAAGCAATGTCCACAAATCGAAGTGTATCATTTTGATTTAGTGTCTTGTTAGTAATAGTAGTTTCTAACTCCTCATCATAGAAATGAAGCTCAGATAATGATCCTGGTTTTTGAATAAATGTTCTGAGTGTGAGTATTTGACTTTGATCAGAAGGAGGGGAGTTTAAGCGAAGGTAGTGTAAGTAGTAGGCTCCATCTTTTGGTGCCACAAACTTATAGTTGGCTAGAGTAATATTTTGTAAAGAATCTCCGTCAGCGTTAAGAACTGTTAATGTGGCAGGGTAAAGAGGCCCAGAATAATATCCTTCAATTTCATGACTAATGAAAAGAGTATCACCTTTTTTAAGGTCTGATAACCAAATGTATTGCTCTTGTCTTAAATAATATTTGGCTTGATCGTTTCTTGGACGAACAACAACGAGAGTATCACCAGGTCGAACGATCGAGTCTGGCTTTGCTAAATATTCGCCTTTATCCAGAGTTCTTGAATTGGTAATTAATTCAAAAAAGGCATAGGGACCCGTTAAATAATTTGAAATAGAAAGAGGCTTTAAGAGAACATTAAAAGTAGTGCTTTTTTGAGGTAAAAGGAGTTTGTCTATCTGGGCAGTGTCTTTAGCAAGAGTGTCTAACCCTTCAGTTAATAAATACTCATTGATCCAAGAGCCTGAGACGTCGATATTGAGACTAATTCCAGTATTTGCCTCAATTGAAATATCAAGTTTACGTGGACCCGATCCAATGATAAAGAAGCCTCTTAGAGTGTCGTTTGTTACAAAAGAAACGCTAGAAGAATCCCCTATATAAGAATAGTATTCTTCGTTTATTTCACTGAAAATTCTGAGATGAGAACTTTCTTTGATTTCCCCTTTTAGTTCGAGATAATAAAAACCCTCTTCTAAGGTGATAAATTGATTGGAGTCTAATTCACTACCAGTACCAGGGAGCATGTAATTATAAACATTATTACCCTTAGCATCGGGTGTTGGGAAAATTGTCTTAACTAAAGCGCCGTGTTCTTCATATATACGAATGGTATCGTTATTTATACCTGTGGTGGCTGCAGCAATTTTAATAAGAGAACCTGCTTTTAGATCGCCCAAGTAAAAAAGAGCACGCTCAGAAGTGGTAGAATCATCTTCAAAATAAAAATTTGCTGTTTCGTTTGATTCTAAGGTGTCTACATAAGTCACATCAAGTCGATTAATTAATGAACTTGAACTTGAAGATGCTTCTGAAGAAGATGATGACTCTTCTGGTTTATTTGGTTTATCGTCGCCACATGCAATGAAAAAAGTAGCTGTTGTTAAAAGCAGTAATAAGAGGTGTGTAAAACGAGTGTTTTTCATAATAAGTTTTCCTCTAATTAATTTAATATATAAAAGCTTTGTTGGGTGGTGAAAGCTTCACCAATTATCTTTAAAATATACTTGCCTGTAGGGAATGAAATGGCTTCGAATTGGAAATTGAGTTTCTTTTCACTTTCCAAATCTTTTTCGGCGACAATCATCATGCGTTTGCCAAATTCATTATACACTTCAATTTGAACAAATTGGGGATAACCAAGAACTAAATCAAAGGAACATTTTAAGGTATAGATATCAATATTTACTTTACTTAATTGATATCCTCCTTGCATTGACTCACCCCCAGCTGATTTTGTGCTATCAAAATAACTGATATACAAAACAGGAGCAAAATCTCGACCTTGTTCTTTAGCTGAAATTTGGTATTCAGTGGATGATTTTTCTGTACCCGTTAAGATCAAGGTATATAAACCCGAAGGATGTTTCCGCTTAAAAAATTGGGTGAAACTAGGAGATCTCAAAAAGCTGGAAAGGGTTGCTTTGGGATCAATGGTGATAACGCCAAGATGATCTGCAAAGCGTGTGTCAACACCACCACCAATGCCTTTTCTCACATTGAAAAGACCTCCACCTTCGTCTAAATTCCCTGGAGCATTGGCCCATGTTAATTCAGATTCCTTCCATTCAGGACCAAGTTTGTCTTCTCCAAAATTGTAGTTTTTGTCAATTTCCTTTAGTCCAAAAACATTCCATTGAATGGGTTTCTTTATTTTATCAATGTTTTTTACATTTAGTTGAAGAGCAGCATCAGAAAGAGGCCCTGGGAGAGCGGATAAATCAAATTTCAAATATATTTTGGAGCTATTATCATTATTGTAACTGATTCTTAAAACAGAATCATTACTTTGAGGTGTGTAGTTGTCAAATTCGGATACCCACGCATCAGCTCCTCTACCACTTGGCACGTTATCTCCATTATGGTCAAAAGTACTGTAACGTTTGTCAAAGACAAAGACTCTCGCTGTATCGGTTCCTTTTAATTGCCCATCATGAGCTTTAAATAAAAGATCGTACCTGCCGCTCGCTGTAAAAGTAACATCTGTTTCATAACTACGATGATCTAAAAAGACTGCTCGACCAGGCCCTTTCGCTTTTGTCCATTCCACAGGAACTTCGCAAAGGCCATCGGCACGACCGTCATCATCAACAATTCCTTTGAGCCTTATTTTATTTGGCTGTACAAGAATTTGTTCGTTTAAGGTTTCTGGTTTTGGGGCAATATTGTTACCTGTTTGAGGAATATAACCTACATAAAGAGGAATGTTCACTCCACCAGAAGCACCTCGCTTTAAATCTTTAGCATAAAGAGTTTTCGTTAAGCCTTTTCTTGTTTCTTCAATAATTTTATGGAATGCGTTTCCTCTGATTGTAGTTTCTCTAAGGCCTTCAATTGAAATATTAGATGAATCATTGATAAACATCGGCTGTACTTTCGCTTTGTCATTAGAGATGACATGGACACCAGCTAATTCTGCTTTACCCTTATTCTTGTTATGCAAAATTGTATTTCCATTTTCAGCAGTGAGACCTAGAACCCATATAGTACCACCATTATTGATTATCTTGGTGGTTTTATCATTGTTCATGTGTAGCTGACGAGCCCACAAGTGCTGGAAGTTTAGTTTAATCTGATCTACAGAGACGTCTTCCATGTAAACATCTCCAGCCCCATCTACATCACCTTCATAACTTTTTACCATTACGTTTTTCAAAAGTAATAAACGATTACTTTTATGAAGGATGCCGTTACCGAAAGAAGAAAAACGTTCTATTGTAAGATCGGGGAAGGTTCCATCAAGAATAATAAAGCGGCCAGTTCCTTCAATTCGGCCTTCTGTACCAATAATGTGACGTACTCTTTTTCTAATAAATACATCTCGATTGATTGTATAACGCCCTTTTGGAGGAAAATAAATTGTCTCAGCTCCATCATCAATGGCTTGTTGAATAGCCTTAGATACGTCTCTACCATCACCTGCAGTTCCACCGTAATCACCTGTAATTTTTACCCAGTTTGAAGGAGTTTGTTTAGGAAGTTCCATGACTTCTGCTACAGGAACTCTCATTGATGCTTTAGGGGAGTGACATAGATTAATCAGATTTTCAGAAACGTATTCTAAAATTTCTTGACCCTTAATCCCTTCTCCTAATCCAGGTGTAGTGCTTTTGATTGGTGTTTTGTATTTACTGGTGGTTACTCCACGTACAAATAAACCAGCTTCATTAATAATAGCTGGGCCTGCGGGCTTTTTTTTATTTGGAACATATTCCAGCGTTCCATCAATTAAAGTGAGCATCGCATATTCGCCAGTATTGTAAATAGCGGGTACGCTATTTCGGCTACGAAGGCCACGAATGGTTAATGCTTGATCCCAGTTTTCTATCCCGTATTTTCTTTGGCCAGAAAGAGAAATGTGCTCTAGAGTCATTCCAAAGAAGGGGGTTCGGGTATAGATACCGATATCAAAACCACGGACTTCAATATTTTTTAAAAGTAAAGGCCCTACGTTTTCAGCAAAACCCATGTCTATTCCAGCAACTCCTGCACCGTTTTTATCGCCAGAGAATATTTTCACATTAAAAACAGTTCCCTGACTAGCGGCATTAAATCGAATACCAATAGCACCAGGATTTCCTTTTCCTGTTCGAAGACTCATGTCGCGAACGGCGTTACGATGACGAGGGTGAGGCCCAATGCCTGTGTAGATCATGGCTCTTGGAATTTCTGGATTATCGAAACCACGAGCGTTGTCTTTAAGAATTAAAATGGTTCCACCCATACTTTCGCCTTGTAGGATGGTGCGGCGATAGGCTTCTGTAGGTTCTTCTGATTTTGGCCAACTGAGCTGTTTTGAAATTTTGTATGTCCCATGAGGCAAGTAGATAATGAAATCCCCATTCGGGTGATCATCTAAAGCTCGTTGAATGGCTTCGGTATCATCAGCTTTTCCATCACCTTTTGCAAAATAAGGCTCTTTTGTAACATCTACGACTTCAGAACCCAGAGGAAATGAAATTTGAGCTGATATTAGGGAGAATAAAGTAAAAACAACAAAAAGTATTTTCTGAAACACCATAACCTCAAACAGGAAGAATTTCTATGCCCTAGTTTAATATTAATTTAGAAAAAATAAGCCGATATTTTTTTAGGATCTTTGTAGAAGTGATCTATATTCAATGATGTTGTTTTATTTCGAAATAAAGCAAGCTCGAAAAATAATGCTAAATTTAAAATCACATCGTTTTATTTTGCTTTTTTCTTTTCATACGCTTGTTGGAGACACATGCTTTTATTTCTTGTCTACATCTTCATTTTGACTTCTTTTGCCTTTAGTGAAGATGTTACAGAGATTTCGAGTTGTGAAGAAGGGCAACTTGTATCAAAAATTGAGATGTTGGAATTAAAGCATACAAGAACCCGTGTCGTAGAGCGAGAACTTCTTCATCAAATAGGGAAGGCGTATTCTAAGACGTTATGGCTAAAAGAAAAGGGACGCCTTGAAGGGTTAGATTTATTCGCCGAAGTGCGATTATCTTGTAAAAAAGAGTCCAGTGGATTGGTTTTAGAATATCATTTACCTGAAATATTCAATATTATCCCTTCTCCTGCAGGTAAAAAGACGGACCAAGACGGGTTAATGTTAGGGCTCGCTCTTGCCCATTTAAATTTGGGTGGAGATGATATTCGAGCCGAAATTCAGTATAGAACATCAGTTTCGCCTTTCTTTTCTTCAAATGAATATGCGTTGTATGCGAGTTCTCCTTGGTTTCTAAACCAACCGCTAGGTTGGAATTTTGAGTTTTTACGCACTTCAAGCTGGGATAATCTTCGGCTTTTTGAAGAAGAATCATACCTTGCGGACATAGATCTTCAATGGTTTCTTAAAAAACCATATGGATTTTTATTTTCTCTCGCTTATCGCTATCTAAATAATTATGGCTACACGCCAAGTGTTTCTTTAGGCTTTTTGATTGACTCACGCCAGCCCAATGTAGACTCTCGTTCTGGTATGTATCAAGAGTGGCTTTGGACTTATAATGGGGGTATAGCGAATAGTGATCAGAATTATCAAGAATATTTATGGGATTCTCGTTTTTATTTCACTGTGAATCGTTTTGTGTCAGGAGCTTCTTCTCTTTTAAGGGTTAGGCTAGGAGAAGTTGCATTTTATGATCGTTTTCATCATGGTGGAGCAAATACTTTTCGAGGTTGGGATCCCGATTCCCTTTGTTATGGTACGCATGAATGGATTTTAAATTTTGAAGAAAGAATTGTTTTGAAGGAAAGAGCCCCTGTTTCGATTGGTGGAGTCTCTCTTTTTTACGGATTACAATGGGTTGTTGGTGTCGATGGGGCTTTCTTATGGGATAAGGGCTTACCTACTTGGAGTGATTACCATAGTGCATTATACACTGGGCTTCATGTCATTATTCCAGCCTTAGATCGCATTCGTTTTGAAGTTGGTTATAGCTCTGATGAATCTGAGTTTAAGTTCTTTATTGGTCTTTATGAAAAAAATATTGCTCAGAGATGGAGATCAAGATAAAATGCGATTTTTGGGATTTCCCTACCCAAATTCAAAATAAAAAATATATTATTTATCTGTAATACTGTGATTAAAAAAGGAAATACTAAAATTAGATGCTCTAATCTTAGAGGCTTTCCAAAGTGAAAAAAGGCATGGCAATAAATTATCTGGATTTACCTATCGGCCCAAAATACCCTTACGAAGTAGATTGTGTAGTAGAAATTGGAAAAGACACCAATGTCAAATATGAATATGACGAACATTTGCATGTTTTTCGCTTGGATCGTTGTCTTTTGTCTTCAATGAGTTATCCTTGCAGTTATGGTTTTGTGCCAAGTACGTTAGCTGATGATGGAGATGCCATTGATATGTTGATCTATAATTCCGCTTCCTTAAATACTGGAACGGTGGTCACTTGCCGTGTGGTGGGCGTTTTAGATATGACTGATGGTGGGAAAAAAGACTATAAAGTATTAGGAGTTCCTCTTTATACTCCTCATCCCATTCGAGATATTCAAGACGTTGATCCAATGTTCTTAAAGATCACTCGTAATTTTTTCCAATACTACAAAGAGTTAGAAGGGAAAAATGTTCAAATAGGGGAGTGGTTAGACGCTAAGTTTGCTCGTGAAAAAATTGTGAGTGCACATCATTCCTATTTTCAGACACAAGTGCAAATGCCTGAGACGCGTTACCAGGAACCAGAGACGGACTCGAGTTGTGATTCGAGTGTTATTCCTTCGATTTTAATGTAATGTTATAAAAAACGCAATAATACTTTGGTGTCTATTATTCAAAGAATTTTTGACAGCAAGTTTATTGCGATAGACGTGATTTAAAATGGCTCTTAATCAAAGAGCTTTTTATTATCATCTTTTAATAAAAAGCGCACAAATAATTGCGATTCAAGTTTTGCTTTTGTTGGGCCATTTGTTCCAGGCATACTAGATTTAAGTGCTCTTGAACCGCCTCCGAGAAATCCTTCAAGAATCATTGATTCACCGCTGATTGGGCTTTCTGAAATTGAAATCACTGATGCTATTCTTTTGTTGCTAGTTTTAGCGAGAGCTTCCGCTTTGTCTTTTGCCTTTTCAAAAGCTTTAGCGGCCATTTTGTTTAATTTATCCTCTTTCTCTCCAATTTCATACTGAACATTGACTATTTCAATATCATTTATTTGAATTAATCCTTCTGATAATAAATCAGATTTTTCTTCAGAATGGAACTGAATTTTAATGGTTTGGGTCAATTGGTAATTCGAAAAAGTTTTTTTACCGTGGTCCCAGTTCCATTGTTTTCTGAGGGTATAGTTTTCAAATGATAAAACGCTTGGATCAATCCCAATTGAGGAGACTAAGGAATTCAGTTCTTTTATTCGTTCATTCTTTTTGGCGAGAAGCTCTTCTTTTTCTTTTCCAATTAATGAAATTTGAAGTTCCCATAGGATTTCATCAGAGGAAAACATCTCTGAATGGTAGCCAGAAACGTCTATATATTGAATAGCTTGTTTGCCTTCTTCTGAAAGGGGAATGCTTTTGGGGTTTTGTTTGATGTATACAATTGCAGTAATTGTGATGCAAAGAGAAATAAAGGCGATTAGAAATTTCATGTTAGGCCTCTTTTATAAGATTATTAGGCTTGTGGTTTCATTTATAATAATTTAAATATAAATTTGGCTTTGATAGAATTTTAAATTAAGGGTGCCTCAAAATTGTTTTATGAAAGTAATAGACGGTTTTAATTTTTCTTTTTGTGGTGTCTTTTAGGCTTTTCAATACAGTTAAACAAAGGATAAAAATGAAAAAGATCATTCTACTTTTTTTATTAGCAGTCCCTTTGACTCATGCTGATATAATTAGAACGAAAGCTTGTGATCGAGGAAATTGCTGTAATTTAACCATTAACGATCGAGATGATAGCTATTCTTTAAATTGCGATCGTCGAAATACAGAAGTCATTTTATCTGTATCAGATCGTCGTGGCCGTCACGAATTTAATCAGGTATTAAGATCTGATCGTGGTCGTTTAGATCGTCGCATTTCTCGACAACATTCGTTTAGAATGGATATTCGTGAAGTCAGAGGGCGTCATGAAACTGTTGTAGTGAAAGAAGGGCCTCGTCGACATGAAACTATCGTTGTTAAAGACAATTCTCGTCCAAGAAGACGTTCTGGTCCAGCACGTATTCATTATGAAGAACCAGATTGTTATGATATTGGTTCTGGCCGTTTCCGGATTGAATATGAATCAGGTGAGGTTTTAGTGGAAGGGCGTTGCCATCGTCGTGATCGCGACGGTGAATTCTTATTCTATAATGATTTTGGTGATTTATGGATGAGAGTGAATTATCACAGAGATCGTGCTGAGCGTATCGAATGTCGTGACAGACGTGGTCATTGGAGAAACGTTCGTTCCGAAGACGATTGTTTCCGCGATTATGACGTTCGTACGATTCGTAGAGCTAGAAGACGCTAAGCAATTTTCGTTTTTTTTGGTATTTTTGCCTCAGTTTTGATAACTGAGGTATTTTTTTTAACTCGTTTAGCAAATTTCCATCGTTTGGGTGTTTAATAATAGTGAATATGATGAAATCGTTAAAAAAAGAAAAATTCGAGCTTATTTATCAACAATATATGCCAATGGTTTTACGTCGTTGTCGTTTTTTATTGAAAAATGAAGAAGAAGCTTTTGATGTGGCGCAAGATGTTTTTATTCGGATACTGTCAAAGCAAGATTCTTTAGATCTTGAAGCTCCCTCTAGTTTATTATGGAATTCGGCTACTAGATTATGTTTAAATCGAATTCGTAATAAGACAAGAAGAGATTTGAATAGGCCTACAGAGGATTTGCTTTGTCAAATTGCTTGCGTCCGAGATGAAAGAGATGATTATGAACATCAATATTTACTTTCTAAGTTATTTCAAAGTGAGCCTGCTTCTTCTAGAACAATAGCCGTTTTACATTTTATTGATGGAATGACTTTTGAAGAAACTGCCCGAAATGTAGGGCTAACAGTCGGTCAAGTTCGTTATCGTCTGAATACCTTACAAAAAAAGCTTAAAAGCATGGAGGAAAAATGATACCCGATTGGAAATTAGAACGCTTTTTGCTAGGCGATTTACCTGAATTAGATATGATGCAAATTCGTTTTGAAGAAAGTCAAGATGACATTTTAAGAGCTCGTATCAATTCATTAAAAGAGAGCAATCAAGAAATTTTATCTAAATACCCGTTTGAAAAAATGAATGCTCGTTTTCAAACGATTGTAGATAAGAAAAAGAATCGTAATCTTTTGTTTTATGCTCCAATGGTTGCTGCTGCTATTATTTTAGTGGCGTTTATTCCTTTTTATGCTCCAGAAATTGCTTCTCTTTGGCAAAGTCCTGCGACCGTAGAAATTATTGAGTATGCTGAAGATGGGACAAGAATTAAAGGACTCTCTCTTAATTTAGAAGTGTGGAAAAAAACATCCGATAGTGCTGAAAAGCTTGTTGAAAAAAGTATTGTTAAGGCAGGCGATGAATTACAACTTCGTTATTCTGTACCATCGAAGTGTTATGGGATGATTTTTAGCCTTGATGGCAATGGAAAGGTGACGGCTCTTCTTGCAGAAGAGAATTCTTCTGTTGCTCTTGAAGCTGGAAAAATAAAATTGCTTCCGTATGCCTATAAATTGGATGATGCTCCTCATTTTGAAAAGTTCTTTCTTGTAGTATCCAATGAGGCTTTTGATTTAGATGTTTCTCAATTAGACTCTTTGTTAAATAGTAAAAAAGTGCAAGTAGTGACTTTCATTATACAAAAAGAGATTACTTCGGAGGGTAAATAGGATGTCTGTATTTTTTAATGTTTGTATCGCAGTTATCATTTTAGGCTTTGCTACTTTTACAAATGCAACACCCATTGAACGTCATGTATTTGCGGTAAGTGCAAATAATGGTGGAACAGATAGGCCCATATTACGTTATGCTAAAACAGATGCAAAATCATTTGTTGCTGTTCTATCAGAAATGGGGGGTGTTCAAAAAAATAATGCCATATTATTACATGAACCATCAATTAAAAAGTTAAAACAAGAATTTGATCAATTGGATCGAAGAATTCTCGAAAGTAAAAAGAATGGTGCAAGACAAGAATTGTTGGTTTATTATAGTGGGCATGCCGATGATCAAGGACTTCATTTAGGGAGTGAAATTTACCCTTGGTCTGATCTCAGAAAAAGAATCGATGCCATGAATGCGAGCGTAAAAATAGCTGTCATTGATGCTTGTGGTTCTGGCGCCATTACTCGAATGAAGGGTGGCGTTGCTGTGCCTGCATTTATGGTAGATGCATCAAGTGATATGAATGGTTATGCTTTTATTACTTCAAGTACACAAAATGAAGCAAGTCAAGAAAGTGATCGTTTACAGGGATCTTTTTTTACTCATTCTTTAGTGAGTGGGCTTCGTGGAGCAGGCGATGCGAGTGGAGATGGAAAAGTAACGCTTTCAGAGGCTTATCAATTTGCATTTAATGAAACACTACAAAAAACTCAAACGACGCTTGGTGGGGCGCAACATCCTAGTCGAGACATGAATTTAACGGGAACAGGAGATGTGGTCATCACCGATATCCGTAATACAACTGCTGGACTCATCTTGGATGAAAAAATGGAAGGTCGTTTGTTTATTCGTGACGATCAAAATCGACTTGTGGCTGAACTTCAAAAGATCAGTGGAAGATCTTTAGAATTAGGCTTACCTGCAGGTGTATATAAAGTACAAATGGTGATTCCTGAACATAATTTTGTTTGTGATGTGAAACTAAAAGAAGGGCGAAAAGAAAAACTTTCCAATCAAAAATTTTCTCGTGTAGAACTCTCTAAAACAGTTTCTCGTGGTGATGTAGCTACTGATACTACAAAAAAAGAAAGACGTAGGCGTGTGACTTTTAATTTTATTGATATAGAAGATCAACCTCGTATAGGAAGCCAATTTGGGGTTATTATGACGAGTGCAGAAGATGAAATGGCTGGTTCTCAATTTAGCTTGTTATTAAATAAATCAAGAAAAGAATATTCAGGCGTACAATTAAGTGTAGTTGGAAATTTGGCTCAAAAAATGGATGGAATTCAAATTTCAACGGTTTATAATATCGCTCAGAATTTAGATGGAATTCAAATTAGTTCAGGTCTAAATCAATTAAAAGAAAAATCGAATGGAGCTCAAATTGGTTCAATAAACTTAACTTCTGATACATTGAAAGGTATTCAAATTGGAGCTATTAATGGAGCTAATACCGTAAATAGCCAGATAGGAAGTATTAATTGGGCTAAAAAATCTAATCTACAAATCTCATCTATTAACCATGCAAGTAATGTAGATATTCAAATAGGAAGCGTAAATAATGCTAAAAACATAGGTAAAGTACAAGTAGGTGTAGTTAATGTAGCTCAAAAAAATGATGGCCGTTCTGTAGGTGTTATTAATATCTGTTCTAATTGTAAAAAAGCTCCTATTGGACTGATCAATATTGTTGGTAATGGTGTATGGAGTTTTTCTGCAACAGTAGACGAATCTGCAAATTTTATTGCAAACATTCGTTTAGGAACAGCAGCTTTTTATACCATCTTTGAGACTTCTCGTTCATTTAATTATAACGAAGGTGAGTTTGATAAGGGAATGGCTTCTGGCCTTGGTTTTGGAACGCAGTTTGGAAGGTATGACACTCATTTTGATTTAGATTTTATGACTTTATTGGATTATAAAAATTGGTCCCCATCAAAAATAGGATCCTTTGATATGGATATGGATGAGGATTTCAATTTACATTATAGAGTTCGTCTCGGGGCTACCTATAAAGTGTTTAAAAGCTTTGGCCTTATGGGAGGAATCAATGCAAACGTGGTTACAGAGGGCTCTTTAAGTCAAGTTCATATTCAGCCTAAAGGGAAATATCATGCAGAATGGCATATCGCAGGAAGAGATGTCCGTGTTTGGCCTGGCTTATACGCGGGCTTAGTCTTTGGTAAATTTTAATTTTAATGCATAAAAAAAAGCCACTTCAAAGAAGTGGTTTTTTTTGTATTTCTTCAAAACCGCCAGCTAGGCTGGCGGTCCAAAATAAGCCTTCTGGCGATGATGAAATGAATAAAAAATCCTTTGATTATATTTGAAACGCGGCCTGGTAACTGCATCCCAATTAAATCAAAGGATTTTATATGGAAAATATACAAACTTTAGCACACACAACATGGAACCCGAAAATATCATATAGTTTTTGCACCGAAATTCAGAAGAAAAGTATTTTATGGTGAAAAACGACATGAAATAGGCAAAATAC
>Ga0209510_1002645_pt1 | contig 17911 bp, 16 predicted proteins | sample BiotimSIPDNA_FD_185749 | JGI IMG/M metagenome (GOLD analysis project Ga0209510, IMG submission 185749) | Anaerobic biogas reactor microbial communites from Washington, USA - Biogas_R1 time_0 SIP DNA (SPAdes) (version 2) | ecosystem: Engineered > Bioreactor > Anaerobic > Unclassified | place... | reverse complement strand
ATCGCTCGAGGATCCGTGCCAAAATTGCTTCAGCCTGGGCGGAAAAGCAGGCGGATCTGAGGATCCAACAGCAAGTTGCAGAGAAAAGTCTCAAGGAGATGGAAGAAAAGTCGGCCAGTCTCGGGGTATCGGTGGACAAAATCGAGAAGGAGCTCAATTCTCTGAAAAAGACGGTCAAGGGGCATCCCGCCCGCCCCAAGCATCAGCAAGCCGTCTCCCGTAGTCGTCAGTCACGATCGGGAGGAGTTTTCACTTCACTGCTGATTCAAACCATGGGCGTGGTTTTCCTTTACGTTAGCATTTTGTCCTCCGAGCACATTTCATTCACCTATCTGGCCTTGTCGGTGTTCTGCATAGCCGGTGGCTTCATCCTTAACCAGGGATCCCATTCCATTACGGTTCAGGAAGCTGCGGAGATCGGATTTTCCCAAACGAACAGCGGGGAAACCGAAAAGCTCATTGATCAGCTTGAGTTCGACAAACTGGCCTTGCTTGGGCAGAAGGAAAGCACCCGGATTCAAATTGAGAAAGGCAAGAACCAGCTCAATCGCATCCGGAATCAACTCAATCAAGGATACCTGCCGGGGAGCGAGTGATCCTTCGACAACGGGATTTGATTTGGAATTGAAGAAGCGGATGATTGCTGATTTTATGATGCTCAATTCCGATGCCATTTTCTGACGCAGAAATCCGAAAATCAATTGAGTCCTGTCCGCGATTGGGTTCACTCCGCCGCATCAATTCGACGTTTCAGGATCTGGCGACGGCGGATCAGGACTACACCGGCCAGATTGCAGAGATCATCCGGCGGGATCCATCGCTCACAGCCAGACTACTGCAGATGGTGAACTCCGTATTTTTCGGGTTCACTGAAAAAGTGAACAGTGTTCAGGATGCCGTGTTCTACCTCGGAACCAAGCAGATCCGGCAAATGGCCTTGGCGACTCCGGTGCTTGAGGACTTGCAACGTTTCACCGACAAAGCTCCCGATGTGGACTGGAATTCTTTTTGGCGCCAGAGCATTGGTTGCGCCATCATGACTCGGGAGCTGTTGAGCTACTCCGAGCATTCAGCTCAGGGAGATTCTGACTATGTCTCGGGCTTGATCCATGGAGTTGGACATTTGGTTGCGCTGTATGCGTTTACGCCTGAGATGCACCGGATCATCCGTATGGCGCCATCCACCGAACAGGAGATGCTAACCCTCCAGCAGCAAATCATCGGATGGGATCATACCATGATTGCGGCTCACTACTTGATGTCGCACAATATTCCTGCTGAAGTGACCCATCCAGTCCGGCACCAGAATGATCCATTGATGGCATCCGAATTCAGAGCGGAGGCAGCCGCCGTGTATGTTGCCAAGCGTATGATTGGCAGCCTTGAGCCAAAAAAAGAAGAGGATTCCGAAGAAGAGACGACGGCGACCTCTGATACAGAGGAAGCCTCAGACGTCCAATCCGGACCATTCAAGATCCCAATGCCAAACATGCCATACTGGGAGGAGTGCCCTGAACTTCACTTCATTCTGAAGGCTGACACCGACGCAAACGCTTTCACCCTGACTTCCCTTCGCTACAGTCTGAACCAGCTTCCCGACATGCTGAGAGGATACCTTTGATATGGTTTCTTTTGCGAAGGCGGAACCAAAACAAAGGGCATCCGGACGCGGCGTTGTTGTGGCATCATGATCACTTAAGAACAGGAAACACTGTCTGAAAAGTGTTGTAATTACAGTCTTATTCCAGCTGTCTGTCACTGTCTGAATCGTTCCAAATAACCACCGGGCAGGTAGCCGATGCGGGTATGGCGAAACTCTAATCCCCACTGTAGCGCCACTCCACCAAAGTAGCTTCGGGATATCCCTTGCCTCTCCACTCATGCCATTTCAAGCGGAACAGAATGTCCACGCTCTTTCCGGCACTGGGCATATTGGAAGCCCCGTTCCATGAGAGGCATATCAGATCGTATTCATGACGGTCCAGCCCCACCCAGAACTTATAATGATCGGAACCGAAGCGAACCGGAGCACGTGCAACAGGAACATTCCTCAAACCTAGAATAGGTTCAGGATTGCAAATTCCAAATGGGCCAAAACGCCGGATTTCGTCGGTCAGATTCCGGTCAATCTGATCCCTTGTAACCCACAGATCCACCTTCGTGACGTTCTCCCTAACGGGAAAACCCGAATCCACCGGTATCGCCCTGGATACCAAGGCATTGAATCGATCAGAGAAACCAGTCACCGCGTCCGGATAAAGGGATAATCCGGCCGCCATGGGATGTCCGCCCCACTCGATCAGATACTCTGAACACTGATCCAGGATTTCAACCATGTCCAAGCCATCCACGCCGCGACAGGATCCTTTGGCGATCGCTCCCTCGTTACCAAGCACAATCACAGGACGGTTCAATTGACGCACCAGACGGTTGGACACGATCCCCACCACTCCTGTGTGCCATTCCGGATCGTAGAGGACCAGTCCATGACGGTCGCCCAATCCGTTTTTCTCCACACTCTGAATAGCAGATGCATAGACACAGCGTTCGATGAACTGCCGTTCCTGATTCATGCCTTCGAGCTCGCAAGCGTCCTTGACACAGGAATTGAAATCCTGGGAGAGCAACAGTCGAACCGGCAACATCGCATCATTGAGACGACCTCCGGCATTGATCCGGGGGCCTAACTTGTAGCTGATATCGCTGGCATCAAGCGTCTGTCCGTAGTCGATACCCGCGACATCCATGAGCGCCTGAATCCCGGGACGTGTGCTGCGACTCAGCCTTTGAAGTCCGAAGTGAACCAATACCCGGTTTTCCTGAACCAGAGGGACCAGATCGGTAACACACGCCAAGGCCACGAGATCCAAATAGTCTTTGAGCGCACTTCCCTCCCAATGATCGTCCGGATCATCCTGAATACGGTTCATCAGGGCTTGAATCAATTTGAAAACCAGTGCTCCTGTACAAAGGTTGAGCTGCCCACGACATTCGCAACCATCGGTGTGCGGGTTGATCATCATCACCTTGTCCGGTAACCCGTTACGCACCTGATGGTGATCAATCACGATCACATCCACACCTTTTTCGTTAAGAAACCGGATTGATGCATGAGCGTTTGAGCCACAATCCAAGGCCATCCAGATGTCGACCGGAAGCTCCGAGACCACTTTTTCGACATGCGACAAGGTTAACCCGTAACCCTCTTCGTTCCTTCGGGGCATCGAATAGGAAACCGAACATCCGATTTCGCTCAACACCTGCACCATGAGAACGGTACTGGACACTCCGTCCACATCGTAATCCCCGAATACGTGGATGCGTTCGCGATTGATGCGGGCCCGCAACACGCGTGAGACCACCTGATCCATTCCCCGAATGGAGAATGGATCGGAGATACCCGACAAACGTGGAGCCAGGAATTTCCGCATCTCCCGCTCATCACCATTGATGCGCTGGCAGAGAAGAGTTGCGGTAATCCTGCCACAGCCCAAGCTGCGCTGGACCCGATTCAGGTCATCCTCTGATACCGGTTGAGCTGTCCAATTCAACGAATGCAACAATTCGGGCGGAGTCGGAAAAGGGATCAATCTGCAGCCTTTGAACTGCTCTGCCATTCATACTTTGGCAGAAGCTCGCGCTCTTCCACATGCTTACGGTCACCCTTGTGCCACCAGTAGAAGATCGGGCTCGCGATAAAGATCGAGGAGAAGGTTCCCGTAATGATACCGGTCATGAATATGAACGCGAAATCGGTGATCACGCCGGCCCCAAAAATATAAAGAGCAAGAGCCGAGATGAAGGTTGTGAAGCTTGTCAGAATGCTTCGACCAAGGGTGGCGTTGATCGAGAGCTTGATCACGTCATAGAGACTCATCCCGGGACGCAATCCAAGTTCTTCACGGATACGGTCAAAGATAACGATGGTGTCGTTGATCGAGTAACCGATCACCATGAGTACGGCTGCGATCATCGGAGCTGTGAATTGACCTCCTACGAACACAAATATTCCGAGCGTCATGAACAAGTCGTGCACCAGCGAGATGACAGCACCCACACCGTATCCGACTTCAAACCGAAGCGCCACGTAGAGCAAAATGCCCATCAAAGCCACCAGAACTGAAAGAACCGCCTGGCGCTGAATGTCTTTGCTGACCGAAGCCCCGATTGTGTTTTCCCCAATCAGCTTGAGACCGGCATCCGGAAACGCTGCATGGAGTGCATCGAAATAGCGATTCCCCTGTCCGATTTCAGTCTGGATCTTGATGATCGACTTGTTATCGCCAATCAGCGTCTGATAAACCGCACTGACTTCACCGGCGTTTTCTGCCTGGGCTACCGCTTGGAAATCGCTCATGGCGATCTTTTCCTGAAACTCCACCGTGAGTTCATCCCCACCCACGAAATCGATACCAAAGACATGATCATGGCTGTAGATGAGGTGTCCAAACCCTATCAGCACAATGGACCAGCTCACAAGGAAAGCCGGAATCCGGAATTTCATGAAATCGAAAGTGGTATTTCCCAGAAGCGTGAATCCGAGGATCCGGTTCACTTTCAGTCCTTCTACCAACACCTCCAGAATCAACCGGCTCACGATGAGGGAGCAAAACAGCGTGCCACCGATACCGACCGCTAGGGTCACCCCGAATCCTTTGATAGGCCCACTCCCCATCCAGATCAGGATCATGGAAGTGATCAGGGTCGTCACATTCGCATCCACAATAGTCGAAAGCGCCTTTTCATAACCACCGCGCAAAGCATTGATCGTGTTCTTTCCGGCACGCAGTTCTTCGCGGATACGTTCAAAAATGAGGATATTGGCGTCGACGGCCATCCCGATGGTGAGCACCACACCGGCTACGCCAGGCAGGGTCATAGTGGCACCGAAACTGGCGAGAACGCCAAGCAGGATCACAAGATTGATCGCGACCGAAATGACGGATACGATCCCACCGAGACCATAGTAAGCCACCATGAAGATCATAACCAGCGAACCACCGAGGAGTGCTGCCCGTATACTGGCATCCCTTGCGTCCTCTGCGAGTGAAGGCCCGACCTCATACATTTCGGCCACTGCCAACTCAACTGCGAGTGGGTTGTTCAGCACATTCGAAAGCTCAATTGCTTCGCGCTGCGTAAAGTCACCACTGATTTCGGCACCTCCTCCGCGGATTTCGTCGCGGACTGTCGGTGCGCTATGAAGAATACCGTCGAGCACAATGGCCAGCTGTCCTGGATTTGCCGCACCGGTCTCCTGCTCGCGACGACGGTTTTCGGCTGCAATCATGCCGGTAATCTTGGCAAAACGGTCGCTTCCTTCGTCCGTAAACTGCATGTTGATCTTGAATCCGCCGGTTTCATCCATGGTCGGAACCGAACGGGCCACAATCTCACCGGTAGCTTCGGGAACCCGTTTCACATAGTAAGGAATATACTGTATTTCACCGGTCTTGTGGTCTTCACGCTCCATGAGAAGTTTCTCAAATCCTGCAGGTGGAATGTCAGCGCCGGCCATCGATTCGGCCGTTGCGGGAGGTGTGCGGTCGCGGTGAACCAGACGGAACTCCAAACGGGCAGGTTTCTTAACCGCATCAATCACCTGGGGATTTTCACGCACGCTCAGTCCGGGAATCTGAATCTCGATGCGGCTGTCTCCAACTGCGCGGATGACCGGCTCACTCACTCCGAGTCCATTGACCCGCTTTTCCATGATGTCAATTGCCTTGGAAAGCTGCTTCTGAAGCTCATAGCTTTGCTTGTCGGCGATTGCCGACTCGTCCACTTGAAGCGTAAAGGATACCCCACCCTGCAGGTCCAGACCCTTCTTGATTTTGCCGCGGCTCGTTGCCAACAAATGCTTTAGAAGGATCTCGTTGCTGCGTTCGATGTTCTTGATGTCCCGGAGATTGATGTGCGGGAAAAACTTGCGAAGATCGAGCTTCTGTTCCGCAACAAGCTGACTGAGAGCGACATAGACAGAATTTACATTCTTGTCCTCCGAAATAATCGTCTTGGCTTCATCCAGGAGAACCTGGAATTCGCTGTAGTTCGCGCTGACTTCTTTCTCGAGGTATTCCGCAAAATCGATGTCGCTGACAGGGACCAGACTCATGACTGACCACGCAATGATCAACGCGGATACCACAAGTTTCCAAATAATACGCTTCTTCATTCAGTTTGGGGTTTAGAAAAATTGATGTGATTCAGGTGTTTCGAAAAAGTTGGAGCTTATGCCTTATCTTTCTTTTCCGCCCGCACGATCTTCTGTTGAACAAATGCCGGGTTCATCTCGACCTTGGTGGACTCGCCGATCGTTACCACGATACGGCCATCCTTGACGCTGTTGATTTTCCCGTAGATGCCGGACGAAGTCAAAACCTCATCCCCGGCCTTGAGCCCTTTCACCATCTCTTCATGTTCCTTCTGTTTCTTGCGCTGGGGAGCGATCATCAGGAAATACATGCCTCCGAACATCAGGGCGAAAAAGCCAAGCATGAACAACGGGTTGCTTTGCTGAGGAGCCTGACCCGCGGCGAGTGTCAATAATTGTGAGGAGACCATAGAGATCCTTTGTGTGTGGAAATTGTGAAAATTGTAGATATGAACCTTCCACGCTCCCGGATGTCAAGAGTTTGCAAAGAAGGGAGCTGATATTTTGACCACAGGTCAAACAAAGCCAATGCGGGGAAAGAGAGGAAACTCAAGAATCCACCCTCCATTGGGGATGTGAGCGGGTGTATTCGGCAATCCATTCACGAAAGCGACTCTTGATCGCCCGGGTGATCGTCTCCGGTCCGGTCTTGAATGCGATGCTGTCCACGCAGGACACCGGCTGGACATCCTGAGTAGTAGAAGAAAAGAAGGCCTCACGTGCTTTTGAAAGCATATCCTCGTGAAGTGGTTCCTCTGTGAACGGCAAGGTGCTGAACTCCCGCGCATGCCTGAGCAGGATGCTGCGGGTTACCCCACCCAGTATTCCATCCTCCTGTCGCGGACCTGCGACACGATCCTCGAGGACCAGCCAGATATTACGGGTGGTCCCTTCTGTGAGCAATCCCTCGCCATTGAGCATCAGAACCTCGTCTCTGCGTTGTTCAAGTCCATCCGCAAACCCCATGATGTTGTTAAGGTAGTTTCCGGTTTTGAGTTCGGGCGAAAGCGCCCAGCGTGGATTGCGCCTGACCGACCGCGAGATTCCAACCGAGTATCCCTTGTCGAGAGCGGCTGGACTGAGGTCGTGAAGCGCTTTTACCAAAATCACCCAATTCGGAGCCTCCGAATAGGTCGGGTTTAGCCCAATCTCACCCGCGCCCCTCGATACCTGGAGTCGCACATAAACCTCAGAATCCATTCCGGTATGCGCTCTCCACGCATCAACTGTTCGGCGGATTTCCGGCATGACGGACTCAGATGTCAGCGGCATGGTCATCCCGATCCCCGCTGCCGAACGGATCAACCGTTCCCAGTGTGCTTCCATCGCGAAAAGAACCTTGTCGTAGGTTCTCCACACTTCGTAAATCGCATCACCGTAGAGAAACCCACGGTCCAGAGGAGACAGTGATGCTTCCCTTGCATCATGGAGCCTGCCCATGGTGTTGGCCTGAACATATCCGTTCGTTGTCATGAAATACCGATTCCCTTCTACTATAGAATTAAACGATGCCCGATCAGGACACCCCTACCTCTCCTATTTCGCCGGGGATTGGAAGCGCCTGATTTTTGCGAGCCCGGCCGTTACCGCTTCCTGACGGAGTCGATGAAGCCGTGGCCTTGAGTTCCATCCGCCTGAAAAACTCTTCCATGACAGCCGAGTAAAGCCGGCCCTTGAGCACCTTGTCCTCCACTCCACTATCAATACTCGGGTTGTCATTGATCTCCACAACCATGCATTGGGAACCCACCAGCTTGATGTCAACCCCATATAACCCGTCTCCGATGGCATTGGCAGCCTTGAGAGCGGTGTTGAGAACAATCAACGGAACCTCCTCCAATTGAACGGTTTCCGACTTTCCAACGCGGGTATTGCGGGCACTCGTCCGGTTGTAGATCTGCCAGTGTTTTGGCGCCATATAGTAACGGCAGGCATAGAGGACCTTACGGTTGAGCACGCCTATCCTCCAGTCGAACTCTGTCGGGATGAATTGCTGGGCGACCACCAGATCCGAGCTTTCAAACATGTGAGCGAGCTCAGTCTCCCATTGCTTGAGGTTTTCTGCTTTCTTCACCCCTTGCGAAAAAGAGGAATCAGGCTTTTTCAACACGATTGGAAACCCGAGCTGCTCAATGGCCTGTGCATGATTCTCCCGGTCGATCAAAACGGTTTTTGGAATCGGAATTTTCAAACGGGAAAGAATCTCAGCCAAAAACACTTTGTTGGCGCATTTGAGAATGGACTTCGGGTCATCGATCACGACCAGGTTTTCGTGCTCGGCCTTTCGGGCGAATCGATAGGTATAGTGGTTCACTCCGGTTGTCTCGCGGATAAACAACGCATCGAATTCGGCGATTTTTCCGTAGTCGTCCTGCCCGATCAACTCACAGTCAATGGACAAGGCCTCCGCAGCCTGCACAAAATTCTGGATCGCTTTCTGATCGGACGCCTTCTCTGCCGGATCCTTGGGATCGTAGAGAATCGCAAGGCTGTATCTCGAAAAGTGTTTGCGCCTGACGCTCACCCCATGCCCGCCTACGAAACGCTCCACAGCGTCCTTCATAAATGGGCGTTCCTGCGATGGAACCTGTGTTAGTGAAAGCATGCTGACATTCACCAGCGTCCACCCGTCCTCCGTCTTCTTGAATTGGGTCTTCAGCAAAGGAGCCGGAAAAAGATTGTACATCTGCCTGGCCAATTTCTCGAAGGCCTTTTCGGGCGTCCTGGAAAAATAGATCCGCAGCTCAAAAACATCATCCTTCCAATTCTGAAAGGACTTGTGGATCACATCCTGAATATCGGAAGACAGCAAACGGATGATGGACGGCTGACGGGTATCCCTCACGGTTTCGATGGCTGGCAGCGGCCTGTGCCCGCGGGCTTCAGCAACCAATGAAACATAGTATCCCTTGCTCTGATAACGGTATGAGTTACAGAGATTAATCACTCTGGCCGTCTTGTTGCCAGCGTATTCACTGTCCGTAAAATAGGCACTCGCAGAGATGAGGGACGCCCCCGGAAGAATCTCTCTCCAGCGCTCAGGGTGATCAGTTACCAGCAAATAAGGTTTCATGAAGCAATTCGTTCCAACGATGATGTTGCATCAAAGGTGCGATTGAAGCACAGTTGTCATCCTGCACAATGGAAAAAGAACCTCACATCATAAAAACCCGGCCGGCCAACGCGTCGGACCTGGATGCGATTCTTGAGCTCGACTCGGCACTGTTCCGTTTCGATCACGCATTCGACCCGTCACTGGACCTCGATTGGACCCATTCTCCGCTTGGATCCGGGTTCTACCTTGATCGGATTGTCAGCAGCGGGGTGGTCATTCTGGCAGAAGATGAAAACCACAAATTACTCGGATTTATAACGGGCGGAGAGGCGGATTACCCGGCCCACCGTATTTCAGCCCGCATGGCCGAACTCGATACATTCTTCGTTCAACCCCATGCCCGGGGTCGATCGGTCGGGCACTTGTTGTTCGACGCCTTTCTCAATTGGTGCAATGGCGAGGGTTACGAGAAGATCTCGGTCCGGGTTTCCGCAGGAAATTCCACTGCCATTCAGTTTTATCATAAACATGCGTTTTCGGACTACGATCTCATCCTCGAACGTCCTGTCCGTGCCGATTCCGAAGGTTGAATCTGCCCGTCTTGATACATGTGCGTGGGGAAAATGCTCGGATTTGAACCGAAAAATCAAAAAAAGGCCGAAAACGCCCTGAAAATGAGGCTTGGAAGCCATTTTTTCGCATTAAGGACTTGAACAATTCAACGGCTTGATGAATGCTACGCCTAGATTCTATCCCCAAAAAGGTAGCAGAGTAATTAATCTCAACCAATAATCCTCATCACACACCTATGAATAAATCAGAACTGATCGAGTCCATCGCAAAGCACTCCGGATTGACCCAGAAGGATTCAGAAAAAGCCCTCGACGGCTTCATGGAATCTGTGAAGGCTTCCCTCAAGAAGGGTGACGCAGTGCAACTCATCGGATTCGGAACCTTCAGCGTAGGTCAGAGGGCTGCTCGCACAGGCGTCAACCCCAAGACCAAGGCCAAGCTCAAGATTCCTGCCGCCAAGACTGTCAAGTTCAAGGCTGGATCCAAGCTCAAGGGAGTATTGTAAGCCAAAGAGCATCCCGCTGGATCTGACTGTTCGGGAGAATAGAATCAAGAATCCAAAGTGGATACATTTGCAAGGCTACCGGTAAACCCGGTGGCCTTTTTTTTGCGCAGATTGTCTGGACGGGCTGGATCGCGAACTTACTCAGACGCCCCCGCTCGCACTCTGCGTCGTAGCCCAAGGGGTCGAAAGAGAAGGGATAAGCATCCGTTGAAAAATCACCGTAAGCCCACTCACTCAGATTTTGGAAACGGACTCCGAAACCGGATCAACAACCCGCCTGATTGAAGCCCGGCTAGGGATCACGGCTTGCAGAACAAACGCGATTCCCCCTCCCAGAAGGTAGAGGTAGTAGGTGAAGAAACGCCACAACACCACGACCACCAAAGCACTGCTTCCCATCAGCGGATTCAGAATCAGCGACGAGAGCAACTCCACGCTTCCGCCCCCACCGGGAATGACGACGACAAGGGATAGCGCGAAAAGGCTACCCTGAAGTAAAAAGAGAGCCAGTGGATCCAGTGAGACTCCCATCGCGTTCAGCAGAAGCACCAGGACCCCGTATCGGCACGTCCATTGAATCGAAGCAATAACGACAACGAGAGCACAGACTCTCTTGTTCCGAAACCAAAGGTCGCCCATCGAATCCGTCCAGTGCCTGAACCGTTCCTGTGCTGCATGGGCATATCGGTGAATACGTCCGCTTCCCTTGGCCTGACGCCGGTGCCGAAGATGCCGGAGCAACCAAACCGTGAAACAAACTGAGCCGGCCAACATTAGCAGTATCCAAAACGCGTATCCATCGACCGGATTCAGAAAACGAAGGGTGCCCTCCCATGCGATTCCAGCCCATTTTGAGATCGGTTCAATGCGCAAGAGCGCGGCTAACCCAAAGGGAGCCAACATGGCAAAGAAAAGGGAATCTGCCGCAACATCCGTCCCAAACATCGCCATGGATTTCATCGCCGGAATACCTTGACGCTTCTGTAGCAAAACCCTCACCCCTACTCCACCAACGCCGCCTGGAGTTGCTGCAATTGCAAACTCCGAAGACAAAGTAATCCCGATCGCACGCGCTAATCCCATCGGGTGACCCAGGGTTCTTGCCATGAGCCAGGTTCTAAGCCCGTTGCATATCCACGCGAGCGCAATCATCATGAAGAGTCCCACAGTCAGAACAGGTGAAATCTCAGTCATTCGGCTCCAATCAACCGACTCCCCATTCAACTTCACCACCACCACCAATGCCAGCAAAGCGCAGAGCAAACCGATCCCGATTCTCCACATGTTTTGAATCGGAATGTTCAACGAAAAACGCTCAACCGCATCATCTCCAGACTTGGCAGTGCCTGGTTCGGCCGGATTCAAGCTCCCGTCATCCATCACAATCGGACGCATGGATTCATGATCTGGGGTTTTATCCAACATTCAACACCTTCTCCATCTGAGGCATCACAGCTTTGGAATGTTCCACCGACACCGTTGAAATCCTGAAATTCTCATGCCCATTGCACAAACTCCGATAGTAGCCCAGATTCCGTCCAAACACGGCATGGGTGGAGTGGCTCAGGCGCATGCGTTCCCATTCCATCGATTTGTCCTCAAGGGAAAGCGGATGGCGAATGATTTCAGCAATCGCATCCACAAACCCTGCCAAATCTCCCTCTTTTACCAATCTCGAATATTGGTTGCATGCCGCAGCATCCTCCAATCCAGAACCGCTGAAGGCGACCACCTGACACCCGCATGCCGCAGCCTCAATCACAGCCAGTCCAAAAGTTTCTCCCCTTCCGGTATGAACAAAACCATCACAAGAACGGTAGATTTCAGCCAATTTTGCACGATCCGCCTCGTAGGGAAGCCAATCAACCTGAACCCCTATCTCCCTTGCCAAAGCCTCCAACCTCGGCTTATCTTCACCGTCTCCGATGATGAGCAAACGGGCAGGACATCCATCCTGGACCAACCGTGCATAAGCTTCTATCATGAGATGAAGGCGTTTTTCTGGGGCCAGTCGTCCCGCAAATACCAAAAGCGGCGCATCCGGAGACGCCCCAATGCGCTTCCGCAATGAATCCGTCCGGCCGGTAGGACTAAAAATGCTGTCGTCAAACCCCAAAGGGGTATGGAACACCGGAATATCCAGGTGCTGACTCCAGTAGCGTTCAAACCTGCGTGAAGCGGTAAAGAGCCCATCCATCCTTCCCAGAATGGCTCCCAGATAGGATCCAATCACTTGTTGACTCAGGTTACCAGCAGGACGTCCCAGCTTTCGTGACACCCATCTAGCCCAGGATCGCGGACAATCGGAATGGTAAAAGCCCACCGTTCGTGCCCCATTTCGCCGGGCCCATGCAGTCGCGGCCCACGCATTCTGAAATGGGTCCGCAAGCTCAATCACATGTGGCCTGAAATCATCCATCAGGGCCTTCAATCGCTTGTTGTCGAGAAGGAGCCGGTAACTTTTTGATCCTGGCATCACGGGAGACGCGATCTGTACAAAACGGGTGCGACCCAACACCCATTCATCCGCAGCCTTTCCGGGGATCACCACACAATGGGATGCCGTTTCCTCCATCGCCAGGAAACGTGATTTATCCTCCACGTATCTCCGGATGCCCCCACTGATGGGACTATAGAATTGTACAACATCCATTAGTCGGATGGATGCCCCATCCGCATGCATGGCACCGTCTGTGCCTAGGTTGATCATACGGAATCATCATAGACAGGTATTCTTAATCCATCCCGCAGGAGATTCTGAATTTTCGTTAAGGATCTTTCTTCCCTCGACTTGAAAGGAGGCGGGGACACCAGCCCGGCCATTGCTCATGTTCATCCATCGAAATCGACCAGAGTCCCGCGATCCAAACCACACATGGAATATCCAAATCAGCTACGGCTTCCGGGACCAAAACCACAGCCAACCGGCCATCACCAGCATGGCGGCATCCCGCATCAGCCAACCTGGAGGATCATAGGACGCACTACCATCCTGTGGACTTCCGAAACATCCGCAGGACACATCAATACCACGCACCCATGCCGATAGAATGGCCAGCATGAAAACCAGCAGCATCAAAGAGATCCATAGCAACGCTGAATGTCTCAGTCTCGGAATGAACAATGCCACCCCGCACACAAGCTCGAAAGCCGGCAAAAAGAAGGTCATGGGATACGCCAGCTCCGGCCCGATGATACGGTATGCCAGGATATCTTTGAATAAGGCATCGGGATCGGCGAGTTTGATCATGCCCGAATAAACGAATATCCCGCCAAGCATAAGCATAAGCAAAGGATCCATCCATCGGCGTAGCCTGTTGATCCCGATCATGGCTCTCCTCTCTCCATCACATACACATCGGGAAGCCCGACTTCCGCTCTCAACCGTCCGGCCAAATCCAATGACGCCTCACATTCCGATTCAGCACAAATAATTACGATCCGGCATCCCGGGTCCCATTTCGACAGAAGATCCCCCAAGCCTTCCTCGAAATGATCAGGACTCACGATGACGACTTCTCCTTCCAGCCCGCCGCGGGGTCCGGATTGAGCACTGTCCATGACCACCCACAAGACGGGCTCAGTCCACTGCTTCACGGTGCCCCCGGAAACCAGCCGTGGATCCGGTGCCAGATGATTAACCGCTGGCGGAAAGCCATCCGGACGCATCATCCACGCCACTAATGCGACCAAAACCCCAGAAGCCATCAACAAGAGGCTTCCTGTCAGAATGGCAGAAATCAGCCTACCACCGGGCTGATACCTGCCCACCGATGCCTCTGTCTGTTGGTTACGTGATCCCACCTCTTAGTATTCCTTCATGAAAGCGTAGGCCAAAAATTGCCGAACCTCTCCATCCTGTTTATCACCCAAACGAACAGTGCATGTGATCACCGCCCGGAAGAAAGGAAGCTCCCCGTCCGGAACCACTGGAGTCACGTGAACCAGCCATTCACCATCAGCCTTACCCTTCTCCACTTCCACCTGCAGTTGGGGGGTGTCGGATGACACGGATTCAAGTATCACCGCCTCCTCAACGTCCACGTTGAGAACAATTGTTTTGGTCGCCCATTCATCCAGGTTTTTGTCCCAGTAGACAAAGCGCGGGTCCATGCGGAGAATCTGAGGGATATACACTTCGAGAACCAACTCGGATCGCGGCGCCTCCGGGTCATCCGTATCCACAAAAACCGACTTGCGCTGCACTCCCGCCCGGTTCCGCGTGTCAAACACCACTTCAATGACGCCAGTCTCACCAGGGAGATATCGATCCTTCTCGAGCATCGCAGTGGTGCATCCGCAGGTCGCCTGAGTCCGGAGAATGGTCACTGGCGATCCACTCACCGAAAACTCATACTGAGCCCGCAGCAGATCTTCACCCGGCCGTGCTTTGAAAGAAAGATTGGTTTGTTTCCATTCAATTCCAGCTTCACATGCCAGCATGCTGGCTGCAGCCACCGACAAAAACCACAACAGGATTCGACTCATAGCCAACAAACATGATCCCCCAATCCCACAATTCAACCGAAAACCACATTCCTTTCGAGGGATCAATCGAGCCAATTATGGATGGACTGAATCCAAAGTCGGAGTGAAATCCACTCCAGGGGTCGTGATCCAGCGGGAACCATCGGCGGCGGTTTTCCTTCTCACGATAACGGCCTGCATTCCTGCGGGAAGCCGCTCCAGACCAGGCTCGCCAATAACCGAAAGGGCCGTCGCCCATGCATCCACGCTCATCGCCGAATTGCCGAGAACCGTCACCGAAGGCACGTTATCCACAGGTATGCCGCTCCGGGGATCCAGTATGTGGCTGTAGCGTTTGCCTGCGATGGTCACAAACCGTGCGTAGTGACCGCTGGTACAAACAGCCATACCCCCGGAAACCCGGAGTGTTCCGATCACACCTTCCCCATCCGGATCGCGCACATCTACCGACCATATCCCATCTTGTGCAGATGAGCGACCGGCTGTCTTAAGGTCACCGCCAATATCGACCAAGGCTCCTGCCGCACCAAGCCGCATCATGACATCCACAGCCTCATCCATCGCAAATCCCTTCGCCACCCCGCCAAGATCAAAACACACGCCAGCTTCCCGTTTGATCAGACCATCATCAACCCAGGAAACCAGGTCCCATCGTGAAGAGGCTCTGGCCTCCGCAATCGCCGCTTCATCCGGGAAGTGTCCAACGCGGCCGGCGTCTTTCCAAAGCATGATCAATGGACGACAGGTCACATCAAAGGCGCCTTCGGACAAGGCAAACACCGATTGGCTCTCTTTGAGAATACTGGAGAGCGTCGGCGACAGTTGGATCTCCTCAAGAGCAGTAGCAGAATTGAGCCTCGACAGCTCGGAGCTATCGATCCAGTTGCTCGCAACAGCCTCCACAAATCGTATGCGCGCCTCAGCTGCATCCAAAATCTGTTCAGCGCGCGCGCTCATCCTCCGGTCCACCACTACCCGCAGCAGACACTCGGTGCCCATGATTCCTTCGGGGCGTCTCTCAAATGTCCAGGTCGGCGCATCCTGAGCCACACGGGTCTTCCAGGTCCCGATGCCAACGAGCACAACAAGGGTCAGAAGCATCAACCATCCGATTGTTTTTCGGGTCATCGTATCTATGGAAGGCGGATCTCAGGTGGATCAAAGTGTGATGTCGCGCATCCAGGGCTGGGCAAGATACCAATCAATGGTGCGCTTCAATCCATCCCAGACATCGACCTTCGGGCTCCAGTCGAGAAGCCGACGGGCTTTATCGATCGCAGCCGAAGTGTCCATCATATCCGCCTTATGGAAAGGTTTGTGATCGATCTGGGCTTTCTTGCCAAGGTGTCCTTCGATGCGCTGGATGAAAGCGTTGATCGTCACTGGTTCGTTTCCACCTCCCAGATTGATCACCTCATACCCGAGTGGTTTGAGCGCAAGAATAGTGCCCTCAGCGATGTCATCGATGTAAGTGAAGTCCCGGGATTGGGTGCCGTCTCCATAAAGCGTGATGGGTGTACCTTCATCCACCCAGCGGATAAAACGGATCGGGCTCATATCCGGTCGGCCGGCGGGTCCAAAAACCGTGAAGTACCTCAGGATCGAAACATCCAGACCATACAGGTGGTGGTATGTATAGGCGATTGCCTCAGCAGCCTTTTTGGATGCTGCATAGGGAGAAATCGGGGTATTGACAGGCAGGTCCTCATGAAAGGGCATCTGCTGCCCGGCGTAGAGCGAAGACGTGGATGCCTGCACAAGCTTTCCAACACCATTCTTGCGGGCAAGCTCGACCAGATTGAGCACCCCTTTGGTGTTGGTGTTGAGGTAGACGAACGGGTTTTCCATGCTGTAGCGCACACCCGCCCGCGCAGCCAGATTGATGATCGCATCAAATCCATCCGCGAACAGCGGCTCCAATGCCGCATAGGACTCCACATCAATCGGATGGTAGGACAATCTCCCACTATTAAACGCGGAAAAACCGTCCACCGGATTGTCCATTCCTGACTCGCGGGCCAAGTCCTGTAGACGATGCTGCTTGAGGCGCACATCGTAGTAGTCATTCATGTTATCGACCCCGACTACTTCATGCCCGCGTGAGAGCAGAAGTGAAGCGGTTCTGGCTCCGATGAAGCCCGCGATACCTGTAAGCAGAATTCTCATGGATCGGCGGATATTGAAAAACTCCCGGCCGATCGGCAACACAATTGCATGCGCAGTTGCGATGCCGACAGGAAACAATCCATCCGGCTTGGTCAACGATTCACGATGGGATTGACTCATCGCCGGTTTGCCCGCCTATCATGAATCCCATCATGATCGATCTTTCACCTTATCACTTCAATGCCTTCATCTTTGACTGCGATGGCACGATCGCCGACACGATGCCGCTGCACTACAAGTCATGGGTGTGGGCTTTTGAACAAAACGGAGCAGCCTTTCCGTTCACAGAAGATGCATTTCTGTCCATGGCCGGAATCGGACTCCGCGACACCGTGAGGATGCTCAACGAAAAACACGCGGACCGCCTCGACATTGAAACGGTGGTCTCCGACAAGGAACACTATTATCAGGAACACCTTAACACGGTCGAGCCTGTGGCGGACACAGTCGCGATCATCCGGGAATACCACGGCAAAATCCCTATGGCCGTCGCATCCGGCAGCTACCGCGAGACCGTCATGATGACGCTGCGCATACTCGGATTGGAACGTTATTTTGAGACCGTTGTCTGTCAGGATGATGTCTGCCGCGGAAAACCGGCTCCGGACATGTTTCTACTCGCTGCATGCAGACTCGGACAACGGGCATCGGATTGCCTGGTGTTCGAAGACGGCGACCTTGGGATCGAAGCTGCCGTGCGCGCGGGTATGCCATGGATACGCGTCATCAGCTCAATGAGTCCAGCTTCCCCGATATCGGCAAATTGACACATATTCCGACTGCGTCCGTTGATAAACAACACAGAGTTCATAAGGACTCGAACCCCACCCTCGATTTCGACTTCGGATATCCTTCGGTGACATATTTCGAAAAAGGATTGAATCACCGCTCCTTTACCGTTGAACATAGTCGCTCCCGGAAGACACCAATCACTACGTCTATGGAAAACCAAACACCTCCGAGAAAACTC
>Ga0209510_1002627_pt1 | contig 18003 bp, 15 predicted proteins | sample BiotimSIPDNA_FD_185749 | JGI IMG/M metagenome (GOLD analysis project Ga0209510, IMG submission 185749) | Anaerobic biogas reactor microbial communites from Washington, USA - Biogas_R1 time_0 SIP DNA (SPAdes) (version 2) | ecosystem: Engineered > Bioreactor > Anaerobic > Unclassified | place... | reverse complement strand
TCTCTCATCTGGATTTTGTATAGTCATATCCGCAACCAAAGTATCAAGTTGGAAATATAATGGATAATCCTTAGCAATAAGTTTGAAACTTGACCCTGCCGGATTTTTTTTTGTAAAACACTCGTTAAGGATTAATCCTAAGGCATAAATATCTGCTGACTTTTTTATATCCTTTGCATTGCCTTTTGTTTTTTGTTCCGGCGCTAAATAATTGCGATTTGCCAATACATCACTCGATTTTGTTAATGATGAATCTTTGAAATGAGCAATCCCAAAATCTGCCAATACTAAGTTTTTACCGTCAATTAGAATATTTTCGGGCTTGATGTCTCTATGAATTGCACCTTTACTATGCGTAAATTTCACAGCATTGCACAACTGCAAAATATATTTAATCAAAACATCAGCATCCTTTTCGTCATTAATTACGTCTCTAAGAGTTTTTGGGTATAGAGGCATTATATAATATCGCTTTCCTTCGTATTCGCCGTCTGCAATTATTGAAATAATATTTTTATTCGGATTGTTTTTACAAAACCTAAGTTCATTGTTAAACCTTTCAATCTTAGTCTTATCATTTGAATTTATAAATTTTATCGCATAATGATTGTCATTTGACTGTGCCTTCCAAACCACACCAGAACCTCCGTTACCTATTGATTTACTCAAAGAATAACTGACTTTGTTATCTGTGATTACAACTCCTTTTTTAAATTGGACTCCATTTTTATCAAGATATTCTTTTACCATATTCAATGCTTTTTAAAGGTTGGTTCATACACTTTTCCGAATATCCCAAACGCTTATAATCCGTCATAGCCTGCTCGATGGATAATTCGGGATCCTGCAGTTGATCTAGGCGTTCTTTAGCAATCTGTGCTATCCATTGTTTGAAAGGTTCTGCCTCGGGAGAAAGAATAGATCATTCGGAAAAATCAATTCGATCTTTAATAATATCAACCATTTGAACAATCCAATTTACACAAATATAGGCAAAACAACCGAGTTTTCAGGGGTAAGAATTCATAAAGAATATCTGCCTGACCAGCTAAAAAAATCACAAATTTAAAAAGCCACCCTTCCTTTCGAAAGAGTGGCTACTATTGTTTGTTTATAAAGCGTTAACAATATCTAATCTCCTCAACACGAATTTATAAAGAAATGTTACGGTTTTAATGGGTCACCCATTCCCGAATTCTCTTTATTGTTGGCATCAAGTTTGAAAACCATAAACTTAGGATTTTCCTTTGTATAAGGAGCCCATTTACCACCATTCTTGCCGTTTGGATCGCCATACTTTGCAAAGTTTGTCCAGGCAGTGAGCATAACTTCTGAAAGATCCCAGTCACCAGCGGCCCAGGGTCTCCAGCAATGTTTGAGCGACTTGAACACATACCAAAGATCGGAAGAATGGAATGCTCCTTTGAGAACATTTTCCCTCCCATCGGTTGGTAGAGGGCGGGCAAATTCGTATGCGTAAGCCTTACTGCCAAAACCCTCACGGTTCAGACAGAAATCTGCAATGCCAGGTGACATGTTACCCATATCGTTCATAGTGTACCCAATCATATAAGGAACATTGGCCAATTTATTGTCTATCGCAGCAGCATCGAAAGTCTGGAGCGAAACATAACCGTCAACTATTGGTGAACCAGTCATTCGGGTACGGTTTCCTGTAACCGAAGAATACAGACTTCCAACAGTGTAAACGGTTTCTGTTGAAGCAGCACGCATTTTTTCAAGCGTTGTAAGTCCTGCCCAATCAAGGATTTCCTTGGTCTGAGCTTCAGCCTGTTCAAGTGTAACTGGACCAAATCCACCCATGCCACCCGGACGTGCGCCAGGTGCTGCATTAGGAGCGGCGGGAGGAGTAGTTGTAATGCCACCTCCACTCATGATGATTGCTCTTTTGAACAACCCCCTTGCAAGTGGTGATTCGCAAAGTGTTTTTACGCTACCGGCACCAGCACTTTGACCGAAAATGGTAACGTTGTCAGGATCACCTCCAAATTGAGCAATATTCTTCTTAATCCATTTGAGAGATTCAATCTGGTCAAGTATACCATAATTGCCGGAAACTTTGTTAGGGCTTTCTTTTGAAAGTTCGGGATGTGCCAAAAATCCAAAGACACCCAAACGATAGTTAATTGAAACAAGCACTACGTCCTTATTACCCCATTCCTGACCGTCAAATTCTGGTTCAGATCCCCATCCTTCTCTGTAACCGCCGCCGTGAATCCACAGGGCAACAGGAAGTTTCTTATTTGCATTACCCGGTGCTTTTGTCCAAACATTTAAGTAAAGGCAGTCTTCGCTATAAGGTGATTCATCGCCATAACCCCACTCGGTAGCATATCCACCTGGATAGTGAACCGCCTGATAACCTGGATGTCCAAATCTATCGGCAAGTTTTACACCTTTCCATGGAACAACAGGCTGAGGAGCTTTCCATCGAAGATCTTTAATTGGAGGTGCTGCGTACGGAATTCCTCGATAAACAAACACTCCTTCAATATCGGCTTTTACGCCTTGAACCTGTCCGCCTTCAATCGTCAACACAGGATTTTGAGCCCTGCAATTGAAAATTACAAGAGCAAACAATAGTAAATAAAAGACTTTCATAATAGATTTTATTAAAATAGTTTAATGAGAGTAACAAATGTAAATAAACAAAATTAAAAACCAGAGAGATAGGTGTTCAAAGTATTTGGATTTTCATCAACTCATCAACATCTTATTTAATAGTGCTGTTGAAAGGTGGAGCATATAATGTAAAAAGTCGAGACGAAGTAATTGGAAATGCAAAATTGACAATTTAGAATATATAGCTTGTAAACAACTCACAACTTGAGCAATTTTGGTTTTACTGATGAAGGATGGCCATAAAAGAACAGCCCTACCTGAAAATTTCAGATAGGGCTGCTAATTATGCGATTCCCATTAAAGGGTTGTGGCTTTTACTTTACTTCTTCAAAGTCAACATCTGTCACTTCGCCATCCTGACTTCCTTGCCCCTGGTTAGGGTTCGCCTGCTGCTGTCCGGCCTGAGGATCGGTTTGTGCACCACCTTGTGCTTGCTGAGCATTGTACATCTCTTGAGAAGCTGCCTGGAACACAGTGTTCAATTCGGCAGTAGCTGCATCAATGGCTGGTATGTCCTGACGGGCATGGGCATCTTTCAACTTCTTCAAAGCTTCTTCAATCGGTCCCTTTTTGTCGGCTGGCAATTTGTCGCCAAAATCTTTCAGGTTCTTTTCAGTCTGGAAGATCAGGCCATCGGCATGGTTCAACTTATCAATGCGTTCTTTGGCTTGTTTGTCGGCTTCGGCATTGGCTTCAGCCTCTTCCTTCATCCGCTTGATTTCGGCATCACTCAACCCGCTCGAAGCTTCAATACGGATGCTTTGCGATTTGCCTGTTGCTTTGTCTTTTGCGCTTACGTGAAGTATACCATTGGCATCGATATCGAACGTAACTTCAATTTGAGGAATGCCACGTGGTGCTGGTGGTAGCCCGTCGAGGTGGAAACGTCCAATAGTTTTATTTGCGTTGGCCATTGGTCTTTCACCTTGAAGAATATGTATTTCAACCGAAGGCTGATTATCGGCAGCCGTAGTAAAGGTTTCGGTTTTTTTGGTTGGAATGGTTGTGTTCGATTCGATCAAACGGGTCATTACACCACCCATAGTTTCGATACCCAATGAAAGAGGGGTAACGTCGAGTAAAAGAACGTCTTTTACTTCACCGGTTAACACACCACCTTGAATGGCAGCACCTACAGCTACAACCTCATCGGGGTTAACTCCTTTTGAGGGGGCTTTCCCGAAGAAATCCTGAACTTTTTGTTGAACGGCCGGGATACGGGTTGAACCTCCAACAAGAATTACCTCGTCGATATCACTATTATTCATGCCTGCGTTTTTCATTGCCCTACGGCAAGGCTCAATGGTAGCCTGAATCAAGTGGTCGGCAAGCTGCTCAAACTTAGCACGTGTGAGAGTTTTTACCAAGTGCTTTGGAATACCGTTCACTGGCATAATATATGGCAAGTTAATTTCACTTGACGTGGTACTCGACAGTTCGATCTTTGCCTTTTCGGCAGCTTCTTTCAGTCGCTGAAGAGCCATAGGGTCCTGACGAAGGTCGATGCCTTCTTCTCTCTTGAATTCTTCTGCCAGCCAATTAATAATAACATCATCAAAGTCGTCACCACCAAGGTGTGTATCACCGTCAGTCGATTTTACTTCAAATACACCGTCGCCCAATTCAAGTATCGAGATGTCGAAAGTACCGCCACCAAGGTCGAATACAGCAATTTTCATATCACGGTCGCGCTTGTCGAGCCCGTAGGCCAACGAAGCAGCTGTCGGTTCGTTAATGATTCGCCGAACGGTTAAACCTGCAATTTCGCCGGCTTCTTTGGTAGCCTGACGTTGTGCGTCGTTGAAATATGCTGGTACAGTAATTACTGCTTCTGTAACTTCTTGTCCAAGATAATCTTCTGCTGTTTTCTTCATTTTCTGAAGCACCATGGCCGAAATTTCCTGTGGTGAATACAAGCGGTCATCAATTTTCACACGTGGGGTGCTATTGTCTCCCTTTACCACTTCGTAAGCTACACGGCCAACTTCTTTAGAAAGTTTGTCGAACGATTCACCCATAAAGCGTTTGATTGAATATATCGTTTTGTGCGCATTGGTGATGGCCTGGCGTTTGGCAGGATCTCCGATCTTACGCTCTCCATTCTCGATAAATGCCACTACCGACGGAGTTGTTCTTTTTCCTTCGCTGTTGGGGATTACTACAGGTTCGTTCCCTTCCATCACCGAAACACACGAATTGGTTGTTCCTAAGTCGATTCCAATTATTTTTCCCATGATATGTAATGTTTTTAATTTATTCTTTCTGAATTACGGTGGCAGTTTAACAATGATTATGCCATGCCAGTAAAAGTCGATTTTCATGAAAAAATGACACGTATTTGTGTTTCGGTTGGAACAAGCTTGTCAGTACTGTATATCATTTTCTGACAAATAGGCTTGAAAAACTGATTGAGAACAGGTTTACCCTCTCTCATTTTTTTGTTGAAGCTTGCTTTCGTTTTTGAGTTTCAATACGAACCATTAAAACGAGCAGAAGTGTGGTACAGAAAATTGCCCTCACTGCATATACCGTAGCCAAGACCCCTTTACTTGATATGAGTGAGATGAAGGGGGCAATCATAAGTAAAATCCAGATGAAAAAAGACTCGGTATTTTCGTTGGCCGTCAGCATTCGTTTGATAACCGGAATATAGGCAATAATTAAGATTAGCTGCACACCAAGATTAGTCAACAAGTGGTTCTTTGTGATGACCCAAAAAATAATGATCAGCACAACGACACCTAAACAAGCAATGTCGAACGAATCGAATTTTGTGCTTTTATCGCCAAAAATAAAAATCACCAAGGTCACAAAAAAAGCCATAAAAAGATCAGCAGTGTTAAGGACATTGTCCCAAAACCCATAATTTCCTTCTTTGAGGTAAGTAATAAGGCTCATCGAAACTGCCAAACTGAAAAATATCCACATGGCTAGTGCTGGCTTGATTTTCTTTTTGATCAACAGCACCAGATAGCTAATTGAAATGATAATGTTGATGCTGAAAACAGCTATGGAAGAAAATTGTTGCATGGTTTGGAAGAAGTTATTTGAACATTTCCTCATGCTTTTTGAGGAGTTCGGCCTGAACAAGCTTACCCGATGGTTTTATCTGCTTTTCGCTCCATCCTCCTTTTCGTGAAGCTCCGGGCACAAGTACTGCGGACGACTCTTTTTTGTCAGCTATTGACCAATTACAGTGGCTTATATGGTTTTTATCCATCCAATCGTACCACATGCGTATTTCTTTTTCATATACAGCACCATCGCCATTGGCTTCTGTTGTGCCATACTCGGTAACAAACAAGCATAGCCCTTTTTCTATTGCTTTATCGGCCTTCTCGATAAGCCATTCTTTGTGGGTTCCGGCATAGAAATGAAGAGCATAGGCAATATTTGAGCCTTCAATTGGATCGAGGGCTGCTTCATCTACATCCTGCGACCAATTAGGGGTTCCACAAACAATAATATTATCCGGATCGTATTGTCGTATTGTCTTGATCACCTCTTCACTGTATGGCTTAACGACCTTATTCCATGATACTTTTAACGGTTCGTTATAAATCTCGTATATTACATTCGGATAATTCCCATACTTCTGAGCCATAGCCGAAAAGAAAGTTTTTGCTTCTTCTACAAAGTTTTCGGCACGGTGTTCGTGAAAATCGATCACTACATAGATGCCTTGCTTTATGGCCTCATCGACTACCTTTTCAACTTTTCGCCGCTCACGTTCAGGTTTTGTCGAATACCCGTCGGGGGCAACTGCCATGGCTGCACGCACAACCGAGCACTTCCAATCGTTTACCAGCCAATCAACACATGAGGCATTATAATATTTACCGATCCATTGGCTCCAAAAAAACGACATCCCAGCGAGCTGTACCACCTCATTGTTTTCGCCCAATATTGTTGTTCCTTCTATACGTAACTGCCCGTACTTCTCGACTGGGGTAATTGGTTCACGAGCAATAAGTGCTGAACTCAACATAAAAAATACAATGCAAAGAATTAAAGGTCTGGAAGTATTCGTGTTCATCTGATGATAATTTTCGGGTTGTTATTGGGTTTCCAAAATAGGAAAAAAAACAGATTTTTCAAGCACGTCAACCACATTAACGCAAATATTTATTGTTCGATGAAAAATGGGGCGAATAAAATGCGTTGCTGAAAGTGTAACGAAAAGAGCATAGAAAATATAAACACAACATCAACTGGTAATCCAGCGAACTGCAGCCTCTACTGTTGAAAATGGGCGAGATTCGCATTCGACACTATACTCCTGAATCAAAATAGGAAGAATTATTTGCTCGGGCGTTTCGGTAACAAAAGCAATTTTCTTGTGTTGAAAAACATTACCATTTACCGAAAAATAATCTGATACCTTTAATGCCTCGTCGATTGGCGAAAGTATGGTAGCTTTACGGTAATCGAGTAAAATTCCTTTTGCATCAGACGGTAAAAAATTATTACTGATTATGTATTGCCACGAAGAAACGAAATCACTAAAGGAAACCATGCCTGTGTAATATTTATAAAAAATGTGATCCGTTGTGTCAAAATTAAACGCAAATTTCATCCCTCTACTTTAAAAAACGTCACAAAAATAGAACGGAAATAATTCATAAAACAGGTATTTTCAATAAGTTTGACCAACGTCGGGAAACCTATGGCAAAAGCACGTTTTCGCCTGATTGATTGATTTCTTTTGTTAAAAACAATGCACAAACAGCATATTTATCTATTGCCTGAAAGAACCTTTTTACACAATACATTGCATGCTGGCTAAAAATCTATCCGTAAAAGACTGTCCAAACGCATGTAAAGTCAGGAGAAGTTGTCAAAACTCAGCCTAATTCATTGCATGTCGAAAAATCTAAAAACTGAACAATGCTATCTTTTCCTGAAAACGATAATCTAATCACACCACCCGATATGCATTTCAGAAGGCCATTCGTTATATTTGCAAGGTGAAAAATTAAAAAAAATCAGAAAAACATAAAATCATGGCAGAATTCGTATATCAAAAACCTTATCCCATTCAAAAAGATAGCACTAATTACCGGCTGCTCACCAAAGAATATGTATCGACGGTAGAATTTGAAGGAAGAAAAATACTGAAAGTATCGCCTGAAGGGCTATCCTTGCTTGCCCGCGAAGCTATGGCCGATGTATCTTTCTACTTACGTGCATCGCACCTCGAAAAAGTTCGTTCTATTCTTAGCGATCCTGAAGCCACTGACAACGATAAATTTGTAGCCAACACCATGCTGGTTAACCAAGTGGTTGCTGCCGAAGGCGATTTGCCAACCTGTCAGGATACTGGTACTGCCATTGTAATTGGGAAAAAAGGAGAAAATGTTTTCACCGGAGTTAACGATGCCGAGTATCTTTCAAAGGGAATATTTGAAACATATCGCGACCGTAACCTAAGATATTCTCAAGTGGTGCCTTTCACCATGCTCGAAGAGAAAAACACAGGTACAAACCTGCCAGCTCAGATTGATATTTATGCCGAAGAAGGCAACAAATATGAATTTTTATTCGTCACTAAAGGGGGAGGTTCAGGGAATAAAACTTTTCTTTATCAACAAACCAAAGCACTCTTGACAGAAGAGGCTCTTACAAAATTTGTCAAAGAAAAAATTCTTGATCTTGGCACATCGGCTTGCCCTCCTTACCATTTAGCTTTGGTAATTGGAGGAACATCGGCTGAAGCAACGTTGGCGGCCGTTAAAAAAGCATCGGCCGGATATTTCGACCATTTGCCAACGCATGGAAACGAGGGCGGACAGGCCTTCCGCGACTTGGAATGGGAAGAAAAAGTTTTGAAAATTTGTCAGGAAAGTGGCATTGGTGCCCAATTTGGCGGAAAATATTTCGTTCACGACGTTCGCGTAATCCGTTTGCCACGCCACGCAGCTTCTTGTCCTGTGGGATTAGGAGTTAGCTGTAGCGCCGACCGCAATGTAAAAGGAAAAATTACCGAAGAGGGCATATTCCTTGAAGTGTTGGAAAAAAATCCACGCCGTTTCTTGCCGGAAAAAGCACCTGAATTAGCTGCCCCGGTTGAAATAGATCTCGACCGCCCAATGGAAGAAATTTTGGCCGAACTAAGCAAATACCCGGTGAAAACTCGCTTAAACCTGAAAGGCACACTGATTGTTGCCCGTGACATTGCCCACGCCGAAATTAAAAAGCTTATCGACTCGGGAAAACCAATGCCTGAATACTTTAAGAAACATCCTGTATATTATGCCGGCCCGGCTAAAACCCCTAAAGGAATGGCCTCGGGAAGCTTTGGACCGACTACTGCCGGACGAATGGATTCGTATGTCGATGAATTCCAACGCCTAGGCGGCTCGATGATTATGGTTGCAAAAGGAAACCGCTCGAAAGCCGTTACCGATGCCTGCCAAAAGCATGGAGGATTCTACCTCGGTTCTATTGGCGGCCCTGCAGCAATTCTCGCTAAAGAAAGCATCAAATCAGTTGAAGTGGTAGATTTTGAAGAACTTGGAATGGAAGCGGTACGCAAAATTTACGTAGAAAACTTTCCTGCCTTTATCATTGTAGATGACAAAGGGAACGACTTTTTTAAAGAGTTTCAGCACTAAAAAATAATGTAGTAAAGAAGAGCTTTTCATACAGAAAGGCTCTTCTTTTTACTCCAAATTCTAAGCATTTAAACTATTGTCCAGAACTGAAAAAAGAACATTGAAATAAATAACTTGAAAATTGTCAAATTATCAAATAATGTTTTCTTTTGTTGTAATTACTAAATTTAAAAACCATTCTATGAGAAAAATTGCACTTCTTACACTGTTGCTTGCAGTAGCATGCATTGCATCGGCTCAAGAACAGTCATTCGACATGAAAAAGTTTTATCTGAAGGGGGGGTATACCTTAAAAGGGAAAAACTATTTGGGACTTAACGACTCAAAAACAGATCCCAACTTAGCTAAAGAGTATTGGAAAGATAACACACTCACAGGGTACAATCTCGATCTGGGATCACTTTTTTACATTAATATGCTTAATCTTGGAGAAAAATTACATGTAGGCATTGATGTTAACTATTTAACAGTTAACTACATGACAAACACCCCTAAAGATGATGAGCAAGAAGGCAAATGGTGGGGATTATATGCCGGATCTGCTGTTGGACCAGTCATTACGTATAATGTCACAAAATCCATTGCTTTCGATGCCTATTTCAAAGTAAATCCAACTTGGATTTCGACCCTTAATTTTGACGAGGATGATGGATTTTTAGGGCTTTCTGGCATGAAATATAAGGTAGGAATCAATGCTCACCTCGACTTCTTGTTACTCAGTGCCGAATTTAACCCGGGTTGGGTAATTATGAAAAATGTTGATTATTCGAATGAATATTTTGGTAATGTTGGTGAAAATAGTGATTATTATGAAAACTCTTCTCAATATGAAAACCCCTCCAAAAAAACACCACTGCCAGTTTTCAACTTCAATATTGGATTCTGTTTCTAATGTTCACCAACTTAAATTGATACGATATGAAAAAAATAATATTTACCATTACAACTGTTTTATTGCTGTTTAATACTGCAATTGCGCAGGATGCCTTGTCAAATAAATTTTATTTTCGCTATGCAATATCCTCTCCAATGGATGGATATTACAATTATGGCGACTGGGAAATTGAAGATTTCACCAATAAAAAAGGTGGAGCAATCGAGTTTGGCTCTATTTTTTACCTGAATTCTCTCGATCTGGGGCCAAAAGCAAAATTAGGGATTGATATCAACTACTTTTCTGCATCTAAACATACCTTAGGCGGTGAAGATTTCGAAATTGACCTTGATTTTGGTTCAGGGCTCGACTTTGGCTCGATAAGTTTTGGCATTCCAGAATACAACTTTTACAACTTAGGATCAAAGGTTGGCCTCCTCTTTTCGTATAACATTTGGGACAAGCTGAATGCAGATATATTTGCCAAAGCAAATCCTATTTGGGCTAATATTGCTATAATGGACATTAAAGAAGAAGATAGCCCGCTTACCTACTACACCGGATTTATGGGATTTAAATACTCATTCGGGCTTAATGTGCGATACGATTTCATTATGCTTGGTGCTGAATTAAATATGGGTAAACTAAAATACCGGTCAGAAGATGACAAAACGGTTTACTTGGGCGATTCTCCGACACCTACATCTTTTGAAGATCTTGAAGATGAAATATATGTTCCGAAGTATAAAGAAACCAATTCTCCGTGTTTGAATTTCTCTGTTGGTTTTTGTTTCTAAAATATATACCTTATAAAAAAGGCGCTTTCGGTTTCGGAAGCGCCTTTTTTGTATTGATCTGATGTTTCTTTACAAAACAATTGTTTTCACCGCCTTATCGATGCGCTGTAAGGTTTCTTCCTTTCCTATCATTTCACAGATTTCAAATAAATCGGGACCCATGGCTGCCCCAACAATACAAATACGAAAGGCATTCATTACCAAACCAAATCCCCAACCTTTGCTGTTCATGAATTCGGAGAAACATTCTTTAATCGACGAGGCCTCCCAGGTACCATCAAAGCTGGAAAGTACATCTCCAATTTCAGACATCATCTGTGGGACACCTTCTTTCCAACGTTTCTTAATAGATTGCTCATCATACTCGCTGGGTTCTTCAAAAAAGTAAGATCCTTGTGCCCAAAGGTCGGGAATAAAAACAGCGCGCTCCTTTATCATCGAAACAACGCGTTGAATGTATGAATCGTCGCAAGTAATTCCACGTCCAGCAAGAAACTCTTTAAACAAACCGGCAACTTCTGAGTCCGGTTTTCGAAGCATATACTGATGGTTGAACCATTTTGTCTTTTCAGGGTCGAATTTCGATCCCGACTTTCCTACCCGCTCAAGATCAAAAGCTTTAATGAGTTCATCCATTGAAAAAATCTCCTGTTCGGTACCGGGGTTCCATCCAAGAAAAGCAAGCATGTTCACAAAAGCATCGGGGAAATAGCCATCTTCACGATACCCTTTTGAAATTTCCCCGGTAAAAGGATCAGTCCATAATAATGGAAAAACAGGGAATCCCATTTTATCTCCGTCACGCTTACTAAGTTTTCCTTTGCCAACAGGCTTTAGAATCAGCGGGAGATGTGCAAAACGAGGATGTTTCCAACCCAATTTTTCATATAAAAGAACGTGCAACGGCATCGATGGCAACCATTCTTCGCCGCGAATCACATGGGATATCTCCATTAAGTGGTCGTCGACTACATTCGCAAGATGATATGTTGGCATGCCATCCGATTTGAACAGGACTTTGTCATCGAGCCTGTCGGTATTAAAGGTTACCAACCCTCGAATCATATCTACTTCAGAGACGTCAACATTCGATGGCATTTTAAACCGTATCACGTAATGATCGCCTCTTTCCATTTTTGCTTTAACTTCAGCTTCGGTAATGGTTAGCGAATTACAAAGCGACACGCGGGTTTCTGCATTATATGTAAAGGTTTCACCTTTTGATTCTGCAGCAGTTCTCAACTGGTCAAGCTCTTCCGGGGTATCAAATGCATAATAAGCATCTCCGGCAGCCACAAGCTGATCGGCATATTTTTTATACATTGCTTTACGCTCCGATTGCCGGTATGGCGCATGTGGACCGCCCTCACGGATTCCCTCGTCAACTTTAATTCCACACCACTCCAGTGCTTCCATTATATAATTTTCGGCTCCGGGAACAAAACGAGTTTGGTCGGTATCCTCGATACGCAGCAAAAAATCACCATTATTTTTCTTGGCAAACAAATAGTTAAACAACGCGGTACGTACTCCCCCAATATGCAATGGCCCTGTCGGACTGGGCGCAAATCTTACCCTAACTTTCTGGCTTTCCATTTCTTTAAAATTTTTTAGCAAAGATAAGCTTTCAATCAACCTCGCAAAACAAATAGAGACTGCTGCCAGTGTATTTTTAGTGAAGTATTTCGAAAATTTGGTGGACAATTTACATCCATTCGTCACACAAAATAACACGTTTGTCAAAACTTCATACCAATACAATAAAATAATTTATGGAATACTTTTATTTAAGACTATTTTGTCTTAATTTTGTAAATATTTAATAATTACAGCTATGATATACATACTAATTGCAATAGGAGTTTTCTTTCTGGCTGTTGGCTTATCGTATTTAGGTCTAAGCGGAAAGAATTAAATCTCCGGGAAAAGTTCTTTTACAAGGTAAAATGAACAATTCGACAAAAGCTTGTTCTAATAGCACAGCATTATATGGTGTCGACAAAAAAGAACAAAAAAGAATTAAACACTTATTAACTAATACTTTATCAATTTAATAAATAAATAGCCATGTTGTACTTAGGAATTGTTTTCGGAATATTTTTGACAGCTGTAGCAATTGCCTTTGTTACCAAATCGAAAAAAACAAAGACAATATTTTAGGCTTAGCTGCAACAGAACCCACTCTCGCAATAAAAAATGCCCTTTGGGGGCATTTTTTTTATTCCATTTTATACGTTCGTCAACAAATTATGAACGTTCGTCAACAAATAAAGCACGTTCATAAAAAGGAGGCTTTTACCCCTTTCAATGGATTGATTTTTAGCATAAATTTGTACTACTAACTAATTAAAAGAAAAAGCCATGTTGTACTTAGGAATCGCATTAGGAGTTTTTTTAATTGCAGTAGGAATTGCTTTTGTAAGTGAAATGAAAAGAACCAAAGCAGCATAATTTTTCATTTATTCTGTTTTGAATAAATTTAGCTGTGGTTTTACAGTTGTATAAGATTAAAACAACTGTGGATCCACTTTTTTGTTATATATATATTCCTTTTTCTTCTCAGTTTTCTCATTAACATTTCGCCTTTCAAAGATTAATCAATAGTATCAGATTTCATTAAAGACATTTCAAATAAAGCGTTCTCGAAATTTTACACCCAACAAATTCATATAAAAAAAAGCCGGAAAATAAATTCCAGCCCTTCATTATCTTCTCAATGTTATGCATTTTCAGAAAGATACCTTTCGGCATCGATGGCAGCCATACAACCAGAACCGGCTGCAGTAATGGCCTGTCGGTAATGAGGATCCTGCACGTCACCACAAGCAAAAACGCCATCTATATTTGTCTTTGATGTTCCTGGAATTGTCTTTATGTAGCCAACCTCATCGAGTTCAAGATAGTTTTTGAAAATATCTGAATTCGGTTTATGCCCGATGGCAAGGAAAAAACCATCAATTTTTATGCGCACGATTTCTTCGTTTGCTTCGCCTCTATTCTTATATAATTCGGCACCTTCAACCACCTTATCTCCGAACAAACTCTTGGTTTGATGTTTCCAGAGCACTTCAATATTTGGAGTTTTGGCAACTCTTTCTTGCATAACTTTCGAAGCCCGAAGCTCATCTCTGCGTACAATTAAATATACTTTGTTGCACAAACCAGCCAAATAAATAGCTTCTTCAGCAGCAGTATCGCCACCCCCAACAACAGCTACATCTTTCCCACGATAGAAAAAACCATCGCAAGTTGCGCAAGCCGAAACTCCACCGCCAGCATATTTTTGTTCATCGGGTAACCCAAGATATTTCGCTGTAGCACCAGTAGCAATGATAAGAACCTCTGCTTCTACACGTTTCGAACTATCGATGGTCACTTTAAATGGTCTTTGGGATAAGTCAGCAGCAGTGGCAAGCCCCCAACGAATATCTGTTCCGAAACGTTGAGCCTGTTTTTTAAGATCCTCCATCAATTCAGGTCCGGTAATGCCATTTGGATATCCTGGAAAATTTTCTACTTCGGTAGTTGTTGTTAATTGCCCTCCTGGTTGCAGCCCCTCGTACATTACGGGTTTCAAATTAGCGCGGGCAGCATATATAGCAGCAGTATATCCCGCTGGGCCAGAGCCTATTATCAAACACTTCACCTTCTCAGCTTCACTGCCAACAGGTTGAGTTTGCGACGATGATGTTAAATTTAATGAATCAAACATGTTGTTATTTTTTTTAGTTATTATCAAATTTTTCTTTCAAAAATACATTTATTAACAACAGATCATGGTGATTATTGTTACAAAAAAAGTCCCGTTTTTTGAACGGGACTGAATACTTGGTTAGTAAAGTTTATCTTTTCAGATAAACGGTGTCTTAACAACTTCTGCTTTAAGAAGCTTATTTCGTACAGAAATATATATTTCAGATCCTAAATTAGATAATGAACCATTGATGTAACCCATTCCAATTCCAATACCCAGTACTGGAGAAATTGAGCCCGAAGTAACAGTCCCAATAATCTTACCACTAGCATCGGTAATTTCGTACCCATGGCGAGGAATTCCCTTGTCAATCATTTTGAAGCCACGTAGTTTTCTGTTCACCCCTTGTTGTTTTTGAGCAAAAAGGAGATCACGGTCGATAAAATTTTTATTATTAGTGAATTTAGTAATCCATGCAAGCCCTGCTTCAATCGGAGATGTTGTATCGTCAATATCGTTTCCGTATAGACAATACCCCATTTCGAGACGAAGGGTATCGCGCGCACCAAGTCCAATTGGCTTTATACCAAATTCTTCACCTGCGCTAAATAATTTCTCCCAAATAAAAGGGGCGTATTCATTATAAAAATATAATTCGAAACCTCCTGCACCGGTATATCCGGTAGCCGATATAATAACATCTTCAACGCCTGCAACTGAACCAACAACAAATGAATAATACGGAATAGCAGCCAAATCAACATCGGTTAGTTTTTGTAGAACTTGTAAAGCCTTAGGCCCTTGAACCGCAAGTTGTGCAATGCGATCAGAAGCATTTTCGAGTTCAACATTCATATTATTTTGAGAAACAAGCCACTCCCAATCTTTCTGAATATTAGCCGCATTTACTACTAACAAATATTTATCAGGCTGAAAAAAATAAACCAATAAATCGTCGACTATTCCACCTTTCCCGTTAGGAAAACAAGAATATTGCGCTTTACCTGGCACCAATACTGAAGCATCGTTCGAGCAAACTTTCTGGATAAAATTGAGGGCATCAGGACCTTTAACCCATATTTCGCCCATGTGCGAAACATCGAAGACCCCTACCCCATTGCGAACAATCATGTGTTCATCTTTGATCCCTGAATATTCTATAGGCATATTGTACCCGGCAAAAGGCATCATTCTGGCGCCAGCCGCTACATGAAACATTGTAAAAGGAGTGTTCTTCATAATAAAACGTTTTTTTCAAATGCAAACAACGCAAAACTAAAGCTAAAGAGAAAGCCATTTTATGAAAAAAGTCATAAATCTAATAAGTAAAAGAATAAGTGATTATTTGGGTAGAAAACCATTTTTTCTTAATATTGTGGAGTCAAGATAAATACAAAATACAATGGCTTACACAGATCTTAGTTATTTGAAGGAAATTACAGGCGGAGAGAGCAGTATAGTAATCGAGATGGTGGAAATGTTCCTTGCGCAAGTAGATGAATTTAAGGTTAACCTAACTACATATCTCAATGATAAGAATTATGTCGATCTTGGAAAAGAGGCACATAAAGCAAAATCATCGGTACTTATAGTTGGGATGGAAGAACTTGGGAAAAACCTTAAAAAACTCCAGTTATTAACCGAAGCAAATGCCGAAGTTGAAACCTACCCAGATTATGTGAATATGTTCATCGAACAATGCGATGCAGCAGTTGGAGAACTTCAGGAGGAGATTAAAAAAATAAGTTAATAAAAAGGGGCAATGCCCCTTTTTATTTTTATAGTATATGCTATAGAAAACGCCATTAGGTAGTATTGTATCTTCTCTAAAAAAAACAACATCCTTTTCCTTCTTAACTTAGGTTGTGTTGACGACTTTGACAAGCTGTTTAATGAATTAAGTATCTTTTTTTCTTATAGTTAGATTCTATTCTTTTAATGTTAAATAAAATTATTTTCATAATTAAAATAATTTTATTTCTAAAATCTTATTTTTTTAATAGACTTTTTTCTTTGAATATCTTAACTTGAAAAAAATATGAATTTGTGATGATAACGGTTAATCCTAAAAATAGGCTTTTAGTTATCACAACACTAAAGATTTTTTTCAATTGAGATACTCTGTTTTTCAATTTGATTATCCCAATGAATTATTTTTTAACAACAATAGCGTAATTAATTATGGAACAAGAATTTAATGAAGCCTCTGAACAAAAAAAAGAAAGCATTTTTGACAAGGCAAGAGAGTTTGCAAACAAAGCAGGTGATCTGCTCGACGATGCAGCAGACAAGTTTAAAGAAACCGAAGCGTATAAAAAAGCTGGGGAATTGATCGATAAGGCTGAAGATTTTGTAGAAGACAAAATTGAAGAGCTTGAACAGAGTGGAGTAAAAGATAAAATTAAAGGTTTTGCCAATAAAATGGAAGACAAAGCTGAAGATCTTGTAGAAAAGGCAAAAGTTGCCGGTAAAAACATTGTCAATAAAGCCGACGATTTTACCGATGATTTAGTTGACCGTGTAAAAGGGAAAAATGATAATAATGAAACTGGCTCTCATGCTGGAAGTCAACCGTAAATAGTTTATTTAACTAATAATTAATATCATGAGCGATTTAATAAGTTCTATCCTATCTCAATTCGATGATAACTCGTTACAAACGATTAGTAAGCAAGCTGGAGCTACTCCTGAGCAAGCAAAAAGTGCATTAGGCGATGCTATACCCATTTTAATGAATGCTCTTGCTCGCAATAACAGTTCTGCCGTAGGCGCTGAGTCATTGCGTAACGCAATAGCTCGTGATCACGATGGAAGCTTGCTCGATAACCTTGGCGATTTTCTCAATAACCCTGCCATGGCAAATGGAGCCGGAATTTTGAAGCACGTTCTGGGAGGAAAAAAACAAAAAGTTGAAAGTTACATAAGTAACGATACAGGATTGAGTGGCTCTGCGGCTTCAAAAATACTAGAAATTGCAGCCCCTATCGTAATGGGGTATCTTGGGAAAAGCAGTGCGGGCGGACGCGACTCCAATGTACTAGGCGGTATACTGAACTCAGTGCTAAATTCTTCAGATCAGGGATCTGGAAAATCTCAAGGTTTTGTTGCCCAACTCCTCGACCGTGATAACGATGGAAGCGTAATCGACGATATTGCCGAAATGGGAATGTCATTCCTTGGAAAGATGAGGAAAAACAGATAAAATGCTATTTCTTAGAAATAATCAAAGGGTATCCATATTGGTGCCCTTTCTTTTTTAGGTAATGTGGCAAAAAATAGTTGGTGATTTTTAAATTTTGTTTTAGTAAATTATTGCCGTAAAGTGGAAGAGGACATGGGCTCTGCTGGGGAGCAACCCATTAGCAATAAGCTTTACCGATA
>Ga0209510_1002626_pt1 | contig 18004 bp, 15 predicted proteins | sample BiotimSIPDNA_FD_185749 | JGI IMG/M metagenome (GOLD analysis project Ga0209510, IMG submission 185749) | Anaerobic biogas reactor microbial communites from Washington, USA - Biogas_R1 time_0 SIP DNA (SPAdes) (version 2) | ecosystem: Engineered > Bioreactor > Anaerobic > Unclassified | place... | reverse complement strand
TGCAAGCGTTTATCTAAAATTACCTACTGGTCGTCAGATTTATTACAGCTCATTAGAACATGATACTCTCTGTTCTCGTGAATTTGCTGATGAATCTGGTAAAGTGGAGTTTGTTGCAAAAGCAGGTGAAAAAATCCGTTTTGCTACTCTTCTTGAACCAACAGTAATCAAGACAACCGTTGGTCGAATTTTCCTTAACGAAATCGTGCCTAATGTTATCGGTTTTGCTAATGATACTTTTGGTAAAAAAGTAATTGCAAAGTCTGTAGATGATCTTTATCGTCGTAGCGGTAACCGTATGACTGTAGAGTATCTTGATAATCTAAAAGAATTAGGTTATTTCTGGGCTACTCGTGCGGGCTCTTCTGTTGCTATCGCTGAAATGATTATTCCAGAAGATAAGCAAACAATGCTTGATGCTGCTACTGAAAAAGTAGCTGGTATTCGTGAGCTTTATGAAGAAGGTGTTATTACCGACGGTGAACGTTATAACCAAATTATTGATGTTTGGTCTCGTACAACAACAGATGTAGCTGCTAGACAATGGGATTTATTGTCTCATGATAGAGATGGCTTCAACCCTGTTTATATGATGGCCGATTCTGGTGCTCGTGGTAGCCGTGAACAGATTAAGCAGCTCTCTGGTATGCGTGGTTTGATGCAAAAACCAACCAAACAATTGGGTGGTCAAGAAGTTATCGAAAATCCAATTAAGTCTTGCTTCCGTGAAGGCTTAAATGTGATGGAATACTTTATTTCCTCGCATGGTGCTCGTAAAGGTCTTGCTGATACGGCTCTTAAGACTGCAGATGCTGGTTATCTAACTCGTCGTCTTGTGGACGTTGCTCAAGATCTTGTGATTACTTGTGAAGACTGTGGTACAACACAAGGAATCGAACTATCCGCGTTTAAGGATGGTGATGATACTATTGTTCCATTAGAAGATCGTTTACTTGGTCGTGTTCCATGTGATGATATTAAACATCCAATTACCGACGAAGTGATTGTCTCTGCTGGTTCTTTGATTAATGAACGTGATCTACCAAAGATTACTGCAGCAGGTATTGAGCATGTGAAAATGCGCTCCGTATTGACCTGTGACTCTCCTAAGGGTGTCTGTGCTAAATGTTATGGCCGTATGCTTTCTTCTGGTCGCCCTGTCGACTTAGGTGAAGCAGTTGGTGTCTTAGCTGCACAATCCATTGGTGAACCAGGTACGCAGCTTACTCTTCGTACATTCCATATCGGTGGTGCTTCTAGTCGTTTGACTGTTGAAAGCAACAAAAAAGCTATGGTTGACGGTCACATTGAATTAGAAATGGTTGATACTGTAACCTATAAAGCTGACAAAATTGTCATGAGCCGTATGGGCGAACTTGTCATTTTTGATTCTTTTGGTATTAACAAAGGCCGTTTCCAAGTTCCTTATGGCTCGATTTTACGTGTAGAAAATCAAGCAAAGGTGCAGAAAGGAGACGTCTTATTTGAATGGGATCCTTATAATAGCCCGATTATTTCGAGCGTATCTGGAAAGGTCCAATTCTTGGACTTACAAGAAAATGCAACTTACCGTGTAGAAAAAGATGAAGTTACAGACGTAGAGTCTTGGATCATCATCAGTGATAAACGCGGTAAACGTCGTCCAGCAATTAGCATTATTGATGCCTCTGGAAACAAGGTTGGGCACTTTATGTTGCCTGATAGTGCTATTCTTTCTGTTTCAGATAAAGACGATGTAACTATTGGTCAAACACTTGCGAAGTTGCCTCGTGCTGTAGGTAAAACTCGAGATATTACAGGTGGTTTGCCTAGAGTGGCTGAACTTTTTGAAGCTCGTGTTCCTAAAAATACCGCTATCATTGCACCTATTGATGGTCTTGTTAGCTACGGTAATGAAGAACGTAACAATCAAAAAGTGATTATTAAAGACAAATTGGTTATTAAGCGTGACGGTGTAGAAGAAGTTCGCGAAATTGAAGAAACAGTCTTGATTCCTCGCGGACGTCATTTAGCTGTTCATGAAGGTGACCGTGTTCGTATGGGACAAAAAATCTGTGAAGGTAGTGTGGATCCACATGATATTCTCAGAGTTCAAGGCCCAGAAGAAGTGCAACGTCATTTAGTGAATGAAATTCAGGCGGTGTACAGACTTCAAGGTGTGGCAATTGCAGATAAGCACATCGAATGTATTGTGCGTCAAATGATGCGCAAAGTAAAAATTTCCGATCCGGGTGACTCTGATTTCCTTCCCGATGAGGAAATATCCAAAGTGCGCCTTCGCGCAGAAAATGAACGACTAATCGCCTTAGGTAAAACACCGGCAAGATATATTCCGATGCTCCTAGGTATTACGAAGTCTTCTCTAGCGACGGATAGCTTTATTTCTGCAGCATCTTTCCAAGAAACTACTAAGATATTGACTCGTGCTGCCATAGAAGGTAGCGTTGATCCTCTTAATGGTCTTAAGGAAAATGTGATTATGGGTCGTTTGATTCCAAGTGGAACTGGTTCTCAACATTTAAGAAATGTGGTAGTAACCGATTCTGACGCGGAAGCAGAGGCTGAAGCTCATCGTAAAGCTCAAGAAAGCGATTTTAACCAAGATTTCGCCTTCCAGATGCTTGATAATGACGTTCATAGCGTTGAAGATGAGGATATCGAATAATGATTTTGGACTTATCCTTGAAATTATTCCTAAAAAAATTATATTTGCACTCCAAATTCTAGGAGATAACAGTGCCAACAATTCAACAACTCGTCCGCAAGGGTCGCGAGAAAATCAATAACAGGACAGCCTCACCGGCTCTTAAGTCTTGCCCGCAGAAACGTGGTGTTTGTACCCGTGTTTACACCAGCACTCCTAAAAAGCCGAATTCCGCGCTTCGTAAGATTGCTCGTGTTCGTCTTTCCAATAAAATGGAAGTAACCGCTTACATTCCTGGTGAAGGCCACAACCTTCAAGAACACTCCATCGTACTAATTCGCGGTGGTCGTGTAAAAGACGTTCCAGGTGTTCGTTATCATATCATTCGTGGTACATTAGATACTCAGGCCGTGAATGGTCGTCAGAATGCACGTTCAAAATATGGCGTTAAGAAAAAAGGCGCCACACCAGCTAAGAAGTAAGGTATAATATGTCTAGAAGAAGAAAGGCTCTACATCGTTCCATCCTTCCGGATCCACGATACAAATCAACACTCGTAACTGAATTGGTTGGTGTTGTGCTTAAAGAAGGCAAGAAGACCATTGCTGAACAGATTGTATATACCGCACTTGATGAATTAAATAAGAAGCTTGACGGTAAAGAATCAGCTCTTGAAAAATTTGAACTTTGCTTAGACAATATCAAGCCACGCTTAGAAGTAAAATCTCGTCGCGTTGGTGGAGCAAACTATCAAGTTCCTATGGAAGTCGCTCCTGATCGTGCAAAAGCTTTAGCTCTTCGCTGGTTATTGGATGCTGCTCGTAAGCGTACAGAACCAAATATGGCTACTCGTCTTGCTGCAGAACTTGTTGCTGCAAAAAACAGTGAAGGTAATGCTGTTCGTAAAAAGAACGAAGTTCATAAGATGGCTGAAGCGAACAGAGCATTTGCTCATTTCCGCTGGTAGTTTTCGGATTTATTTAAAAATAAAAGCTTGTGGTTTTTCCACGAGCTTTTTTTGTTTTAAATAAAAAGGCAATATAAATATTTTATAAAAGCTTTTATAAGCTCGTTTGTTACAAAGTAAAGTGTTTTAATAATTTATCTGTAAATAAATCTTTGAAGTAAATTACACATCGACCAATATTGTTTTGATCAGATTGAGGATTAAAAAACATCGTACCCTCCAGTGTTTTTATAAAAATGATTTAGTACCGCTGCTCAAAGAACTGGTTTTTGGGCTGGTTTTATAAAAGACTTATTTTTAATTGCATTATAACTTTTCTATATTACCACAATAATTTTTCACTCTAACCAAAGGTTAATACATGGCTGCAAAGATTAAATCAGTTGTCGCTCGTCAGATTCTAGATTCTCGTGGAAATCCTACTCTTGAAGTGGATGTTACACTTACAAACGGAATTACTGGCTACGCGGCTGTCCCAAGTGGTGCTTCTACAGGCGTTCGTGAAGCTTGTGAACTTCGTGATGGTGGTAAGGCTTATTTAGGAAAGGGTACCACAAAGGCTGTTAAAAACGTCAATGAAAAAATCGCTAAGAAAATTGCTGGCATGGATGTTTCCAAACAAGTTGAAATTGATGATGCTATGATCGCACTTGATGGAAATCGTATGCTTAAGAACAAGCTTGGTGCGAATGCTATTCTCGGTGTATCTATGGCTGTTTGTGACGCTGCTGCAAAAGATGCAGGCGTTCCTTTGTACAAATACATCGCTAAGATGCATGGCACAAAACAAATGACTCTTCCATGCCCTATGTGTAATGTGATTAACGGTGGAGCTCATAGCTCTGCTCCTATTGATTTCCAAGAATTCATGGTAGCTCCAGTTGGTGCAAAGACTTTCTCTAAAGGTCTTCAAATGGTGACTGAAATTTTCCACGCTCTTAAGAAAGTTCTTAAGGATGGTGGTTATGATACCACTGTTGGTGATGAAGGTGGCTTTGCTCCAGGCGTTGCTTTGAAGAAAGATCCAAAATCAAAATTCGGTTATACCATTAAAGGTGTGATGACTTTGGAAAATGCATTGAAAGCATTAGGTACAGCTACTGAAAATGCTGGTTATAAATTTGGAAAAGACATTAAGATTGCTCTAGACGTTGCTTCTTCTGAGTTCTGTGACAAGAAAGGTGCAAACGAAACTTATACATTCAAGAAGTCCACAAACAAAACACTTACCAGCAAACAAATGGTTTCTTATTATGAAAAACTTTGCAGTAAGTTCCCAATTTTCTCCATTGAAGACGGTCTTGATGAGGCGGACTGGGCTGGCTGGAAGGTCTTAACAGACAAATTAGGTGCTAAAGTAAATTTAGTGGGTGACGATTTATTTGTTACAAATCCAACTATTTTCAACGAAGGTATTGAAGCTGGTATTGCCAATGCGATTTTAATTAAGGTAAACCAAGTGGGTTCAGTTTCTGAAACTCTTGCTGCTATTAAACGCGCTCAAGATGAAGGTTATGCTCCTGTCGTTTCTCATCGTTCTGGTGAAACAGAAGACACTTTCATTGCAGATCTTGCTGTGGGTACTGGTGCTGGTCAAATTAAGACTGGTTCGCTCTCTCGTACAGACCGCGTCTGCAAGTACAACCGCCTTCTCCGTATTGAAGAAGAACTCGGAAAAGACGCTGTTTACGCAGGTGATCCTCGCAAATAGTTAAATGTAAACAAAAATATACAATGCTCTTTACTTCTATGGGTGAAGAGCATTTTTGTATACTTTTTTGCCGTTGATTTTCTATAAAACGGTACATTTTTTGATACATTAAATTATATTAGTCTTGTTTTTCATTCGAGTTATCTAAAACTCTTAAAAGAGGATATAATGGTAGATCTTAAAACGATTGTTCGAGCAGCTTTTACTATTCCTGCCCTTTGTGCATTTTTTGTAGGCTGTGGTGGACAACAGGATTCATCATCAGAAGGTTCTTTACCACGTCAAGAGACGCTTTATCTTTCCGGTCAACAATGGGGTTCTCCCGCTACTTTCAATCCGCTTGCTGAAAGCTGGATGGCAGCTTGGCCTGTAGGCGGACGTTTTAATTTAATGTACGAACCTCTGATTACATACAACACGTTAAATGGTAATTTTGAACCACTTTTGGGTACCTTAGTTGATAGTTTATCAAATAATGATAGTATCGTTGTGGATCTGAATCCTGCGGCAAAATGGAGTGATGGAAAGCCTGTTACATCCAAAGACGTTAAGTTTATTTTTGAGTTAGGTTTCAATTATCCTGGAGCTGTCACAAGTTTTGTAACAGAACAAATTACAGGAATTAATGTCGATACCGTTTATTCTGTTGATTCTGCATCAATGAAAACAACGATGTTAAATGAACGTCTCTCTTTCATTGTTGCAAAAAATAAAAGAAATAATCCTTTAAGTGTTAAAGATGCATTACAGGCGATTCGTATCGTTCCTGAGCACGTTTTCTCTAAGCTTCTTGCAGAGAATAAAAATTCCCTTGATGAAATCAAGAAAATGATGATGGATAAAGATCCTGTTGTTTCTGGACCTTATAATTTGCAATCTTATTCTCCAACTAAAATTATCCTAAAACGTCGTGATGATTATTGGGGAAATGCGGCTTTGCATGATGGTAAATTGCCTGCACCAAAGTATGTAGTTCATCCTATTTACAAGAGTAATGAACATAGCACTATTGCTCTCCGCGAGGGTTCTTTAGATGCTTCTATGAGTTTTGTTCCTCGTATTTGGCACAAGAAAATCTCTGGTGTAAAAACGTGGTATAACGATCCTCCTTATTTTGTCCCTGGCGCAATGCCAATGCTCTTTATCAATACGACAAAAGCCCCATTAGATAATAAAATATTCCGCCGTGCTATTGCAACAGCAATAGACTACGTCGCTATTCGTATGTTTGCTGTTTCTAATTATACCTCTGAAATTATCTCTGGTTTAATCATGCCTACTTCTTTAGAAAAAGAATTTATCAATAAAGAAGATTGTGATAAGTATGGAATTGATTTTTCTATTGCTGGAGACGAAAAGTTAAAGGCTGTTCAAACAATGATTCAGCAGGCTGGTTTTAAATCTGTATTTGAAAAAGATGGCTCTCTATCTCACATGGAAAATGCCAAGGGTGAAAAAATGCCTACGATGTTCATTACTAGCCCTGCAGGTTGGACTGACTGGGAAGCTATTGTAACAATTGCTGTTGAAGGAATGAGAAAAGCAGGTATTGATGTTCGCGAAGGATTTGTAGATGGTGGTCAGTACTGGCCTGCTATGGGAACAGGAAATTTTGATTTGATTATGCATAAGCCTGTAGCCGATGTTTCTCCTTCTCTTCCATGGAGCCGCTTTGAAGCCGTAATGTCTTCTAGAGACTGGCGTCCTATTGGTGATTGGGCTGGTACAAATATCGGACGTTATAACGCTCCTGGTTCTAAAGAATTCCGCCCAGAAATTGATAGCTTATTGGCTTTGATTCCTCTCATGACGGATAAAGAACAAATTAAGGATGCGTATCATCAGTTGAATCGTATTTTTATGGAAGATCAACCGGCTATTCCTTTGACCTATTTGCCGGAACAATTCTATGAATTCAGTGATCAAGTCTGGACCAATTGGCCTACTGAAAAAAATCCGTATGCACCTCCACAATTACCTTGGATTGCTTCCGGAACAAAAATTCTTTGGAATCTCCAGCTTTCAAAATAAGGACGAGTAATGCTTAAACAGTTTCCCACCCTCCGTTATGTCCTACAAAAGGGGTTCTGGTATCTCTTAACGTTTGTAGTTGCTGTGGCTATTAACTTCACCTTACCTCGTTTAGGTGAAAATAATCCAGTAGACATCATTATGGGTAAGGCTGCCCAAGGCCTTTCTCCTGATGAAGCGAAAAAGAAAAAAGAATCTCTATTAATCTCATTTGGCATGGCTGAACTCAATGATGATGGCTCTGTCAAATATGAAGCAGTGATTGGTCCTAATGGGCAACCATTAACAGAGAAAAAACCAGTATTAGATGAATCGGGTAATCCCGTAGTAAAAATGATACCGGCTTTAGACGCTTCTGGCAAACCAATTGTTGAAAAGAAACCTGCTCTTGATTCAGCGGGCAATCCTTTGACTCAAATGGTTCCTGTTCTTGATAAGAACGGTAAGCCAGTCAAGAAGAAAGGAAAGGTTGTTGAAGAAGCCGTTCCTCTGATGCAAGACGTTACCATTGAAACACCTGATACTTTGAAGCAAGATGTTGTTGTTTTGCAAAAAGATCCAAAATTAGCTTCAGGCATTTCTCAGTTTTTTGTCTATATCAAAAACGTGTTCCGTGGAGACTTTGGTCTTTCTTATAGTCAGTACCCTAAACCAGTGATTGATATTATCAAGGAAAGTTTGCCTTGGACGATTGCTATTCAATTGCCAACAATTATCTTAGGATGGATTATTGGTAACTTATTAGGTGCTTTTGCTGCTTATAAACGTGGCATTTTTGACAAGGTCTTTTTCCCATTAGCGATGTTCTTAAATGGTGTACCTTTCTTTGTCTTTGGTATGCTTTTGGTCGCTTTATTCTCTATCACTTTAGGATGGTTCCCTGCCATGGGTGCTTATGGCCCAGAAAAGGTACCTAGTTTCTCATTAGATTTCTTTAAATCATTGGGTTACTATTATGTGTTGCCTTTCTTCTCTGTCTTCCCAATTCTATTAAGCGGTCAGGCAACAGGTATGCGCTCCATGAGCATTTATGAACTTGGCACTGACTATATGAAATATGCAAAATGGTTGGGTCTTCGTGAAGGAAAAATCATTGGTTATATCTTCCGAAATGCCATGCTTCCTCAATTAACAGGTCTAGCTCAATCTTTAGGAACCATGGTTGGTGGTGCCTTAATTACAGAAATGATTTTCTCGTATCCTGGTTTAGGTATGGCCATGCTTACAGCAATTCAACAAAATGATTATGCTACTATTCAAGGCTGTACATTGATGATATCCACATGCGTACTGCTTGCCAACTTTGGAGTGGACGTTTTGATTGCTCTGTTTGATCCTCGTGTCAAAGCAGGCTTACAAATGGGAGATAAATAATCATGGTTAAGTTATTGAAAAATCTTCTTAAATCACCAATGTTTGTGATTGGTGTATCCATCTTCTTTTTAACTTTAGCTTTTGCGTTTTTAGGCCCAGTCTTTTATAACGTAGATACGAACGCTCGCGATATTGTGGCTGGTCCATACGCTCCTTCAAGTGCAGAGCATATTTTAGGTACCGATCATTTAGGGCGTGACTATATGTCTTTATTGATTAACGGGCTACGCTCTTCACTTTATGTCGGTTTTGTTGCTGGTATCATCGCCACTACTTTAGGAGTTTTTATTGGTCTCTTTGGTGGTTTCCGCGGTGGCTGGATTGATGAAGTCTTAAATATGGGAACCAACTTATTCATAGTGATTCCTTCCTTCGTTATTCTAGTTTTAATTAGTTCCGCAGTTAAAGATGGTCGTTCTCTAACCTTGATTGGCTTAATTATCGGCTTAACGACTTGGAGTTGGTCTGCTCGTGCTGTACGCGCCCAAGCCTCTTCTTTAAGAAGCCGTGACCATATTGCTTTAGCTCGAATTAATGGTGCAAGTTCCTTTACCATTGTGATTAAACACGTTCTTCCTTATTTGTTGTCTTATGTGTTCATGGTCTTTATTATGCAAATCTCTTCTGGAATTCTTTCAGAAGCTTCTATTTCCATGATTGGGCTTGGGCCTCTTGATTCAACATCGCTTGGTATAATACTTAATCAAGCAAAAGATAACGGTGCTCTTTCTGATGGTATCTGGATTGCGTTTCTTCCTGCAACCTTAATTATTACATTGACTGTTTTTGCTCTTTATTTGGTGAATACTTCAATGGAAGGTGTTTTTAACCCGCGTCTTCGCAAGTAAGGTGGTATAGGTATCTTATGTCTGAAAATATTTTTGAAGTAGAAAATCTAAGCCTCCATTATTTGGGTCGTTTTGGCGATAAAACACACGCTGTGACCGACGTTTCTTTTAATATGAAACAAGGCGAAATTTTAGGTATAGCTGGTGAATCCGGTTGCGGTAAATCTACACTAGTTAGTGGTCTTATGGGTATGTGTATCCCTCCTCTCTACCCTACAAGCGGCGATGTCCGTGTGAGAGGGGAGTCTTTAATGAACCGAAGCATTGAAGATATTCGCTCTAATGTGTTAGCTCAAAAAGTATCCATGATTCCTCAAGGTGCTTTTAATGCATTGAATCCTGTTCGTAAGATTAAAGATATTGCAACAGATGTGATTGCAGCTCATCAAAAGCCTGGTTCTTCTATGAATTCAGCAGAAATTTATGAACGTCTTCGTTCCCGTTTTGATTTGTTTGGAATGGATACAGATCGTGTTTTGAACTCGTTTCCAATACAATTAACTGCAGGTGAACGTCAACGTTCTGTTATTGGTATTTCAACACTTTTGAATCCTCAAATGGTGATCGCCGATGAACCTACTTCTGCTTTAGATGTTAGTACTCAAAAAGAAGTCATTAAAATGATTTTTGATCTCTTGGATAAAGGGATCTTCTCAACGATGATTTTTATTACTCATGAATTGCCTCTGCTTTATCATGTGGCTGACAATATCGCTATTATGTATGCTGGTGAAATTGTGGAAAAAGGCACTGCTGAACAAGTGGTTAAAGATCCTCGTCATCCATATACAAAGGCTTTGATGGGAGCTATGCTTAGTTCAGAGAAAAGCCAACGTACTAGAAAGCCAGTGGCTATTGAAGGTGCTCCTCCAAGTTTGGCTCAAAAAATAGTTGGTTGTCGCTTTGCGGACAGATGTACTTTAGCTCGTCCTGAATGTAAGAAAAATAACCAGAATATTCGAATGGTCGGTGACCGTGAGGTAAGGTGTGAATATGCTCAGTAATAAGTCTATTGTTTTTTCAGCAAAAAACATTTCTAAAACCTTTGGTGGCGGCAAAAAAATCACTACAGCAGTGAATAATGTTTCTTTTGATATTTATGACGGAGAAATCATTTCAATCGTTGGTGGTTCTGGTTGTGGTAAAAGTGTACTTGCAAAAATAATGCTTGGTCTTTATGCTCCAAACAAAGGCAAGTTTCATTATAACGGTAAGAAAATCACCAATTTGAAAAAGCATTGGAATGATGTTCAATCCGTTTTTCAGGATCCATTCAGCTGCTTCAATCAGTTTTTTACAATACGTTCTCAGTTAGAAGATTCTTTTAATATCTTAAAGAAGAAGCCTTCTAAAGAAGAAATTAAACGTCGCGTAGACGCTGGTTTACTTGCAGTGAATGTGACTCCAAGTGATATTGAAGGAAAATATTCATTTGAACTTTCTGGTGGTCAAATGCAACGAATGTTGCTTGCACGTATTTTTGCATTACGTCCAAAAGTTCTTATTGCAGATGAGCCTACTTCAATGGTTGATGCTTGCGTTCGTGCAAATATTCTAGACTATTTAATGAAGCTTAAAGAAGAACTTCAAATGACAATCGTCTTTATTACTCATGATATTGGTCTTGCTAACTATGTTAGTGATCGTATTTTTATCATGCATGATGGTATGATTGTGAATTCTGGAACACCAGAAGAAGTTCTTGACAATACTGGTGAAACTCACACTTTAAAACTTTTGGATGATATTCCAGAAGTGCATAAGAAAGAGTGGATTAAAAATAGCCATAGATCTAAGAACAAAGAAGCTGGCTAATATTTTTTGAATCAAAAAGCCTGAAAGAATATCTTTCAGGCTTTTTTTTGTGCGTCCAGCATGGGCGCAATCTAACGGGTTCAAGTCCCGAGTCTACCCTAGTAGTGGGAAAGACATAGCAGAACACCAAGGGTGTCCATCGTGAGGTGGAATCTGAAGGAAGGTGTAAGCAAATATCTGGTCTGACGAACAGAAATCGCATCAGGCTACAGTTCGGGATAAGACTGCCATACAAGTCGAAGTCCAATGACTACTCGGAACGAACTGTAGTAAATGCGGCAGACACATGGAGAGGAAGATTGCGTTCTTACCTGGGGAGATCTCATGGACATAGCCAAGGCCAACCCCGTTCGCAGGGTAGAAATACCTAAAGAGACAAAAGGCGACTTTCGAAAACTAGGAGTGCCAACCGTAGTAGACCGAGTGATCCAACAGGCGATTACGCAGGTGCTTTCACCTCTCTACGAGGAACAGTTTTCGGAAAATAGTTTTGGTTTTCGCCCCAAGCGAGGCGCACATAATGCGCTGAAGCAATGCCAACAGAATGTAGATGAAGGCTACATCTATGTGGTGGATATGGATCTAGAGAAGTTCTTTGACTCGGTGTGCCAAAGCAAACTCATTGAGATTTTATCACGCACCATAAAAGATGGCAGAGTCATCTCGTTGATTCATAAATACCTAAACGCAGGAGTGATCCCCAACGGTGTAATTGAAAAGACGGAAGTTGGAATGCCCCAAGGCGGGCCATTGAGTCCTCTTCTTTGCAATATCATGCTCAACGAACTCGAGAAGGAACTGGAACGCAGAGGGCACCGATTTGTGCGCTATGCGGATGACTGCATGATTTTTGCGAAAAGCCGAAAGAGTGCAGAAAGGACTTTGGAGAAGATCATGGGTTTTATTGAAGGCAAGCTTTTTCTAAAAGTAAACCGAAAGAAAACCCAAGTAGCGCTTATCAGTCATGTGAAATACCTAGGCTACAGCTTCTACAGATACAAAGGGAAATGTCGGCTTAAGGTTCACCCAAAATCGGTGGCGAAAATGAAGGTGAAGTTACAGCTCCTAACATCCAAAAATAATGGGTGTGGAAATGAAAACAGAGCCATAAAATTGACGCAATTTATACGAGGTTGGGTGAGTTATTTTGCAAAAGCAGATATGAAATCGTTGCTACGAAATACCGACGAATGGCTACGTCGTAGGATCAGAGCCGTGTACTGGAAGCCATGGAAGAAAATCAGAACAAGATACCGAATGCTCAAGAAATTCGGATTGCTGGAATGGAAAGTACATGAGGTAGCAAACTATCGAAAAGGCTCTTGGCGATCGGCACGGATGCTAAACAGTGTACTCACAAACAAATTAATAGCGAGCTTTGGATACCCGTCTATGGCTGACTATTATGCGAAAACAAGTGAAACCTAAGGAACCGCCGTGTACCGAACGGTACGCACGGTGGTGTGAGAGGACGGTAGGTAAAATAATTACCTACCCCCTATTTGATTTTTAAAAAATGTGTATAAAAGAGCTTCGCTAAAAAAAAGAGTGTATTCGAGTTTTATGTGTTGTTTGAAATAATTATAAGAAGAAAAATTATTTCTTGATTTTATCTACAAATTGACGGCAAGTGGCTTCAGGATTAGGCGTATTGAAAATAGCGCTTCCTACTACAAAAATATTTGCACCTGCTTCTTGAGCAAGTTGGATGTTGTCTAGTTTAATACCGCCATCTATTTGAATGTTCATGGATGGTTTTAAATCACGAAGTCTTTTAATCTTATCTAGGGTATATGGGATTAAACTTTGGCCACCAAATCCAGGATTCACTGACATAATAAGAACCATATCAACGATATCTAGAACATTTAAAATGGATTCAACTGGTGTTGCTGGATTAATGGAAACAGCGGGTTTACATCCTAATTCAATGATTCGATGTAATAGACGATCTAAATGAAATGTTGTTTCCGCATGGATGCAGATGTAATGCGCTCCTGCTTTTGCAAAGGCATCTACATAATTTTCTGGATTAGATATCATTAAATGGCAATCTAGAGGAACGGATGTCCCTTTTTTTATGTTTTCTGCAATACCTGGTCCAAAGCTAATATTTGGAACAAAGTGTCCATCCATGATATCAAGGTGAATTAATTCTGCACCACCTTTTTCTATGGCAGCAAGACTTTTTCCAAGTTCTAAAAAATTGGCGTTTAATACGCTCGGGGCTATAATCTGTGATATACTCATAAACAAAATATAGTCAGTCTACGTTCTTTTTATTACTATTTACTTCAGAAACCACTAAAAGGAGATTGCAAAATGGCTAATTTAAAAAAACCAACTGCTGCCACACCAGCAAAAAAGGCTTCTGGTGGAGCAAAGAAAACAGTTGTAGCTAAAACAGCAAAGGGAGCAGAAAAAGTAGCAGCAAAGGCTTCTGTTAAAAAAGAAAGTGCAAAGAAAACTGTGATAGAGACTACTGCAAAAAAAGTCGATCCCAAAGAGGTTGTCTTCTCTATTGAAGCACCTTTGGCAACAACAGTTGCTGTAGCGGGTTCCTTTAATGATTGGAACACTACAAAAAATAAATTGAAGAAAGACAAGAATGGCTTATGGTCAGTAAAGATTCCTCTTGCCGCTGGTCGTTATGAATATAAGTTTGTATGCGATGGTGTGAATTGGGATGAAGGTGAAAATAAAATAAAGAATGTTTGATTGTTTTATTCCCGAATCAGTTTTTTTAAAGGGAGCAAAGTCGTTTGGCTCCCCTTTTTGGCTCTACGACCGTGCGACTATTGAGACTCGTGTACGTGAAGTACAAGTTTTTGATGTTGTTCGCTTCGCTCAAAAAGCATGTTCCAATTTATCTATTCTTTCTTTGATGCGAAAGTTAGGTGTTGTAGTTGATGCTGTGAGTGCGGGTGAAATTGTTCGTGCGTTGCGAGCTGGTTTTCAGGGAGGAGTTGGTAAACAAACTTCTCAAATTGTTTATACTGCAGATATCTTTGATGCAGACGCTCTCGCTCTTGTCAAAGAACATAAGCTAGCTGTAAATATAGGCTCTCTGGATATGATTCAGCAATTGGCTGATTATGGTATTCGGACGGAGTTAATGCTTCGTGTAAATCCTGGTTTTGGTCATGGGCATTCTCGTAAAACAAATACGGGTGGTGATCTTTCTAAACACGGTGTTTGGCATGAACAAATTAAAGATTGTGTTAAACTGGCGCAGAAGAATGGTATGTGGATTACTGGTCTGCATATGCATATAGGCTCTGGTTCTGATTTTGAACATTTAGCTCAAGTCTGTGATGCTATGTTTGACCTTTCTAGGCATATTGGCGGCCATCTAAAAACGATTTCGGCTGGTGGTGGCTTACCTGTTAGTTATCATGAAAATGAAAAAAATGAAAAAATAGACGTTCAAGCGTATTATGAATTATGGAATAACACGCGGAAACGGATAGAACAATCTGTGGGCCATTCTGTTTCTTTAGAAGTAGAACCAGGTCGTTATTTAGTTGCCGAAAGTGGTTACTTAGTGTCTGAAATTCGAGCAATAAAAAAACAAGGTGACAACACCTTTTATTTAGTGAATGCAGGTTTTACAGATTTAGTTCGTCCTTCTTTTTATGGTTCTTATCATAAAATATCTATAATCGCAAAAGATGGTCGCTCGTTAAACGAAACGCATCCAGCGATTGTAGGTGGTCCTTTGTGTGAATCAGGAGACGTATTTACGCAAGAAGAAGGCGGCTTTGTTGTTTCTCGAGAACTTCCAGTGGCTCAGGTAGGTGATTTGCTTGTCTTTCATGATACTGGCGCTTATGGTGCGGCGATGTCTAGTAACTATAATAGTCGCTTGCTAGCTGCAGAGACTTTGTATTCCAATGGCTCTTTAGAGTTAATTCGAGAAAGACAGTCGTTTGAACATTTATTGCAAAATGAACGCATTATCGAGTTATAATAGATATTAAAAAAATATTTTTTGAATTTATTTTTAAAGCCCAGCCCTTTTGGACAGGGCTTTTTTATTTACAGGTTTTGAGAATACGATAAATAAAAAATGATATTGTTTTGCTTTCTTTGAATTAAAAAGAAAATATTTATGTTTAAAGATCTTATCATTAATAAGGGTATTTCAAATGTTACGCGTCAGTATTTTATTCTCTTTGATTTTATTATTCGTTTTACCTACGTATGCGGTAAAACCCTCTAACTCTTACAAAGATCCACGAGACAAGCAAAAGTATCGCACCATTAAAGTAGGGAGCAGGCTATGGCTCGCAGACAATTTGAATTACAAAATGGATGGTAGCTTCTGCTATAAAGACGATGAAAGCCAATGTATGGCTTATGGTCGCCTTTATACATGGGATGCCGCAGTAAACGCTTGCCCTCAGGGGTTCCATCTTCCAACAGATGACGATTTTCAATCTTTGTGGCAGGCGGCAGGGGCTGATTTTAATGCCGCTTATCTATTAAAAGCGGCGTATGGTTGGTCTGGTGAAACGAATGGTAGTGATACGTTGAAATTTAGCGCGATGCCTGCTGGTAATCGCTTTGATGATGAGACCTATGGAAACCTTAGTAAGTTTGCTTTCTTTTGGAGCTCTGAGGCTAGTAAAGAAAAACAAAACGCTCGCGTTTGGTATATGACTTCAAAATCGATGGCTTTTAGTTTTATGAATAAGCCTAAAATTTTTGGTTTTTCTGTTCGTTGTGTTCAATCCGCAAAAAAGTAAGCGAAAACATCTAAAAATGACAAAAAGGCTTTTTTAAATATTATTTCGCAGAATAAATCATTTTTTATTACGATTATGGTTTAAAACTTAAGATGCTATTTGTATTTTTGAGTAGATTATTCACCTTATACAAGGCTCTATTATGTCAGATCGTTTTGTTGTTACAGGTACTTTTACTGATGATCCATTTGCAATAGATGTCGCTCAATATATAGGTCTTCGAGAAGATATCTCTGATACCGTAGCACTGAAAACATTTGCTAATTCAGAATTTTGTCCTCGCTATGTTTTAGATGCCGATGATATTGAGCATATCGGACGTCGTTTGCATGGTAAAATTGTTTTAATTTGTACTGTCTCCACTCACGATCGTAGCAGAAATGATTTAGCCATGAGAAATTGTATTCTCGCCCGTGCTGCAAAAGATAATGGAGCTGAACGTGTGGTTTTAGTTGAGCCTGATTTATTTTATAGCGCTCAAGACCGAGGCCCTCATCGTTTTGGTGAATTAGAAGCTGATCGTGAAATCTCTGACTTAAAAAAATTTGATGGTCAAGCTTTTACTTCACTATTGTACGCTCAACTGTTAAAGACTTCTGGAGTCGATGCGGTTGTCACTGTTCATAATCACAGCGTGAAGGTTCAAAAATTATTTAATGATGTTTTTGAAGGCCACTTCCATAATTTGATTCCAACAGAAGTATATGCTCACTATATTAAGACATCTAATTTTGTACAGACAGGAAAGGATGGAGATAATCTAGTGATTGTTGCTCCAGATAAAGGGGCTACTCCATTTATGAATAACATGTGGGATGCGCTCGAATTACCTTTGTGTAAGCGCGTGGTCATGGATAAGGTTCGTAGTGGTGAACGAGAAGTGTCAATGACTTTAAGTGATCATAGTGAAGTTGGAATGGATTATTTAGAAGGCAAAGATGTTATTGTTTTTGACGATATGGTTCGTACAGGAACGACGATTGTTCAATGTTGCGAGTATTTAAAAACAGGTCATCCTAACCGCGTCTGCTTTGGAGTGACGCATTTTCATACAAGTCCAGAAGCACGTGAAAAATTAAATAGCCAATTCATTGATGAAATTTTAACTACTGGAACTCTTCCTGATATTATGAATCGAGATTGTCAGGGACGTTTACGTCGCAAGTTAACGGTCATTAAGCTTGGCAAGTGGATGGCTCGTCACATTCTCCAGATGTATGGTCTTGATGATGGCCGATTTGAAAAAAATTTTTATAAGGTCGACATGAGTTCAAAAAACCCACGTTGGCCGCCTCCACATTTATATTAAACCGTTCTCTTTTATTCACCTCTTTTCTTTAATTTTATGGCAAAAAAAAACAGTGAAGTGACTGATGATTTATTTCCAAAAGGCCGTATAGATAGAGTCATTGCACCTATCTACAGGTACTTACAAGTAGAAACCACCTCTGGGGTAATCTTAATTATAGCCACTGCACTTGCTCTTTTATGGGCTAATTTTGCAGGGAATTCTTATCATGCTCTTTGGGAAATGCCTCTTGGCATTTCAATAGGCCGTTTTGATTTTACAAGATCACTTCATTGGTGGATTAACGATGGCTTAATGACATTATTCTTTTTTGTTGTGGGCCTAGAGGTGAAGGGTGAGATCATTAACGGTGAGCTTAAAAACCCTAAAACAGCATCTTTACCAATTATCGCTGCTTTAGGCGGTATGATTATACCTGCGGTAATTTATTTAATGACTTGTCCTCCAGGAACTACCGCTGGTTGGGGAGTTCCTATGGCTACAGATATCGCTTTTGTAGTTGGCTGTATGGCTATTTTAGGAAATCGAGTACCGAAAGGTTTGCATGTAATGATTTT
>Ga0209510_1002618_pt1 | contig 18026 bp, 16 predicted proteins | sample BiotimSIPDNA_FD_185749 | JGI IMG/M metagenome (GOLD analysis project Ga0209510, IMG submission 185749) | Anaerobic biogas reactor microbial communites from Washington, USA - Biogas_R1 time_0 SIP DNA (SPAdes) (version 2) | ecosystem: Engineered > Bioreactor > Anaerobic > Unclassified | place... | reverse complement strand
ACTATTTCTGATGTTCACCTTCGTCCCCTCATGCAGTTCAAAGAGGCGGTTGCTGTTCAGATCGGGAGAAGCGTTCACAGCAGCTGCACCCACCATTACAATGGCATCGTTGCGCTTGGCACGTTCATTTTTCTGACTGAAAGAGAAGGAGGTGGTAACGATAATCAGCAGAAGAAACAGGATACCGCTATAAAATGCAGTTTTCCTTGCCCAAAGAAGACGCAAGAAAAGGAAGAGGGCAATACAAGTGAGAAACAGCAGGTAGAAGATGATACTAATCACCGCCCAACGGTTTGAGCTGTAAAGGTCTCTCACCGACTTGAACCAATCTTGCAGGAAGAAGATGCCGACATGTTCAATACGATCTTCCGTCTTGTTTCTTGCAAAACGCAAGTTGTGACGAATGTCACCATTGCCGGGTTCAAGAAGGTAGGCTCGTTCATAATTTAGGATGGCTTTTGCCAACTGGTTGTCCCTGAAATAGGCGTTTCCGAGGTTGTAGTAAAGTGTTGCCGACTCACTGTTCTGGGCAAGTGCCTCTTTCACCAGCATCTCATACTGTTGAATGCTTTTCCGGAAATCGCCTGCCCTGTATGCCTCTGCTGCTGCCTCAACCACAGAAAGAGACTTCTGTTCCATTGCTGTCGCAACACTATCGAGCGGTTGCTGAGGTGCGTCAATGCTATCCTGGGCAGATATTCCAGTCAAGGGTAGGCACATCAACAAGAGGCTGAGGCCCATTAATTGAAATAGGTTAAGCCGTATCATTTTGATTTCTTTAATCTGTTTTCCATCTCTCCAATTGCATCCAGTGTATCCTGATAGAGTCTATCCATGGCTGCATCCCCTTCTGAAGGTGCGTAGCGTGCAAACTCACAACTGTCCAGAATCTTCAGGAAGCGGTCTGTAAGCTCCTCGGAAATTCCATAACTCTTTAGCTCGGTCTCCACATTGTCTCGCGAGAGGCGGGCCACCGGTATGGAGAGCTTGTCACTGAAATAACCCCAGAGAGCACGTAGCAATTCCTCATAGAAGTCTTCACGTTTCTGGCCCCTAAGATACTGCTCAGCTTTTTTCAGTCGCATAAAAGCGATCTTGTTGGCTTTGCGGTTACGCATCAGCGCAACATTGGCATTCTCTCTCACCTGTTTGCGATAAATCAGGTATAGCGTGATTAGCATGATTAACGGGAGTAGCAACCATAACCAGTAGCCTATTGAACCGACAAAAAAACTGTCCCTCCGCTGATAATCGGGATCATCTGTAATCAGGAAGCGGATATCCTGTTCTACCTTCACATCCTGACGGTTCACGAAAGAGGTGGCAGGCGAAGTGTTGGGGTCTCCTTTTGCGATATTCAACTCATATCCAGGAGTGGTTAAGCTAGTATAACTGGCAGTCCGAGGATCAAAATAGGTGAATTCAACTGGTGGTATGTTGTATGTACCCTCATAGCGGGGAATGACCATATACTCAATCCGTCGCATCCCGGTGAGACCGTTCGTGGTTGCGTTTACAATGTTGTCCACCTTGGGGTCATACTGCTCAAAATTATCAGGGAACACTATCTCGGGGTTGCGTATCAGCTTCAGGTTACCCGTACCCGATATTTCAAGCTGCAGGGTGATCGCTTCATTTGCCCTGCTATCTGTTTTGCTGATAACAGGCTTTATGGTGAAGCTGCCCACAGCATTGGCAAAGTTGGTCGGTTTAGGCTCCGGCAGAGGCTTCACATCAATATCAAGCGGATTGGTTCTCATCTCTTTTTTCACATCCACCATCACCTCCTGTGGTCCGAAGAATGAGGAGACTTTCTTGCCGGAAGGAACCGAGAAGACCATCTCCAGGCTGCCGGAGGGTATGGTAATCTTTCCGGGACGCTGCGGGAAAAGAAGTGTCTTGCGCAAATCGGCAGTGTAGTAGTTTCTACCGTTGTATCGTTCCATCTGCAACTGCTTGTTCACCGGAAGATCAATTTCCTCCACCATGAATCCCTCGAACTCAGGAAACTGGATCTTTCCGAAATTGACTACGTTCAGCGTCGTGTACAACCTAAAGGTGACTGTGAACCCCTCCTGTTCATACAGATTGCTCTTGGAAACTATCGCCCTGATAAAGGCATCGCGTTCGGAAACTGTTGCACTTCCGCCAGCTCTCTCTGGTTGGCGATTACCTCCAGGCGAAGAGTCAGCCGCAGCTTCATCGGGCGGCAACACTTTTATTTGCAGGCTGTTGGACTGGTAGTTACTTCCATCCACAGTAATGGATGCTGCAGGGATGGTATAATTACCTGCTTTCGTAGGCATCAAGATGTAGGTATAGGTCACCGACATCTCTGAAGTGGTCTTACCGTTGATGGTTTGCTGGCTGTAACTTGTGGAGGTACTTGGGCCGAAAAGCAAGTCGAACCCGTTCAGTTCCGGTAAACGCAGGTCACGTCCCTCCTTGTTGAGGTGATAACTGAGCCTGAACTGTTCACCCTCCACCACGGATGCTGGGGCAGTTGCCTTGAAGGTTACCTGTGCTAAAGTCCTTGGGACGTTAGAGGTAAGCATTCCCAAAAGTAAGAATAGAGTGAACTGTATATATTTCTTCCGTTTCATCTGCATTGCAATGCTACCAGTTTCTGTTGTTTCGTCTGTTCTCCTCAACCTTTTGTTCTCTCTCCTGAGCCTTTATCTGCTGCACCTTTTCCTGTGTCTGCTGTTCATCCTGCTCGATGGCCTGGAGCAGCTGACGGGCATTGTCGCGTGACATTTGTTCCGGTTGATCGGGTTGTTCTGCCCGCTGATTCTGCTGATCCTGCTGATCCTGCTGATCCTGCTGCTGTTGATTATTATCCTGATTCTGGTCTTGTTGGTCCTGCTGGTCCTGCTGGTCCTGTTGATCCTGAATCATCTTTTGCACCACCGCCAGATTGTAACGGGTCTCATCATCTTGAGGATTGAGTCGGAGTGCCATCTTATAGGCTTCCATGGATTGTTGCAACTCTTTCTTCTGCAACAGTGAATTGCCAATATTGTGCCATCCCGCTGCTGCCTCTTCCGGGTTCTCCTGTTCCAAGCCTGCGAAATGCTGATACTGCTCTGCGGCTTTGTCCCACTCCTTCTGTCGGTAAAAGGTATTGCCCAGATTGTAGATGGCCTCCTTCGATTCCGGGTTCTCCTCTACCGCCTTCCCATATAAATCGGCAGCATCAGAGAACTTCTGCTGTTCATATTGTTTGTTCCCTTTTCGTATGTTCTTCCTGACCTCTTTCTGCGCGAATAGCGATAAGGGAAGAGAAACCGTTATCAGGATAAAAAAGGCTTTTATGATTACTGTTCGTCTCATCTGAATAACTTCACGTTTCTGAACAATCTGTTTTTCTTGTCATAAATGAGCACCTCCACCAGGAGTATTATCAGCAGTACCCACCCCAGCAAGGGGAATTGTTCGTCATATTCGGAGTAGGAAAGCGAAGCAGTGCGCGTCGTCTCCAACTCATCCAACTGTACCTCCAATGCTCGAATGGCACTGTTCGAATTATCGGCACGCACATACAGTCCTCCACCCAGGCGGGCAATCTCCATCGCCATCTCCTCGTTCAGGCGTGAAACCACTACGTTCCCTTCGCTGTCGGCAAGATAATTGCTGCCAGTGTCTCCACCAGGCAGAGGAGAGCCCTCGGGAGAACCCACACCCAACACATTGATCATCACCCCTGCCTCGGCAGCCTTGGCAGCCTGTTCCGCAGCGTTACCCTCGTGATCCTCCCCGTCGGTGATGATCACCATCGCTCGGCTCACCTCTTCATCTGCCGAGAAGGAGGTCATGCCCAGGCTGATTGCTTGCGCGATAGCAGTACCTTGCACCGGCACCAGTGAAGGATCGATTGTATTGAGAAATATCTTTGCCGACTGTGTATCGGAGGTGAGGGGCATCTGGACATATGCCTCACCTGCAAAGACGATCAGTGCCACCTTGTCGTTCTTGCGCACGTCGATGAGACGGGAGAGGATCTGGCGGGCCCGACTCAACCGGTTGGGTGAGAGGTCATTGGCAAGCATCGAGTTGGAAACATCAACAGCGATTACAAGCTCGATGCCCTCCTTTTCAACTGTCTCCACCTTGGTGCCGAATTGCGGGCGGGCAACCAGTAAGATACCGGCACAAAGGGCGGCGAAGATGAACCAGAATTTCAGGTATGAGCGTTTCAGCGAGAGCTCAGGCATCATCAATCTGAGCGTGTTGAGATTTCCCATCTTCTGGACATCTTTTCGCTTCCTGATGTTCAGATAGAGGTAAACAACCAGCAACAGAGGCATCGCAGCAAAGAGCCACAGAAATTCCGGATTTCCGAATCTAAACATTCTATTTACACTTCTCTTTTTTCATTCATACTCAATCTTTCCTGCTGCCGTCACTTCAATGGTCACGGTATGCTTCTCAACCAGGTACGTCTCAACAGCAGTTCCAGCAAAATCAATGCCAGGGCAGCCAGTGCCCATGGAAGAAACAGCTCCTGTCGTCTCGTCACATTCTGTACACTGATCAGATACTTCTCCATCTCGTCGATCTCATTGTAGACCTGACGCAGTCCTTCGGTATCCTGTGCACGGAAGTATTGGCCACCGGTCATGGCTGCAATCTCGGTGAGCGTTTCCTCATCGATGTCTACCGGCATGTTCTGCATACGGATGCCATAGGGTGTATTGACCGGTGTTGGGGCCATTCCCTTGGTGCCGACCCCCACCGTGTAGACCCTTATCCCGTAAGAGCGTGCCAGGTCGGCTGCCGTGAGCGGCGCAATCTGACCGCTGTTATTGGTGCCGTCGGTAAGCAGGATTACCACCTTCGACTGCGACTGGCTATCCTTCAGTCGGTTCACTGAGGTAGCCAGGCCGAGACCGATGGCTGTACCATCGTCTATCATGCCAAAGTTAATCTCGTTGAGCAAGTTCAGTAACACCTTGTGGTCAGTGGTGAGCGGACATTGCGTGAAACTTTCGCCCGCGAAGATCACCAGTCCGATGTTGTCGTTGCTGCGGTCGGTAATAAACTCAGCTGCCACCTTTCTGGCTGCCTGCAATCGGTCTGGCTGCAGATCCTGTGCCAGCATGGAACCGGACACGTCGAGTGCCATCACAATATCGATTCCCTGCGTCTCCGACTCTTCCCAACTGCTTACCGACTGGGGACGGGCAATGACCACGATCACCAGCGCTAGTGAGAGCAATCGAAGAATGAAGGGGAAGTGTCGCATGTAGACCCTGAAACCGGGTTTCATGCCATTGAAAGCATTCGCTGAAGCAAGCCTGAAGGAGGCCTGCGTCTTTGATAGACGCACCACGTACCAGACTGTCAGCGGTATGAGCAACAGCAGCAGATAGAGATATTTAGGATGCAAAAATTCCATGTCTGTTTACTCTTGTTCGTTTTCCGGATTTGCACTGCCAGCTTTTCTTCCATTCTGTTTCGGATCAGGCAGAAGTTCTTCTTCTTTTGTCTGATTCACGAAGAAATAGGCATTCACCATGCTCAGATCGTTCTCGTCAGGATAAGGCTTGTATTTGGCAAACTTCACCAGGTCGGCAGTGGTGAGGATCTGCTTCAGGTTGTCGTAGATGGAGTCGGTTTCAGCCACCTTGCGTATTGAATGCAGTATCTCGCCCGAAGTCATCTCCATGGCCTGTATCCCTTCCCTCTCCCAGATGTAGGACCTCAGGATATCTGTCAACCTGCTGTAAAACTCTTTCTCCCGTCCCTGCAACCATATTTTCTCTTGTTTGAGCTTGTCGAGCTCCCTCACGGCACGAACATGGGCAGGTAGCACCTCAGGAGGTGTGAAGAAATAGCCTTTTCTCTTTTTCCGCAGCACCAGGTAAATTGCCAGACCTATCAATCCCAGCAAGAGGATTACACCCACCAGAATCCATAATAGCCAGAGATAATCGGTCCAGACGAAAGGAGCTTTTCGTATTGCTTTTATATCATTGAGCTGCAACTGATTGAAATCAATGGAGTCAGTCTCACCCTTGTTGATTCGCTCCAGGTACACCAGCGTGGAGTCGGAGAGCTGAGGTGAGGTCACCTTCAGTCCGAACGAATTGGAGAGGATGGTATCCTTCCCGTCGAAGATGGGAATGTGGGGAACATGATAAAGCGTAGAGTCAAAAGAGGTGATCAGGTAGCGGAAATTGAGCGTCATCACGTTGTTCTCGATGGTGGTGTCAGGTGGCAACATGGCAATCACTTCGATTCCGGGAATGATCTCTTTCTCATATACCGGGAAATGGATGGTTTTCTCTTTGGGTGTGATCACTTTCAGATTGATCACCGCCTGCTCCCCGATCAGGATCTCGGAAGGCTGTACGGTGGCATGCACAGATGCACGCTGGGCTTGGAGCTCTCCTCCCAGCAGGAAGGAGAGCGACACCAGTATCACTTTGAACACCCATCCATTATGTCTCATCTTTCTATCCAAGTCTATCTTCTTTGTTGAAGTAATTGCAACAACGACTTCACATAATCACTCTCGGTAGAAACCGAGACACTGTCCACTCCGCTTTGGCGGGTGGCAGTCTTCATTTTTTCCTGCAGTTTGTTCCACCAGTTGCGGTATTGTGCTTGCACCCGTTTGGATGAACTGTCGATCCACTGTTCACTCCCTGTCTCAGGATCCCACACCTTCATCAGTCCCACCGGTTGGAGGGCAGTGCTTAGTTGATCATACACTTGAATGGCCATCAGGTCATGCTTGCGGCTGGCAATCTGCATCGCCTTCTGGTAGTCGTCCACATCGATGAAGTCGGAAATCAGAAAGGCTGTGCTTCGCTTCTTGATGGCATTGGTCATGTAGCGCAATGCCATGTTAAGGTCTGTACCGTTGCTCTCGGGTGTGAAACCCAGTATCTCACGAATGATGAAGAGGATATGTTTCCTCCCCTTCTGTGGTGGGATAAACTTCTCCACCTTATCGGTGAAGATGATCATGCCTATCTTGTCGTTGTTCTGGATCGCCGAAAAGGCAAGCGTGGCAGCTATCTCCGCCACCATGTCACGTTTTAACAGTGACCGGGAGCCGAAGCCGAGACTTTCCGACATGTCAATCATCAACATCACCGTCAGCTCCCGCTCCTCTTCAAAGATCTTGATGTAGGGCCGGTTGTAGCGTGCGGTCACGTTCCAGTCGATGTCGCGCATGTCGTCACCGTAACGGTACTCCCTCACCTCCGAAAAAGCCATACCACGTCCCTTGAAAGCAGAATGGTACTCACCGGCGAAGATGTTTCGCGAGAGACCCCTTGCTTTTATCTCGATGTGACGTACTTTCTTGATCAGGTCGGTTGCTTCCATATAGAATTGCAGTTTCTCCCCACGGGATGTTACAGCGTTGATTCAATCATCTCTATTCTGCATCCTGCCGATCAGGGCACCTCAACCTTGTTGAGTATCTCGCTGACAATCTCCTCGCTGGTCATATTGTTGGCTTCCGCTTCATAGGTGAGCCCGATGCGGTGGCGGAGCACGTCGTGACACACAGCCCGTATATCTTCGGGAATCACATAGCCACGGCGCTTGATAAAGGCAAAGGCGCGTGCAGCCAATGCCAGGTTGATTGAAGCACGGGGTGAGGCACCGAAGCCTATCATATCTTTGAGGTGTGCCATACCGTACTGATCGGGGAAACGTGTCGCGAAAACAATGTCGACTATATACTTGCTGATCTTCTCATCAATGTAAACCTCCCTTACCACCTTGCGCGCGTCCAGTATCTCCTGGGTAGTAATGACCGGCTTGTCGGTGATTACAGGCTCAAAGATGTTCTGCCGGATGATCTGTTTTTCTTCCTCACGTGAGGGGTAACCAATCACAACCTTCAGCATAAAACGGTCTACCTGGGCCTCCGGTAGCGGGTAGGTTCCCTCCTGCTCTATAGGGTTCTGTGTAGCCATCACAAGAAAGGGATTGGGTAGTGAATAGGTCTCCTCCCCTATGGTTACCTGCCGCTCCTGCATTGCCTCCAGAAGGGCGCTCTGCACCTTGGCCGGAGCACGGTTGATCTCATCTGCCAACACAAAATTGGCGAAGATGGGACCATGTTTCACCTGAAACTCCTCCTTGCGCTGACTGTAAATCATGGTGCCCACCACATCGGCCGGCAATAGGTCGGGAGTAAACTGAATACGGCTGTAGTCGGCGTCGATCAGTTGCGAAAGCGTCTTTATGGCCAATGTTTTGGCAAGTCCCGGTACCCCTTCGAGCAGGATATGCCCGTCAGAGAGAAGTCCGATCAACAGTGATTCCACCAGATGCTTCTGCCCGACAATAACCCGGTTCATACCGGTGACAAGTGTCTGCACAAAAGCACTCTTCTGTTCAATTCTATCGTTTAGTTCTTTGATATCGACTACTTGGCTCATTTTGTTAATTGTTAAAAATAAGTTCTCTGGTTATGGGATACAAAAATAGAAATGTTAAATCGGTTTTCGGTGGAATCGTCGTTAAAAATGTTTAAGTGCCAGGGGTTTCTCTGCTCTATTGCAGGCTGCATTCAAGGCAGGGCAAACTCCATAGCAAATAGTTCCCTGAATGCATGTTTCATCCTTGTGGAGACCTCTCCGAAATCGACCTCCCTCCCCAGCTCCTTTTGCATGGAGGTGACCCCTCTGTCGGTGAATCCGCAGGGATTGATAAAGTTGAAGTAGGAGAGGTCACTGTTTATGTTGAGTGCCAGGCCATGCATGGTGACAAAGCGGCTGGCACGAACCCCGATGGCGCAGATCTTTCGTGCCCGCAGAGGGTCATCCGGATCTATCCAGACACCCATTGCTTTCTCATCTTTCACACCCTCTATCCCATAGGGCTTCAGTGTTTCGATCACCACATCCTCCAGCAGGGAGATGTAACGCTTGATGCCAATGCCGAATGCTTCCAGATCGATGATCGGGTAGGCCACCAACTGACCGGGACCATGATAGGTAATGTCACCCCCCCGGTCAATCTCATGCAGGTCAATCTTCCTTTGCTCACATATTTGTCGCGTGATCAACAGATTCTGCCGGTCGCCGCTCTTGCCCAAGGTGTAAACATGTTCATGCTCACAAAAGAGCAGATACTGTTTTCTCTCACTCTTCTGCTCCTGCTTGTCGCGGATCACCTCTGCAAACAACTTCGCCTGGTAATCCCACGCCTCCTTGTAACGAATGCGCCCTAGATCTTCAAAAGTCACTTTTCGGCTCATCACCCTCACACATGTTTTTCTGCATGATAGGAGGAGCGTACCAGCGGACCGCTCTCCACGAAACGGAATCCTTTCTCGAGTGCCACCTCCTTGTAACGTGCAAACTGTTCCGGCGCGACATACTCCTTCACAGTCAAATGCTTGCGGGTGGGTTGCAAATACTGCCCCACAGTGAGTACACTGCAACCTACAGCCAGCAGGTCATCCATAGTCTCGTAAATTTCCTGTTCAGTTTCACCCAGGCCAACCATCACACCCGACTTGGCCCTCACCTTGCCACTGGTGGCGATGATTCCGAGGGTTTTGAGGCTCACCTCATACTTGGCACGGCTTCGCACCTTGGGTGTCAACCGCCGCACCGTCTCCATGTTATGTGACACGATATTGGGCCCTGCATCGATTACCTTGCGGATCAACTCCTCCTGACCGTTAAAATCGGGTATCAGCGTCTCGATGGTCACCTGCGGACAGCGTTCCTTGATTCGTTTTATTGTGCGCGACCAGATCTCGGCTCCCCCATCCTCCAGATCGTCACGATCGACACTGGTGAGCACCACATGGCGCAGGTTCATCTGTTCAATGGTGTCGGCCAGTCGCGCCGGTTCATCCCAGTCCACACCCAGCGGCGTGCCGGTCTTCACGTTGCAGAACCTACAGGAGCGGGTACAGATCTCTCCCAGGATCATGAAGGTGGCGGTACCTCTTCCCCAGCATTCTGCCATGTTGGGGCATTTACCGCTCACACAGATGGTGTGCAGTTTCTTCCGGGCGATGATCTCCTTCACATCGAGGTATTGTTTGCCCTGTGGCAATGATATTTTCAGCCATTCAGGCTTGCGTTGCATTGTTTCAGTTTTTTTCTCCATAATGATGATAATATCCGTGTCTGCAGCTACAGCTGTTCTCGGGATCAACCCGAGCATGCATCAACAGACAGCGGCAAGCTATACGTGATTAATTAAAATGTCAAAACAGTACAAAAATAGGGTTTTCTTCGGGGATATACGAATTTGAGCGAGACATTCCCCCTTTTTCCTCCTAACTATTTTTAAACCGTTATGCAACTGTTTATAAATCCAAAAAATATATCTTTGCGCTTTAATCCGAAGAACAGTCACAATTTGAATTTCCAGTTACTACATACCGACCCGAGGTCGGACGCACGCGCAGGGCTCATCACAACCGACCACGGAACAGTGGAGACGCCGGTCTTTATGCCGGTGGGTACGGTAGGCAGCGTAAAGGCAGTACATATCAGCGAACTGAAAGAGGACATAGGTGCAGACATCATCCTGGGGAATACCTATCACCTCTATCTGCGACCCGGTCTGGAGATCATTCAGGCGGCGGGGGGATTGCACCGTTTCAACAGTTGGAACCGCCCCATACTGACCGATAGCGGGGGATTTCAGGTATTCTCACTCACCGAGAACCGGAAGCTCTCAGAGGCAGGGGCTGTTTTTCAGTCGCACATCGACGGTTCCAGACATTTCTTCACCCCCGAGAAGGTGATCGACATTCAACGCATCATCGGTGCCGACATCATCATGGCCTTCGATGAGTGCACTCCCGGCGACGCCGACTATGGCTACGCGAAACAGTCGCTGGAGCTGACCGAACGTTGGCTCGACCGCTGCATTACCCGCATGGGGGAGACAGAATGCCCCTACGGGCATGGTCAGGCGCTCTTCCCCATTGTGCAGGGATGTGTCTACCCCGATCTCAGGAAGCGGGCAGCTGAAAAGGTGGCAGCACTGGGAGCCGACGGCAATGCCATTGGTGGGCTAGCAGTGGGGGAACCCACTGAGAAGATGTATGAAATGGTGGAGCTGGTGAACGGAATACTGCCAAAAGATAAACCCCGCTATCTGATGGGCGTGGGCAAGCCGGAGAACATTCTGGAAGCGATTGAACGGGGAGTCGACATGTTCGACTGCATCATGCCAACACGCAACGGCCGCAATGGCCAGATTTTCACAAAGGAGGGAATCATGAACATGCGCAACGAACGTTGGAAAAATGATTTCTCACCGATAGAGGAGGATGGCGAGTCGTTCGTGGACCGTCTTTACAGCAAGGCTTATTTACGTCATCTTGTCAATACCAACGAGATTCTGGGTCTGCAAATCGCCTCAATTCACAACCTGGCATTCTACGTCTGGCTGGCAAAGGAGGCACGGAAACATATCATCGCTGGCGATTTCTCCACATGGAAACCGCAGATGATCGAAAAGGTGACACGACGATTATGAAAAAGATCCTCTCCCTGCTGAATCTGAAACGACTGGACTGGTACATCATCAAGAAGTTCTTGGGTACCTACATCTTCATGATTGTGCTCATCATCTCCATTGCGGTGGTCTTCGATATCAATGAGAAGATCGACAAGTTCATGACCAACAACGCCTCGCTGAAAGAGATCATCTTCGACTACTACCTCAACTTCATCCCCTACTACACGAACCTCTTCAGTCCTCTCTTTGTCTTCCTGGCAGTGATATTCTTCACCTCCAAAATGGCCAACAACTCGGAGATCATTGCCATCCTATCCAACGGCATCGGCTTCAGAAGGATGATGAAACCCTACATGGTAGCGGCACTGGTAATCGCCATCTTCACCTTCATCTTCGGTGGTTACATTATCCCGCCTGCAAACGCTACCCGCATCGAGTTTGAACAGACCTACGTGGATCCCAGAAAGAAAAAAACCGGCGATCGTGACATCCAGTTCCGCGTGGGGCCCGGCACCATCGTCTACTTCGGCAATTTCGACATGAAAAGCAAGACGGGATACAACTTCTCCATCGACTACTTCGACAGCCTACAGCTGGTATCCCGCCTTACGGCTCAATCCATCCGTTACGATTCGGCTTACCAGTGGACCATTCAAAACTATCAGGTGAGGGATTTCAACGGCACCAGAGAAACCATCACTAAGGGCAGCTCCATCGACACCACCCTCCAGATTGTCCCTGACGACTTTATCATCGCCAATACAGACCAGCAGATGATGACATCTCCCCAACTGCGCCATTACGTGAAGAGCCAGAAGGAGCGGGGAATGGGCAATATACAGGCTTTCCAGATCGAATATCACTCCCGCATCGCAAATGTCTTCTCCGCTTTCATCCTCACACTGATTGGCGCATCCCTCTCAGCAAGAAAAGTGAAAGGGGGTATGGGTCTTAACATCGGTATGGGACTGGGATTGAGCATGGCCTACATTCTGTTTATGACGGTCAGCTCCACCTTCGCGGTCAAAGGCAGCATGAGCCCCTTCATCGCCGCCTGGGTGCCCAACCTCATCTTCATCCTCATTGCGATATTCCTGTATCGGAAAGCGCCGAATTAGGGTGGTCGGCTATCAGCTGTCAGCCTGGCTTCAACAAAAGATCGAAATCTATCAGATATGAAAAAAACAGTCCTTACTATTCTCCTGTGCTGTGCAGCGATGCTGCAGGCACAAACGAAATATCCCACCATAGTGATCGAGACCAATTATGGCACCATGAAGGCAATGCTGTATGACGACACGCCTCGGCACAACGATCATTACATACGGTTGATCCGTCAGGGATATTTCGACGGCACACTCTTCCACAGGGTGGTGAAGAACTTTGTCATCCAGGGAGGTGCTCAGGATTCGCGCAATGCCCCCACCGGGGCTCAAATCGGTAGCGGCCGCACCGACATGGAGCTGATGCCTGAATTCAGGGAGCATCATTTCCACAAGAAAGGTGCGCTGGCAGCACCTCGTAAAGGAGACAACGAGAATCCACAGAAGAAATCGGATGCTTCGCAACTCTACATCGTACATGGTAAAATCTACACCCCGGGACGGCTCGACAGCACCGAAATGAGTGTGAACATCCCCATCAAGAATGAAATCATCCGCACACACTATTTGCCTGTCAAGGAAGAACTGGCACGCTTGAAAGAAAGCGATCCCTGGAAATTCAACGCACTGCTCGATTCGGTGTTGAATCTGGTGGATTCACTTTACCTGGAGGCTCCCGGCAAGTTCTTCTTGCCGGATGGCCTTAAAGAGGCCTACACGACCATCGGCGGCGCCCACCACCTCGACGGTGAGTATACCGTTTTTGGCGAGGTGACCCATGGGCTGGAGGTGATCGACAAGATCGCTGCCCTCGAGGTGGATGGCAATAGCCGCCCCAGCCAGGATGCAAAGATCATCCGCATCTATACCGAGTAACGGGATCTACTTGACAGCTTGAATCGTACAGGTTTTGGTAATATTTTGTGTAAACCTGACATAGGTTTACACAATACCTAGACTTGTACCCCCTCATTATCACCTCATACTTTCATATGGGGATGATGAGGGGGTAATGAAGGGATACCAGACTATTACTGAATATTTTGCCGTACTCCCGTCAGGAAGGCTTTCATTCGTTCGGAGTCTTTGGTTTCAATAATTGCCAGCAACTCCTTCAGTTTCTCCCGTATATTGGTCAACTGCCCCGGTGTATAAGGGTTGAAGAGAATCTCGGTGAGCAGGAAGTCATCTTCCGAAAGCAATCCCTGTGCAATCTGCATGTGTTTCTTGAAGGTGGTACCGGGTGCATCCTGGTGCTTCATCACCGAGGCAAACACGAGGGTGGAAGCAAACGGGATGGAGAGCGAATAGGCGATGGTTTCGTCATGCTCCCTGAAGGAATATTCAAACACGTTCAGCTTCAGGTGATGATACAGATCACGAAAAAAGACTTTGCCCAGGTGTGACGACTCAGCAATAATGATGGCGCTCTGGCTGCTCAGGTCGTTCAGGCTGGCAAAGGTAGGCCCGAACATGGGGTGTGTGGAAACATATGGGCGGGTGCGCTCCCGGTAGAACGCCTCCAGGCCAGTCTTCACTGAGGCGATATCGCTCAGGATGCAGGTCTCGGGGAGATAGGGCAACACCGTCTCAAAAGCGGGAATGGTGTACTTGAGGGTGGCAGCGTTGATCACCAGCTCCGGTGCGAAGGCCTCAACCTCTCGCGGATCGGTCATCCGCTGCGTGTTGTAAATGAACCGCAGCTTCTGTGGATTGGTATCGAGCACTGCCACCTCGTGGTCGAAGCTGAGCACGTCGGCAAAGAAGGAGCCCATCTTGCCGGCTCCAAGGATTAATATTTTCATCTCTTCCCTTTCATCAGTTATTTCTTCGCTCTCTCCATCACCACCATCTGCTGACGGACCGACTCGGAGTGGATAGACTCAAGAACCTTCTTCACGAAGTCGCCCGACATCTCCAACCGCTCACCCTGATAGGCACGGTCGGTCAGGATCTGGTCGTAGCGCTGTGTCTGCAGGATGGGCATATCATGTTCCAGCTTGTACTGGCCTATCTCTCTCGACACACGCATGCGCTTAGCCAGAAGCTGCAACAGGTCATTGTCAAGTTCGTCTATCTGGTCACGCAACACCGAGAGATCTTCAGTCGTCTGCACCGTATTACGGATTACGATGGTGTCTAGGATCTCCTTGAGTGCAGCCGGAGTGACTTGTTGAGCCTTGTCGCTCCACGCTTCGTCGGGGGAACAATGCGATTCGATGATCAATCCCGCGTAGTTGAGATCCATTGCCTGTTGACTGATCTTGAAGATCAGGTTGCGGTCGCCGCCGATATGGCTTGGGTCGCAGATCATTGGAAGGGTGGGAAAACGTCGTTTCAGCTCAATGGGAATGTGCCATTGCGGCAGATTGCGGTATATGGTCTTGTCGGTGGTGCTGAATCCACGGTGTATCACTCCCAGCTTGCGGATACCAGCATTGTAGAGTCGCTCCAGTGCCCCGATCCAGAGCTCCAGGTCGGGATTCACAGGGTTTTTGATCAGGATGGGGATATCCACACCTTTGAGGGTATCTGCAATCTCCTGCACAGCAAAAGGGTTTGCAGCCGTGCGTGCTCCTATCCAAAGAATATCGACTCCAAACTTCAATGCCTCATAGACATGTTTCTCCGTAGCCACCTCGGTGGCCATATACATGCCAGTCTCTTTTTCCGCTTGCATCATCCATTTCAGTGCCGGACTACCGACTCCCTCAAAACCGCCTGGCTTGGTACGGGGTTTCCATACACCGGCGCGGTAAATTTTCACCCCCACAGCCGCCAGCTGGCGAGCAGTGGTCATCACCTGTTCTTCTGTCTCGGCACTGCAGGGTCCCGCAATCACCAGCGGTCTCTTCGCGTCAATGCCCGGCAATAAAATTGATTCGAATTCCATATCTTTTGTTTTTTATTATTGTCTCAATTGGTTTTCACTCCAAATTTTCATTCAACTCTCAGCCAATCATCAAATCTTTATAACGACCAATCAGCTATTCCCCAGATATTCCTCAATCCGCCTGTAAGCTTCCTGGATCTTCTCAACGGAGGCACCCAGCGAGATGCGGATAAAACGTTCACCATTGCTGCCGAAGATAAAGCCCGGGGTAAGAAATACACGCGCCTTTTCAAGCAGGTCATTCACAATCTTTTCACTACCCGACACCTCTGTCGGCAGCTTACCCCAGACGAACAATCCCACTTGCCGGGGATCGAAACTACAGCCAAGCAGCTGCATGATCTTCTCCGCCCAGTCGCGTCGTTCACGATAGACCCGGTTCATTCCGGCATGCCACTCATCACTGTTCGACAGAGCAGCCACCGTTGCCAGCTGCATCGGTTTGAACTGACCGCTGTCGATGTTGCTCTTGGCCTTGAGTACCCACTGTACGAACTGTGTGTTGGATGCCAGGATGCCCATGCGCCATCCCGACATGTTGTGCGACTTGCTCAGGGAGTTGAGCTCGATGCATATCTCTTTTGCTCCCGGCACGGAGAGGATGCTCATCGGATGGTCGTTCAAGATAAAACTATAGGGGTTGTCGTGACAAATCACGATCTGATGCTTCTTGCCAAAGGCTACCAGTTTCTCGAACAGTTCTATAGTAGCATTGGCACCGGTAGGCATGTTCGGGTAGTTTACCCACATCAGCTTCACACGACTCAAGTCCTTTTTCTCCAGAGCCTCGAAATCAGGTTCCCATCCCTTCTCCTCCAGCAGGTCATACTCCATCACCTCTGCCCGCAACAGTTGCGATACGGATCGGTAAGTGGGATAACCGGGATTGGGGACCAGCACAGCATCTCCGAAGTTCAGGAAGGTCATCGAGACATGCAGGATCCCCTCCTTGGAGCCTATCAACGGCAATACCTCAGCAGGTGTCAGGGTGACGTCATAGATACGCTTGTACCAGTCGGCATATGCTTTACGCAACTCGGGTATGCCGGTATATGGCTGATAAGCATGCACATCGGGCAGGCGGGCTGTATCGCAAAGCATGTCAATTGTCTCCTGCGACGGCATCCGATCTGGTGCTCCCACCGCCAGACTGATCACATTTTTACCTTCGGCATTCATACGGGCCACTTCAGCCAGCTTCACCGAGAAATAGTATTCTTCTATTGATTTGATATGTGCTGCAGGTTCAATCATTTTCATTGTAATTTTCATTTCATTCAGTTACTGTTCATCGGCATTCATCTCCTCCCTGTACTCACCCAACAGCTTCAGATTGCTGATCAACGGAGTGATGGCATCGATCGACTGTTGGTAGCGCTGATAATCGGTAAAGGTGAGATCGATATAAAACTGGTACTCCCACTCACTCCCGATGATGGGCAGCGACTGAATACGGGTCAGGTTGATATCATAAAATGAGAGCACCGACAACACCTTCGAGAGTGAACCTTCACTGTGTGGCAGGACAAACACCAGCGACGACTTGTTGATGTGATTATTTTTCTGTACCTCCCGCAGCATCTCCTCACGAGCCAGGATAAAGAAACGGGTGAAATTGCGTTTGTTCGTTTCAATTCCGTGGGCCAGGATCTCCAGTCCATACATCTCTGCTGCCAGCCGGCTACAGATGGTGGCAGTGCCCTTCATCTCCCGCTCACGAATCTCTTTTGCCGCGAGAGCGGTATCATCATGCTCTACGATCTTCACCCCGGGTAATCTTTCCAGAAAATCCTCACACTGCATCAAGGCCATGGGGTGCGACATCACCTCACCAATTTCATCGATGGTGGTGCCGGGAAGGGCTGCCAAGGTATGTGTGATTCGAAGTTTATGTTCCCCTGCGATACGGAGATGATATTGTTTCAACAAATCATGATTGGGCAGAAGGCTTCCGGCGATCGTATTCTCAATGGCCATCACCCCTATCAGTTGCGGATCCTTCTCCGCTTCCTTGAAAATATCGCGGAATGTCTGGCAGGGAACAATCTCCAGCTCTTCACCCCTGAAATAATCGCGTGCGGCAATCTCATGATAGGCTCCCGGACCTCCTTGTATAGCAACTCTTTTCATTTCTTTTTGCAATTTGCCATAGTGTCATAAAAAAATCCCATCGTGTGATCGACAGGATTTTTGTTATCTGATATGACTTTTTTATTTCTTCTCATTTTACATAAAAATCCTGCCTTTACCTGCTAAAATAAAAGTAAAACCAGAAAGAATATGCAAATGTAGAACCGTTCACGTTGTTATCTTTTCATTATGATTGGGCACAAATGTACAACTTTTTTCGAATACACAAATAAAAATGACAAAAAAAGAGCATTCCATCATTTTCATGCACCTGAAAAGAGGTACTTTTAGAAAAACTAGCGCAAAATTATCTGAAAAAATCTCTATATTTGCAGCTTAAATACCGAAAACTAATATTAGTCACTCTAAAATTACAGAGAATGTTTAAAAATCATCCTAAAGGACTGCTCGCCGCATCACTGGCGAACATGGGGGAGCGA
>Ga0209510_1002616_pt1 | contig 18043 bp, 28 predicted proteins | sample BiotimSIPDNA_FD_185749 | JGI IMG/M metagenome (GOLD analysis project Ga0209510, IMG submission 185749) | Anaerobic biogas reactor microbial communites from Washington, USA - Biogas_R1 time_0 SIP DNA (SPAdes) (version 2) | ecosystem: Engineered > Bioreactor > Anaerobic > Unclassified | place... | reverse complement strand
AATCTGTGCCTGGTCCTTCGAGATGGCTGTTGTGGCGATCTGGTGGACTGTGAGGGGATAGGCCCGAAGAGGGCTGAGATGATCAGGAAGAATTTGGAGGTGATCGAGTGCGCTATCGTCTGACTCTCCGGTGGGCTGGTAATTTTCCAGGATCTCCAGAACAGGACACAGTTGAGATCACTGAAGCAGAATATGATGAGCTTTGGGCACGGTTCATCAAGCCAAAAGCGATCGCGGAGGGGTGGTGCGGAAAATGAAAGGCGCTATTCCATTCAGGCAACGGGAGGCACTGAGAGCCCTCCCAGTATCCGGGCCATTTCTTTTCCGCGACTATCTACCAGACGCAAGGGGAGTGGTGTGGGGCCTTCGGGTGGCAGGGCTCATCCGGAAGGTAGACGTCCGCCGGGAGAAAGGGTATAGGCTGGTGAGCTGGGAATTGACAGAACGAGCGAGGAGGATTTTGGGATGAGCCAGGAAGAAGAAATGCGATCGCTGAAGCTGGTATTAGTCCAGAGCACGACTGGAGGCAATCGATGAGCCCGAATACTTTTCGAATGGGCGACTACCGTTGCCTGAAAGCTATACGAGGGCTCGTCCAGGCAGTCACCGGATCGGAGACCAGCAGCGATGAACTGGACTGCCTGAACCGGCTGATCGAAGCAGCCAGACAGTTTGAGAGGATGGAAAGACAGGCCACTCTCCCAATGGATGTGATTTGAATTTCTCAAGCTACTACAATGCTAAGATGCATAAAAGAGGCCAAGGAGTTCATCCGCCTGGCAGAAGCCGTACCGACACACGACACCCTGGTCACAAAGGACGACGTAACGCGAAAAGTCAGATTCATCGAATCCGGTAAAGCGTCCGGCCTGATGAAAGCGCAGTCGATCATCCTAACTCGGGCACTCGCGGATCTCCGCCAGGGGCGATAAGATGATCCCCATAGAAACCCAAATCTTCCGGCTGATCTTATCCAGATGTAATAAAATTGCTGTAATTGGAGGAAAATAGATGACACCTACAAAAGCAGAAATCCGGCAGAAGTTGCTGGACTGGCTGAATCAGCATGAGAACATCCAAGGATTGGACTCGTACCTGCTCATAGTAGAGTTCATCGAGCAGGAAAAGCTCTGCCCCGAAGTCGTTAAGGACATTCTATCTGACCTGGCTGCGAATTATACACAGCTATCAAACGGGAGAGTGTTAATTCCCTTTGAGACACACCAGGTAAATTTCAGCGAAAGGTTCTCAGACGAACTCCGGGCACATCACACGTTCCATACAGGAGGTATAGTATGCCCGCAGAAGTGACCGTCTACCGATGTGGTCCGGACAACAAAGCAATACCAGTGGACACACACGATCACAGCCCCTCAGGATGTCTCGGGTGGGATCCCAAGGCTCTCACAGCCCCCAACGGCCCCGGCTTCGATCCAGAAGACGTGCTAAAAAGGCTAGACGACCTCACCAGTCGTATCGAGAAGCTGGAAGAAGAAATGCGATCGCTGAAGCTGGTATTAGTCCAGAGCACGACTGGAGGCAATCGATGAGTCAAAGACGTGGAAGTAAGGGGCCCGGCTATCGGGCACGCAAGCTGGCGGAGGTGCTGGGGTGAAAGGCGCTATTCCATTCAGGCAACGGGAGGCACTGAGAGCCCTCCCAGTATCCGGGCCATTTCTTTTCCGCGACTATCTACCAGACGCAAGGGGAGTGGTGTGGGGCCTTCGGGTGGCAGGGCTCATCCGGAAGGTAGACGTCCGCCGGGAGAAAGGGTATAGGCTGGTGAGCTGGGAGCTGACCGACAAAGCGAGGAGGATACTGGGATGAGTTATTTACAAGATTGCATCATGGAGTACTTGCGACAGCATCCAGAGGGTGCGACGGCGAAGGCCACCGCAGAGGGCATTGGGTCTAGTGCCGAAGTCTGCAGGTACTCCATCCGGCGTCTGGAAAGGGCGGGGCTGGTTGAATCTAGGCGGGATGGGATTCGCAAGATCTGGAGGGCGATCGCATGACCAGCACGGCCATGATGAAGCGGATACTAACACACATGCCAGAGCATGCCATCTCGACGCAAACCCTGGCGGCTAAGATGAGCCGACCAGAGGGCCGACTGCGACACGATCTGGTAGAAATGTCTGAGTTGGGTCTGGTCGAAAAAATGGAGATAGACGAGAAAGGGAAATATTTCTCCAAACGAAGGGTAGGGTGGAAGAAGGTGGTCAGATTGAGACTTTAGCACCGATTTGGTGCTATTTCATATATATATTATTATCGACAGACGTTATACGTGATGAAATCCTCCCTGACGACAGATGGACCGATTCGTCGTATATCCCGCGGTTTTCGGGGGGTAAATCAGGCTTGGAACGAATATAAATGTTTAGCATGTCTAATCATTCCAGGAAAAGATTATGGCAAGGTTGTGGAATTGGCCACGGGTCATGTCACTTGCCCCGAATGTAATCAGATAGTCAAGCCCGATGAAAGAGGTTTTGCTTTCTGTGATTGTCGTATCTGGAATGATGGAAAGCCGTTTGGCAAAAAGCCAAAGGAAACTCAACGTTACACCAAACATTTCCTGCGGAAGATGTCGCGGGCATGACGGCTGGATTAATCCAGACCGCCCGTTAAAAGCGGGGGTGTGCGATTAGCTATCTATAACCGGGCCTAGGTTCGCTACCGAAAAACACGATCTCCGAGCGTGTCTGGCCCTATAATAATCTCGGAGCATGTCGGAGATGCTAAAAGGGGTATCGATGATGAACGCTGACACCCGTCGGTCTGCGACCTTCTGGAAAGGAGCGGACGACGTTCCAATAGATATTATCAAAAAAATGTATGGCAGAGGCCCGTTCCGTGGTGGAATGAGCCGATCTGAAATAGCCAATAGATTGGGCATCAATATTTCTGATGTTAATCGAGTAATCGGAAAGAGGCGTATATGTTGATCTCCACCGAACCTGAAAGAGCCCCCCCGTGGTGTGTTCGGCCATCCCAATTTCCCGTTCTTATACGACGACGAGCCTGACGAGGTCTTCCGGTTTCGTAAGCACGAGGTAGCATGCCAGACAGAATAATCGATCTCGACTTGTGGGACGAAGGGGCAGCAGAAAGGCTACCCGCAATCACGGTCACCCAGGCAGGCCTCCGCCTCGAGGGCAGCACGGCGGAGTTCGACCGGCTGCTGTTGATCCTGGGTGGATGGCTTCGCCCGTAATATCCTAATCATCCCATGCACCGCCTCATTGGCCTGGCGGAAAAAGGACTACGCTAGCCCTCTGGTCTTCAATGGCCAAAGAGGGCTCCTTGTTACTGCTCTGAGAGGAACTTTGCTATGCCGCGACGCTGCGATATAGACTGGAGGTGCATCCAGGAATGGAGCAACTACGACCTGGATTTCGTCGAGGAAGCCATTCGTGTCGAGAAGGCGCTCAGGGCAGCCTCTCCGAAAAGAGGTTTTCTGTCACCAAGATGATCGTCCCAACCCGGTGGCTGGGGCTTCCTCGATCCCTCCTTTCCCTGGCCACCGACCAGTCACCTTTCTTTTGCGACATTTGATTGTATCATTTTGTATCATTGTATCGGGATTATTATGGCATTCGAAAAGTTAGCTCCTCATATCGATTTCATAGAGGAATCTTTCAAGAAAAAAAAGAGTCCCAGAGCGATAGCAGACGATCTAGGCGAACCAAAATTGTATCAAACCATCAGGCGATACAAAATAGCCGTATGGGATCTAAAAGACCTTGTCGCCGACGGAAAAGAGATCAGGGCCGCGAAACACGACGCGAAGCGAAACGAGGCGGTGCAAGAGATCGTTGACACACTAGAGGTTGTCAATCTCGGAAAGCTCCGGGCAAAGCAGCTTCTATCTGTGAACCTCGGGGATAAATTTGCAGTATCGGACGGTGAGGAGCACAAGCTCACCCTGGGATCTGCATCAATCTATTGGCCGGTGGGTACAAAGATGCTCTCTGATTGTGCCCGTCTGGAGCTAGAACTTTCCGGGGACGATCCCGAGAGCCGCAAGGCATCGGCTTTGGAGGATTTGAGCGATGCCCAGCTTAGAGCAATTGTTGCAGCCGCTGAAGCCCCGCCAGAAAAGGGGGCTTGAGCGAAAGGCCAAAGAGGTCTTAGCATCCCGGCACCTCTTAGATTTCCTCGAGCTGGACGGCGGGGGCAGGTGGCAGAGGGCCAAACACCTTGAACTGATCTGTGCTAAGTTGGAAGAGATCGAGGCCGCTACCAGAGGCGAGGGAGGATGTGACAGAGCAATATTCTGCCTGCCGCCCAGGGGCGGGAAGTCTGAGGTTTCATCTAAGAAATTCCCTGCCTGGTACTTGGGCCGCAACCCAGATTCAGAGGTTATACTCAGCACCTATGCTGCGGACCTATCATACGATTTCAGCCGGATAGCCAGGGAGACGCTGAGAGAATGGGGTCCAACTCTCTGGGGCACATCCGTCTCCACCGACAGCTCGTCAGTCTCGAAGTGGGGAATCAAAGGCCACCGTGGAGGCTTGACGGCAGCAGGCGTCGGCGGCCCAATTACCGGGCGCGGTGCCTCGGTAGCGATCATAGACGACCCGGTCAAGAACGCCGAAGAAGCATCTTCTAAGGTGGTCCAGGACAAGATCTGGGATTGGTATAGGTCGACGCTGTACACCCGTCTTGCTCCGAACAGCGCTGTAGTAGTCATTATGACTCGCTGGGCAGAGGACGACCTAGTAGGCCGTCTGGTGGCCGAGATGGAGTCAGAAGACGGCGAAGACTGGGAAGTCCTGAGCGTTCCTGCTATAGCAGAAGGCGGCCCGGATCCGTTAGGCCGGAAAGTGGGCGGCTCGTACTGGCCCGCACGATTTCCCGAAGAATGGCTTGATCGTCGGAGGATAGCAGTCGGTCCGTTCTACTGGGAAGCTCTATACCAGCAAAGGCCCTTAGACGCGGCGGGCAAGATCTTCAATCCTGACCTGATGCACAAGATCAACCCGAGCGAGGTCGACCCGAAGACCTGCAAGGCTTTTGGAGCCCTGGATCCATCAGAAGGGGGCGCAGACTACGCCGGTCTCATAACCGTTTTGGTCTTGCCTGATGGCCGGTGGCTGGTCTGGGATTGCGACCTGTCGGTAGACAACCAGGATAAGTCCATCTCCAAAATCATTGAGAAGCAAGTCCAACATCGTTATCAGTTATTCCGCATAGAATCCAACTCACTGGGGCACGCCAAGAGCGCACCAGGGGACTCCCTGTTCGTTCTGGACCTGAAAAGGCGCCAGAAAGAGGAGGGCGTGATAGTTCCCTTCGAAACCGTCTGGAACACCGCGCCAAAGGTGGACAGGATACGATCTCTGCAACCTCACTATGCCAACGGCCAGCTTTGCTTTAGGAGCGACTGGCCATCTGTCTATCCCGAGCTGATTGCCCAGCTCAAGGCCGCGCCCAACCCGAAAGCCCACGACGACGGCCCGGACAGCCTGGAGATCTGTGTGGCGGGCATACTGAACTACAGAGAGCCGGTCACAAAGCTCACGTTCGTCGGAGCTAAACGAATCCCCCCCTGGAAGTAGATCCTCATGATCATGCGCATACCGATTCTGAAGGCCATTCTGGCGAAAGAGAAAGCCAGGGACTACGAGGCCGAATACAGGGAGTACCACGGCAAGCCCGAGCAGATCAAGCGACGGGCACAGCGCAATGCGGCCCGCAGGAAACTAGGGCTCAAGCACGGAGATGGCAAAGAAGCCGATCACAAAAATCCACTCAGCAACGGCGGTTCCAACAGCAAGCGAAACCTTCGGGTAGTGAGCCGGAGCACCAACCGGCACAAGGGGGCAAAACGATGAAAGTCAAAGAATTGATTGCCATATTGCAGCAATACGACCCAGAGGCAAACGTCACCATTTCGGCAGAAGGTGTTGTCCGCGAGATCGATGACGTCCATGACAATGGCTGGAAGAACAACGTGACAATTGCCAACGAAGATTAAATTTCTATCACAGCCTCTTGTTATCGATTTTGTAGAACCGCATCAAGTACCCATCAAGTAGGAAGTCTCTCATGCCACAATCCCCCCAGCCCCCAGCAGCCCCCAATGGTGGTATCTATCCGAAATTCATCCAGAGCCCAAGGGCGCTCGCTGGCCAGCAGTACGGGCGCTCAGGATTGCAGTACTTCATGCCGGGGTGGATCAAACGCGACTTCCTCCCACAGCTGCAGGGTCAAGCCCTGTTCAAGACCTACACCGAGATGGGCGATAATGACGCCTACGCAGGAGCAGCCCTCAGCGCCTTCGCAGTCTTCATCCGCCGCGCCCACTGGAAGGTGGATGCGGTAGACGATGCCAACAAGGATAATGGCTCTGCGGAGTTCCTGCAGGAATGCATGGCTGACATGACCCACAGCTGGCAGACCATCATAGCCACAGCCGCCCGCGCGGTGCCTCAGTACGGATTCCTCCCCCTGGAGCTCGTCTACAAGGAACGAGCCGGAGATCACGAAGATGAACGGATGTCCTCGCAGTACGATGACGGCCTCATAGGATGGTCCAACCTTGCGTACCGGGCTCCGGACAGCGTTTTTCATTGGGACTACGACCCCCAGGACGTAACCCGTCTATTGGGATTTACCCAGCTGGCAGCACCAGACTACAAAACCACATTTATCCCTATCCAGAAGATCCTCCTCCTCAGATCAGACCCTGGCAAGGACTCACCAGAAGGCCGGTCAGTCCTGCGATCTGCATGGCGATCTTGGAGGACTAAGAAATATCTTGAAGATTATAGAAATATAATTATAGAGAGAGGCGGTGCGGGAATACCGTGGGCTGAGGTGCCGGGAAATATCTGCAATGCCCCATTCATAGATCCGAGTACCCCCGAAGCAGAATCCGCTCTAGCCTCTTATAATAGCCTGGTCGAGACCCTGACCAACATCACAACAGATGCCCAGAAGTGGATCATCACCCCCCAAGTCTGGGACCAGAATGGGAACCCCACGATCAAGATAGGGTTCCTGCAGCCGTCCACAAATGGCGACATCGTCAACCACATTACCAGTTCTATTGAGGCCGAGGCGAAAGCCATCCTCATGAGCACGTTCACGGAGTTCCTGGCGCTCGGGATGGGAGGAACTGGCAGTCTTGCTCTCAGCAGGGATAAGACGGACAACTTCACGCTAGCAGTCGAAGCCAACTTGCAGAGCTTCCAGGAGTCGATCAACAACCAAGCAGTCAGACGGCTATTCGCCCTCAACCCACATTTCGAGTTCGAGAAGGGTACACCCATGCCCAGGATCGTCTATGATCCTATTGTCCCCATAGCCACCCAGGATGTAGTGGCTATCCTGAGTCTCTTCGAGAAAGCTGGTTGGGATCTATCACAGCAGAAGGGAATACGGGACACCATCATCGACAACCTGGGCTTGCCAAACTATGTGGAGCAGGAGACGAACGACGCTCTGCAGGAACACGGCGACAGCCCCATAGCGAGCCTGCTGGATGGCCAGAGCGCAATAGACGCGATATTGGGTGGTGCAGAATTTGCTCCATCCGGTCGATAGTCTCTACCCCTGGCTGATCGTCGTTCTATCGCTCCTGGGTGCCCGGCTGGTGTCCAGCGCGACCAGACGCACCCGGAAGATCGGTTTTGCGATATGGGTGGTCAGCAACGGGATGATCGGGTTTGGCTTTTACCAGACCGGCGACATCCCCCAGGCGCTCTTGTTCCTGGTGGGGTACGAATACTACAACTTCAGAGGATTTCTGAATAATCGGAGGGAAACATGATTTACGTTCTGACTTATCCCGAGACGGTTTGGGAGAGACTTAAGTTCCACATCAGAGGCATCGTCCCGACCGTACTCTGTGGCGAGATCCGCCAGGGTCCTGGCGTCGTAGAATGCGTTACGGGCGAGGATTCCTGCATCACCATTCCCATGAACCGGGTTATGCAAGTGATTTGGGAGTCGGGCTACAAGAATGCCTTCGAACAGGCCCAGAAAGAGTACTTCGACGGTCTGGCAAAATCTATGGCCGGGATGGCGGTTGTCCCGGCTGGATGCACTTGTGGCGAAGATGAAGATGATTGCGATTGCGCCATAGGGCCATATACGGCATCATCCGCCGCAGTGGACGGCTACAACTGAGAGGCCCAAATGCCCAGCTACACCCTCGATCTCGATAGGCGCGTAGATGCACTGATCGAGCTTATAGACTGCCCGGTGAGGTGGTCGAGCAAAGAGTACGTCCTCTCCCTAGCAGACCATCTCGTGATGCGATGCGATGACATGAGCCGCCCTGATCTGAGTGCCCGTGTCGTGGCGAAGGTAACCGAGATCATATGAACTCCGAACTTCTCTCTCTGATCCGAGCAACCGGCTACTTGTCGGATGGGGACCTCACCGATCAAGCCAGATACGACCTGCTTACCCCCACATTCTGGCGCAGAGCTCGAGCTCTGGGCTATGACCTGCCGGATCTGAGGCGCAAGCTCTGGCGTGCTGCCGGCAGACCAGAGACCTTCCTTCTGTCCCAGCTCCCCCAATCAGAGATCGAGAAGGCGGTCCGGAACAAGTCCAAAGAAGAGGACCCCAGGAAGAGGATCAAAGAGACCGCCGCTATCATCGCTTTGCTCTACAAGCGAGGCGAGAAGGCCATCAAGGCAGCCATCGACAGCAACCTCGATAACCCGGACAGGCTGCGATCTCTCACAGACCGGATCCGGCGAGAGCTGCTGGTGAATGCGGCCTCATGGCTGGGCACATCTATACCTGGTCTTTATCTGGCAGGATCTCGGGCAGGATCACTCCAGGGGCCTCATGCCAAGGCTGCTCAGGCGATGGCCACTCAGGAGATGAACCGCTTCCGGGAAGTGGATGCTCAGCTCTCCAGACACATAGAAGAGGTCATAGCCGAATCGGAGAAGAGACGGGCACAGGCAGCGCTGGCTAGCAAGAAGGTGGACTATTCCGGTCTGAAAGGCAGGATCATAGGTCACAAGACGATAGACGGCAAAGATCTGGGGATCGCAGATTACATTCAGATGGTGGCGATAACAGCTGCTAGGAACTCATTTAACGAAGGCTCCATCAACCGGGCAGTCGAGCAGCAGGAGGATTTGGTCCTGATATCCCGCGAGATCAGATCGAACACCTGCAGCGTGTGCCGCGAGTGGGCGGGGAAGATTGTGTCCATATCTGGAAGGTCGAAAGAGTACCCAGCGCTCGACACTGCATTAGAGGAGGGGCTCATGCATCCGAATTGCATTCATCACATTTTGCCAATTAATTACCCTGGATCGACCTAAAATGTTTCCTGAAGAAGATTTCGAAGCCCGCGAAGCCCACCGGGCTATGGCAGCTCGCTGTCGGGCATTGATGGATGACTGGCAGGCTCTGAAAGAGATGGGCCGCGAAGCCGAAAGATACTGCTGAGGCAATATCATGATTATGCGCATACCCCTCCTGAGAACCGTCTGCAAGGCCATCGCAGCCAAAGCAGACTGGGACGAGTCCAAGCACCCACGAGCCGATAACGGCCAGTTCGGGTCCGGTGGCGGTGGCTCATCGAAGCCCAAGAAGCCCTCCAAGACCCGGCGCAAGATGGAACGGAGGGAGGAAGCCGCATCGCAGGCCAGGGTAGGCGGAGCAATCCAGTCGCTGTTGTCTGGTGGGAGTGCGCTGGATAAGATCGGGTGGCTGAGCACGTCTCAGAAGGAACCCGAGAAGCCAGCCACAAAGCCCAAGGAAGAGGCCGCACCGGTCAAAGAGCCCAGCAGACAGGAAGCGCCCAAGCAGCTGGAGAAGCCAAAGGTGGAAGAGACGCCTAATAACCCCATGGCCCAAAGCTCTCATGTGGATAGGGACAGTAAACCTAATGCAGAAGGCAACACTCTGTCGGATGACATAGTACAGGCTCGCTGGGAGAATAGCGAGTTCAATAGTGGTGGAGATGTCCCCACAAAAGACGACCCTGCTGAGATCGATTCTTATCCTTACTGGTATGGGGACGATGAGCAGACCTCCGAGGAAGCCCCCGCAATAACATATTTCCATAACGGTGTTCAAATGTATGCGCCAGCTGACCCAGATCTACGCGGCATGAATCGCATCGGTGACGATGCTATAGAGCGGGCTATTAATTCAGTGCCCCCGAAGCTCAGGGAGTATATCGAAGCAATTCAAATCAATCCCTATGCAGAGGTGGATATGACTGCCAGAGCCCAGGCGGAAGGCTCAACCATCATTCTCTTTGGAGATCAAGAAAAGTACGACGCCAAGGAGACGGAAGAGGAATTGCCCTACATATTCAACCACGAGGCGGCACATCTGTTCGATCAGGGGAATAAGCGAATATCTGCAACCGAAGAATACAAAGACGCAATAGCCGCCGATGGAAACCACGTCACGTCTTACTCAGAGGGTGCGATGAAGCTTGACGGCATCAACGGCAGGAACGGCAAGGCGGAGGACTTCGCAGAGGCTGTAGCAATATATCACCAGGACAAAGAGGCGTTTAGCAAAAAGCACCCCAATAGAGCGAAGGTGCTAGATAAGATCTTCCAAGAATAAACGTTTCACCCTAACACGGATTATCACTATTTTATTCGGTGCATCCCAATGACCCAATCCAAAATAGACCCCACAAAGGTCTGGTGGCTCGTATGAGCACAGTATCAATATTATCGAAATCTCTGGACTACCAAGACGTCCATGTCCCCCGACTAGGAGGCAAGATTATGTCAGATGAAAAAGAAATATTTCGAGAAGACGATGAAGATACAGAGATGGAAAAAGGAAGCTCTGATCTCGATTTCGTCCGCGAAAGACTAGAGGACGAATCAGGGGGCATGGAGGCATATCGCCAGGCCCTTGATGCGGTCCAGGACCCGCAGCTCAAAGAGATCCTGCAAGCCATCCAGACCGACGAGCAGAAGCATCAGGCCGCTCTGGAACAGTGGATGCAGGAGCACGGCGAGGGCGAGGAAGGCCCGGAGGAAGAGGCAGCCGTCGAGGAAGAGCCCGAAACCCTCTCCGAAGAGGAAGAGGAGCCCCTCGACAAAGAGGATGACATCTTCCCCGATGAAGAGGAGGAGATCTCCGGCGATGATGCCAGCGATCTCATAGACGACATCAGGGAAGTCCTGGCAGAGCATGAGGCAGAGGCCGAGCCCGGAGAGGAGTCCTTAGACAAAGAGGACGACGAAGAGGACGAAGATGAAGACCTCCCCGAGTTCCTGAAGGAAGACGACGATGAAGAGGAAGACGAGGACGAAGTAAGCAAGGTCATGAAGTCCTACCGGGTGCCTATCATCAAGACCGCTAGAGATCAGCAGATCGTCTATGGAGTCGTCTCAGAACCCGGAGTCGAGGACCTGCAGGGTGACATCCTGAGCGAATCCGAAATCCGGAAGGCCTGCCACAAGTTCATGCAGACCAGCCAGAGGATAGGCAAAGAGCATTCTGGTGTGGCCAAAGCGAGCATCATCGAGAGCTACATAGCCCCAACGGACTTCAAGTGCAACGGCCAGCCGGTGAGAAAGGGCTCCTGGATCATGGCCGTGAAAGTGCACGATAAGGGGCTCTGGCAGGCAGTGAAGAAAGGCGAGATCACCGGGTTCTCGATAGCCGGGACCGGCTCACGAACTCCCTTATAATCTTTTCTAATGATCGAGGTGTAAAACCCATGGCAAACAAGCTGTATGATCTGGAATTAGATGAGGTATCGTTAGTCGGTAAGGCGGCTAACAACCGGAAATTCTTGATTTATAAATCCGAAGGTGTAACGATGAGACAGACCAAGCCCGCCAGGGCTGACAAGGCCGGAGCCGGGGCTTCGGTCACTCTTAGCAAGGCCGATATCACAGATATTGTGCAGAAGGCCGTCGAACCGATCAGGAAGGAGAACGCAGAGCTGCGGGCTATCCTGAGAAAGAAGGACTACGAGTCCATAGCAAAGTCCGACTTCTCCGAGCTCGGGACCCCTGCAGAGGGAGCCGAGATTCTGAAGAGCCTGGAAGGATTGCCTTCTGAAGCCAGAAAGCCTATCCTGAAGGCCCTGAAGCAGGCCAACGCCATGAAGGCAGAGGCAGGAAAGATCCTCTACAAGTCCATAGGCAGCGATAGGCCCGCACCGGGGACCTCTATGGCCGAGTTCGAAGCCCTGGTAACCAAGCACGAGAGCCTAATCCAGAAGTCCGGCAGCGGCCCCACGGATCCCAAGGTTCGCCACGCTCTGGCGGTAGCCGCAGCCACTCGCGAGAATGGCGCTCTGGCTAAGGCCGTGATGGCCGAGGAAAGGGCAAACGTTGTGAAGGCTCAGATGGGGGTGATCTGAAATGACTGATATGACAGCACCATTCAGGGAAGCTCTACCAGGAGACATTAGCTCCTACAATCCCGATGGAGACATGTCTGCCCTGGAGTACTGTTTCGTCCAGCTCGATACCACCAGAGCTCGGACCGTGCAGACCTACTCAAGCGGCCATCCGGTAGGCGTCCTGTGCAACAGGCCTACGGAAACCGCGACTTCCACCAACTTCTCAATCACCGCGCTGGTCCAGTGGAGAGGCAAAGCCCTCGTCAAGACTGGATCCAGTGGTCTGGCAGTAGGTGACCTGGTGAAAGTCGGAACTGGTGGGGTCGGCGACAAGGCCACGCCCACTGACGGGGATATCATCGTGGGACAGTGCGAAGTCGCTGCTGCCGCAGGGCTCCCGGCTACCGTGAGACTGTTCACGTACCAGGCGAACATTTGAGGTGATGATTCATGGATTACAAAGAAACTATAGCATCCCTGGCCCAGCAGGTAGTTAACAAGGGCCTGGACTATTCACAGATCCACGTAGCCCGGCTGGAATCGGAGTGGTCTCTCGCCTACAGGCAGGAACCCACAAACTTCGTGGCTGATCAATGGTTCCCCATGATATCGGTGAACCAGATAGCCGGTCTCTATCCCAAGTGGGCTATGGAGAATCACTTTACCAACAAGGCAGGTGAGTGGAGGCCCGGCAGCATCCCGCCTCAGGGAGAACTCAAGGTAGATACCCCCGGCTCGTATGTGTGCCGCAGGTATGCCTTCGAGATGCCCCTCATGGCCGATATCCCCTACGTGGCCGACCAGGGCTACCCCATCGAGCAGGCGACAACCAACATGGTTACTGACGTGCTCCAGTTGAATAAGGAGCTGGTCATCGCCAACAACTACTTCAAGGAGTCTGTTTGGGGAATCGATGTCACTGGCGTATCCAGCGGCGAGACCTGGTCTCCCGGCGATATTACCACAGGCGAGACCATTCGCCAGTTCAACGACGCGGACAGCGACCCTCTGGGTGTCTTCAAGGATTCCAAGCTGGCTATCAAGAAGGCCTGTGGTCTGCTGCCTAACACGATGGTCATAGGCGAGCAGGCCTATGAGGAGATGAGGATCAACAACCAGCTGATCAGTCTCTACAGGAACCCACAGGGTGCTGACAAGGTCCCCACCAAGCTCAACGAGCAGATGATAGCCCAGGCTCTGGACATCGATAACATCCTGGTAGCCAAGGCCATGTACAACACCGCCGCTCCGGGCGATACCGTCGCTCTGGATTGGATCTTCGGCAAGCACATCTGGCTGGGATACGTGACCTCCCCCGGACCTCTGACCACCCTGGCGGGCATGAACCTGTCCTTCAACGAACCTCTGGGCGGCTTCGATACTGCTCTGACCCAGGTGCCCGATCTGCACACCCACACCACCTATTACCAGGGCTTCCAGTGCTGGTGCCCGGTGGTAATGGCCACAACTGCTGGTATGTTCATGAAGAACGTGGTAGCCTGAAGGCGGTAACGATGACTCGCTACAAAGTGGTGCGAGCATTCGAAAGGCATGATGGCAAAGCCCTGCGCAAGTTCACGCGGGGCTCTATCATCAGCCAGAAGGATGCCGCCAAGATGGCTGTCAGGCCTGAGAAGAAAAGACAGAGTACCATTGAGGTGCTGCTCAGTTCCGGAGCCATATTCGCCATACCTGAAGAGGTGACACCAATTGACTCATAGAGTTGATTATATCTGGGGGCCCACGAAGGCTGATAACCTGCTGGCCACAAAGCTCTATGCCAACCAGGCTAAGCTGATTTTCGATGAGACTGCCGGTAGCTATGTGATTGGGACTGTGCCAGGCAACAGCGTCCTGGAGTACGCCGTGGTCAACATCGCCACAGGCTTTAACGACACGCTAACCCTCGGGAATGCTTCTGATGCAGATGCCTACATTGCTGATGCAGACTTCCCCAAGACGGCAGGCATGCATGATCCTATCGCCCTGAACATCCCGTTCGCAGCCGCAACTGCAATCAAGCTGGCAGTTGGCGCATCAACCACGGCAGGTGCCGGTACTATCTGGCTACTCTGGAGGCCACTGAAATGAGACGACTTATAGCTGTTCTGCTGGTGCTGCTCGCTCTGATGGGTGCCGCCAGTGCCGCATCTTCGGACATCGCAGGCGTCTACAACAAGAACCTGGTGGGAGCTGTTATCACCATTCCCGCAGCCGAAACCAGCGATGTAGACCAGCTCGTGGACGACGCCAGCCTGAACTCGACCATCAACCTGCTGATAAGGTCTACTGGTGTCGGATCTTCGAACTTCCTCGATGATCCGGATGTCCCCCGATGCCTCATAGTGACTCCATCAGACACAGTCACAACCGAAATCAAGTTCACCGGTTTGGACATATCGGGAGCGGTCATAACCGAAAACCTGACCTTCGCGGACTCTTCAACTGCCCAAACCACCACCAAGGCGTTCATGAACGTGACCAGGATCGATGCCACCACATCGGGCACTACTCGGACGGTGGATATCGGAACTTCGGACAAGCTAGCTCTGAACAAGAAGTTCGCAGTCAACCCGGTGGTCTATTGTTCAGTCAACGGTGCAAGAGAGGCCACGGCTCCTGCAGTAACGGTGTCCTCGACAGTGTTGGCTCAGAACACCATCGATACCGCCACGGTGCCAGGCGGGCATGTAACCAAAGTTTGGGTTCTGTACTGAGGGGAAGAAAATGACGACATACAAAGATGAGATAGGGTATGTGGTATCGATAGCCACCGGCAAGACCCTGACCACGGCCACAAAGAAGGAGTTCCATGCAATCAAACCGGATGGGACCGCCGCAACATGGACAGCAACCGAAAGCGGCACGGTTCCCGGTACGCTGCTCTACACAACCATGGCAGGCGACCTCGAACAGTCCGGGCCCTATCTCATCGTTGCTTATGTCGAATGGGCCACATCTAATTATACTTCAGACATTATAATACTGATCGTCCAAGAACCTGGGCACGGCGCGGCCACCTATACAGGATCGCCATCGACCAGACCTATAGATGCGGTCAGGATCGAGCTGGGGGGGACCGGTAGTCTGAGCTTGCTGACGGACGACGAAATACAGTATAACCTTACCAGAGCCAACAGCAATCCTCTTCTCGCGGCTGCCTTTTCGGCTGAGACCATAGCAGGGATGTATGCCGGCCTGGTCGACAAGTCGATGGGGAACTCCTCGGTGTCCCTATCACAGAAGGCGGAAGCCTGGCGAAAGAAGGCTATAGCCCTCCGAGCGCAGGCCATGAGCCCCAGCCTCACCCCGAGGGCGAGCAGCTCTGCATCGGGCGCGAGGAAATTCAGCCTGGGTCAGCATGACAACATGGGCGGCAGCTACAGTATCACTGGATATATATGAGCGGAGAGTACTTTGCGGAGTTCAAGACGGGTGTGAACAACGCCTGGAAGGTTGAACTTGGCAATTGGATAGCTTTCTCCGGCGTGCCTCCTGTGGCACTGGCAGGGTCCGTTCCAACGGTGCCTTTCCGGGTAGCCATCATCACAGAGGCCATAACCAGCCACACCGATGTAGCTGGAATCGTGAAGGTGAATGATGAGGAACTGACCTTCACCAGGGCGACCAGGCTGACCGCCGAGGAAGAGCTCACCTCCTGGCCCACTATCACCCTAACCGGCCTAGACTGCAAGATCACAGTCGAGTTGATCTCAGTCGAGGGGGAATGCCTACAGAACGAGACGCTGGCGCCGATGGAGATCATATGCTTCCCCAAGACGCGTATCCTGAGGGACCGCAGCGGTTCGGGGTGGCAACAAACAAATTATGACATATGGAGCGAAGAGCCCCTAAACATCGGCGATCAGATCAGGTTCTTCGATCCTCATCAGAACGGTCAAACAATCGACATTTACGTAAAAAATGTAGACAGTGCGGTAGACCTGGAGCTGGACAATACACAGCCTTTCAGGGTCTATAATTGCGCATAATTCGCTCATTATTATAAACCATCATCCGGGCCGCTAAGTATTGCTTTTGCGGTCCAAGTATTGCTCTTAAGGAACGTCATTAACGACGATTAAGATCTAGGAGAATTTACATGGCTCAATTATACGGAAAGAAAACTAGCGATGGCCTGCCAAAGGCTTTGGAATGTACCGACGACGGAATGCTGAAGGTTGATACGGAACTCACAGCCACAATCGATCCTACCGGGCTGGCGACCGAAGCCACCGCCGGAGATATCAAGACCGCCGTTGAAGCCCTGGCAGCCGCCACCCCGGATACGGCTGCTGGTGATCTTGCCAGTATGTCGGCTGATTTGGGAACGATTCAAGCTGATATTGCCACAGTTAAAGCAGATATCGCACTCATGAAAACCGATCTCGCTGCTATATTAGCTATATTGGAGAGCTGATTATGGGATTTTTGAATCGTCTACCGGCAAGGCAAGATGCATATTATAGCCGGAATAGAATGTGGAAAAATCGCGGCAATGCCGCTGCTTTTGACAGAAGAACTCTGGTCAGTCCATCACATCTACTTGTAAACATAGGAGGGGCTGGTCCGCATGCATATGAACTTGAAGCAGCGGTGGAGTTGGACCTAGATTTGTCAACTCATTGGGACACCTTGACGCCAGATTACACAGTTGCGGCCAATCGAGCCGGCAAGGACTTCTATGTCTATGCCTGTGTCCCCGCGAGTGGCTCAGTGCCTGATATCATCCTCTCCGCAGCGACCACCTACCCGGCTGGATACACCGCAGACAATAGCCGCAAGATTGGCGGGTTCCACTGCGAATGTGCGAACGTCGGCACAATCTCCGGCCACCCCCTCACAGGCTACCTGGCAGGAGATATCATCCCTCGGTCTATCCAAGATCTCAAGCACCGGCCATATGGACGCTTCCTTCCTGGTTTTGCCTGGGGAGGGCCGACCGATTTCGACAGCCTGAATTATGCGCCTCTGTGGGCCTCGATATACCACCTCTCCGGCACAGGAGCATCTATCGCATCAGTATTCGGAGCTGCCGCGACTGTCTCTCGGAATTTCTACGATTTCGCAGACGACCTGAAAAATATAGGCGCTAGGATGATGACAGACTGGGAGTTTGCGCAGCTCCACAGTGGCACGCCAGAAGAGACGAATATCTACGGGGGCGAGAATCCGACGACCGTTGGCGGACATGTGGATACTGCATCCAGAAGGATCGTCTCAAACATTGGCTTGGAGGACATGTCCGGAGTCTGGTGGACTTGGCTCCAGGATCGGCAGAGCTACATAGACGGAGAGGATTATGCCGCAGCAATTGCGTTCGGCTACGAGAATATCAGCGGGACAAGAGGTTCCCATTACGGTCAAGGAACATACCAGGCACAGGCAGCGGTTGTTGCGGGCGGCCTTTGGGCTGGTGCGACGGATTGCGGTTCGCGGGCGCGTACTGCGATTTATCGGCGGTCGAGTGAGTCTTCGGCTATCGGTTGCTGCGCGGTCGCGGAGCCACAGTAGTCGTTATTCGTGCCTATTGAATCTACATTTCATGAGGTGACACGATGAGAGGATACCCTAAAGGCCCGCTCACCAAGCGGGATTACGAGAACCTGTTGGCCATGCCAGAGCATGAGAAACGGGCGAAGGAAGATCTGGCAAGACTTGCAGCAATCGATGACACAAAGATCACTGTTGATCAGGGCACGGAAAAATCGCCAAAACTAATGGAGA
>Ga0209510_1002608_pt1 | contig 18077 bp, 17 predicted proteins | sample BiotimSIPDNA_FD_185749 | JGI IMG/M metagenome (GOLD analysis project Ga0209510, IMG submission 185749) | Anaerobic biogas reactor microbial communites from Washington, USA - Biogas_R1 time_0 SIP DNA (SPAdes) (version 2) | ecosystem: Engineered > Bioreactor > Anaerobic > Unclassified | place... | reverse complement strand
AAAACAGATAGTTTAGTGGCTGGCTCTCGTAGCTTAAATGCGTTCTATAACGATATTAAATCAAAGCTTCTTCAGAAGAAGTCAGCTGAAAATGCTGCTGCTTACTTAAATTCTGTCGCTGCAAAAATTAAAGAACAAGCTGTGGCTAAGGTCGATAGCACTGCTCAAGATTCGTTAGCTCAAGATTCAGCAAGTGCTACAATGCCTGTTATTGAAAAAGTCAAATTTGAAAAGACTGTTGCTTCTGTTGATGGCTTTGTTCCAGGATTTGGATTTAGTAATCCAATGCTTTCCTCTGTTTTGAAAAATCAAAAGGTAGGGGAATGGGGACCAGTAATCACAACAGATCGTGGCGCTGTCATGCTAAAGATTAATTCTAAAAAGCAACCATCAGAAGACGCAGTTGAAGCTGCAATTAAAGAAGAATTAGGAAATGTGTTCCGCTTTGATGCAAGCGTCGCGTTTAATAGTTATGTAACTTCTTTGGAAGCTGGTGCAAAAGTAGAAGATAATTTAGACCTTTACTATAAAGACTAATTTTTATATTATTGTCGCACCATTTGGCGTGTTCGTCTAGTGGTCTAGGACGCTGGCCTCTCACGCCGGTAACATGGGTTCGAGTCCCATACACGCTATTATTATTAACCTCGCTACAAAGAAGTAGTGAGGTTTTTTTATAGGCTTTTAGGCATATTTATTTGATGGAATTTTTTAACCAGGAAATAGCGTCTTGAATATTTGCCACTTTAGTAATTTTAAGTTCACTTGAGATTTTTGGAATTTTTCCAGAAGCGGGGATTAAAATTTCTCTAAAGCCTAAGCGCATGGCTTCCTTAATTCGCCATTCTAAAAGATTAACAGATCGAACTTCTCCTGAAAGGCCAAGCTCTCCAATAACAAGACTCTGCTTTGGTATAGGAATCGTCAAAACATTGCTTGCAATGGCAAGTGCTAGGGCTAAATCAGTCCCTGCATCATTTACTTTGAGACCTCCTGCGATGGAGGCAAAAACGTCTGAGGAACCGATACGGATTGAAGCAAATTTTTCTAATAGAGCTAGGATAATCGTCAATCGTTTGGGATCAATGCCTGCGGCTACGCGTTGTGGCACTGCATAGTTTGTTTGCGAGACAAGGGCTTGCGTTTCAAAAAGAAGAGCTCTAGTGCCCTCTAAAGTGCAACTGACGACACTTCCTGGTAATGGTTCTTCGCTGTTTTGTAAAAATACTTTGCTTGGATTTTCTACTGCTTCAAGTCCTTTTGAAGTCATCTCAAAAACACCTATTTCATCAGTAGCTCCAAATCTATTTTTTATCGTTCTAAGTATGCGATATTGGTGATTTCGATCTCCTTCAAAATACGCTACAGTATCAACCATATGTTCTAAAATTCGTGGCCCAGCGATTTGACCATCTTTTGTTACATGCCCCACAAGAATAGTGATGCAGCCTGTATTTTTTGCAAATATCATTAATTCAAGAGTACATTCTCTCAATTGAGTAACGCTTCCTGGTGTGCCAGCGAGTTCTGTTTTGTATATCGTTTGAATAGAATCAATCACAAGAATTTTGGGCTGAATGCGTTTTGCTTCTGTAAGCACTTTTTCAAGGTTTGTTTCGCACATTAAAAGCATGTCGCTTCCTGAGAGCATTAATCGTTCGCTTCTAATTTTTACTTGAACAGCGCTTTCTTCACCACTAACATAGAGTGTTTTTACGTTTGCAGCAGACATAGTCGCTAGAGTTTGTAAAACAAGCGTAGATTTACCAATACCAGGATCTCCACCGATTAAAATTAAAGACCCTGGAGCAAGGCCTCCACCAAGAGTGCGATCAAATTCTGAATTTCCTGTGCTTAATCTTTGATTTTCTTGGCATTGAATACTATTAAGTGGTTGAGATGTTCCTTCTAAATTGGGCGCACCAAGGCCTCTTTTATTGCTTTTATTTTCAATGATTCTTTCTTCTAAAGAACTCCAAGCACCGCAAACATTACATTTGCCTGACCACTTTGAAAAAGCTTCTCCACATTCTTTACAGACGTATTCATAATTGGATTTATTCTTTGCCATATCTATAAATTAGAAAAAGATAATGTTAAAAATTGGCACAAAAAAACAGCCTTCTATCGAAAGGCTGTTTTTAAGGGTTTAATTTTAGTCAGCTCGTTTTTTTCTTTTCTTTCTCTTCTTAGGCATTGCATCATCGGCTACATTGCTGTTTCTAACGGTTGGATCGCGTTTGATTACAATTTCTGCAGCTTTTTCTCCATGTCTTGTGAAACCATACTGACGTGGTTCAAAACCGCTAGGAAATTTGGTTTTTGCATCATAGATCACTTTCTTTGCTGTAAATTTTTCGATTTTAGCACCAGTTAGGTCTGCTCCAGAGAAATCTACGTTATCCATTTTAGTATCAGCATTAAAACGAGCGCCCTTAAGATCTGCATTAAGGAAGCTTACGTCACGTAAGGTAGCTCCAGAAAAATTTGCACCAGCAAGTTGAGATAAGTTAAAGTCCGTTTTTTCAATTGTAGAATTTGAAAAATTCGCTTTGGTAAGATCGGCTAAATCAAAAATGTTTTTATAAATATAGGCACCATCAAAAACTGCTTTTAAAAGTTCTGCTTTTTTGAAAACGATTTTATTTACTTCTGTATCAAAAAAGGATGCTCCAATTAATTTGGATCCTTCAAAAGAACTTTTTGATACTTTTCCCTTATCAAAGACAACGCCAGAAAGATCTTGACCATTGAAGTTCATGTTCTTTAAGGTTGCTTGGGCAAATTGAGCCTTTTGAAGTTGAGTTTTTGATAAATCAACATCATTAAAATCTGTGAGAGATAAATCAGCACCTTTCAAATTAACGTTGATAAATTCAGCATTCTTAAAGATTGCACGAGACAAACCAGCTTTGGAGAAGTTGACGTTTTTTAGATCAACTCCTTTAAAAGAAGCGTTAATTAAGTTACATCCTGAAAAGTCGGTTTTTTCAACAACGGCTTTAGATAAATTAGCGCTACCCATTAAAGAACGAGAAAAAATGGCGTTTGTTAGATTGGATTTGCTAAAGTTAGCTTGAGTTAAATCCATATCCATTAAAGAAGCACTCGTTAAATTGGATTTACTAAAATCAGCTTTATCAGAAACCTTCATCGCATCTAAACGAGCATTCTGAAGATTTGTTTTTGGAAATCTACTACCTAACAAAGTGGCTCGATAGAGATTAGCACCTTGCATATTCGCCCCTTTAAAATCGGAATCACGAATATCAGCACCACTTAAAGTAACGCCAGTAAGATTAGCATCAGAAAAATCGGCTTTAGAAATAACGGCGTTCTGGAAATTAACACCTTCTAAATTTGCTCCAGAGAAAGAGGGCTTATCCCCTGTGGAACGTTGGAAGTCAGTTACATTTTTTACAGCGCGAGCATTATCGAAACGGAAATTATCGATACGTTTATCGCGAAAGGATATTTTAATGTCTTTGTTACGCCAATCAGTTTCTTGAGCATAAGAACTAAAAGCCATGATTGGAATCAATAGAAAGCTGAGCTTAAAAATGTGTTTAACATTCATGTTCATGTCATAATCCCTTTTGGATAAGAAAAATCAAAAAAATGGATAGCCCTAAAATAATTAAAAAAAAGTAAAAACTACCAAAGAAAATCAAAAACCTTGTAAATAAAAGCTAATTTTAGTCGCATTATGTCAAAAACAAAGTTTCAGGAATATGATGTTGTTATTTGTGGGGCTGGTCCTGCTGGTTTGAAAATGGCTTGTGAATTGCAAAAACGAGCTGCAGAGGCCTATAAAATCCTTATTTTGGATAAAAAATCGCCTTGGCAAGAGCCTATTTTCTGTGCAGAGGCTGTTTCTGCGGATCGATTATCTGCACTGTGGCCTATCCAAGAGTATTGGATTAGACAACGTCTTTCTGGTATATATTTTACTTCCCCAAGTCGAGATCGAGCCGAATTTTACAGTAAAGATTGCGGCTTAATTTTGAATAGAGCTCTTTTTCATAAAGAGATGGCTGATACAGCTTCTTCTATGGGTGTAGAAACCAATTTTAACTCCTTATGCTTAAACGTAGAGTCGTCTTCCGATGGTCGTTGGATCTTAAAAATCAAGTGTTTAGATGAAGTTTTTGAACTAAAAACTAAAATTATTGTGGATGCCACTGGTCCAGGAGCGAAAATATCTAAAGGGGTTCCTGAATTAGCAGGAATGGAAGCTGGTGATGCTGACCTTGAATCAGCTATTTTTGCTGTGGTGGAAGGGGTAGAACATAGTCCTGAGCATATTGAATTATTTTTTGGATCTAAGTTCCCTGGGGGATATGGCTGGTTATTTCCTCGTGATGGAAAGGAAGTGAATTTAGGTTTTGTTTTAGGCCGTCATCAAGGGAAAAAAGATTCTTCTAGAAAACAGTTAATGGACTTTATTGAAGAGTATTTTCCTGCGGCAAAAGTAAAAGCGATTTATGGAGGAATGATTGCGTGTGGACAATCCAAAAAACCAATTGCAAAAAATGGTTTTTTCAAAATTGGAGATGCCGCCAGTTGTGTGAATCCGATTAGCCGTTCTGGAATTGTAGAAGCCATTTTAAATGCAGATATAATGGCTCCAATTGTCTTAGAATGGTTGTCTTCAAATTCTCCAGAGAAGCGTCGTGAGATTGAACGCAGAGCATTAGATGCTTGGATGAAATCATTAGGTGAATCTCATCTACAGTTAGCTAATGGAAAGGGTATTTTTTCTCAAATTTCAGATAAACAATTTAATAGAGCAACTAAACGTCTAAGCAGGCTCAGTAGAGAAAAAACTACTTTGTTAAGAATATTTATTGCGGTATTGTTTTCTACGCCAAGTCTTATATGGAAGCTGCGTTCTTTTATTAGGTGATTTATGAGTGATATCATTTCAAGACAGCAAGAAATTCAAACCATATTTCAATCGTTTCAAGACCCAGATGATAAATGGAAGTATCTCATGCGTTTATCAAAAGAACATCCAGGGATGGACGAGTCTTTGAAGGCGGAGAAATTTATAGTTCAAGGTTGTGCTGCTCGTATGTTTTTAGTCCCTGAATATAAAGAGGGCTTTTTATATTTTCACATGGATACCGAAGGGGGAGCTGAAAGTCCCCTGATTAGTCGTGGGCTAGGAGCTCTCGCTTTGAAAATCTATAATGGCGTTTCTCCTCGTGATATTTTAAGTACAGATCCTCAATTTTTTCAAAATATTGGATTGAATGTCGGGCTTTCTCCAACAAGAGCCAATGGATTTGCAAGCTTGTTAAAACAGATTTATTTATATGCTCGAGTGTTCTCTGCCTTATAAATAAAGAGTTGTATTAATAATTACTTTCTCATCCTTTCAATTTGTTTCCTCATAGACGTTTTATTGATGTTTTTGTTATGGACCTTATACGGATTTTTTGCTGTAGCGAGGGATGTTTTGTTTTAAAAAAGAGTTTTATAAACTTCTTTAATGGATTCAATCTCTAGAAAAGCGTTCTTTTTTAAGTAAAAACATTTTTTTACATCATTCATTAAATCAATAAAAACTATATTACGCCGTATGATAAGTTTTATGAATTTTATGAATAAGCGTCCTATTGAGGATGGAGAAGAAGGTCAAGAACCTAAGGCACAAGTTCCTACACGTTTTATGAGTTGGCAAGATGCCATTTTCCTTCTCGTCATTGCTGCATTAGTTGTTGGTGGCTATTATTATTTTCAGTTCACTAAGCAAAAAGGGACAAAGCAATTTGCCGAATGCCAGAAACTTTATGAAGCAAATGATCTTTTAGCAAGTGAAGCTTGTTACGAAAAAACATGGGAATTATCTTATGTTACCGATTCCATGGAGTTAGAGCGCCAAAAACATTTGGGTCTTATTGGTGATAAAAGAACAATTCAAATGGATATTTTCCAACAAGTGGAGTCTTCTTTATTAGAAGGAGATACCTCTAAAGCCTTTGAAGAAATGTCTAAAATGACGGAACCATTGCTTCTTTTAGATCAAGAACAGATTCAACTTTGGAAAGAATGGTCTCAAAAAAGAGCTATAAAAGCTGCTATTTCTGCCGCAATACCGACTTCTGTAGTGGATTCCACTCAGAAACCGTAATTTTTCTTTGATTTTCTGAAAGAATTTGGACCTCTATCCAGTGTGTTATTCCTAGGGTATTTTCTCCAAGTCTTTCTGGCCATTCAATTAAAGTAATCCCTTCGCTAGTAACAAATTGATCCCAACCTATTTCTTCTAAATCTTCAACATGGCTTAGTCTATATAAGTCTAGATGATAGAGAGGTGGTGTGTTTGGGTATTCGTGAACAATAGTGTATGTGGGAGAACAAACGGTTCCCTTGAATCCAAGGGCTTTGCAGATGCCTCTTGAAATAACGGTTTTACCAGCACCTAGATTCCCTGATATAGCAACAACAGAACCCTGTTTTAGTGTCTTGGCGAATTGCTCTGCCCATGAAAGAGTTTCTGTTTCGTTTTGAACAATCATAATTTGTCTCTAAATTGTTCGTAAGTGAAGTGACGAACTAATTTAAACTGATTTTCTTTTGTCCATATTCCAATATCGGGGTGACGAACGCCATTAAAGAAAGTGGTCTTTACCATGGTATAGTGGATCATGTCTTCAAAAATGATTTGATCGCCCACTTTTAATGGCTCATCAAATGAGTAGTCTCCAATAACATCTCCAGCAAGACAAGTATTACCAGTTAATTTATACGTAAACTTTTTTTCTTGAGCAAGGCCACTTCCTCTAACCAATGGACGATAAGGCATTTCAAGACAGTCTGGCATATGGGCGCTTACAGAAATATTTAATATAGCGATGTCTAATTCGTTGTAGACAAGATCTCCGACAGTGGCAACAAGTTCTCCTGTTTGCCAACCAACGGCCTCTCCTGGTTCAAGAATAACGTCGATGCCAGGGTATCTTTTCTTAAACGAAACAATCAATTGAATTAGTTTTTCAACTTCATAGTCTTTTCTTGTGATGTGGTGACCACCACCAAAATTCACCCATTTCATTTGAGGAATCCATGCACCAAATTTTTTTTCAAAGGCTTCTAACACCGATTCTAAAGCATCGACATTTTGTTCACACAATGCATGAAAATGAAATCCTTCTAACCCTTCTAATAATTCAGGTTTGAATTCTTTTTGAGTAACGCCAAGCCTTGAAAAACGCCCACATGGGTTGTAAAGATCGGTTTCAACGGTTGAAGATTCAGGGTTTACACGGATTCCAGGACTGACTTTTGATTTGATGATTTTATTCTTAAAATGTTGCCATTGAGAAAAGCTGTTAAAAGAAATATGGTCAGCAATAGAAATGATTTGATCCATTTCTTGATCTTCATATAGAGGAGCAAAAACATGAACTTCTTTTTTCATCTCGTTTTTTGCAAGAAGGGCTTCATTTAAACTTGAGGCCGTGGCTCCAGGGAGATATTCGGCAACAATGGGAAAAGTACTCCACATACTAAACCCTTTTAATGCGCAAATTATCTTGGCGCCTGATTTTTTTTGCACATAATCCAGAATTTCAAGATTATGGCGTAATCGAGTTTCTTCTAACACAAAACAAGGGCTTGGAACGAATCTATAATCTATCATAGCGCAAATATAAAACCTAAGTACGAAAAGCTCAATTTTTTGGCTTTTTTTTTGGATCTTTTTTTAAAAAAACATTATTCTTTTACTTCCCTTTAGTTAAATTTAGCAGTGATGAAATTCTTTTTTAATTCACACTTATCGAGTTTATTTCTCTTTTTGGGTTTTGTAACCGCTTTTTCAGCGGATACTTCTTCTGTTGCCCCTTCAGTTCTTGCGGATTCCTTAAATAATGCAAATTCTTTAAGTCTAGCGGATACTTTAAAGAGTGATTTCTCTACAGACAATGCTTTAACCTCTCCTAGTGGTCTTAAAACGATGGATGAAATCATTGAAGCAAAGCTGGATTCTTTAAGCCGACTTGCTGAAACAAAAGCAGCAGCAAATCGTAATTTGGATAGTATTGGTAAAGCTAAATCGGATAGTATGCGAGCTCTTTTAAGCGAAGGCAAATATGTCCAGCGGGTGAAGTACGATAAAAGCAATTTTGACCATTGGAAAGTAGATACTGTTTTCCAAAAACAAATGAAGAGTAATTTGTCTGGCTCTTGGCGCACTCCAATTGTACCTCATGGGCATTCTTTCCGTTGTTCTGAACTTCGTTTCTTAGACAACGATACTTTGTATGGTGTTACTCGTACCTATTCTGATTCTAGTCTTTATCAAATGACAGGGGAATATGCTTTCTATGCTCGTTATCGCTTTGATGATGACTCTACTATTGTTAGTAGAGAAGTATTCTCTGATCGTAATGTAGTACGTTGGGATTTCATTTTATTTAAGATTGATGGTGATAAAATGACTTATCATTTGAAAAAACTTGAGTTTAGAGATCTTAATGACAACTGGTTAAATGCTCTTCAAGGCTTTGATCACGTAGAACCAGAGATTTATTATCGAGACAGAAAGAACGTAAAAAAGAGATAGTATGAGCCTTTATCTTAGGCTTTTCTTTCTTTTCCTTTTAGTTGTTTTTTTTTCTGGGCTGACTATGGTTCTTGGTCCAGCTTCTTTTTCTTTTCATGATTTATTTGATTCTGGGGATTTGAATTCTTTTATTTCCAAGGTTCTATTGGAGTTGCGTTTACCCAGAGTTTTCGCTGCTGTCTTTGCTGGAGCGGCACTATCCGTTGCAGGCCTTTCACTACAAAGCGTTTTTAGAAATCCATTAGCAGGGCCTTTTGTTTTAGGTATAAGCTCTGGTGCAAGCTTCGGCGTTGCTTTAGTTTTACTTGCAGGTTTCTCGTACGGCTCTTTTGGTCTATTTCCTGCGGCCGCTATTGGGGCTTTTGCGGTCACTTTTTTGGTGCTGATGTTCTCACGTTTTTTTGAAAGTTCTTCTATGGTATTAGTGGTTGGTTTGATGATCAGTTATATTGTAGATGCTTGCATTACCTTGTTAATGCATTTTAGTGAAGCGGAATCTCTTCGTAGTTATGTGGCTTGGGGTATGGGCTCTTTTTCAAGATTAACTCTTTCTAGTGTGCCGTCTTTTTTTATTGCTTTTGTTTTAGGTTTATCTTTAATTCTTTTTTCTATGCGATATTTAAATGCCGTTCGTTTAGGAGATGGTTTTGTTAAAGGGCTTGGTTTATCCGTTCGTTTGTATCAAACCCTAGTTCTTATAGGGGCTTCCATTTTAACTGCCGCTACGACCGTTTTCTGTGGCCCAATTGCCTTTTTAGGGCTTGCTGTTCCTCATATCGCTTTTGCTCTTTTTAAAACAAGTAATCATCGCGTTTTAATACCAGCATCCATTTTAATTGGAGCGAACCTTTCTTTATGCGTTGGGTTACTTCCTCAAATTCCATTAAATGCGTTGATGAGTATATTTGGTGTGCCTGTTGTATTTTGGGTTTTGCTTTCCTCTCGTTATAAAAAAAAGGAAAGCTTTTATGGATAAACAAATTTTATTAAAAGCAACTAACGTTATTGTTGGATATCAGAAACCCTTAACTTCAGAAATTAATTTCAATTGTTATTCTGGTGAATTGATTTGTGTTCTTGGACCTAATGGCACAGGGAAAAGTACGTTATTTAAATCGATTGCTGGATTAGTTTCTCCTCTTTTTGGCTCCATTGAACTTTTAGGAAAATCAATTAAGGAATATTCCCTAAAAGAACGAGCTCAAAATTTAACGACTGTTTTTATGGCTCATTTACTAATTCCAGAAATGACTGTAAGAGAATACGTTTCTTTAGGACGTACACCTTATGCAGGATTTTTAGATGCAAGAAGTGAAGTTGATATACTAGCCATTCAAAAGGCTCTTGAAGACACGCGCTTAACTGATTTTGCAGAAAGGCCTATGTATGCTTTAAGTGATGGAGAACGCTCCCGAGTTTTTATTGCGAGAGCGCTTGCTCAAGAAGTTAAAGTCTTGTTATTAGATGAGCCGACCGCTTTTTTAGACGTTCCCAATACTCTTTTTTTATTTGATTTGCTAAAAAAAATTGTTCGAACTAAAAACAACACCTTATTTCTTAGTACACATAATGTGGATTATGCAAAACGTTTTGCAGATCGCATATTGGCTTTTGATGGAAAGGGTCATGTTTCTTTAATGGATGTAAATACTGCTTTTGAAAGTGATTTTTTGCATTGGATTCACGGCTAATGTTTATGAAAATAACAAGGAAAATATTTTTTCTATTCTTATGTCTTCTTTATTGTGGATGTTCTAATACATCGCTTGTTCCAAAAGAATCAAAAAAACATTTTCTATGGAAAGTATCGGATAGCGATTCTTATGTATGGATTTTAGGCAGTATTCATATGGCGGATTCTTCTTTTTATCCTCTTGATCCAGTCATTACGAATGCCTTTAAAGAATCAGAATCCCTTGTTCTTGAAATAGATCTTTCTGATGATAGCATTAAAAATGAGTCGGTTTCTCTTTCGATGGATTTAGGAGTGTTACCAACAGGTCAATTATTACAAGATATTCTACCAGATACAACGTTCTCTCAATTGGATTCTTTGGTACGCTCTTGGGGATTATCCATAGACTTGTTTAATAATTTTAAGCCTTGGATGGTTGCCATGCAAATCAGTGCAATCGCTATAGAACGTACAGGCTTTTCATCGGAGTGGGGAATAGAATCTTTCTTGATGGATCAAGCTGTTTTATTAGGTAAAGGAATTATTAGTTTAGAATCTCCTGCAACACAAATTAATGCAATAGCGAATTCTGATTCTTTGGGTGTTTTTTATTTAGAGGAAACCTTAAAAGAAATAACTCAAATCAAGAATTTACTTTTTCAGATTGCAATCGCGTGGCAAGAAGGAAATGCTCCAAAACTTAGGTCTTTATTGAACCCCGAAGACAAAACAAGAAATAAAAATGAGAAAGAAATGGAAGCCATCTTAAATAAAAAAATCTATACCGATCGAAATAAAGGCATGGTTAACCAAATAGAACAATTTTTAAGAAATAATAAAAAGTATTTTATTGCTGTGGGTGTCGCTCATTTGATTGACGATGATAATGTGATTCATTCGCTTGAAAAAAACGGTTTTAAGGTTGAATCTTATTAAAAAAAGAGATTTTACTTTGAGTCATTCTCTTTTTCAATGTTTCTAAATTGTAATCCAATTCGTGTGGCTCTATTATGAAGAGCTGTTCTTAACATACCAAAAGCGGCCGCTGTTTTTGTTATAGAAGAATCGTTTTCTAAGAACTTTTGACGAATAAATTCTCGTTCTTCTTCTAGTTGATGTTTCTTAAATTCTATATAGTTCAGGCCGTTCCAGAGTTTTTCTTTTCCGTTTGATTTTTTATTGGATGTAATGTGGTCTATGATTATATTATCGGCTTGAATCTCTGCAGTTTCTGTAAACGAAATGGCTCGATGAATGGTATTTTCAAGTTCTCTAATATTTCCTGGCCAGTCGTGAAGTTTTAGTTTTGCAAGCGCTTCTTTTGATAAAGAATACGATTTTGAAGGAGGAGCATATTTCTTTATAAAATGATTTGATAAATCCTCAATATCTTCAATGCGTTCTTTTAGGGAAGGGACTTCAATTGGAATCACATTTAATCTGTAAAATAGATCTTCACGAAAACGTCCTTTTTGAACCTCTTCTTTTAAATTTCTATTTGTGGCTGCAATCAGACGAACGGAAACTTTCTTTGTAATATTTGAGCCCACACGACGAATTTCTCCCTCTTGGAGTGCTCGAAGCAATTTCGTTTGCATAGCAAGAGGCATGTCTCCTATTTCATCAAGAAATAGAGCCCCGTTATCGGCTTCTTCAAAAAGGCCTACTCGATCTACGCTCGCACCTGTAAAAGCTCCTCTTGTGTGCCCAAAAAGCTCGCTCTCGAAGAGATTCTCTGGTATTGCGCTACAATTCACAATGATTAAGTGTGGTTGTACACTCGCAATAGCTCTTGCCACGAGTTCTTTTCCGACACCAGTTTCTCCATGTATTAAAACGGTCCCTTTATGAGGAAGGATTTGCTCTATTTTTTTGTATAGAACTTGCATTGGCTCACTATTTCCAACAAGTTTCTTTAAGCTTTCCTTAAATCTATTTTTAAATAGAAAAACTTCTTTTAGCTTTAGGATATGGCTCATTAATTGAAGTCTGACGTGCTCGATATCTAAGCAAACCGCTAATGCTTTTTGAATTGTAGGAGAATAAGATTTTAAGGGTTGAGAGCTAAATCCAATAAATAAAGAGTCAGAATAAAATAGCTGTAATTTTTCAATCGATTGATTGTGAATAAAGGGGGATTCTAAGTTGACTATTAGAATCATCGGTGAAAAATGATGATGAAAGACAAGGTCTTCTGAAAATAAAACTTCATAATCAACGCTAGAAAGAACGTCTAAGATAAATGAAGCGATCGGAGTCTCTTCACTTAGAAGTAATATTTTCGTTTTTGGAGAAGACACCAAAGGCATTTCTGCCTCATTAGCCTAATTCTTTTGAACGTAGAGTCGCTGCTTCTACAGTGCGCATTAAAAGACCTCTAAAGGCCTTTTCTTCAAGAACTTGAAGCCCTGCAATGGTTGTCCCTCCAGGAGATGAAACCATGGCTGTTAAAGCTTGAGGTTCTTTACTTGATTGCTTTAGTAATTCAAGACTGCCTTCTAGAGTAGCTAAAACAAGTTCTTTTGCCGCAGCGCGGGTTAAACCCATTTTAACTCCACCCATAATTAATCCTTCGATAAATTCAAAAACATAAGCTGGACCACTTCCAGATAAACCTGTCACAGCGTCCATCCAAGATTCTTGAACACGCACGGTATTCCCCACATTTTTGAAAATGGATTCTGCTAAAACAAGAGTTTCTTCCGATACAAAATCAGCAGATAGAGCGATAGCTCCTTTTCCAACAGTTAATGGTAAATTAGGCATGACTCTTAACACTTCGTGAGAACCAAGTTCATTTTTAAGGGTGGTAGAGGGGATCCCTGCCATAATAGAAATGAATACTTTTTTTGACAATTGTTGAAGGTCTTTTTTCCAAGAAGAAACCACCGTCTTAAAAATCTGAGGTTTAACACAAATAAACGCGGTTTCAGCTTGTTTAACTCCTTCTTCAAAAGAAGGAACGCGAAGTGCCCCTAACGATTCATATTCTTTAGCTATTAAATTGTTAGGTTCAAAAAATAAAATATCTTGTGGAGACTTTTTTGCTTGAAGCAATCCTTTTAGAATTGCTCCACCCATATTACCAACACCGATAAAAAATATTTTTTGAGTCATTATCATTACCTCACATTTAGCCGTTCATAGAAGATAAGAAGTCTTTATTTGTAATGGCATTGAGCATTTTTTCTCGCATGAATTCCATAATTTCGGTAGATGTATGGTCTTGCAAGTAGCGACGCAGAATCCAAACACGACGGAGTTCATCTTCAGATAAGAGAAGTTCTTCTTTTCTTGTACCTGATTTGAATATATCAATGGCAGGCCAAATTCTCTTTTCTGAAATACGACGATCAAGAACGAGTTCCATATTGCCAGTACCCTTAAATTCTTCAAAGATCACTTCATCCATTCGGCTGCCCGTTTCAATAAGAGCTGTTCCAATAATGGTTAGGGAACCGCCATTTTCGATTTTACGAGCGGCACCAAAGAATCTTTTTGGGCGTTGCAGAGCCATGGCGTCGACACCACCAGATAAGATTTTACCAGAATGAGGAATGACTACGTTGTTGGCGCGTGCAAAACGAGTAATAGAGTCTAATAAAATGACAACATCATTACCATGCTCGACTAGTCGCTTTGCTTTTTCAAGAACCATGTCAGCGACTTGAACGTGACGTTCAGGAGGTTCGTCAAATGTAGATGCAAGAACTTCTCCTTTCACATGACGACGCATATCGGTTACTTCTTCTGGACGTTCATCAATCAATAATACAAGAAGCTTCACTTCTGGATGGTTTGCTGCGATGGCATTTGCCACATTTTGAAGTAAAACCGTTTTACCAGTACGTGGAGGAGCAAGTAAAATACCTCTTTGCCCTTTACCAATTGGAGTAAATAAATCCATAATACGGGTACTTAATTCTTCTTTATTCCATTCTAGATTAAACCTTTCAAAAGGATGGATCGGAGTTAAATATTCAAAAGAAACACGACGCTTTGCCTTTTCTGGAGGATCAAAATTAATCGTATCAATTCTCATTAATGCAAAATATTTTTCATTATCTCGAGGCTGTCTTACTTGGCCAGTAATAGAATCACCCGTTTTGAGTTCAAAACGTTTGATTTGATTTGGACTTATATAAATATCATCAGGACCAGCTAAATAGTTATGATCAGGGCTTCTTAGAAAACCGTAGCCTTCGTTTAAAATTTCAAGAACACCTTCTGTATAGATAGGGACATCTTCGCCTGCGGTGGCGCCAAGAATTCTATAAATTAAAGCTTGTTTGCGTAAGCGTTTTACATCTGGAATTTCGAATTCAAGAGCTTGACGTTGAAGCTCAAACATCGGCATATTGCGAAGCTGTTTCCACTTTTGTACTGCAATCGCCACTTTTTCTGGATCAGCAGGTGGAGCTTGAATGACTTCGTCAGAACCTTCTTCTTGAGGCATATAACGGTTATTGCGACGATTTTTAAACTTGTTGAATTTATTGAACTTATTGTGTCTTTGATTTTGATTAGGGTAGCGTTGAAAGTGATCATTGGATGGCGTATTCGCCTGATTCTCTACATTTTCAGGCGCTTGAGATCCTTCTTGTCCAGAAGTTTTTTCATTATCTGATACTGGAGTGTTGTTGTTTTCTGATGAAGAAGATTCGTTTTCTGAGGAGCTGACAGGGGTATTATTTTCTATAACTTCATTGGATTCCATTTCTGAAGAATCGTCAGAAGAGGTTTCTCTCTTAGAGCGCATTGGTTTTCTACCTCTTGTTTTTTTTGCTGCTTCTTCAGGAAATTCTATTGGCTGGGCCAAATCTCCAAGAGCTTCTAAATTAGGAATAGGCGCATCTAATGGAATAATATCTGAAATAAGTTTGGAATCGTCTTTAGTAGAGTTCTTTTTCGGTCTCGGCACGTATGCCTCCTGAAATAACAAAGTATAATGGATAATGTTTCAAAGATAAGTTGAAGAATTTCAGTCAAATAATATTATATAAAAAATAAAGAAATGCTTTTTTGACCGAAACTGAACAATAAGATAGATAAATTCTCTCAATTTGTCATAAAAAAGGTGTTTGAAAATCTATATTAGGGGTGTGGAAACTTTAGAACGTGTATTTATAGCTTTAGGTAGCAATATTTCTCCTCGAGGGCCTCGTTTAATGGCTGCTCGTCAAATGCTTCGTGGCATTGCTGCGGGAGGCTGGAAGGAAAGTGCTATTTACGAAACGCCTCCAGTTGGACCTGAGGGGCAGGATAAGTATTTTAATCAAGTCGTGAGCTTTTGGTATTCTAGAGGGAAGGGACGTCTTTTAAATTATTTGAAAGGAGCAGAACTTCTTTTAGGGAGAAAGCCTAGAGGGCATTGGAATTCAAGAGAAATTGATTTAGACCTATTGTATTACGGAGAAAACGTTTCTTCAGGTCGTCCAACAGTACCTCACCCAGAAGTTCAAAAACGCCAATTTGTGTTGATTCCACTTTGTGACATTGCTCCAGAATGGAAGGATCCATTAACGGGTTGTTCTCTTCAAGAGATACTTTTTGAATTACGTCGTCGAGAGGGTGATCTTGGTTTTAAGGTTGTGGATTCGGAGGATTTTTAAATGAGATTAAATCCAGACATTCATTTTTTGGCGATTGAAGGTGTAATTGGTGTAGGTAAAACTTCACTTGCGAAAGTGCTTGCAGAGCGTTTGAACGCCACTCTATTAGAAGAAATGTTTGAAGAAAATCCATTTCTTGAAAAGTTTTATCAACAACCTGAAGAATACGCTTTTCAAACTCAGTTATTCTTTCTTTTATCAAGACATCGTCAATTACTAGATTCATTTATTCAAAATGACTTGTTTCGTCATTTGATTATTAGTGATTATTCTTTTGATAAAGATCGAATTTTTGCCCTTCAAAATCTTTCAGAAGATGAAATGTATATGTATGATGCGGTTTTAAAATCATTAGATAATAATGTGCCTCGTCCAGATTATATCATTTATCTTCAAGCAAGTGTTGAAACTTTGATTACTAGAATTAAGGGTCGTAATCGTCCTATGGAAAAAGGGATTGACGGTCATTATTTGCGTGACCTACAAGAACGTTACGATCATCATTTTTGGCATTATAATGATTGTCCTGTATTAATCATTAATACAGATAAGGTAGATTTTGTAAATAATGAAAATCACTTAAAACAAATATTAAATGTCATTCAAACTTGGCCATCACAAACAACTTATTTTATTCCTGAAGGTTGATCCCCATGAAAGTTATAAAAACAATCGCGTCCCTTAGGCGCACTTTATCTACATATAACAAAGCTGGAAAGAAAATTGGCTTAGTCCCTACTATGGGAGCACTACATGAAGGCCATATGAGTCTTGTGGATAAAAGTGTAGAAGAAATGGACGTTACCATTGTTAGTGTTTTTGTAAATCCAATACAGTTTGGTAAAAATGAAGATTTAGATAAGTATCCTAGGCGTTTAGAAGCAGATGCTGCTTTAGCATCTGAACATGGTGCTGATTTTATTTTTGCTCCTACAGTCGATGAAATGTACCCATCTGGTAATTCTTCTACTTTAATTAGAAATGAGGAATTAGAAGGCTTATATTGTGGGGCTTATCGTCCAGGGCATTTTAGAGGGGTTTTAACTGTTGTAGCGAAACTCTTTTTGATCACTCAAGCGGATAAAGCTTATTTTGGAGCAAAAGATTATCAGCAAGTTTTTTTAATTGAAAAAATGGTTGAAGACTTAAACTTTAAAACAAAAATAGTTCGAGTCCCTATTGTAAGAGAAGCTAACGGTTTAGCTATTTCTAGTCGTAATGAATATCTTTCTGAAGAAGAAAAAACTAATGCGGTTGCTTTATTTGAAGGTTTAGTGGCTGCTAAAAAAGCATATAGCGAAGGGGAGCGTAGTGTCGCTAAACTTCGAGATTCCGTTATTCGATATATTTTAATGAAAAGGGGAGTGGTTCAATTTGTAGAAGTGGTGAATGCTGAAACTTTACAAAAATGTGCTGGTCTCTTAAATAAAGAAAAAGTGGTGATCTTAGTTGCAGTTTTCTTTGGTAAGACTCGCTTGATTGATAATATGGAATTATCAGATTAAGATATAAGATTTATAAAAAAAGCACTGTTTCAAAACAGTGCTTTTTTTTATTATAAAGAATTAGTCGATATTGATTCATTACTGTATGATTCAATATCGACTAAGGTTGATTTTATTTACGTCTTTTTTTCTTTTTAGACTTAGTTGTTTTCTTTTTTTCTGCAGCTGGCGCAGGTTCTTCTTTCTTTACTTCCTCTGCCTTACGAACATCTTTCATCTTAAAGCTTACGTTGATTTCAGCTGTTTCTACTTTTGAATAGAGACCACCTTTATCTTTAAGCTTGAAGGTAAATTCGTCGAGTCCATAGAAGCCTTTATTTGGCTTGTAAGAGAACGATCCATCACGGCTATTGATTTTTACAGAGCCATTCTGAGGTTTGCTTACAAGCATGGCTTCAATAGGTTTTTCATTGTCAGGATCTTTAGCACCTGCCATTAATCCGTTAGTTGCATTGACTTCTAATACATCACCTTCTTTAGTCTGGTAGGCTTGAGAAACAGCAACTGGAGCATCATTTACGGAAATTACAGTAAACTTAGCCTTTGTTGTAGCAGAAGCACCTTCTGGATCTGTGACCGTAAAGGTGATTGTTTCTGGAGCACCATTCCAATGTTCATAAGGTTGAGCTACCTTAAGTTCATTTCTAACGCGATCATGATTGATTCTTAAGAATTTATTTCCTGTAAATGTCCATTTTAATTCATCAAAACGA
>Ga0209510_1002605_pt1 | contig 18106 bp, 15 predicted proteins | sample BiotimSIPDNA_FD_185749 | JGI IMG/M metagenome (GOLD analysis project Ga0209510, IMG submission 185749) | Anaerobic biogas reactor microbial communites from Washington, USA - Biogas_R1 time_0 SIP DNA (SPAdes) (version 2) | ecosystem: Engineered > Bioreactor > Anaerobic > Unclassified | place... | reverse complement strand
GGCGTTTTTAAACTTTGCTCCAATAAATACGTTAAGTGATGTTGGATGAGACACTTCATTTCCTGTTCATTTTCAGGCGGAATAACCCTGTTTTTTATCTTTGACCAGGGCGAGCGCTGGAAATAGCGCAGATATTTCAAGGCGTTCAATGAAACACGCCATGCGCTCAGATCAGCTGAAAAACATTTTGGACACAAAACGCCACCCAGTTTTGGCGAATAATATTGCGGCTCGGGTTGGATTTCAGCTTCGCAGGCAAGACACCGATTGAGTTCTGGCCTAAAGCCGATGTTCTCAAGCAATCGCAATTCAAAATAATGCACGACTGTTTCCGGCGCGAAACCATCATCCAGCCGTTGCAAGCCATCAACCAATGTTTGAAAAAGAGGCTGGTTGGGGCCTTCCTCATAACTAAAGCGATCGATTAGTTCCACCAGATAGGCAGCTTGCGCGGTGAGGGTCAGGTCATCCCGAATATTTTGAAAGGTTTTTTGAGCTTCAGCCTGGGCAACCACCTCCCAGGTTCGGCCCTTGGCTAACTGCAAAGAAACTAGGGTAAAAGGCTCCAGATGTCCCGCTTTGCGACTCTTTACTTTACGCACACCCTTAGCAATGGCTTGCAATTTGCCCTGCTCCAAAGTGTAAAGCGTCATAACACGATCAGCCTCGCCATACTCGCGATGCTTAAGTACGATCGCCTGCGCGCGATAAGAGCGCGACGCGCGTTGGCTCACACTCACCTCCTATTCAAATGTCTTTGCATTTATACCTCTTGGGCTACAGCCTAAAACACAATCATTTTGCGGACAATAAATCTTCAGACCCAAAAGAACGCGGTAAAAGCTCAGAAAAAGCCAATTCCGCTGCCACAACACCCTTGTCATCCAAAATAAAGACGGGTGCGTTATCCTGCATAAATTCGCGCATCACCTGCCGGCAAGCCCCACAGGGTGAACCTGCATTGGGTGTGCTCACGGCAAGTGCCACAATCTTGCGGTTTCCCGCTTCAACCGCTTTAAAGATAGCCACCCGCTCGGCGCATATGCCCGAGGGATATGCCGCATTTTCAATGTTGCATCCACCATAGATGCGTCCATCCTCAACCAAAACCGCCGCGCCTACCTGGTAATGGGAATAAACCGCGTAAGCATTTTTCGCACTCGAAACGGCCATGTTTTTTAGCGCCTCGAGCTTTTTAGAATCAATTTGACTATGCTGGTCCATAGCTCACATCCTCTTTTTCTTCCTCCACACCGAGGCGCACTTTCACGGTCAAAATACGTCTGGCATGAACCTGCTCAATCGTGAATTCAATACCATCACTCAAAACGATCTCGCCCGGTTCGGGCACGCGACCAATCTGGCCATAAAGATAGCCGCCTAAAGTGTCGGCATATTCATCAGATAAAGATGATCCGGTAATTTCGTTGAACTCATCAATCGTAGCCCTGCCAAGAATAAAGAATTCGTTGTTACCCAAATCAGTGAATAGTTGTTCCTCACCTGTGTCATATTCATCGCGGATCTCGCCCACGATTTCTTCCACAATGTCTTCAAGCGTTACCACGCCGGCGAATCCGCCATATTCATCAACAACCAATGCCAAATGCACCCCACGCGATTGCATTTCAGCCAATAGCTCATCAACCTTTTTGGCTTCCGGCACAAAATAAGCCTGGCGCAACAACTTTCTTTGAGAGGCAATCGTTTCCTCATCATTAACAACCGCCAAAAGATCTTTCGCGTACAAAAGGCCGACGATATTATCAATTACATCCTCATAAACCGGCACACGCGAATGGCCGGCTTTGATAAACTCCTGACGGGCTTCGCTGATGGTTGTTTCAATATCCAAAGCCAGAACATCCATCCGGGGCACCATAATTTCCTTGGTCAGGGTTTCGCTGAATTGGAAAATGGAGTAAATCATCTCGCGTTCGCCTTTTTCGAGCATACCTTCGGCCTGTTCCAAAGCAACCCAATCGCGCAATGTTTCATCGGTAACAGTGGGTTTGTTGTGCTCAGCATGCGAGCCAAGCAAACCAACCATAATCATTGATAAGGGCCTAAAGAAAAAGTGCAAGAGCTCCGCAAAAAAGTGCCATGTATTTGCTGCTTTTTCTGGCGCGTTCAGAACAGCCCGTTCAATCAAATGCTCAAAAACGCTTAGCAAGACCAAAACGCCCAAAGTTATCAACAAAATCAAAGCAAAGTGCAATTTTGGCAAATAAATATTGCTGACAAGCACAGTCAGCGCGCCAACCATCATATGCGCAAAAGTAACCGCCAGGCGCAAGGAAGTCCGTAAGCCTGGTTTTTCGACCACTTTTATAATTTTTTCAGCTTTATGATGCTCTTTTTCGAATACAGACAACAAGTTAGGCAATTGGACATGCGTAAAAGCAGCATTCGTCGCGGCTGTTAGCATATCAAGCAAAACCGCGACGCCAAGCAATGTCAATAGCCAGGGGATTTCGTTCACATTAATCCTTTCTCTCTTTTGGTTTGGCCGGCACACCAATGACAAGGGTGTTTTCGGGCACATCCCGGGTTACCACAGCGCCCGCGGCGGTTGTGGCATTTTTTCCAATCTTTAGTGGCGCGACAAGCATGGTGTCACTCCCAATAAAAACATGATCACCGATCTCAGTATGGTTTTTGTTTTTTCCATCAAAGTTACACGTAATCGTTCCCGCGCCGATGTTAACATCTTTTCCAATATCAGCATTACCGATATACGAGAAGTGTCCCATTTTGGTGTTTTCGCCCAAAACAGAGTCCTTTACCTCGCCAAAATTACCGATATGCACATAATCTTTCAAAACCGCACCTTTTCGCAAGTGCGCGAAAGGCCCCATGGAAACATGGTTGCCAATTTGGGCTGATTCCGCCACGCTGTATTGAATGACGCAATTTTCCCCAACCTGGGTATCAGTCAATGTGGTATTGGGGCCAATAACCGAATTCTTACCGATACTTGTTTTGCCATAGAGCATAGTATTTGGCTGCAGCACAACATCTTGAGCCAGGATTACATCAAGCCCCACAGTTGTCGTCCAGGGGTCAATAAAGGTCACACCTTGCCGCATCCAGTTGCGATTTACACGCATACGCAACGCGCGTTCAGTATCCGCCAAATCAACGCGGTCATTTATCCCCAAACCTTCCACCGGATCTTCAAGAATGTGCGCGCTGACCCGCTTGCCTTCTGCCACGGCCAGTGCCACCAAATCCGTGATGTAATACTCCCCTTTTGATGAAGGTTTTAAACTATCCAAACTTTTCCAAAGCCAATCCGCGTCAACGCAGTAGGCACTGGTGTTTTTCTCGCGCACCAAAAGTTGCTCTGGTGTACAGTCCACTTCTTCAACGATCGCAATCACTGAACCGTCCTCTGCGCGGATTACCCTGCCAAAACCGCGTGGTTCTTCAGCCATAACGGTGGTGATAACCATAACGCTTTGGCTTTCCTGGCGCAGCTGGATAATGCGTTCAATACTTGCCTGAGTTAATAACGGCATATCCGCGAATGTAATGAGGACTTGCTCCGATTTTCCCTGCAAAAGCTCCCGCGCGCACATCACAGCATGTCCGGTACCAAGTTGTGGTTCTTGAACAGCAAACTGAACTTCGTGTTCAGTGCCAGCCTGAATGACCGCCTGAACATCTTCAGCGCCATGCCCAACCACAACAACCGGCGGAATATCCACCACTTTCTCTACAGCGCTCAAGGCGTGTAAAACAAGGGGTTTGCCCAAAACAGGATGCAGAACTTTAGGCAGTGCAGATTTCATGCGTGTGCCATGACCAGCGGCAAGCATAACAGAAGCTATTGTCATAAATTTCTCCGGAAAACATAACGACAAGCAGGTACAGTCATACTCACGCTGCTTGTCGTGCGAAAAGAATGATATGGATCGTCAGGTTCAGTGTCCACAATAATTACTTGGCTGGGGTACATGGATTCGAACCACGACAGACGGATTCAAAGTCCGGTGTGCTACCATTACACAATACCCCAGGGACGATTATTTTAGCATATTTCCCAGAATATGCAAACGGAATATGCAAGTCTGTTGTTAGTCAGCGATTATAACACCGCTTTAGCTCCCAACTGTTCTTTTCCTGACATGCCTATTTACAAAAAAGAGCTCTTACGAGCTCTTTTTTTTGATATTTAGTTAGCAGTGTCTCACTTGAACCATACGTAGGTCGCGAATAACCACATCAATATCCAGGCTATCGCAAAGACGGCAACGATGGTCAGCCCTGCCAACACAGCGTAAAAGGTATAGCGCAAAGCTTCTTTGGAGGTCATTACCTTGTTGACGTCAGTCTGAGTCGATTTTACCTGACTGCGACGGTAATCACTCACCCTTGACAGGCTTTGGTTATACCAGCGCATGCCCTCGACGTTCATGTCACAGATAACACGCCCGTCATCATCAGCATACTCTTTTGCCATTTAAAGATCTAATACCTTTCCCTGTCCGGTATAGAGATGGCATGCCACTTCATGGTCTAATCTCATCTCAATGACGGGAGGAACTTCTTTTTTACAAATATCCATCGCGTGCGGGCAACGGGTGTGGAACTTACATCCTGAAGGCGGGTTCGCTGGGGAGGGGATACTGCCTTCCAGAATGATACGTTTCATCTTCAAAGTGGGATCAGGAATGGGTACCGCACTTAGCAAAGCCTGCGTGTAAGGATGGAGCGGGTTCTCGAAGAGATATTCTTTCTTGGCATATTCCACAATATCGCCCAGGTACATCACACCAATGTAATCAGAGATATGCTGCACGACCGAAAGGTCATGGGAGATGAAGAGATAAGCCATTTTGTTTTTCTCTTGCAGATCCTCAAGCAAGTTGATAATTTGCGCCTGAATGGACACATCCAGGGCTGATACGGGCTCGTCACAAACGATAAAATCAGGTTTCAAAGCCAGTGAACGCGCGATACAAATACGTTGGCGTTGTCCACCGGAAAATTCGTGTGGGTAGCGATCTTTATGATAAGGTTGCAAACCACAATTGAGCATAACCTGATCAATGTAATCGTCATGTTCCTCACGCGAAACAATGCTATGCTCGCGAACAGCCTCACCAATAATCTCGCTGATGGGCATACGCGGTGAAAGGCTCGAATAGGGGTCCTGGAAAATCATCTGCATACGGGGGCGTAAATCTCGCACACCATTGCGATCCAATTGGAAGATATCAATACCATCGAAAAGCACCGTACCAGATGTCGCCTGGTTCAGGCGCAACATCGTCTTGCCTACCGTTGTCTTTCCACAACCAGACTCACCCACTAAACCGAGTGTCGTACCCCGTCTAATCCTAAAGGTTACGTCATCAACGGCTTTAACGTGACCTACCACGCGCTGCAACAAACCCGCTTTGATCGGGAAATATTGTTTAAGATGATCTACCTCAACAATATATTCTTCGTCATGGACTAATTTATCAGAGAGAGAATCATATTCCATTGTTGGCCTCTTCGTTTTGGTTTTGATACAGATAGCAGGTTACCATATGGGAGTCGGTGGTGTAAATTTCGGGTGGGTACTCGCCATTACAAACTGGCATACGCTTGTTACATCTATCCCTAAAGTAGCAGTAGTTAGGCATATTGATAGGATTAGGTACGGAACCAGGAATACTATACAATCGATCGACTGTTTTGTTAATAACAGGTTTGGATGCCATCAGACCGACTGTATAAGGATGTTGTGGATTTAGGAACACTTCATTAGCAGTGCCTTTTTCCACGATGCGCCCAGCATACATAACCACAACATAGTCAGCCATCTCGGCAACAACACCCAGGTCGTGCGTAATCAGCATAATACTGGAGTTGATGCGATCCTTAAGTTGGCGCAGTAAATCCAATATTTGTGCCTGAATGGTCACATCCAAAGCCGTAGTAGGTTCATCCGCAATAATTAGGCGCGGGTTACAAGCCAATGCCATCGCAATCATGATACGCTGGCGCATACCACCAGACAGCTCATGTGGATACATCTTGTAAACACCTTCAGAGTTAGCGATACCCACCATTTCAATCATTTCGATCGATTTTTGCTTTACTTCTTCTTTGGTCATTTCAGGGTTATGTAATGCGATAACCTCATCAATTTGGTCACCTGCTCTAAAAACGGGATTTAAACTCGTCATCGGTTCCTGGAAGATCATTGAAACCTGAGCACCGCGAATGGTTTCCATAACCTGAGTTGGTGTTTCAGAAATATTGTAAACCACGTCGCCAGTATTAAATCGAATTTGCCCCTTCACAGTTTGACCTTGAGGCCGCTGTACAAGTTGCATCAACGAAAGCGCGGTAACGGACTTACCACAACCTGATTCACCCACCACGCCCACTGTTTTACCAATCGGCACATCAAAGCTCACGCCATCAACAGCACGAACTGTACCAATATCAGTAAAGAAGTAAGTATGTAAATCATCGAATTCAACTACATTATCCGGATTGACCATCTCAGTAAGATACTCTGATGGGTCAACATTGCGACGATTGCGACGTTTTTCGATTGCGTTGGTAATGCGTCGATTCTCGCGCGTAATTCGAGCGGATTCTTTCGCGCTAAGGTGAATACTTTCCTTTACGCGATCTTCTTCAGCCTCGGTCGTTTCAAATTCTTTCATATCAAATTTTTCGTCAGTCATCTAAAACTCCTAACGTTTCATCTTTGGATCGTAAGCATCACGCAAACCATCGCCAACAAAGTTGAAGCCCAAAACGGTCAGCAAAATGAGCATACCAGCCGGGAACCACATAAACCAATAAGTCTGCATAACATGCGCGCTTGAGGCAGTGTTGATGATGCTACCCCAGGAAGCCAAAGGATATTTAACTCCAAGTCCCAAGAAACCGAGTGTGGCTTCTGTAATGATGATGCCGCCCAGACCAGCTGTAGCTGAAACGATCAGCAAGGGCATAACGTTTGGAACCAAGTGTCGGAAGATACGTCGGCTGGTGCGAATGCCTGTTGCTTCGGTCGCAACCATAAAGTCTTGCTCGCGCAGGCTCAGAATCTGTCCACGCACAACACGCGCGATGCCTGTCCATCCAAGGATACCCAGAATGGCCATCAGCAAGAATATACGTGTGGTGGAATCCACTTGTAAGGCATCCATCACAGAACCAAAAATAACCACTATCGGGTAGAAGGGAATACTGTTAAACAAGTCTACAAACCGCATGATAATAGTATCCACTACACCACCGAAGTACCCTGAAATACCGCCCATAATGACACCTATAAACATTTCAATGATGATGACCACAAAGCCGACCATCAAAGAAACTCTGCCACCATACATCAAACGGGTAAGCAGGTCCATACCGTTGTTATCAAGCCCAAGCCAATGTTCTTTACTTGGAAATTCATAAGTGCGGACAAGCTCTGTTGGCATATCGCGCATAATGACGTAGTTCGCGTTGACAATATCGATCTTGTAATGGACGTCATTGCCATCTTCGCCTTTGAAGTAGAATTCTTTTCCTTTGTTAATCATTGTTTCGCGAACGGTCTCTTTAAATTCAACGCTCAGGAAAGTGTTAGCATCCAATGGGTTAACGATAATGTCAGATATTTGCGCGAATTCCTTGCCAGTATCATCTTTTATGGTGCCACCCCGGCCCTCAAGCTCAACCGTAAAATCCCTTTCATCAATTTGGAACGCGTGGCTTTCCACAGCAACACCATTTGCTGCTGCCAGCTTAAACGCGTGGGACTGGACAAAATCATTGTTTTTCTGCTCAAAGGCGTCAAAGATAAAAGTCGAGCCAACCGCGATTTCTTTTTCAGTGGAAATAGTTTTTCCTTTTCGACCCGAGATAATGTATTTTACATCTTCAAAGACAAAGCTGTCCGCATTTTTGTTTGCTTTATAAGCTTCCACAAATTCTTCCGGCAAAGAGCTGTCCTCGACTATCAGATTCCCCAAGGGATCGGTTTCCGCGACAACTTCAAGTTTCACAATCCGATTAAAGCCTGGAATCACTTCAGTAAAGAAAAATTCTCCATTGGCTGATTTAAAGCTAGTGCTACCCTTACCTTTGGCTAAAAGATAAGCCGCGACATCTGCCGGCGCGAAGGTTTCGCCTTCTGCAACCGTATAGCGTTCTTCAGTATTATAAATCGCACCTGCATACTCACGCGACATTGGCGACATTCCCGTAAATACTTGCGCCTGAGTATAAGGTGAGAATAAGGGGCCTAAAAAGGAGAAGGTAAACATAATCGCCAGGATGACGATACCCACAACTGCCAGTTTGTTACGAATAAAGCGTTTGAAAACCAGCATGCCAGGCGATAAAACCTTAACGCGACGTTGGTCATCCAATGCCATTTCTTCAGTTGTTGTCAGTTCGAAGTTCTCGTCTGTAAGTTCTTCAAAAATTTCGTCCTGAATATCTTTCGGTTTTAGGTTATCTGCATTATTTTTCATATCACACCACCTCTAGTTTACTCTCACACGAGGATCAACAACAGCATACATAATATCAGCGATAAGCAAACTCACCTGAGTAAGCAAAATCAGGAAGGTCGTGTAGAACATCGCGAAAGGAATATCACCCTGCTGCATCGCGCCATACGAAATATAACCAATGCCTGGTATTTGGTACATGGTTTCAGTAATCATTGAACCACCAAACATAGCGGGTAGCAGAGTGCTCATATAGCTCACCAAAGGAATTAGCGTGTTTCTAAATGCGTGTTTGTTGATAACGACTTTTTCCGAAAGACCCTTAGCACGGGCAGTACGAATGTAGTCCGAATTAAGAACTTCGAGCATATTTGTTCGCGTATAACGCATCAAACCACCAATGGATAACATCATCAAGGTGATGATGGGCAAGGTCATGTTCTTTGCTATATCGAAAAATTGTCCGACCGCATCCAACTGATTATGGAATCGACCTGTCAAGCCATACAGCGGGAACCAGCCCAGCTTGACACTAAAGACATATTTCAATAATGTTGCCAGGAAAAATGTCGGCAACGAAAGTCCGGCTAACGCAAACACTGTAATGGCATAGTCAACACCTGAATACTGTTTACGCGCGGCAAGGATACCTAATGGAATCGAAATCAATATTTGCACTGCAAAGGTGATCAGGTTCAAGGCGATTGAATACGGAATTACGTCTTTAAATTTCTGTGTAACAGGGACATTAAACATCCAGGAAACACCAAAATCGCCACGGATAGCATTCTTAAGCCACCCAAAGTAACCAGGAATAATACCCGAGTCAAGATGATAGACCTTATTCAATTCATCCAACCACTCTTGATAGGTTCGCAAACTTGCTGGGTTAGCAGCACGTTGTCTGGCAACAGTTTCAACATAAGAGCTAGGCAAACTACGAATAGTGCCATACACAATCATCGCTCCGAAGAAGACAATGAACAGACCAAGGAAAATTCTTCGTAGTAAAAAATTACTCATAGCGTTTCACTTCCTTCAATTTTTAAACGAGCAAACTCGTTCTGGGTTGATAGAATGTGAGCCCACCTTGAGGTGGGCTCACAGTGCTAGTCAGCTTTCTGACTCACCCAGTTCAATACAATTGAACTAAGGGAGCATTTCAAGAAGCTCGATATCGTTCATCCAACCCCAGAATGTTGTGATGTCAGGAGTGAGGGTGTCAACATTCAGGCGTTTGGTGCTGAAGATATTAGCATTCTGGCGCTGGTAGGTGGGGATTTCCACAGCCCAGTCAATGATCACATCCAAAGCCTGTTTGTAAACTGCCTTGCGGTAGTTTTGATCATCAGACTTGCGGGCATCCATAATGAATTGGTCAAGTTGTGCATCGCGGATGTGATAGTGGTTAGAGTCGGTTCCACCTTCGCCAATAACGTTGTTGCTGTGATAGACCTGATACATATCTGGGTCAATAGTTGAACCCCAGGCAGCAGTCCACATTTCCTGTGAGCCTGCATCCAAAGCATCCCAAAGAATATTGGTGTTGGAAGGATCGTTAATGTTCAGGGTGATACCAATTTTCTCCAAATCGGCCTGAGCATTGGTGAGGATCGCGAAAGCGGGGTGATCACCAGTACCGCCACCAGGAACGATAACTTCGTAGGCTAATTTAGCACCTTCGGGTGCTTCAGTGACCTTGCCGTCAGCAACAGTGAAACCTGCGGCTTCGAGATAGCCTAAAGCAGCTGTGCGGGCAGCTTCGTATTTGGCTTCGGGTTCCATATCAGCAGTGTAGATGGGATTGCCGTCAATATCGACCGAGAAAGCGATTTGGTAGTCGTCATCGGTGGGTTGAGGAGCAGCCCAGCTGGTGTTGGAAATGGGGTAGTTAATAACGGAAGCACCTTCGCCATAGTAGGAATTCACAGCCAGATCGCGGTGAACAGCGTAGATGGTTGCAAGTGCTTTACGCAAATTCTTTGAAGCATCAGAGGCGGGTTCGCCAGCAACGTTGACGGTGTCAGCGTTGATACCGATGTAGCCATAACCAAGGTTATCGACCATCTTCATGACGATGACATCACCATCTAATTCGCCATTGCTGTTATAGCCCTTAACTTCTTCCATGTTGGTCTTGGAGGGAGAGAAGTTACCAGCGTCAGCATCACCAGTGTTCAAAGCGGAAGCAACTTCAGCGGAAGCAGTTTCTTTGAATTGAATTTCTTTAATCTTGGGGCAACCACGATAGTAGTATTCATTGGCTTCAAATACGACAACACGATTCTCGTATTTAATGAATTTGTAGGGGCCGGCGCCCATGGGTTTGGCGGTGAGGCTTTCTTGTTTGCTCAGATCGCCGAAGGGGAAACCAAATTGATTGTTTTCGTAATCGTATTGATCTTTGTTACCATAGTAGTGCAAGGGGGTAACACTAACGCCAAGCACAGAGTAGATAGCGGGGGCTGAGAAGCCATTCAAAACAACCTGAACGGTATAATCATCAAGCTTGGTGATACCGGCGATATTTGGAACGCCTTCTTCACCGGTTTCCTCATCCTGAGGGCCCCAGATTTTGATGAATTCGGTCTCGACGATACCAAGAACGTCAGTATTGTCAGTAGCAGTTTCGGTTTCCCAGGCTTTTACAAGATCGCCTTCGTAAGCCAGGGTGATTTCGCGGTTGTAGTCTTCAGCGGTTGGGAATTTCTCAACCATATCATATTCGTCACCGGAAGCGGCAACAAATTTGTAGCCAGCTTCTTCGGGGCATTCCTCGCCTTCAGCAACTTCTTCGGCACATACTACGTCACCAAATCCCCAAAGGGCCATACCGAGGACAGCCTGCAAACCAGCATCAGCACGAACTTCGTCAGCAGTTTTGTAAACGACAGCTTCAGCATATTTGTCAGCATAGTTGGCGACAACATAGTCGATAATAGCCTGTGATTCTGCTACACCGAATTTTTCAATTTCAGCCCAGTAGCCATCTTGCAGTTCCTGCGTCCAGGCATCAGCTTCAGTCCATTCGTGGTCAGGGCCAGCAGCATAGATATCTTTCGCGAATTGGGTATAGCGATCCAAAACCGCGGTGGGGGTTTGAGTTTGGTATTCTTTGAGACCAACAATGGGATAAGAGCGAAGGCTCGTGGAACCAACATAGGAAGGATCCAGATAGGTATAGTAGGTGAAGATAACATCATCAGCGGTTACGGGTTCGCCATCAGAGAATTTCATACCAACGCGCAAGCGGGCGGTATAGACGGTCTGATCAGCAACTTCGTCGTAATCCTGGGTCAAATTCGCGGTGCCCTTATATTCGTAGGGAACATCGTTATAGGGAAGGGTTTCGCCTTCAATAGCGTTCATCACGATTTGGCCCAAGCGATCAGTGGTCATAAGACCGATCTGGGTCATACCAACAACGTCAGCATCATATGCGGTTTCAGAAAAGAAGGGACTGAATTTTTCCGAGAACGCGTCATAAGCCACAACAAAGGGGGTATTGATTGTTGGGGCAGTTGGCAGATCAGCAGCGAAAGGTTCGTCTTCGAAGACAACAGGTTCGGCTGTTTCTTCAACGACAGGTTCTGTTTCTTCAACTACAGGTTCTGTTTCTTCAACTACAGGTTCTGTTTCTTCAACTACAGGTTGTTCAGTTTCTGTTACCTCAGGTTGAGTACACGCGGCAAGCATACCGGCGAACATCACAGAGACAATCAGAAGGGATAAAATACGTGCAAATTTACTCATTTTTCTCCTATTCTCCATTAGAATTTGGTTTATTATAATCAGTCACTCCAAGAAATGTCAACCGTTAAGCACATCGCTGAGCCTAACAGACAATATCCAAAGTCGACAGTTTGTCTGTCCCAAATGGGACAGCTTAACATTATCGTATCGCATACTCTTGTTCTTATGTTTTATTTAACGCTTGCTGCTCAGAGTCAATCTTTTGAATACACACTTTTCTGGAAGCCAAATGGGCAAAAAGCGCGAGCCCAAAAGCGCAGGCTTCGCCAGCAAGAAACAACAAATCATCCCGTTTTTCAATCTCTTTGAAAAGAATCATAAACACAATGATGCCAACAACCACCATGCCAAGAAAAATCGTGGCAAGTAAGCTCATTAATTTAACACGGTTAAAAGTCAATCCAACCACATCCAGCCGAAGCAGTTGTTTGCGCACCGGCAACCTCAGAGCGGCTAAAAACCAGTACATCAAAGGAATAAAGACAATCACATAGGGTATGGTCACATATAATATACGTAAACCCGGGTTATCCCTAAAGCCTAATGCAACCTGAATCGCGAAAACAAGCCCAAAGACAATCAGGGCGATGCATTTATAGCGTCGTAAACCTGATTCATCCAGAGAAACTTCGAAATAATCTCCGCGATATTCAATGCTACGTTTTTCTCGCCCTTTTTCGTCATATTCATAGACGGTCTCGTAGGCGTTGATGTACTTTTTACGGCTCATCGTCCATATCTTTCAAACGCGCGTATTGTTCTTCCCGCGCGTGACGATCTCTTGATTCCTTGGCGTATGTAAAAACACCCATCATACCAAGAAACAAACCACTTACCAAAATAGCATAGGTCAGAAAATCTATCCATAGCCAGGCTGGCAGAACATCTGCCAGCCTTAGCGCTGGAATGATGACACTCAGCACCAACAGAATGCCACCAATGATTATCATCGTTTTTGAACTTATTCTAAACAAGGGTTGTTTCCTTATGCCTCGACAGTAAATTCGCGATGAACAGGCATTTCTCTGAACAACCAACATGCGACCTGATGGTTATCACCTAAATCGTATTCCGGTGGGCGGTCTGTATCACACAGATCTGGAATCATATGCGGACAACGCGGATGGAACCGACAGCCCTTGGGCGGGGTCACCAGGCTTGGTGGTTCACCAGGCGGCACATCCTGAAATTCATCCACGTTCTTCGGATCAGGGTCAGAGGTTGCCGCAAGCAACGCGTGAGTATAAGGATGCGCGGTCTTATTGATGAGGTCGCTTTCCCTGGCTTTTTCGATCACTTGTCCGGCATACATCACGTAAATGTATTCCGAGAAGTAACGCACTGTTGCCAGATCGTGAGTGATGTAAATGACAGCCAGGTGATGCTCTTCCTGCAGGGCGCGCAGAAGTTTGAGGATCTCAACACGCACAGAAGCATCCAACATTGAAACTGGCTCATCTGCCACCAACAGAATGGGGTCCAAAATCATCGCGCGGGCGATAACGATACGCTGTTGCTGCCCACCGCTGAGCTGATGGGGGAATTTTTCCATGAAGTCTTCCACCGGCGTCATGCGCACTTCTTCAAGCACCTTTACCACACGGTCGTAACGTTCCTGGGGATCGGTAATGCCATTTACCCTCAGTGGCTCCTCAAGAATAGTGCGAACATTCATAAAGGGTGCCAAAGCGCCATAGGGGTCTTGTTGCACATAGCCAATTTTGCGGCGAACATTTTTAAGGTCATTGGCTTTGAGGTCATTGATAATCTCGCCGTCAAATTCAATTTCGCCACCGGTAGGTGTATTCAAACGCAAAATGGTTTTCATTAAACTGGTTTTGCCACAACCCGACTCACCCACAATAGCGATGGTCTCACCACGATGGAGTTTCAGGTCAACACCATCAACCGCGCGCACGAAACCGGCGTGCTGAAAACCGCGTTTACGTAGTTCAAAGTAGACCTTTAACCCGCGAATATCCAGAACGAAACCTTCATCAAGTTCGTTTGCTGAGATTTCTACATCTTTTTCATCGTATTGTTCAGTCATACTATTCACCTTGTCCTTCATAGAGCCAGCAAGCAACCCAGTCATCGCCGAACACGACAGTAGGCGGTTCTTCCTCACATTTTTCAAAGCGTTTCGGGCAACGATCCTTAAAGCGACAGCCTGTGGGCGGATTAATCAGTGATGGTGGTTTACCTTCAATGAAATGAGGCTCTTCACGTTCGCGCAAGCGAGGCACACTTGCCATCAACGCTCTCGCGTAAGGATGGCGTGGTTTACTAAAGAAGCGATGCGATTCGCTCACTTCAATAATCTTACCCGCGTACATAACAGCCACGATATCAGCCAGCTCTGAAGAGGTTGAAATATCGTGGGTAATCAGAATGAAGCTGGTTTCAAGATTAGCTTTGATGCGCTTGAGCAGATTAAAAATATTAGCCTGGGTCAGAACGTCCAACGCTGAAGTGGGCTCGTCCAAAATAACCAAATCAGGCCCGGTGACCAAAGCCATAGCAATCGCCACACGCTGGCGCATGCCACCGGAAAGTTCAAATGGGTAGCGGGTCAAAAAGTCTACCGGCACACCAACATTGCGGAACATCACCGCGGCTTGTTCCATGGCTTCCTCTTTGGGCATGCCATAGTGTACCAGCATCGGCTCGGCAACCTGGTCGCCAACGCGCAGAACTGGATTAAGGGAATTCATGGCAGCCTGTGGCACCATGGAAATCTTAACCCATCGCACTTGTTCCCGGTATTCCTCATCGCTAAGTTGCATCGTATCCAAATCGCGCAACCATACTTCGCCCGAATAGTGGGAAACGTTGCGGGGCAAAAGCCTTAAGATGGCTTTGGCGAGCGAACTCTTACCACAACCCGATTCGCCAACCACAACCACAGCCTTGTTGGTTACCAGATCAAAATTGACACCATCCACAGCTTGTACTGGGCCACGCACGGTCTCAAAGTGGAGTTTGAGGTCTTTGATGCTCAAAAGCAAATCATGCTTGACTTTACCTACCTTGTGAGTGGTATCAGTCATCATGCTCATAAGCTCGGCTTTTCGCTTTGCTTCTAAGATTGCGTCTTCTTTAAGAGTGATTTTCTTTTGTTTTGCCATCTTACATACCTCTCAATCTTGGGTTAAAGATTCGGTCAAGCGCGAAGCCCAACATCGCGAATCCAAGCCCTGTAATCATCAGGAATGTCGCGGGTTCAAGGATCCAATAGAACATGTTTTGATAAAGAGCGCCGTACGATCGGGCATCATTAATCACTTTACCCCAGGTAGGAACAGTTGGATCGCCCAAACCCAGAAGTGCCAGAGAGGCTTCAAGAAAAACATAAGAAGGCACAGCTGATACCAAGCCTGGAATGAGCATGGGGATAACGCGCGGAATCATATAGCGTGTGATGATTCGAAAGTCATTGGTGCCATAAGCCTTCGCGGCTTCGATGTAAGTCGATTCCTTGACTTGCATAAAAATCGCTCTTTGCGATTTTATCGACGCCGAGAAAATATTCAGCAAAATGGTCACCAAAAGAAGTGTCCAAATACTCTTCGAGTAAAAAGTACCCACCATAATCAAAATAGACAGGTATGGGATAACCATGTTAACTTCAGTAATTCTTTGAATGAGCTCATCCAGCCAACCACCGAACCATGTACCCACCGCGGCAATAAACATGGTGATAATCGCCGAACCCAACGCGGCTGTAAGACCAAATGCCAAAGCGATCGGCGCGCCCCACATCATCGCCACTTTCAGATCACGGCGCAAATGGTCAGTGCCAAAGAGGCCAAAGACGGTACCATGGATGACAAGTTCAGCATCAACATCAGAACCTTCTTCAAAAGTCGTTGCCTTCACGTTGAGGGTATAGGTGCCTTTATCAATTTCCGGAGGATAGGTTCCCATCTTTGAAAACAGGCCTTCATTAACGCCCCTTAGTTGATCCTGGGTTTCAGTATCACGACCATGTAATCGGATCAGGCGTGTCATTAACTTATCATCCTGTCCAAAACGGATATTGGTGCGCTGAGAGATACCACCATCGAAAATCTTTATTTCCTCACCAGAAGGTGTGGTCAGATTGATAACCACAAAGGGGTTCTTTCCTTCATAGTTTGAAGTGAAATACATAAAGATATCCTGAGGCAATTGATTGTAGTTGTATTCAAAGCTGTAATTGAATTCAATCAAATTACCACCTTTTTCGCGGGGTTTTGATTCCTTGGTAAAGTCTTCATCTTCGCCAGCAAAAACATCCACCGAAACAGGCAGTTTATCTTTTAAGAACCAGTTGAACCATGTAGGTTTAGCATTTTTTGGGTTTTTATAAACAGCAGTTTCGGTACCACGCCATAAATAGATGGCTTCCTTGTATGGAATGGTAATCATCGTATAAATAGAGAATACGATCAAAGCCAATACAATCAACAGACCTGCTATAGCAGACGGATATCTGGCAATGTCTTTCAATGTGTCTCTAAATTTTTTCATCTTATTTGCCTCCGCCCAATTTAACTCTGGGATCCACAATCGCGTACAAGAAATCCAGGAAGAATACGGTGATACCCAGCAAGTAAGCCTGAATGATGGTTGTGCCAACAATAACCGCTGTGTCATACCGACTAATGGCAGCATAAATTGTTGTGCCAAGCCCCGGCCAATTAAATACTGTTTCAGTCAACGTGGCTCCGGTCCAGATGCCCACCAGAAGCAGCGCGAAGCTGGTAATAATACTGGGCATTGTAGGCCGCAAAATATAGCGGCGTTCAATGGCGCGATCACTTAAACCCTTAGCCTTGGCCATATCGACATAATCTTCGCTGGAGTAAATCAGGAAGAAAGTTCTCCAGGAATAAGTACTGATGAAGAAGCCCGAAATAAACAACGAGCTTGCGGGCAGGATAAGATGCTTAAGGACGTTCAAAAAATATTCCCACTTTGTTGGTGGTGGAGGCGCATCCACCATACCACTGAATGGCAATATTTTAAGCCATGCCGCAAAAATCAAAATGAGGAATATGCCATAAAACCAGGGCGGAACAGAAGACGTCGGCGACATAGCCACAATGATCTTATCCCACGCGCTTCCATAATGTCTTGACACAGCTAATGCTAAACTTATTGTTACCAAGAATAGCAACAGCTGCGACACCCCCATTAAGAGCAGCGTGGCAGGGAGCCTCTCCAAAATAATATTTCTAACCATCCTTGACCCATGGTCGCTCACCATAAACCGTGCGCGTCCAAACTGGAGAGTGATACCATTCCAAAGGTGGTGGAACGAACGTTGAATAAAGGGTTTATCTAAGCCTGCCAGTTTTTCGCGTTCTACAATAAGGTCCTGCGCCATTTTCTCGCGAACTTCACGCGGGACATTCTTGTTGGCCACCATAGCAGATACCTGCAAGTTCACCTCTTCGATAATTGAGGCTTTTAGAATCGTATCAACATAACCACCCATATTAGCGACAAGAATAGTAATGTAAACGCCGATAACGATGGTAATTAATTGCAATACTAATCGAATAGAAAAGAAACGCGCCAGACGTTTTGCCGTATCCCGCGTCGCCTTCTTTCCATATTCTAATGTGCGTTCTTGTGAAATTGTTTCCGTAGTCATGCGGGGCACCTCCCGGTCTTTTTTTGAAAAGAAAGGGGCAAGTTGTTTAACTTGCCCCTTTTGGGAGCTATTTAGCCACTCAGTTTACTGAGTGGTAATGAACTCGATGGATTGGAAGGTTGGCTGAGCAACTGCAAGTGAGATCACAGCAACCTCAAGCTTGGTGGCGCCATCGCCAAACTTCGCGGTGTCTTCACCGGTGAATGTAATAGTGAAGTGTCCGTCCTCAACTGCTTCGGCGGTGCTGATGATA
>Ga0209510_1002592_pt1 | contig 18193 bp, 15 predicted proteins | sample BiotimSIPDNA_FD_185749 | JGI IMG/M metagenome (GOLD analysis project Ga0209510, IMG submission 185749) | Anaerobic biogas reactor microbial communites from Washington, USA - Biogas_R1 time_0 SIP DNA (SPAdes) (version 2) | ecosystem: Engineered > Bioreactor > Anaerobic > Unclassified | place... | reverse complement strand
TCCTTACCTGTTGATCCGTAACCATCAGAAATCTCCTAACTTAAGGAAATTCTGATAGTCTATTGTCTTTTGCTAATGTCCGGAATCTTTATTTGTCGCTAAAGGTAAGAATTATTGTCGCTGATCAGCTTTGTTTTTAAACAGCGGGGACAGTGCCGACGGGTTGAGTGAATTCTGAAGTTTTGTGGTGTTTTTTTGACTCCCAAAATCATCCAATCGTCGGAAATTGAATTCCCGGCTGAAAATGCCCAATCGAAACGCCTCGACGGGCTCAAAGCGATGACTGCGACAGACGCGCAGATGGCGGACCGCAGCCACAGCCGTAGATACCCCATACCCCCGGCATCTGCTGGTCAATCGCAGTATCGATGCGGCATCCCGAATTGTCCGGTATAGTCTTTTAAGACCCATTCAGTTCTCCTGACGCGAATATCTTTGTCGCATGTCCAACTTCAGGGCATTGTATAGAGATTTTCCATATTTGAAGGACCGAACTTTGGGAGGATTTTTTTGGAGGGTTTAAGTTGTAAAATCCCGGATTGCTGTTATAGTTAATGCCGAAAGCGAAAAATCTTCCTGGTACTGCCGTATTAAAAATGAATCCGATAAAAATCTTGTATATTGCACGAGGCGGTGGGATTTCCGGCAGCCAACGACAGCTGCTCAATCTTCTGCATCGGCTCGACAAAACGGCTTATGAGCCGCTGGTAGTCTGTTCGGAGGGGGGTGACTTGGCCACAAAACTTTCCGAAATGCATGTCATAGACGGCCACAATGCGATACGGCTGGACAGCAGGGATCCGGACGCGATTGCGTCGGCTATGGAAAAACTGCTTTCCGATCCCACCCATCACCGGCATTTGGCCGCGAACACACGCCCCCATATCCGACAGCATCTGGATGTTCGACTAACGGTCGAACAAACACAACTGTTATACAACCGACTGCTGGGCCGGAAACTACTGGGTCTCCAGGAAGGACAGGTGTAAGCAGATGCGTTCAAAACCGCGGATAGGTAATATTGAACTCGAAAACAGGCTGATCCTTGCCCCGATGGCAGGGATGCTCCGCCTGTCGCTGCGAATGGCCTATCGTCGCGGGGGGTGCGCAATGACCTGCGTCGGTGTCGTGGATGCCCGCGCCGTTGCCGAAAGCGATACCGACAACCTCATCACGATACTCGGCCGTCAGGAATTCACGAACGAAGAAGAAAAACCCGTTTGCGTGCAGCTTCTCGGCGGCAATATTGACGATATGGTCGAAGCGGCCCGAAAAATCGAACACCGCTCCAGCCTGCTCAACTTGAATTTCAGCGGGCCAATCCGCAGCCTCGTCAATGCCGATTACGGAGCTTCAGGCCTTCTGGGCCGTCCCGATATCATTAATCAAATGACGGCGGCCGTAGTTAAAGCGGTAAAAATCCCCGTCACGGTGAAAATCCGCATCGGCGTTGGGGGCGAGGATGTAGATGTGCTTCGGGTGGCCAAAGGCTGCCAGGACGCCGGCTCCGCGGCGATCATGGTGCATGCCAGAACCGTTGCCGGGATGTACAATGGCCCGGTGCATTGGGACTGGATCGAAAAAGTCAAAAACGCCGTTGCCGTCCCCGTGGTGGGAAATGGAGGCGTTGATACGCCGCAGGATGCCGCCGCGATGATGAATCAAACCGGCTGCGATTTTGTGATGCTGGGCAAGGCCCCCTTCATTAATCCCCTGATTTTCTCACAAATCAATGAATTCCTGGAAACAGGGCATTATGCCGAATCAAGCGACGCAATGACCCTGCTGAAATTTTTTCGTCATTACTGGCAAACTTCACGACGTATCGATTCGCCGAATCCCGTTAAATTTTTCAAACGGCGATGCCGAGCGTTCTTGAAGATGCGGGCCTTTATGCAACAGCTTCAGGCTGGGACGGTAACGCTGGACTGGAACGCTCCGAAAGGAAAGACTGAGTGAAGAGACAAAACACCCCTCTGGCCATCTCACTGAAAGCGCCGTTTAGGGCGATTAAGGCCTTTTTTAACACACGCATTCGGAAGAAAGCGAAAGCCAGGTTTCTTTATCTGGAAGTAACGCACCGCTGCAATCTGGCGTGCATCACCTGCTACACCGGCGCCGGCGTCGAAAAGGAAAATGCTTTAACCCTCGAAGAACAAAAAAACGTCGTCCGTCAGGCCAAGGCAATGGGTGTTCGAGCGGTCTCTCTCAGCGGCAGCGGTGAACCGCTGATGTACCCTCATCTGCTTGAATTGATTGATTTTATCCGCGAATTGGATATGTCGGTCATTGTATTTACCAACGGCACTCTTATAGACCAAACGGTCGCCGATGCGCTGATTTCGCGAAAGGTACTGACCTTTTTCAAGCTCTACAGCCTCGATCCGGATGTGTTCGACCGCATGGTCGCCCGCCGCAACGCCTATCGATGGGTGGAGTATCGTTATAACGCCGGAAGCCAGGAACAAACGCAGCAGATCCCATCCGGCCTGAAGGCCCTGCTGGACGCCCAACAACGAGCCGGGTGTGCCGACTGCGTCAAAGTGGAAACCCTGATTACACAATTAAATGTCCAGAGTATCCCGAACGTGGCCAAATTCTGCAAAGACGCAGACATTGGTTTCTTTCTGGAAACCCCTGTTTTCAAAGGCAAAGCGATCCGGAATTACGACCAGATTGCAGTCAGCGCCGCCGACTATCAAATCCTCTACGAAAAGCTGTCTGCGATTTTAGGACTCGCGTATATGACGGCTGCCCGCGAAGGCCGTTGCTCGGTCGAAGAAAATCCCGTGGTGTGGACGGATGGACGCATGGGACTGTGCAGCAGCCGAGCCGCTGACGTCGGGAATGTTCGCAATGAACCGCTCAAAGCCCTCTTTTTGAAAGTCAAACGGCAAAAACAAAAGGAAGACCGCCTTATCGCCCGACACGCCAAAGACGGCCGATACTTTCGCACCTGCCCGTCGCGGCAAGCCTGCGAACTCAGGCACAACTTGCCCTGCGATTATTGATTGGGCCCACCAGGATTCGAACCTGGGACCAAGGGATTATGAGTCCCCTGCTCTACCGCTGAGCTACAGGCCCTTAATAAGTTTTTGACTTCAGTCATAATAAGGCTTTCTGCTAATTTCTGTCAAGCATCTTTTATGCAAAAACATCCTAAAAGAGCGATCTGCGTCACTTTTGCGTCAGTCACATTTCTGACTGGCTAACCAGATGCCGATCAAAATCAATGTCCGCCCAAGTCAAATTTTCAATCTCACGTTTTCGAAGTCCGCAAACATAACCAAGAGAGATATACACTTGCCACCACAAATGACCTGCATGACCCAATAAATGTCTATATTCTTCGACAGAAATGTATCGAATTGGCTTGGGTGTTGTTTTACGCAACTTAATTTTACCAAAAGGGTTTTGCTTTTCGGCCAAATAGCCTCTTGGCTCAATCGCCAAATTAAAAATCTGTTTGAGCGCACGAATGTCTTTATTCGCGGTTGTCGGAGCAACTCCGGAAGCCAGCCGTTCAGACACAAAAGCTTCGGCCTGGCTGGGCTTGATCTGTGTGAGCTTGACAGATGAGCCTATAAAGTTTTCAAAGAGCCGCAAGGCCCGGTCCTGATCCCCTAAGCGTGGCATAGGCCACTTGGCCTCGCATAAGCTGCAGGTGTTCTTTGCGAAACTGCCCCAGCGTGATGTCTTTGGGCTTGTCCTGCTTGCCGTCAAGAACCTTTTGCTGAAGTTGCCGAGCAAACCGATCAGCTTCTTTGCGAGTGCTGAAACTTTTGGAGTAGCGTTTTCCATCTGTTCCAAACCACCGCACTGACCAGCTATACCGCCGCTTGACTGGCCAGCTGCTTTGGGGAACCGCCTCCCCGTTTTCGTTGGGGGCCGGTTCGAGCCATCTGCGATAAACACCTATTTTTTCTGTTGCAATATGGTAACTCCTTTCCGTGGTTACCACTGGCGACTGACGGGTGGATTTTATCACAACACCGCCAATCGCGCAAGTCTTATTTTTCAGTTTTTTGGGGCGCTCGCACCGTGCCAAAATCAAATCATTTTCCCGCAACAAAGTCAAATACACACCAAATATTATCTTTAATGTGGACTCTGGCCTGCAAATAAAAGGTCGGAACACCAGGTATTTAGGCATAAAGTGGCAATTTCCCTCTTCTTTTATTGATTGTGGGCGATGGATTCTGGTATAATGACAACAATTAATTGGACGCGGAGAGATGAGAACAAGACAATTAAGGTTGTGAATGTGAACCCACGGGTCTGGCAGCACGGACTGTCGATGGTGGGTTTTTTTGTTGATAGAGGAAAGGGCAGGAAAGATGAAAAATTTAATGATTTTGGCGGCGGTGTTAGCTGTCCCCTATGCAAACTACGCTTCGTGCAACTATGAGCTGGCGGGCGACTTGAACAATGACTGCCGGGTCGACTTGCAGGATATTGCGCTCCTTGCCTCCAACTGGCTGGTGGACTGCAATGTGGACCCGACGCATCCATCCTGTGCGGACAACGCTTTCGTAACGAAATGGAACACGAGTCTCGCAAATGGCACAACAGTGACGCTGGCCTTGGCCGGTCAAGTTAATGCCACTATTGACTGGGGCGACGGCACCGTCACCGCCGTCATCACGCCCGGTCCTCATACGCATGACTACGGCGTTGATGGCATTTACACAGTCTCGGTAACCGGCAGCGTGACGGCATACAACAATTATTCCAACGGCGGCGCGCTTTCTGAGGCCCAAAAGCTGGTGAGCGTCGATAACTGGGGACAGCTGGGATTCACCAGTTTGATGTGTGCATTTTATTTTGCCTCAAATCTTGTGTCAGTACCAAATACCTCAGCCGGTATTGAAGCTATCACCAACATGACCTCTATGTTCTGCTATGCCTCATCGTTCAACGGTGACATCGGCGAGTGGGATACCTCGAATGTCACCGACATGTACGGTATGTTCGGGGGTGCCTCGTCGTTCAACCAAGATATCGGCAGATGGGATACTTCGAATGTTACCGACATGTGCCGTATGTTTGTCGAAGCATCGTCATTCAACCAGGATATCGGCGGCTGGGATACCTCGAAGGTTGCCAACATGGAGGGTATGCTCTCCCATGCCTGGTCGTTCAACCAGGACATCGGCGGCTGGGATACATCGAATGTCACCGATATGGGTTGGATGTTCTACGGTGCGTCGGGGTTCAACCAGGACATCGGCGGCTGGGATACCTCGAAGGTTGCCAACATGGGGGGTATGCTCTCCCAAGCCTGGTCGTTCAACCAGGACATCGGCGGCTGGGATACATCGAATGTCACCGATATGGGTTGGATGTTCTACGGTGCGTCGGCGTTCAACCAGGACATCGGCGGATGGGATACATCGAATGTTACCGACATGTACGGTATGTTTGTCCAAGCATCGTCATTCAATCAGGACATCGGCGGATGGAATACCTCCAAGGTTACCGTCTTGAGTGAGATGTTTGTCGATGCATCGTCATTCAATCAGGACATCGGCGGATGGAATACCTCGAATGCCACCGATATGGCTTGGATGTTCTACGGTGCGTCGGCGTTCAACCAGGACCTGTCCGAATGGTGTGTTTCTTTAATTCCATCTGAACCCGATTTATTTGATGACGGCGCAACCAACTGGACGCTGCCAAACTCACGACCCATCTGGGGCACCTGTCCATGATAAAATACAATGAAATAGGGGAAGTAGGGAACAAACGCCCGCTTCCCCTATTTGTTTTCTTCTTACCCCACCCGCACAATCGCGTCCAGTGCCTTGTGCCGGTCCAGTTCGGCATAGACTTCCGTAATCACTGCCGAACGGTGCCACAGGATAATACGGGCGGTTTCCAACCCATACTCTTTACGCAGAAACGTCGCGGCGTTTTGGCGGAGTTGGTGCGGGTGCCAGTGTCGGTCGGGCTTCTATGTGATAAATTCTTTATCCGACATACCGGGAGCTTATTACAAAGACTCGAGCGTGCGGGAACCATTCATTCGTGAAATCGTCCTTTGGTATTAACATTTCAAAGGGGCGTCCATCCCATGAACCGGAACCGTTCAAATTTTATTTTCCGGTTTTGTCATTGTGTCTCTGTGGTTGTTGATCATTCAGACACCGTTATTCTGCAGGTGGTGAAAACAATTTTGCTATGAACCAGCCATCCAGTATTTCGCCAGTTCATTCAAATCATCCAGATTGACATTTTCATCACATGTCAGGTCTGCTCCATCGCAGTCTCCGCACTCGGCATTAAGCCAGTGATGCGCTAGTGATGCAAAATCAGCAAGATCCACTCTACCGCCGCTGTCGATATCGCTTCGCAGATACTCGTAAGCCCCTCTGTCTATGATCGGCGGAGTCTCATGGCCCCCATCGATTGTGCACAAATCATCGATGAAGCGATCCCACCCGTTCAAGTCCAGAATTTTATCCGCAGGTATCGACAGGTTGTCTCCATTGTCGATGCACGGCGAGCCACGCCCAAGCCGCCAGTTGCCCTCCGTCCTGTCCGCAAACTGGGGATCAACTGAAACATCATTAGGCCCCGGCGTTAGATTCCCATATTCATCGCCGCCTGGATTGTACAGGCAATTGTAGTCTAATGCCGGTATCCCTGGTGAATCCAACTGGCTGTAAATTCCCGATGAATTGAATGCGATGATATTATTGGCGATGACAAGGTCATCGGATAAGGGAGCGATGGCAATTCCCCCGCCCCAGTCCTCAAACAGGGTTGTTTTGGCCTGATTCCCGCAAATCGTGTTATTGGTAATATAAGTCGTGCCGGTCGTTACCGTTGGAATCTCAAGATAAATTCCCCCGCCCATGCCGTAGCTGCCGCTGGCCGGTTCATACGCCCTGTTGTTTATTATCAGGTTATTGGTAATCTGGCCCTGATCGCTCGTTGAGGCGGAGATTCCCGCCCCGCTGGATGCGATATTACCCGAGATGATATTCCTGTTGACGATGAAGTCCTGACAGATATAGAAGGTCACCGCCCCTTGGGCCGCACCGTAGAAAAACAGCCCCGAATTGTCGCTGATGATATTATCCTCCACAAAAACTTCGCTCACTTCAGCAAATATAGCCGAACCGGCACGGGCAACATTATTCGTGAGTATATTTCTGCTGATATTGGGTACGGACCACTGAGAGTAAATCCCGCCGCCTTTGCCGTCGGGCCATCCATTGACCCTATTGTTCGAGATGGTGTTGTCTGTGATGTGCGGATAGCTGTGGAAGCAGTAGATTCCTCCCCCGTCAAGCAGGAAGCCTGGCCACATCGGGTCATCAGCATCGTTGTTTTGGATGATATTATTGCAAATCACCGGCCCGCATGAAACCATCCAGAAACCGCCGCCTCGCTTCATCAGCTTCAAATCCTGTATCAGCGGGGCGCCGTTTTGAACCGTAAATCCATCCAGCCGTGTCACGAGGTATCCGCCGTTCATACAACTGACGACAGTACCCTGGCCGTTAGAGTCCAGGATAGTGGGATTGGCCTGGTAGTTTCTCTGTTCTCTTTCTGTCTCATTCCCGTCAAATCCTCCATATAGAAAGACAAACGCCGGCAGTGTAATCGACTCGATGTAGGTTCCAGCCGCTACCCACACCTCCCCATAGTGCGAGGCCGCTGTATTGATACCGGCCGCCACAGTCTTTTTGGCGGTCGGCCAACTGAAGCCATCATTAAGGTCATCACCATTGGGGTTGACATAAACAATTTTCTGCTCCACATTCCACGTTGTCCCGTCCGATTCATCGGCTCCTATATCCACGGTTGTTCCTGCGATTCGACTTTGATTATCGATGTCTGTCCAACCAATGCCCACCGTATTCGGGTCGCCGGCGTCAATGCAGGCCGACCCCGGCTGAATATGGAACTCTCCATATGCATACCCTGCCAGTTTCGGATCCGCCGAGATATTCCCGTCCATTCCCGTCAAATCCTCCAAATCCCTGTAGTTGGACTCCGCCCCCTTGACGGTGTTGCCGTAAACGCAGTTATTTCCGATGATGGGATTGGTGAAAAAGTTATAGAACTGCTCTAAGCCCCACGTGTTATAGGCGACCAGGTTATTAAATATAAGCGGCGAGGTATTGCTCCAGAAAATCCCGGAGCCGCTGTTGGCCGCAATAGTATTGTTGATGATGGTCACACCCAACTCCACCGAATCCACCGCGCATATCCCGCCGCCTTTCCAGGCCCCATTGGCCCCGACAACATTATTGATAATCAGCGCCTCGCACACCGCGCCGGTTATGGGCGAGCCCGACAAGTCCGTCGCCGTGCAGAAGATGCCGCCCCCGCCGATATTCACGCCCGCCGGCCCTTCCAGAATACTGGTGGTGTTGGCCAGGATATAATTATTTTCGATAACCGGCGACGAACACAGCACCATCGCATCCGTTTCCGATGCAAAGCACGCGATCCCGCCCCCGTTGCGGCTGGACAGGTTACGTGTGATGATGTTATTGGCGATTAGAGGCGAAGCTCCGTGACAGCCGATCCCACCGCCGTTGCCTTCATCGGCATACGCAAAATTTCCGGAGATGATATTGTTGGTTATCACCGCTTCTGCGTTATTGACCGGGTCAAATCCAAAACAATATATGCCAGCGCCAATACCGTCGGTTAAGTTACCCTTGATAATGTTATTCGTTACTATGGCACCGGACGCCGTGATTTCTATTCCGCCGCCATGGATATCATTGCCGCCTGTGACAACAAATCCATCCAGTCGTGTGTCCGGATCCACCAGGTACATTATCACGGCGGTTCCGGAGTTATTGGCATTGATGATACTCAAATGAACATGATAGTCCCTGTCCCCAAGATTGCTTTCTCCGCCCGCAAATCCTCCATACATCTCCACACCGCTTGTAAATACCACATTCTCGTTGTAAGTCCCGTCGGCCACCCAAATCTGGTCGTCTGCGGTCGCGGCCGTCATCGCCTGTCCTATGGTCTGGTACGCATCTGGCCAGCTTGTCCCGCTTCCGTTACAAGTTGTGTCAACATAGATAACCCGGCCCTCCGCAAAGTGATGAAACCCCATGACAAACATAACCACCGCTAAAAAAAGGTATCTTTTATTTTTGGCACACATAGTCCGTCTCCTCTCCATGATTGAAATGAAATGTTCAGATTATGCTGTTTTTTTCTCTCATCAAAATGCTTAAGTTGGTGTCGTCGCTGAATTAGTTTACTATTTTGATATCTTATGCATAGATGCTGAATTTAAAAACATTCTTTATTATCCGATACCATACTACCAACTTTATATGCCTTATAAAACTAAAAAACTTTCAGTACACCATTTTCTAACAAGATAAGATATGTGCTGTTTTTCGTCTTTAAAAAACAGGTAAATCCGAGTCTGTTGTTCTGTTAATCATGCAGTTTTAAGCCTCGGTGGGTCTTTAAATTGTCTGTAGTAACCCTCTAAACCGTCTTGGTTTAACCCACTCTCACAATCGCCTCCAATGCCTCTTGCTAGGTTCAGTTCGGCATAGACCGAGGAGCCGACGTATTCGCCCATTCTTTTGCTCAGAGATGGAATAATGTGTTTAAGAGTGGGGAAACACCGTTTTTGATTGATAGACAGGGAGGTCATTTGGTAAGATGGAGCTAAAGTTAAATTTGGTAGCGTTTGAACTGTTCGGAGGTTAGTACGGGAAAATTCCTAATGGTCTCCGGGGTGTTCATTCGGCCAATGTGTATTTCATGTGAATTTTACGAAAGAACAAGCAAACAATAAAAATGGAAATGGGATTGTTGAATGCAAATTCTATTGACTGTGTTTGTTCTTTTGATTTTCGCCGTCGCGGCCAAAAGAATCCTCCGCATGAAGCGCCGCCGGGCTCTTCGACTCCAACCTTTCCCTGAAAATTGGCGACGGTTACTCGAAGATAATATCCCCCTCTACCGCCTCCTTCCGCTGGACTTGCAGAACCAGCTTCATGGTTTAGTCAGTATCTTTCTTGCCGAAAAACAATTTATTGGCTGTCGCGGCCAACAAATTAACGACCGGGTTAAAATCACCATTGCCGGCCATGCCTGTCTGCTTCTGCTTAACCGCCAGACAAAACTATACCCGAGGCTCAATAGCATCTATGTCTATCCACAAAGTTATGTCGTTGATACCAAACACCATGACAATGGTTTCGTTTTCGAAGGCAAAGACATTCGGCTCGGTGAATCCTGGCACAACGGCCCCGTCGTCATCGCCTGGGACAGTGTAGCCCGCACTGCTAGCAGTGTTCGTCACCGCCAAAATGTCGTCATCCATGAGTTCGCTCATCAGCTCGACCAGGAAGACGGCGTCGTGAATGGCACACCGCTTTTAGATAGCTCTTCTTCATACGAAACCTGGGCCAAGGTGCTCGGCGCTGAATATAAAAAACTCTGCAACACCCTCTACGACCATCATCATTCGGTTCTCGATTCTTATGGGGCGACCAGTCCCGCTGAATTCTTCGCTGTTACCACCGAGGCATTCTTTGAAAAACCGTGCCAATTACTCAAACACAGTCCACAGCTCTACGAGGAATTCAAAAACTATTACAAGCTCGATCCCGCACAATGGACAAATAATAAATAGCGCAGTCACCTACAAAAATATAATCCGTGGTAGAAAAATGAAGCCTGCCTGACCCATGTTGGTCTGCAAGACCAGCGTGTACAAGGCGACAAAAACGAAACCAAGGATATGCTGTCTGTGCCGCCGATCAGCCAACTCAAAGCCCGGATGCACCAGATTGTCTGGCGTCAGGAGGTTCAAAATGTGATTCAGGTAACCCATGAAAAATCTGTTATCCGCCGCCTGGAAAAACTCCTGGCGGCCTAAAATCGGTCAGTTTGAGTTATTAACAAGATGACTTGTATATATTTTTAGTATCTTATAATTCAGGATTCGGCAAACCCAGACTTTCCTGAAGAATCAAAATAAGGTCATCTGCATCATACGGTTGGGGAATGACCCAGCGTGAACCGAAAACCAGTTTGGGGATAGCGCTGTTGCCACCCTTGATGGTATCACCGTAAATTCGGGTAGAAGTCTGCATATACCGGTCGATCCATGGATCAGCCCGGGCAGTTTCGAATTTCGCCTGCCCGATTAATTCGACGACTTTGATCTTTGCGTCGTCAAGTCCTCGCGGATGCCAGCGATCTCCGGTCTCAAACGAAAACAACCAATTTTCAAATACAGTAAACGCCTCGCGATCCGCCAGCCACACTGACAGTGCAATTTTAGCCAGTTCACAGGAATCCTTGAATTCATCAGCATCTCCGACAATGTAAGGATTACACTGCTTGTTCAACGGCGTCGGACACAGTGCAAAAGCCAGCTTACCACCGTAGCGGCGCGTCACCTCGTTGAGCATGAAATGTAATTGCTGGCAATGAGAACAATTATAGTCAAAGAGCAGTGAAACGATATAGGGGGCATCCGCCAAACCAATCAACGGCACGGTGTGAGGGTCAAGAACAGGCAGATTATCCTGAGACTGACCGTCTTGATAAACAGCTGGGGGTATACAAACAACCTGACAGACGGCCATGATACCCGCCATGGCCAGACCGGCAATAGGCAGGCCGACTGCCGATAATTGACCAACAAGGCGTTGTGACGGGTTTGAAGAAACATCGTGTATGGATGCTGCTGCATCGATTGGATTGTCATCATATTGCATAAGCGATTGCCGGATAACTACAACTGCCAGCAGCAGACCTGTAATGTGCGCAGACATACAATAAGGGCAATAAGCCCCAATAACCCATTTCTGCAATATCATAAACCATACGGCACTTCCGGCGATTGCCCCGACAATCACCAGCATCGCACCCCAGGCCAGCCGTCGAACCGATGCCTCCGCGGCCGGACCAACGAAAAGGCTGGCTGCCAGCATCGCCATGTACGCCCCCATGGCCAGAGCACTGACCGGCAATACCCCCCCTATCGCCGACCATCGGCTGGTGAGTACCTGATCGCACGGGCTTCCAACACTGCAGCCAATCACCGATCCGCCCGCCAGGTAATGCCAGCTCAGAAAAGCACTTAAAACCAGCCCCAGAGTACTTAAACCCGTCAAAAGCCAGCGCCACCAAGGCCAGGACCGATGAAAACAATGTCTTTCTTTATAAGGAACCAAAGGCTGCACCTTTCGTGTTATACTTGCGACAAGAAACAGAATGCTCCGCGGCTGTGATGCCGCGGAGCATTAATCTGCATCTTCAGAGACGTTTCAAACGAATAACGTCTAATTTAGTTTCCACGGCGTCCACCCTGAGGGCCTCTGGCATACTGATTGGGTGCACCGGGAGTTGTACCAGTGCTGCCAACCTGTGCCCCGCCGTTATGGGCCCGGGTCAATACACTGGTAAACGTGATACCGCTCCCTGATACTTCTGCTCCCGCAGCGTGGGCTTTTGTCAGCGCGGAGGTAACGGTGACGGAAACAACACCCGCGCCGCCTCTGCCGCTGCCAAAACCACCACGGCCGCCGCGGCCGCCGCCGGAAACGGAGCCAACAACCGCCGTCTCACGATTTGCACCGCTGTCAATAGTAATGGACTGACCGGGGCTGAAACCCGCCGCATTGGCTACAGGGATAACAGTTGCGCCAGCTTCGGTAGCCGTGCTGACCGTAGTGCCGCCTGCTGTCCCAACGGTCGCAATGACAGCGGTCTCACGGTTAGCGCCACTATCAATAGTAATTGTCTGGCCTGCAGATAAACCTGACACGCTGGCAACTTTGATATTTCTCACACCTTCGGCTGAAGCAAGCGATAAGCTGGTGCCGGGGGACTGTACCAGGAAATCATTACAGTTGCTGTCTGTGTCAGCACCATCCGGGTAGCGGCCCGCGCTCCTCTCCGGTGCACCGGTACCCGCTGCGCCGCCTCGTCCACCAAATCCGCCGCCACTCGGTGCAGGAGCACTGCAGCCGCTTCCCGGAGAAGTGGCCTGATACCCCTCGGCTGCCCATGGATCGATAACACCGCCAAAGTTGAGACTGTCGGCAACCAGGCCGGCCGCATCACGTAACACCATGTTGCCGGCGTTGGCCAGGGCAGGCCCGCCAAACCACTGGTCTGGTTTTCCCTGATAACCTTCGGTTGTGACCGTTTCATTACGCACTGCTGCGTTTATCTCGTGATCGTTTGCCAGGGCTTTGTCGAGCGTAATTGATGTGCCCAGCGAAAGAACCGGCTCATTGCTTGAGTGGGCAAACTTTGCTGCCGGTCTGAAGCTGATACCTGTTCCCTTGACGTTGAAAGGCATGTTGGCTGAGTGATGGTATTTGAGCGGTTCGGCCAGGTCCAGTCCCGTGCCCCCGTCTCTGTTGTTAGATCTTTCGGGATAATTTGGATTAAACGCTGATTGTGTACCAACTTTTGTCACCGTCACCCACTCGACACCGTGGTCAAGAGTATCATATCCCAACCGGATCTTATCGCCGGGGGAAATGTTGGCAACTGAAGACACCTTGATGTTGGTGTCGCCAGGATTGGCATCCACCGCCGTCCATGCCTGAGTACCGGGCTTGCCGACTTCAGTAATGGTAACGACCTCGTACTTCTCAATCGCTTGCGCCACAGTCGGATACGATGCGCCATAACCAATCGCCATCTTATGGCCGACCTCGAAACCGTTCACACTCGTAACAGGAATGTTTGTCGAACCTGCCGGGATGGTTATCACCGGACCTTCAGGTAGAGGTTGCCAAACAGTCGTAGGCGTGCCGGGTCCGCCGCCTCGACCGCCGCCGAAACCACCTCGGCCGCCAACCGGCGCCGTAACTGATGGAGTCTGGATGCTTGCAATCTTCCGGGTTTCCACGGCGGAGCCTGTGCCGATCTCAATCGTATCGCCGACGTTCATTCCTGTAACACTTCGAACATAGAGAGTGGTATCACCCTTTTGCGCAGGAACAACCAACCCAGAGTTAGACATGCCAAGCACATAGAAGCCTTTAGCATTGAGCTTCGTTCCGGAAGGAACCTTAACCGAAGAGAAAATGGGCTGCTGGGTCGGATGCTGTGTCAATGTCCAGCCGGAAATATCAACAGCTCTGTCGCCGGCGTTGTACAGTTCAATAAATGAGTTTGCATACTCGTTAATCTTAATCGGGCTGATATTTCGTACCTTCTCGGCCATCTTCTCGGATTGTGTCTGACCGCCCGAGTTTGTCCACGAAACAGTGGCTGCCAGGTCGCCATTGAAGGCCGCCGGTCCTGATGTGACCTTGAAGGTCGCACTCACGGCGGCACCCGGCGCTACGGGCTCAGTGAACGTCTTTGAAGTCTGGGCAGAACCTGATAGCGCAGAAGTCCATCCCCTGGGCGCGGAAATGCTTAACTTGACATTTGTCACTGGAGCACCCGTGGTGTTTGTGAACGTCACGGTCGTGTCCTGTGAAGAGCCGGGTGCGAATGTCTGGAGCCCCGGAGGGGTTGCTGCCGCGGAAGCCGGGGCTATGCTCAACCGCTGCACATCGTATTTGGCGGCAACGATATTGGCCTGCACCTTCTGATTCAGTTCCTCTGTCGGGAAAGTGCCTGCGGCTGTCATTGCGCCTTCATAGAAGGTACCCTGCGAGCCGTTACTGTTATCTCCGCCGTTGCCCAGGAGGACAGCCCCCTGCTTGCGCATCGGATCATAGGTGTTATTGGGATTCTTGATGCGAGGCCCGTCAAACTCAACCTTCAGGTCGCCCTTCTGTGCATCCCCGCCCATGGTTCTCCAGTGGTGCGGTTCGCCGTCCATCGTGGCAGTCACAAAACGCCAGGTGACGATTGACAAATCCTCACAGTTCTTATCGTTTGGAGATTCGTTTACACAACCCACCAGGTTGTTCTCCTGATCGCTCATAATCCACGGTCCCGGGGCAGGTCCCTTATACCAGGGTGTAGCGTTACCGAAATAGGTGGTTTCCATAGTACCGTCGCCATCGTCGCGGCTGTCGGTCTCACCATTGCCGTAGTCGTAGCAACAGCCCCCGTTGTAGTGATGACCGCTAATCACCCAGTACTGCCCTTCTGCCTGGTCGTCCACTGCGGTGCCGTGTGCATCATTCTGACGCAGTCCCATACCCGGTGCAATAAACACACCGTAGGCCTTGTGACCCATAATCGTAATCGGTGCCCAATCAGCCAGCGGAATGTTGTTAAATCCGCCCATCGCCGGGCCGCTGAATCCTCCGCGTGGAGCTTGAATAAGGTGATTTTTCTTACCGGACTGATCATAAATGGTGGTTATCCAGCAGTACGTGTCGGCGCAAAAAGCGTCCTGTGCCGCTGCGTCTGCGTATCCTCCTGCATCTCCGGGGGATGGCTGCACGACACCGATATCCAGCGTTTTACCATCTGACTGACGTAAAACCTGATAGAGCGGACCGTTGTAGGATGCGTACAGCGCTCGCGTGGTGCTGTGCGCGGCCACAAGGGGGCAACCGCCGGCAGCAAAGATGTCGCCGGGGCCTTCCGGCCTGGGCAAAACATTACCCGTCCTCCCCGCCTGAGCGGCCACCAGCAAGGTGGCGACAGGCAGCATAAATGCCAATGTGAGCAGTATCAAAAGACCGATTTTCATTTTCATGTCCATTCTCCTTAAAAATTATCCTGTTTGCTTTAAGAACTAAATAGTTCACAGTAAACTATTTTTAATAACATGCTATTGGACGACTTTCCACTTGAAACACGCACCCCCCTTGCGGGCTGGGCTTGGACCTACTGCATCGGCAGTAACCAGGCCCGGATTATTGGGTTTGGTTGCCAGGTACTGATGGTTCGTTAAAGTCATGAACATTGTATCGCCACGCATGAGATTGACCCACTGGAACGACTCTGAGTCGCTCGGTTTGGCATCGCCAAGGTCTTTGAGAATCACACTCTTCGGGCTTGCGACGGACACAACTTTTCCGTTAGCCGCCTTAAGAGCTACGCGTCCTAATCCAAGATCGACAACTGTGAATTTAGCGTTGGCAGGGGCAATATCAGTCACAGCAATATTGATTAAACCTGAATTATTGAGATCAGCCGCCAAGTAACTTCCATCTGCACCGCTGGTCAGGACAATGGTCTTACCCATTGGGATTTCCCGCTCAATGCCCCGGGCACGGGGTTCAACAACCGTGTAATTGTCAAAGTCCGCATAGCCGCCCGGCTGGCCGGACGTGTTGTAGTGGAACAGGGCCGGACGAACACCCTGGAACGTCGTCAACTGGAAGACCGGAGTAAAGGGATTGCCCAGAGGTGTAAATTCCCTGCCGTCCGCACTCCAACTGAACACAACCTGATCTGTGTCAAAATTACAGTGCATGCGAAGCCAGAGCTTTGACGGAGGAGTATCCGGACTGGCTGTCGGCAAATTGGTCGGTACAGCACCTCCACTACGCCCGCCGCGTCCGCCCCGTCCGCCGCGTCCACCCCCAGACGCAGTAAACATTTGCAAACTGACTCCCTCTTCAGATTTTACCACACCGATCCAGGCGTAGGGTGTGCTCACCAGACCGAAACCGGCCGTGTCTCCGGCGACCATACCGGTCGTGTCCATTTCGACGGTCATGATGGATTCCGGTCCGGGCGGCCGTTGGCAAATGCTGTTGCGGGCATTATAGAAGTTTTCGGCCGGGAGCGAATGCAGGCGGAGTACGCCGGGCTTCTCTGTCAGGGACCACTTCGTATCATCGGGGACATGGTTCCATTGCCATTGCGGATTCATTGTACCGTCATCAAAATTTTCATCCCAGATGTAGGTCGGTTTCGGGGCTTGTACATAGCCCGTATCCGGTTTAATCCACGTATTAGGGGCCTTGCGCAAATTGCCGGGCAGGCCGATAACCGGAAAACCGTCATCCCAGGTGATGGGCACTAAGTTAACCATGCGGCCGGCGCTGCCGTGGTCTGACATAATGATACTCCACCATTGACCCGAGGGTGTATCGCACATGCCGCCCTGATGAATCCAGAGTCCACGATCATTGGCATTGGCCTTTGCCGGTGCCGCGTTGGTCACGCCCATCGATTCACCGACCACCATCTTCGTGACCTTCCAGGGTCCATCAATCGAATCCGCTACGGCAACATATTGGTCTACGGCACCACCGGGTACACATGAGATATCAACGTATTTGCCATTGATCTTATAGAGGTGGTGGCCTTCGCCCATTCTCTCCGGCAAAGATCGTTTGGGAGCATCGGTGACAAAGGACCTGAGATCGGGAGCAAGCTCTTCGATGGGATAGGGAGCGCCGCCACCGGAAATGATATAGACCTTGCCGTCATCGTCGAAGAGGACTGACATGTCATGCCTTCCCGGAAGTTGGTTGCGTTCCCATGGACCTTCGATGGATTTGGAACGAAAGACCTGCAAACCGGCTCCATTGACATTGGTAAATACATAGAACGTACCATTGTTATATCGGATGCAGGGAGCCCAGATGCCGCGGCCATAGATATTGCCCTGCTCAAGTCTGTAGGCAGGTCCCAAGTCAAGTCTGTCGCTGCAGTAACTTACAAACTCCCAATTCACCAGGTCCTTGGATCGGAGAATCTCCACCGGCGGATTCATGTGCATAGTCGTACCGGCAAGATAATACGTATCCCCCACACGGATCACATCCGGATCCTCAAATTCACCATAGAACAGAGGATTGGAATAGGTTCCATTGCCGTTATCGGCAGTCCAATGCCGAGCAGCAGCCTCAGAAATTCCGAAAGATGCGGACTGCCCGAACGTGATGCCGGAAATAATCAGAATAACCAGACCTAAAACTCTTAAACGACAAGTCAAATGTTTCATGATTAATAAACTCCACAAATAAATATTATGGTTATCACAGCTTCATCCTGTATTTTTATATTCGACTTGCGACATACATTATAAGTTAGACTATGTATGTCGTAAATAAATTAAACCATTCGGATCAACGAGTTACTCGATTATCCTTATAAGTTCCTTTCCATTTTTTGAATAAGCCCGGATTTCCCATTTAAATCCGTTCAAAAAAGTAAGATTTTGATAGTATAGGGCTTATGGATGCTGTTTACAACAGTTTTTGTGTTCAGATTTGGAGAACCCAATGGGTGAAGCCAAAAAGGATGCTCTGAGAGTCAATTTTGACAACAAATTGAAGCTCGAATTTCACGGCGT
>Ga0209510_1002589_pt1 | contig 18209 bp, 12 predicted proteins | sample BiotimSIPDNA_FD_185749 | JGI IMG/M metagenome (GOLD analysis project Ga0209510, IMG submission 185749) | Anaerobic biogas reactor microbial communites from Washington, USA - Biogas_R1 time_0 SIP DNA (SPAdes) (version 2) | ecosystem: Engineered > Bioreactor > Anaerobic > Unclassified | place... | reverse complement strand
TTCGGCCGGCTGATGAACTATGGAGACGGTCTCTACGGAGGGCAATTCGTTTCCGGGATGTACACCGAGGCCTTCTTCGAGAAAGACATCATCAAGATCATCGAGGCCGGGCTTCGCTGCATTCCAAAGGAAAGCCAGTATCACGAGTGCATCAGCGACGTGCTGCGCTGGCACGGGCAGTATCCGGATGACTGGACCAAGACGTGGCAATTGGTCAACGAGAAGTACCATCTGAATCCGGCGTATCGTCGCTTTTCGTGCTCCGGTCCCGAAGCCGATTTCAATATCGACGCCAAGATCAACGGGGCGTACATCGTCATGGGGCTGCTCTACGGGCAGGGTGATCCGGACCAGACGATCATCATTTCAACGCGGTGCGGTCAGGACTCCGACTGCAATCCGTCGAACGCGGCCGGCATCCTGTTCACGACGATCGGGTTCAGGGACCTGCCCGAGAGATACAAGATCGCGCTCGATCCGTGGGGCAAGTTCAGCCACACGCCGTACAATTTTCCGACGCTCGTTCGGGTCTGCGAAGACCTGGTCCGTGATGCCGTGGTCAATTGCGGCGGGAGGATCCAGACGGACGAGCAGGGTGAGGAGTCCTTTGTGATTCCCGTCCAGAGCCCCCGGCCAGGTCGCCTGGAACAATCGTGGGCCCCCGGCCCGGCCAGCGAAACACGGTACTCCAAGCGGGAGATGGCCAAGATCACGGCTCTGCTCGGCAAGGACATGTCCGAGGCCATCGAGAAGTTCGCTCCCGGCTGGAACGTGGTCCGCTGCGGCGAGGATATGGATCCGGGGCTCCGGGATGAGCTGCGGGGACGTCGGAACGTATTGGTGACCCATCCGCTGAACCCGGAGATCGGCTGCGCTATCAGCCGCACCGTCAAGTTGCCGGTCAACAGGGACAGCTCGCTGAGACTCGTCGTCGGCCATGACGCGCGGGGGGACTGGGACCTGATCGTCAAAGTAGACGCGAAGGAACTTCTGCGGAAGACCATCGGCCCGGAGACAACCACAGTCGGATGGACGGATGTGGTCGTCGATCTGTCGCCCTACGCCGGTCGTACCATCAAGATCGAGTTGGTCAACGAACCGACCGGCTGGCGATACGAAGCCGGATATTGGGCTGAGATTTCTCTCCGGTAGTAAACCGGACGCCAGTTGATGTGGCCGGCCATTGCCACATTCCTCTTGGATCAGATCGCCTTTTCCGGTACTATGGGAGGGTGTTGAAATGCCCCTCGTGATGGGGGATTCGGTCGGGCCGTCACGGGAAAGGAACCGGATGTCGAAAGATCTGGATCGTCGCACGTTTTTGAAAGGCTCTCTGGCTGGGTCGGCTGCCTTGGCGTCGGCCATGAGCCTGGAGGAACGAGCCTTGTTGGCGGCGATGAAGGAGGGTCTGCCGCCGTCGCATGCCCCGGCGACGGAGGGATTGCCGGCCGGCAAGATCGGCGATGTAACGCTCAGCAGGGTGCTCTGCGGAGGCAATCTTATCGGCGGGTGGGCCCACAGCCGCGACCTGATCTACGTTTCGTCCCTCTTGAAGCACTATTTCACCGATGAGAAGATCTTCGAGACGCTCCGGCTCTGCGAAGACAGCGGCATCAACACGATCAATGCCGGCACCAGTTCGCTCGGCGTCCTCAAGAGGTACTGGGACGAGCGGGGCGGCGAGATTCAGTGGCTGGCCCAGTGCGTCCCGTCTGCCGACGATCTGACCGGGGACGTGCAGAAGGCCATCGACGCCGGTGCAACGGGAGCCTATGTCATTGGCAACGTCGGCGACCAATGGGCACGGGCCGGCCGGGTCGATCTGATCGGCAAGGTGGTCGAGTTCATCAAGCAGAACGGGATCATCGCCGGCGTCGGCGGCCACGAACTTGAGACGATCCAGGCGTGCGAGGAGGCCGCTTTGCCGGTGGACTTCTACATGAAGACCCATCACGGCACGAATTACTGGTCCACACGGCGGCCCGACCAGCACAAGGACGTCATCGACAACTACGCCATCGATAACTACTGGGACAAGCACCCCGAGCAGACGGCCCGGTACATGCAGAAGGTCGGCAAGCCCTGGATCGCCTACAAGGTGCTGGCGGCCGGGGCAGTTCATCCCAGAGATGGCTTCCGATTTGCTTTCGAGAACGGCGCCGATTTTCTGTGTGTCGGGATGTTCGATTTTCAGGTGCGTGAGAACGCGATCATCGCCAGGAACGTATTGACGGGTTCGTTGAACCGGTCCCGCCCGTGGCGGGCTTAGATTTGGAGTGACGGTATGGCAGACAAGCAAGTCGATCGACGTCGGTTTATCCAGAAGTCGGTGGCGGCCTCGGCCGGGATGGCCCTGGGGCTGCGAAGCTTCGAGGAGCAGAATCTCCGCGCCCAGATGGCCGAAGGTGGTGAGGCGGCCCGGAATCGGACGCAATCGAGCGCCGCGCCGACGCCCACCGGGAAGATTAAGGACCTGACGATCAGCCGCATGTTCTGCGGCGGCAACCTCATCGGCGGTTGGGCCCACAGCCGCGACCTGATCTACGTTTCGAGCCTGGTCAAGGCCTATCACAGCGATGAAAAGGTCTTCGAGACCCTGGCACTGGCCGAGGAGATGGGCATCAACACGATCCTGGGCAATCCCAGCGCCGACCGCGTGCTCAATCGCTATTGGAACGAGCGGGGCGGCCAAATCCAGTTCATCTCCGACTGTGCCGCCGGAGCCAGCATCAAGGAAGGCGTCAAGCGATCCGTAGACAGCGGAGCGCATGCGGTGTACGTGCAGGGCGGGTTGGCCGACGCCGCCGTCCGCGACGGCAAGACCGACCTGGTCGGCGAGGCGATGGAATACATGAGGCAGTTTGGCCTGCCCAGCGGGCTCGGCGCCCACGATCTGGAGACGATCAAGGCCTTTGTCGAGGCGGGGTTCAAGCCGGATTTCTGGGTCAAGACCCTGCACCCGGACAAGTACTGGTCCGCCACGGCACAGGAGAACCGCAAGCCGTTCGACGCGGTGGGGCCCTATGGGCAGAAGCACGGTGAGCACCACGACAATATGTGGTGCCGCAATCCCGCTGAGACCATCGAGTATATGAAGGGTCTCAAGGAGCCGTGGATCGCCTTCAAAGTGCTGGCCGCCGGGGCCCTGCATCCACGGGATGGGTTCAAGTTCGCCTTCGAGGGTGGCGCGGACTTCATCTGCGTGGGCATGTTCGACTTCCAGCTTCGCGAGAACGTGATCCTTGCCCAGCAGACGCTTGCCGGCGACCTGCGTCGATCGCGGCCTTGGTGTGCCTGACAGACGTCTCGCAGATCGCTTCGACCGCAACAGGAACGACCGATCTTGATTTGTCCCGTGTTTGGCCGCATAAGACAGCAAAAGGGCCGGGCAACTCGGAAGCTGCCCGGCCCTCTTCTCTTGGCAAGAGTGCTACGGCATCAGACCCTTAGAGGGGCTTGTGCAGCGGCATGGTTCTTCCAGCCAGCCACGCAATCTCTCCATCGGTCAGCGCTTCGCTGTAGACGCGCACCTCATCGACGGCGCCGGGGAAGAAGACTTCATTGTCCTGACGCTTGCCCACATGGAAGGGCCCCGGCGTGTTGACGTTGTCCACGTCGTCACTGCCGATCAGCATGCCGTCGCCATACCAGCGCACGGTCGTGCCGTCAAACGAAGCCGCCAGGTGATGCCATTCCAGGTCGATCGGGAGGATGTTGAACTGCCAGCCGTGACGGTGCAGGCCGTAGTAGCCCAGCGTCGCACTGGTGCCGCTGTCGCCGACGGCCTCGATGTCGAAGTGTTGACCATCCGTAGCTGGTCCGGTGAAGCCGAAGACGTTGGCCCAGGCCGTGATCGAGGTCGTGTCGGCCCTGGCCCAGCCGGAGATCGTCCTGGACGCATCGCCGCTGATGCCGACGCTGGCCACCGTGACGTACGTGCGGACGCCGTCGAGTGCAATGGCCTGGCCGTCTTTGCCGGCAACGTACGTGGGATTGCCCTGGACCGTTCCGTTGTAACCATGGCCGGAGCTGTCATTGGCATTGCCGTCGAAGGCGTAGCGGGCAACGAGACTCGTTGTCCCGGGCTCCACCGGTATGGTGAGTTCCGGGGCGTTGGGATACAGCCGAATGTCGTCGAAATAGACGACGCCCGTGGCGCCGGCGCCCTCAATGCCGATGGTCAGCTTCGTGACGCTGGCAAGGTTGCCGCTCACGGCAGACAGATCGATGTTCCACGGCTGCCACGCAGGTCTCGTGATGTCCGCCGGATCGCCATCGTAGACGACCTTGGTTCCATTGATCTTGACATACATCTGCCCGGTATTGCCGGCAGCACCATGGAAATAGAGCGAAAGGCTCTTGATGCCACTGGCGGTCCAGTTCTGGGCCGGGAAGGTCCGGTCGGCCTCGGCAACGGTCGCGCCGCCGGTGTTCTCATAGGACAACGGCATCGACTGCCGGCCGTTGTTGACGATCGACTGCTCGGCAAACGGCGAGGTGATGTGGCCGACCGTCGAACCGGTGTTGTTGACCCAGCCATCGAGCCACGTGTCGAAGATCGCCTCGCCGGCCTCGATGTCATCGGTATAGCTCTCGAAGTCCTCCACCACGGCGTACGGGCGGGTCGCAAAGCTCCAGACGGCGCCTTCCCATGTGCCGATCGTCTCGACGTCGTTGACCTCGACGACCTTCCAGTAGTACGTGCTCGCCAGATCGAGGGTGCCGGCGGCGATGCTGGCCTGCGAGACCGTACCCAGCAGGGGCAGTTCCTCGGCGTCGGTGCCGAAGTACACCTCATGCGATCCGGCTTCTCGCCCGGCTCTCCAGTTCAGGACAGGGTCGGTCGCCACATCGGCCGCCCCGTCGGCCGGCTGCGGCTCTCGCGCCTGGACAGGAATGTAGGTAAAGCGGACCTCACTGAGCCCGTATTGGCCCATCGCACCAAAAGCGCTGTTGACGGTGAGCTTGACGAACTTGACGGCGAGACCGCCGAAATCGATCGTCGAGTTGTAGACATAGCCCAATTTGGCCGTGGCCTGGTTCAGGTCGAAGTCGCCCAGGGCCGTCCACTCTTCGCCGTCGGCGGAGTATTCGACCGTGACGTTCTTGAGGCCGAAGCCGAGCAGCTTCTCGAACTGGACGTTGTAGTTCCAGACCAGGAGTTGATAGAGCTTGTAGACCGTGTCGAACTCGTACTGGATGTACAGGGCCGATCCATCCTCCGGGGGTTTGGCGGTCCACATATCGAACGGTTCGACGGAGTGTTCGTCGGCGGCGCCAAGGCCCGAACCGTTGACCGTATTCTCCGGGCCGGACATCTCATCCGATAGGCCATTGGTCGTCGCAACCACATTGGCGACCGCATAGGCAAACGGCTCGACCTCGAAGCTCCAGACGTCGCCCTTGAAAATCGTATTATCGGGCGCCGCATTGACCTCATCGACGCGCCAGTAACAGGTCTGGGCAAATTCCAGACGTCCGGGATCGTAAGAGGTCTCGGTTTGCCCCTGGCTGACCAGAACGCCCATCGCGTCCGAGCGGCTGGCGGCATTGACGTCCTCGTAGTTCGTGCCGAAATAGACGTCATGGGCTGCGGCATACGTGCCGGCTGTCCAGCTCATCACCACATCGCGCAGCACGTCGGTTTCCTCGTCGGCGGGGTTGGGTCTCGAGGCCAGCTCAGGTTTCTCGCCGCCCTGCATGACGATCAGGATCTCATCCGCTGTCAGTGCGCGATTGTAGACGCGGACATCGTCGACGGTGCCGTTGAAGTACTGGGCCGCCGCCGCATGCCGTCCGAATTTGAGGCTGTTGCCTTCGGCCGCAGCAGCTCCGGACGGAGTGCTGTTGGTGGTGATCAGCTCGCCGTTGCGATAGGCCTTCAGTTCCTCGCCATCATAGGTCCCGACAACGAAGTACCATGTATCGGCATCGACAGGGCCGTACTTGGCTGCGTTCCAGCCGCCCGCATTGATGGCGATGGCGTCCTGATAAACGGTGTCGGTATGGTTCCAGTTGATCTGGTAATTCCCCTCGCGGTGGACAGGGCCGCTCGCCGACACCGCCGCGGGGGCCGCCGGACTGGTCACCCAGGCGCTGACCGTCCAGGTCGCGAGATTCTCGGTCCAGCCGGTATCGATGTAATCATCGCTGCCGTCGAACTGGACCGCTCCTCCCAGCCAACCCTCCACCCACTGGGGATCGCCGTTGAATGTGCCGTGGTTCTGACCCGGGGACGAGTCCGCCGCTACCGTGCCCGTTCCCTCATCCAACTTCCAGAACCCGACCAGACTGGGATCCGTGTTTGCGTTGAATGCTCCGGAGGCAGCGCCGCCCTGGATCAGGGCCAACAAGACGATCAGGAATGCGAAACAGGTGCATCGCTTCCACATAAGGATTCTCCTTCAAAAGAAACCACACAACCAGCGCTCTGACCACGTATCAGAGCACCCATCCCCCCTTGTCGCAGCGATTATCAGACTTCTGCAAAAAGACCCGCGCAGCCGCGATGGGCTACGACCCACTTTTCCCCCTCCAGTGACTCCATGGGATGATATCGGCCGGATCACCTCCTTCCTGAAGAAGAACGGCGCGGCGTCAGAAGGACGTAATGGCCCCGGCATGTGCAAGAACCATGCGTTCCACACCCCCCTCTGCTTTCTGCGTGCCAAGGACACACGGCGTCAGGTCCTCCGACGCTGACTCTATGTGCGATTCCAAGTTTGCCGAGGTGTCTGCGACGTCCGGGCCCTTGACGGGCGCGCCAGACCAAACGGCGCAGAGATGCTACTCCTCACGATTACAATTATTTATAGCAGATCAGGAGGTCGACCGCAATCCTATTTTCTCGGACGTTCCACAGGCCGGTCGGCCTGCAGGCTATGCTCACAACTGGCCCACTGCGTCGAAGGCAAAGTAGAAGAAGTAACTGGCGCCGAACTCACGGATCAACTGACTGAGCATCTCCCGCTGATTCTGGGGTGTCATGGCGCTTCGGATCTAAACAAACCGCTGATATCTCTTGATGGTTTCAGGACTTATCTTGATCTGACCGACATCGGGCCTGTGCCTCTGCGAAACGTAGTGGATCAGCGCGGCTTCCTCATAGAGGGTCGGGGGCGTGCGGTAGCCAAGGTCATCGAGGCGGTGCAAATTCTCGGTGACCTTATCGACCTTGCCCGTCAGCAGATAGCACGCCATAAGATACTCAAAGGCCATCTTGGTACGCGGGTTTTGTTCGAGAAGTCCGGCCAGAGTCCGTTCGAGGGGCTCAGGACCGGCCACCGCGAGCGGGTTCAGGGGGAACGTGAACATGTCATGGGGCAGCCGGCCGGTGTGATAGAGGGCCCGGAGGACGTCGTGGTTGACGAAGACATTGATCCTGCCTTTGGGCAGCCGACGGCCGAGCGCGAGAATGTCGTCCCAACGCCTCTCGCAGGCATAGTAGTTCGACAGAACATAGGGCTTGCCCAGCTCGTCGCGGCCGGAATACAGCCCAAGGGCCGTCAAGATGATCGGCACGGTGGCCAAGGCAGGCTTGAAGAGGGGCGCCACGAACGACCTCACGTGTCGTGAATCGCCGTGCTTGTCCCGTCTCTTGGTCTTCTTCGCACGGCCGGCGGACTTCTGGCTCCTCCGGGCGACCAGCCGGCTGACGACAAACGTCAGCAGCAGGGCCAGGGGCGCCAGCCCGTACAGGCAATAGACCAGAACCCCCAGAAATGCTCCGGTGTCGGCAGCCGCCGAGGTTCCGCTGGTAGATGCCGATGTCCTTCCACCAGTTGTAGAGGGGCTTCATGAGCCGGAATACAAGCGTCCCATCGATGTCCTCTTGGGCGATGGTGTTGGCCACGGTCTGAAAGTGCCGCTATTGGCCGTCCTGGTCCTGGACGTAGACATCGAAGCGCAGTTCACGGCCCCGGTTGGCGTCCAGCAGCTTGCGCCACGGACGAGCCGGGAGGCGCATTTGCCCCGTCCTGCTGAACGCGGAGACCGGTTTGCCGCGTTGCGAATGGACCTGGAGAAGATACGCGCGGCCCTCCTCATGGACCTGGAAACTCAGAGGGGCGATGTTGGCCGGGATGACGGTTCCCGCGTAGTCCGGGCTGAGGGCGGGCTCGCGCGCGACCTCGCTGTACTGGTCTACGGCCCTCGGAGAGCAGGACGCCAGCCAGAGGGCCGTCGCAAAGATGATGCAGCCAGCGACGGCCGTGACGACGAATCATTCTCTCACCTGATGTGCCACGCAGGACGTCCTACTTCCGCCGGTTTGATTGTGGTCGGGACTCTCTACCGCGACAGTCTGTCAGGTGCGGGCGGAGAATTCAAGCCCCAGAGGGAGTGGGGCGCAACGAAATCGCCGAACGGACAGAAGAAGCCCCCGCGTTTGATGAGGGAGAGGAAGCGAGACTTTGCGGGGGCCTGTGGACACCATTTATGCGATTGAGGCTATCCGAGAAGCGTGGTTCGGGCAAGACATCAGACGCGATTTTTTCAGACAATTCCGGCCGTGTCGGCCGACCGCAGACGCTCGGGTCGGGCAAACGACCGGCTCGATCCAATCGCTTTTCTTGACGAGGTGGCCTCGACGCCTTATATAGGAAGACTTTCAAAGGGTGCTTCACAGATATGAACCTAAGGGGATGTTGAATGGCCCAAAAGAGTCAATGCGACAAGTGTACGGGACTGTGTTGTCGGTATTTCGCACTGCCGATCGAGACGCCGGAAAGCAAAGAGGACTTCGACGACATTCGATGGTACCTGTGCCACAAGGACGTGACGGTGTTCGTCGAGGACGGCGACTGGTACGTAAACATCAAGAACAAGTGCCGCCATCTGTCCGAGACGGATTACCGCTGTGGGATCTACGAGAAGCGGCCGCACATTTGCCGTAAGTACAAGCACTCGGATTGCGATTTCGTCGATGGCGAATACGACTACGAACTGCACTTCACCAACGACAAGGAGATGGAAGAGTATATCCGGATCAAGTTCGAAAACAACGTGACCGAGAAGCAGCGCGCCACGAAGCACAAAGGGAAGACCAGGAAGGCATGAAGATACCACCGGTCAAAGGAACGCGGGATTTCTATCCGCCCGAGATGGCCCGTCGCAACTGGATCATCGACGGATGGAAGGGCATCTCGATTCGCAACGGGTTCGAGGAGTACGACGGTCCGATCTTCGAATATCTGAAGATGTACCAGATCAAGAGCGGCGACGAGATCGTCGAGCAGCTCTTTTCGCTCCAGGACCGCGGCGGTCGCGATCTGGCGATCCGCCCGGAGATCACACCAACGCTGGCGCGGATGGTCAACCAACAGATCAACGCTCTGCCCCGGCCGATCAAGTGGTTTTCCGTGCCCAGGCTGTGCCGGGCCGAACGTCCGCAGAAAGGACGGCTACGCGAGTTCTTTCAATGGAACATCGACATCATCGGCATCGACAGTCCGGAGGCGGACGCGGAGGTGATCTTCACATCGCTGGATTACCTGCGCAGGGTCGGCCTGACGGCCGCCGATGTCCGCGCGAAAATCTCCAGCCGCAGGCTCCTGGCGTCAGTGCTTCGCGGCATGGGCATCGAGAACAGTTGTCTTGACGCCATGTACGCCCTGTTGGATAAGAAGGCCAAGCTGCCGGCCGATGCGTTCGATGCGCTGCTGGCCGAGCACGTTCCGGACAAGGAGCAGGCCACTCGCATATCCGATTTCATGGCGTTGGACTCTATCGATGACCTTCAACGCCTCGTTTCCGCTGACGACGACACCCGGGTTGCCGTCGAGCAATTGCAGAACGTCTTTGCCACGCTGGAGCTGATGGGTGTGGGGGACTACTGCGTGTTCGACCCGTCCATCGTGCGAGGTCTTGCCTACTACACGGGCGTGGTGTTCGAGATCCACGATATCGTCGGCGAACTGCGTGCCATCTGCGGCGGGGGGCGGTACGACAACCTTCTTCGCGATTTCGGCGGTCCGTCGATCCCCGCTACGGGAATGGGGATGGGCGACTGCGTTCTGGAGATCCTGCTGCACCAGAAGGGCCTTCTGGACAGTCAGGTCCCGCCCCGGCGGCTCGAATTCTTCGTCGCCTGTGCAGACGCCACCCTGGCCAAGGCGATGTACGCGGTCGCGGCCAGGCTGCGCGCCGGTGGGCAGTCCGCCAATTTCAGCTACAAGCTGGGCGGGCTCTCGAAGCAACTGAAGGAGGCCTCCTCCCAGAACGCCAGGCGGTGTATCATCATCGGGCAGGAGTATGTCGATAAACAGGAGTTGATCGTCAAGGACATGGCCAGCGGAGAGCAGAGCCAGGTCCACGTGGACCGGTTTCTGGCACAACTGAGTGGAACATAGGTTCGGCGGGGCATCGGCAGCGTGCGTGCCCCCGGAAGGTGTGGGGAGATCGCAATGAGCAGGTATGGTCTGTGTCGATTCATCGTGTCCGTCGCCTTGCTGTCAAGCGTGGTAGGCCTGCCGGCCGAGGCCCAGCAGGGAGGCACCGAACTGTGGCCTCAGGTGCATTCAAATCGCAGAGTCACCTTCTACCTTCGCGCCCCAGCCGCTCAGCAGGCGACGCTGGAGGCGAACTTCCTCTCGGAGCCCGAGGCAATGACGAAGGACGCCGAGGGGCTCTGGTCCGTTGCCATCGGGCCGCTCGACCCGGAAATCTACGAGTACAACTTCAAGGTGGACGGCCTGGCGATTGCCGATCCGATGAATCCGTTCGTCAAGGTCTGGCGGCGTAACGCACGGAGTATGGTCCTGGTTCCTGGTGATTCGCCGATGTTCTACGAGGAGCAGAACGTTCCTCACGGGACGGTGCACGTTCACCGCTATCATTCAAAGTCGCTCGATGTCACGCGGGGCCTGTACATCTATACGCCACCCGGCTACGAGACTTCTGGGCCGCTGAGGTACCCCGTGCTCTATCTGCTGCACGGCAGCGGAGACACGGAAGACGCCTGGACCATCGTTGGACGGGCCAACCTGATTGCGGACAACGCGATGGCCGCCGGGCGAGCCAGGCCGATGATTGTCGTGATGCCGTACGGACATACGCCGAGCATCTCGTCCGACCGAACCCGGCCTCGCAACTGGAAGAGTTTCGAGAGCGACCTGATCGGCGACGTCATCCCCTTTGTGGAGAAGAACTACCGCACGCACAGCGGTTCGGAGCATCGGGCGATTGTCGGGCTCTCGATGGGAGGGGGCCAATCGCTGCGAATCGGGCTCGGACATCCGGAGATGTTTGGGTGGGTCGGAGCGTTCAGCTCGAGCGCACCGTCCAGCGAAGAACTCGATACTCTGCTGGCCAGGCCGGAGAACGTCAATGAGAAACTGAGGCTCCTCTGGATCGGCTGCGGCAGGAAGGATTTCCTGTTCGAGGCCAATCAGAAATTTCTGGCGGCGCTCGAGGCCAAGACGATCCGGCACACGGCCCATATCACGGACGGAGGCCACGAATGGCCTCTCTGGCGGCACTATCTCAACGAGGTGCTGCCACTTCTGTTCGACACAGGCAAGTAGCCGCATCGCCGCAGAGCGAACCGGCGGCGCCGACAGCCCGACCTGCGAGAGGAGGGGCCAGTGAAATGAGGGACGCTTCGACCAATCATTACGAACGCGCGTTCGAAGGCTGGCTGATCGACCATCAGGTGCCGTACGTTCGCGCCGATGAGCACAAGCGGATCGGCACGATGCGCCAGTCCGTCAAGAACTTCGACTTCCTCCTCTACGCCCCTCTCGGACGACACATCATCGTCGAGGTCAAAGGACGCACGTTCAGCGGGACCACGCTGGCCGGGCTCAAAGGGCTGGAATGCTGGGTCACACGAGACGATGTCCGGGGGCTGCGGGCGTGGCAGACGGCCCTCGGACCCAGCCACGAGGCCGCGTTCGTCTTCGCCTACCGTATGGCCCGCGTCGATGTGGACTTCGACGGGCGCGACGTCCTCTGCCTGGATCGGGGCTGCTACGTCTTTCTGGGCATTCACATCGAGGACTATCAGCGGCACATGCGAGCCCGCAGCCGCCGCTGGCAGACGGTGACGCTGCCGGCCGAGCGGTTTCGCGCCCACGCGATCGACCTGTCGGCGCTGCTTGCGTAGCCGTCCGCATCGTGTCCCCACCTCCATGGCACCCCAAGCTCCGCTGCGTGCAGGGCGAGTTCTTCGGGCAGCGACTTGACCGAAGCGTGCAAAGTGGATATACTGTGTACCTAACTGTCTATGTGTTGTGGTTTCGGGTTCTCCTGGGAAGGTATGAACATGAAAGCGACAGCGCAAGGCCGCCCGGTTCGGGCCGTTCACCGCAGATGGATCCTCCCCTTGTTTCTGGTTTCCGGCGCCACCGGTCTGATCTACGAGGTGACGTGGATGCGGTCCCTCGGCACGGTGTTCGGCAATACGGTCTACGCGGCCAGTACGGTCCTGACGGCCTTCATGCTGGGCCTGGCAATCGGAAGCTGGCGGATCGGCCGCCGGGCCGACCGCGTGACGCGACCGGTGCGGCTCTACGCCGCTCTGGAACTGGGCATCGGCGCGTACGGCTTCGCCTTCCCGACCATTCTCGGTCTCGTGGATCGATTTTATCTCTGGTTCTTCCAGACATACGAGCCGGGCGTCTACACTCTGAATCTGGTCCGTTTCATCGTCTCGGTCCTCATCCTTCTGCTTCCCACGGCCCTGATGGGCGGGACCTTGCCGATCCTGAGCGGGTTCTGGGCGGCTTCGGCGAGCGAGAAGAAAGCAACGCAGCGGACCGGGCAGGGCGTCGGCTATCTTTATGCGGCCAACACGTTCGGCGCCGTCCTGGGCACCTTCCTGGCCGGCTACTATCTGATCCGGCTGCTGGGCGTCAACGCCTCGATCTACGCGACCGCAACCACCAACCTCGCGATTGCCTCCGTGGCCTGGCTGATCTCTCTGGGCCTCGGGCCGCGAGCGGTGATCGCCGGTTCGGCCAAACGCAAGCAGAAGGGCCTCGCCTCGCTCAAGGAGCGGATCGACCGCGAGCAGGAATCGCCCGCCGTATACTCCGAACGCATCCGGACGATCGTCCTGGGCGGCGTCCTTGTCGCAGGGTTCTGCGGGATGGCAATGGAGGTGCTGTGGACCCGGGTGCTCGTGTTTGTCCTGGAGACGTCCGCCTACGCCTTCGCCTGCATGCTGACGTGCTTCATTCTCGGCATCGCCCTGGGCAGTCTGCTGTCGAGCGTGGTGTTGGTTCCTCGTCTGAAGGACCCCATTTTCGGGTTCGCCGCGATTGAGTTTGCGCTGGCGCTGTCTCTGTTGGGGTCCATCGGGATGCTCGGCTGGCTCTGGCACGTCGATGCCCTGGTCCTCAAGCACGTAGTGGACTGGAAGATCTCGTTTGCGGGCGATACCGTGGTCCATTTCATCGACACGCTGCTCGTGATGTTCGTGCCGACGGTGCTGATGGGGATGGTCTTTCCTCTTGCAGTGCGGATCTGCGCGCCGGCGTGGGAGACGGTGGGGCGGCGCGTGGGGCAGGTGTACGCCGCCGACACGGTCGGCAGCGTCCTGGGGGCCTCCGCCGCCGGCTTCCTGATGGTGCCGTGGCTCGGGTTGCGCAACAGCTTCCTCGTGGTCGTAGCGATCCTCTTCCTGTTGGCGACCGTACTGGTCGCTCTCTCGGACAAACGACGCTTCGGACTGGCCGTTGCGGGGGCGGTGATCTCGACGGCGTTGATCGCCGTGTCGATGCTCGCGATCCCGCATGACGTATTCCTGCAAACGATGAATACCTATCACCACCCCAGCAAGATCGTGTTCATCCATGATGACGCCACCGGAACGGTAACCGTCCACGACCTGCCGGACGGCGACCGCCTGATCGCCGTCGACGGCGTAGATGTCGCAGGTATGGACCTGATGTTGCGCACTACCCAGAAGCTCCAGGCGTACGCCCCGCTGTTCGTTCACGAGGACCCGCAGGACGTGGTGCAGATCGGCTACGGCAGCGGCGAGACCTGCGGGATCGGTCTGGACTTCGGGATCGCCCGCTATACGATCGTGGACGTCTGTCCGGGCGTCTTCGAGGCGGGCGCGTTCTTCGAGGAAATCAACCGCCGTTCGTACGCCAATCCAAACCTCCGCAAGATCATCATGGACGGCAAGAATTTCATCAAGATGACCGAGGAGAAGTTCGACGTGATCATGAACGACTCGACCTATCCGGGCACCACCGGAAGCTCGGCCCTCTATTCGTACGAACACTTCAAGGCCTGTCGCGAGCGCCTCAAGCCCAACGGCGTCGTCTCCTGCTGGCTTCCGCTGGACCTTCGTCCGGAGGACTTCCGGCTCATCCTGCGGAGCTTCCAGGCAGCGATGCCGCACAGCTCGCTGTGGTTCGTCAACAACTGCGTGAACAAGCACGCCGTGCTTCTGGCGACGCTCGAACCGATGAAACTGGACTTCGGTCGGATCAAGGCCGTCGCCGAACGGCCCGACATCGCCAAAGACCTCGAAGAAATCAACGTGTACTCGGTCTACGACTTCCTGGACTGTCTGATCGTGGGCGAGGAGGACCTGAAAAAGCTCGCCGGGCAGGGGCCGTTGCACACCGACGACAAGCCCTATCTGGAGTTCGGCGCTGCCATCAAGCGGGACGTGGAAGGCTCGTGGCTGGAGATCATGCGGGCCGTCAGCGAACATTGCACGCCCTTGCTGACCCACGTGACCAACGTCGGGCCGTTGCCGGGCGAGCGGGAGGACCCGAGGGTCGTCCTGCAGCAGTACAGCCAGGCCACCACCCACGTGTTGCAGGGTGTCGTCGGTGCCCTGCTCGGCGATCCGGACATCATGAACGAGCAGTTCGCCGCCGCCAAACGGGTCAATCCCCACGACCGGGACGTGGACAGCATTCTCGAAGAGTTGCGCATGGAGATCCAGGCCCTGGAAGAGGCGGTCGAGCGAACGCCGGGTGTTGCCGAGTTGCGGGGCCGCCTGGCGAAACGCTATATGCTGTCACAGGATTATCCCCGCGCCGTCGAGCAGTACGAGTATTTCGTCCGGCTGGCGCCCCGCGACGTGGCGGGCTGGAACAACCTGGGGATCTGCTACCGGCGCGTCCATTCGTTCGACCGGGCGGTCGCCGCCTTCGAACACGCCCTGCAACGGGACCCCGGCCTGCTCGGTACGTATACGAATCTCGCCGAAACCCGGGAGGCTCAGGGCGACCTGCCCGGAGCGATGGCGACCTTGGAGCGCATGCTGCCCCTGTTGCCCCGTGACGGGCAAGCTCGCACGCACGATATGCTCGCTCAGTTGAGTTTTCGCCGGCAGGACTACGCCCTGGCGGTGCGCCATCTCGACCACGCGGTCGAACTGGCCGCCGGCAACCGCGCCATGCAGCAGGTCCTCATCGCCCGTCGGCAGAAGATCCAGCAGTTGATCGACGGACAGGCGCGCTGACCGCCGCCCCATTTGACGGCAACAAAGAAGGGCCGGATCCGTAGATCCGGCCCATCGTGTGCGGAAGCAACAGCACGCTATGGACGAGGCAGCGTCTTTTCGAGTTCGGCCAGCACCTCGCCGCTGACGGTCTCGACGTGCAGACTTCCGAAGATCACCCGATATTCCGTCTCGGAAACCTGCCATCGCATGAGAACCTGATCGGCGTCCTGGGGCGTTACGACGTCACCGTAGTAGGCAGGATGCTTCTGGTCCTGCGAGAGCGACATGTAGAACGAGCCGATCCCCACGACAGGCGCCAGGGTCTGCGTGAGTTCCTTGATACGCTCATCCACGTCGGCCTTCTCGGGCTGCTGACCGTCTGCGACGCTCCGCTTGGCGAGGTCCTTCATCACCGACATGAGCGTCACCATATCCAGCTTCTCCGGGTAGCGACCGCCCAACTCGGCAAACAGCCGCAGCCCCTGGATGGCGGTCTCTTCATTCATGGCCGGCATCTGGAGGGGTCCTCCGCCCAGAGTGGTATAATCATCCGGGATGACCGGCTCGAACTCAGAGGCATCCACGACCACGTCCCACTGGAAATCGCCAATGGCGGCGTGCGAGCGCATTTCACCCATTTGCATGTCCATCTCAAGAAGGACCGGAAGCTGGGTCTTGAGGTCAACCCAAATCTTGACGTCGACCTCGCCCATCATGCCTCCAAGATAATTGGGATCGGTCGTCTGAAAGCCTTCGACCTCGACGCCGTCGATGGTGGATCGGCCCAGGCTCGTATACTGACAATCGAGAATCTGGCGAACCATGGTCCTCGGGTCACGGTTCTCTTTCAGTCGCTCTTCGAACGCCGCGTCGTCGAGGTCGATCTGCATGTACTTCTTCTGTCCCGGCATGAGGGTGACCGCTTTCTTCTGCCGCGGCAGCATGTACGTTTCCTGCAGCATCGGCCCGGCGCCGTCGGGACCGGGGACTCTTCTGTCCATTTCCATCGTCATTTTCATCCCCAGTTCCTGCGATATCAAGGCCGTGGCTCGCGCCTCATGCTCCACGGGTGTGTCGCCAACCCTCGGGCCTGTCGTCAGGATGGTCATCTGGTACATATACGCGTTGACCTGCTGGAGGCGGGTCAGGACGTCCGCCAGAGCGACGCTGGACTGCGTGCCCGTCCACAGGAACAGACCCATGAGGCAGGCGATGACAACGGCGGCTGCGATAGCGAGTTTGGCGAATGGACTTTTCATGATCGATCTCCCTTTCACAATCAATGTCTCTGGTTTCTTTGCGTGTTCCTGCTGGGCCCCGAGCATATCTCGAAAGACTCGCTCATCGGCCTGCGGCCCAATGCCCAGCCTGGCGTCTCGAAAGAGTTTTCTTATGTGGTCTGCGGATCGCATTGTCGTACCTCACTCTCAAGCAGAGACCGCAGTCGTTCCATGGCGTAGCGATATCGGCCTTTGGCGGTGTTCAGCGGCACGCGCTGCACCGCCGCGATCTGGCGGAAGCTCATATCCATCTCCATGCGAAGGCTGACCGCTTCGCGTTGCTCGTAAGGCAACTGCTGCATCGCCTCGGCCAGCAGGGCGAGCTGCTCGCTGAGAATCGCCCACTGCGCGGGCCCCGGGCCGCCCGACGCAGGCAGCGATGCCCCTTCCAGGCTGATCCCCCCGTGTCGGTGGTTGTTTCGCCTGTGGTTGCGGACGCGATTGACCACGCTGGTGGTCAGATAGCTGCGGAGGCTGCCGGTCAGTTTGATCCGCTCGGCCGAGCCGGCGAACGACACGAAGACGTCGTGCACGATGTCCTCGGCGGCGTTGCTATCGCCCAGAAGCACCGTGGCCAGCTTGAGCATCTCGACCTTGTACTTGTCATAGATCCGGCGCAGGGCCTGCGGCGAGCCTCTCTTGAATAGGAGAATCAACAGTCTTTCCTCGACCATCCTGCGCACCTGACTGAAACGCGATCGCTGTTCGGCCTATTACACACCAATGCACTGTGATTGGGTATGCAGATCTTCCGTCGGTTCGTCGTTTTCTTATCAGCGATGGCTGGCAGATTCGCGGGCGGGTGTTACAATCGCCGGGCTTGGAGCCCAATAGAGATGACACCAGAGCACCCGACAACTGATTCGACCGGGACCGGCCGGAACTGGCCCTTGTACGGGGCGGCCTTTGCCACCGCCTTAAGCCTGGGCATCTGCTGGACGGCCATGCCCTTCGTCCTGACCGCCATCGGCGGCACCGAGACGCACGTGGGCTACGCGCTGGCGGGCAACAGCCTGGCGTATATGGCGGCCCTGGTCTTCGCCGGATCGCTGCTGGGGCATCTCGACGTCAAGTGGGCCACGCGTCTGGCGACGGTTGCGGCTTTGGTTGCCGCAATCGTGATGGTGGCGGCGGTCTTCGGCTCCGGACGGCGGAACGGCACTGACGGAATCGCATGGATATGGATGATCATCGCAGCCGGGGGATTTGGCGGGGCGGCCATGGCCCTGTTCTGGCCGTTCCTGATGAGCTGGGTTTCCGCCCGCTTCGAGGGGGTCGAGCTCAATCGCCAACTCGGGCGGTACAATGGCTCCTGGTCGAGCGGCGGCCTCGTCGGGCCGGTGATCGGGGCTTGGCTGGTCGAGCAGAACCCCCTCTGGCCGATGGTCGCGGCGGTGGCGTGCTTCGCGGCGTCTCTAGCGCTTTTGGGCCTGGCGCGAAACAACGCAGGGCATGCAGGCGAGGCCGCATTGCCCGGCCCGGCGGCGGAACCGCTGCACGATGGACGGTCTCTGGCG
>Ga0209510_1002588_pt1 | contig 18219 bp, 16 predicted proteins | sample BiotimSIPDNA_FD_185749 | JGI IMG/M metagenome (GOLD analysis project Ga0209510, IMG submission 185749) | Anaerobic biogas reactor microbial communites from Washington, USA - Biogas_R1 time_0 SIP DNA (SPAdes) (version 2) | ecosystem: Engineered > Bioreactor > Anaerobic > Unclassified | place... | reverse complement strand
GCTCCGTTGAACATGTGCCGGAGGCTTAAGGGGAGCGTGACCGTGCGGAAGGTGGTGAACGTGCCGGCACCGAGCGTGCGGGCGACGTTCTCCAGGTGGGTGGGCACCTTCTCAAATCCCTCCCGCATGGTATTGATGAAGAACGGAGAGGCGACGAAGAGCATCGCGACCACCGTGCCCGGGTAGGCGTCTTCGAAGGCGAGCCCGATCTCGGAGAGCGGTGCTCCAAGCCACCCGCGGCGCATGAAGAGGAGGTAGACCAGCAGTCCCGCAACCGTGTGGGGCAGGATGAGTGGGATATCGACGATACTCTCCACGGCTCCCTTGAAGCGGGAAGGGCTGGATCGGGCGAGGACGTAGGCGAGGGGCGTTCCGAAGATCACCAGGAGGAGGACGGCGTTTGCCCCCGCACCGAACGTGAGAAGGATGGACCCGATCACCTCCGAGGACATCGCTACCTTGAAGAGGTGAGCAGGGTCGGCAAGTTCCTTCATCGCGATGTTTGCAAGCGCAAGAACCGTGATACCGACGATTACCGCACCCATGATGCAGAACCAGACGATACACCGGTCCATGTGCCATCCCCGGTGCTCTTTCCACCACAAAACTCCCTTATCGCCCGGGAGCCGGTCGCCAGAGAGCGTTTCGGCCTTCATCTCGATATGTTCCTGGATATACGTTCTACGTGCCCGTGAATAACTTCTTCGAAAAAAGAGGGGTTTTTCAGGCCTTCACCGCAACGAGCGGCTCGAGCCCGGCAGGGACGCTGCCGTAGCCGCCCGCAGGTACGATCGGGGGCTGGCCGTCGGCGTTGAGGATCTCCTGACCGGTGGCACCGACCAGCATCTCCACGAACTCGATGCCAAGGTCGGGGTGCTCCGCGATCTTCGGGACGGTCACGCCGTAGACGATCGGGGCGCCCGCATAGAGTGTGGTACCGTCGCCCTTCTTCGCCTCGGTCTGGACGGTCGCGTAGTTCTCAGCGAACTCTACCGCCGAGAGGTCGATCTCTTCGGGGAGTTCGATGAACTTGAGGTCGTTCTGGACCGCAACGCTCCGGTACTCCCAGGCGTAGTCAAGTCCGCCGGACTGGACCATCTGGACAAGTTCGACGCTCTTCGGGCGGATGGTCAGGGTGGTGCTGTCGGGCTGCGGGTCGGTGGCGTGGATCGTGTAGACGCCGTTCTCCTCGGTGACCTTGATGTTGCTGTGGGCCTCGACGAGGTCATCAAAGATCTGGTCGTTCTCGTAGTAATCCTCAGCGAGCTGGATCACCATCGGGGTGCGGTAGCCGCAGGGGTCGGAGTTCGGGTCGGAGAAGCCCCACCGGACACCGTCACGCGTGAGGATCTCGTACCAGTTCTCGGCCGTAATCTCGTCTGCATACTTGCTCTCATCCGTGTAGGTGAGCACCATCCGGTTCTTTGCGAACGTAAGATACCAGTCGGCGTGCTCCGGCACCATCATCTTCGGGATGAGGGCGTAGTCGGCGGAGGCGATGACGTCGGCAGGCTTGCCGTTCTCGGTCACCTTCTTGATACAGTCGACGCTACCGGCAGGCTCAAGGAGCACGGTGACGCCGGCGTGTTCGGCTTCAAATTCTGCCTTCACCTTCTCAAACGGTCCAGTCAGGCTTCCGGCATGGAAGATCTTTAACTGGACGGATTCAGCGGGCGTTGCGGTCTGAACGGGAGTCGTGGTCTGGTTCTCCGACCCGGGCGTCGAGTCGGTGTTTGTCGTCCCGGTGCAACCACAGATCAGGACCGCGGCAGCGACGAGGAGACAGATAAATGCACATAGACGATACGATTTCATGAAATAGCTTTTGAGAGGGACCTATGGTTAAATTTATCTGTTCAGGCACAAGTTAACGGAAATTGGTTTACTCTGCGCCCTTATAGAGGGCAAAGTAGTTGTATAATTCGGGAAACCGCCGAAAAAATGCAGCTCCACGCCCCCTTCATCCTGGCTCTGCACCGGGGACCAGATGAACCACCCTCGCCGGGAGAGAGACCCAGACATCCATGCCTGCGCGAAGCCCGAGAGCCTCTGCCCTCCTTGCGGTCACCAGCGCGACGAGCTCGCACCCGCAGTCCACGCTCACGTTCACGAACGGCGCCATGGGCTCGACGCTGGTAATTCTGGCGGGGAAGAGGTTCTCCGCCTCCTCGTAGCCAGGTTCCCTCCGGTGCAGGGAGATATCCTCGCCCCTGATAACCACCGCCACCCCCTCTGCCGGCGGCGGAGTCTTTGAGACGATGCGTCTCTCCTTCATCTCCACCGTGGTGAGGCCCCCCTCCCGGGAGACGACCCGGCCGGGGATGATGTTCTGGACCCCCACGAACCTGGCAATCTTCTGGTCTTTTGGTTCATGGAAGATCTCGCGGGGCGAACCCGCCTGGGCGACCGTCCCATCGATCATCACCGCGACACGGTGGGCGAGCCGCTGCCCCTGCGCCAGATCGTGGGTGCTTATCAGGACGGTTATCCCCTTCTCACGGTTCAGACGCGTCACAATCGCCTCGATGGTAGCGGTCGAGCCCGGGTCCAGGTTCGCCGTCGGCTCGTCCAGGAAGAGGATCTCAGGGTCCGTCACGAGCACCCTCGATAACGCCACCCGCTGCTGCTCGCCGCCCGAGAGGTCAGTTGCCTTGCTCCTGATGTAGCGGGAGAGCCCGACTGCCTCAAGCGCCTCCTTCACCCTCCGGTCGATCTCATTACGAGGGGCTCCCCGGTAGCGCAGCCCCATCGCGATGTTGTCATAGACCGATGCGTTAAAGACGATCGGTCTCTGGAAGAGCATCCCCATCCGGCGGCGGAGGTCGAGCCAGCTGCCGCGTTCCCCTACCGTATCGATACCGAAGATCGAGAGTTCGCCGCCGCTCGGCGGTTCGATCAGGTCGAGGATCCGTAAGAGCGTGCTCTTCCCGGAGCCGCTCGGGCCGATGAGCCCGAGGATCTCCCCCTCCCGGATCGAGAGGTCGACGTCGTGCAGGACCTCTAAGCTGCCGTATACCTTCCTGATCTTCTGTGCTTCAACAATCGCCATGATATCACCGCCGTTGCACGAGGGAGAGAACGATGTTCACCCCGAGCGCCACCCCGAGCAGAATGATCCCGAGTGCAATCGATACGGAGTAGTTCGCCATCGATGTATTGAGCGCGATCGCGGTGGTGAGAACCCGGGTGGCGCCTCTGATGTTGCCGCCGACGATCATCACCGTCCCCACCTCGGAGATCGCCCGCCCGAACCCCAGAAGGACGCCGGACATGACCGCGAACCGGGATTCCGCGATGATGGTCGTGACCGTCTGGAACCTGCTTGCACCGAGCGCCGTGATCGTGTAGCGTTTATCCCGGTCGATCCCGGAGAGTGCCGAGACCGTCAGCCCCATCAGGAGCGGTATGATGAGAACCGTCTGGGTGACGATCATGCCGCCGGGAGTGTAGAGGAGGTGGAGGAACCCGAAGGGGCCGATGTTTGAGAGGAGCAGGAACATGATCAGGCCCACGATGACTGTCGGGAGCGCATAGAGCGTCTGCAGCGTGGAGACGACCGCATGCTTCCCCCGGAAGTCGTAGAAGTAAATGAGCGCCCCAAGCGGCAGGGCGATCAGAGAGGCAAAGAGGGTGGCGGTGAGGGAGATGTAGAGCGAGCGGATGGTGATCTCGACCACCTGCGGATTGAGGGTGATGATGAGGTAGATGGCCTCGATGAACCCCTCAATGATCGGGCTCCCGTTCACCACGCGAACTCACCCTCCTTTCTGATCACCTCATCCACATCTCCCGGCTCCTCAGGATGAGCGTTTATGCAGTCACCGGCTCTGCGCAGGTGCAGTTGAACGGCGGCTGTGCGCACTCGGGCGCGTAGAGCGGCACAAAGAGCGGTTTCCCGAACTCAGCCTTCCCAAAGTCGCCGATGAGCTGCTTTCCTTCATCGGAGATGAGCCAGTTGATGAAGTCCGCGGCCCCCTCCGCGTTCACACCCGGGTACTTTTCAGGGTTGACCGCGATCGCACTGTACCGGTTCATGAGTTCTGTCCCCTGCTCGATGACCGGCACCAGCGCCAGCCGGTCCTTAAACGAGAGATAGGTACCCTCATCAGAGAGCGTGTAGGCGTTCTTCTCGTTCGTGAGGATCAGGGTGTCTCCCATGCCCTTGCCTGCCTCGACGTACCAGGCCCCGGAGTCCAGGATATCCTTCTCGTAGTCATAACCTGCCTCCTTCCAGAGCGCCTTCTCCTGGTTATGGGTGCCTGAGTTGTCGCCCCGGGAGACGAAGACCACGCCCGGCGTGTTGTTCGTCCCGGCGATGTAGATCTTCTTGAAGGCTTCCACGGGGCTCATGTTCGCTATCCCCGCCGGGTCGGACTTCGGCCCGACGATGATGAAGTAGTTGTAGGCGATGCAGCGCGGGTTGATCCCGTAGCCGTCATTTACAAACTGCTCTTCAAGCGCAGGGGCGTGGACGAGCACCATGTCCACATCGCCGCGCCGTGCGGTATCGAGCGACTGGCCCGTCCCCTGGGCGATGAACTGGAGGTCAACCCCGGTCTCGCCCTCGTAGACCCGCTCGAGCTCCGCGAGCAGTCCGGTATTCTCAAGGCTTGTCGTGGTGGCGACCCGGATGACGTTCGCACCGGCAGCGGGTGTGGCCGTCGTCGTAGCGCCCGGCGTCTCGTTCCCCTCCGGCGCAGTCCCCGTGCACCCCGCAAAGATGGCGAGGATGAGAAGGAGCAGGACAGCACCGGCCGATTGGAGAGCAGCATTCGTCTTCATGGCAGCGCGCTAAATGACAAACACCCATAAATATTTATCCTGCCGGGGGTGTCAACAGCGTCCAGTTAACCACAGGGGAGGAGAGAGTGGTCCCGCCGGCCTGAAGATGGGGTGTGCCCCCCGCCTGCCAGAACGGTGGGGCAGGCGGCAGGGTTTTTGCACTCCCGGGTTCACGCTGTTGCGTTCACCGGCTCTGCGCAGGTGCAGTTGAACGGCGGTTCGGTACACTCAGGTGCGTAGAGCGGCACAAAGAGCGGCTGGCCGTACTCTTCGACGCCGAAGTTCCCGATGAACTCCTTGGTTTCGTTGGAGGTGATCCAGTTGGTGAAGTTGGTGGCCTCATTGATGTTGACGCCCGGCACCTGCTCCGGGTTGACTGAAATGGCGCTGTAGCGGTTCAGGAGATCGTCGCCCTCGGTCACGAGCTCTACAAGGTTGAGCTGGTCCTTGAAGGCGAGGTACGTCCCGATGTCTGAGAGCGTGTAGGCATCCTTCTGGTTCGCGACGGTCAGGGTCTCACCCATGCCGCTCCCGGTCTCCAGGTACCAGGGCCCGGAGTCCTGGATGTCCTCTGTGTAGTTGTAGCCGGCTGCCGCCCAGATCTGCTGCTCCCGGTTGTGCGTGCCCGAGTCATCGCCGCGGGAGACAAAGGCCACGCCCTCTGTGTTGTTCGTCCCGGCGATGTAGATCGCCTTGAATGCTTCCACGGGGCTCATGTTCGCGATTCCCGCCGGATCGGACTCCGGCCCGACGATGAGGAAGTTGTTGTAGGCAAAGCACCGCTCGTTGATGCCGTAGCCTTCATCGATGAACTCCTGCTCAAGCGACGGCGAGTGGACGAGCACCAGGTCGACGTCGCCACGTCGTGCGGTATCGAGCGCCTGGCCCGTTCCCTGTGCGGTGATCTGCACGTCCACGCCGGACGTGTTCTCGTACATCATCTCAAGTTCGTCAAGCAGGCCGGTATCGTAGAGGCTTGTTGTCGTTGCTATCCGGAGCACGTCCGGGTTCGCTGCCTCCTGTGCCGGGACGGCGACGACAGATGCGGCCAAGAGTACTACCATGATGCCCACCAGGGGCACCCATGATCTCGGAGTCATACGGGCGGGCAATCATCAGGCAATATATTTAAACATTATTATAAAAATTAACAAATATAATTTATACAGCAGTTTCCACAAACCCGCCCCCTCCGGGAGGAGAATCTCCTCCCGGGATCGGGGTGCCGAAACCTTAACGCTTCAACCCGCCGACCTTTTTCCCCATGTGGAAGGCGCTGGATATCGAGACCTGGATCGCCGGGCGGCGGTCAGACCTTGACCGGGTGAAGGGTTCAGTCTCTGAGATCATCGGGAGGGTGCGGGCAGAGGGTGACGACGCGCTGGTCGACCTGACGAAGAAGTTCGACGGCATCGATCTGGCAGAGATCGCCGTCTCTGACGAGGAGCGGGAGGCGGCCTACGACCAGGTGGATGCAGAACTGGTCGAGAGCCTCGTGCAGGCTGAGGTGCGGATCAGCAGGTTCCATGAGTTGCAGCGTGGGCGCGACCTCTGGCTCCAGGAGATGGAGCCCGGGATCACCCTCGGTGTCAAGACGACGCCGCTTTCTCGGGTGGGGGCCTACGTCCCCGGCGGGCGGGCGGCGTACCCCTCGACGGCGCTGATGTGTACTATCCCTGCGGTGGTGGCCGGTGTCCGTGAGATCTGCTGCTGCACACCGCCGCCGATCAACCCGATCACGCTTGTGGCGCTTGATATCGCTGGTGTCGATGAGATCTACCGTGTCGGCGGCGCGCAGGCGATTGCGGCCATGGCGATAGGGACCGAGACGATCCCCAGGGTGGAAAAGATCGTCGGGCCCGGGAACGTCTTTGTCACCGCCGCAAAGATGCTCCTCCGGGACGAGGTCGAGATCGACTTTCCCGCGGGCCCAAGCGAGATCGCGGTCCTCGCCGACGGGATGGCAAACCCGAGGTTCATCGCGGCCGATATCCTCGCCCAGGCCGAGCATGACCCGAGCGCCGCATGTGTCCTGGTCACCACCGACGCGGCCCTCGCCGATGCGGTCGGGGCCGAAGTGAAGCGGATGGTGGAGGGTGCAGACCGGCGGGAGATCATAGAGAAGGCGCTCGACCACTCTGGCTACATCGTGGCCGGCGACCTCGATGAGGCGGTGGCAACGGTCAATGGCATCGCCCCTGAGCACCTCTCGGTGCAGGTGGCAGACCCGCTCGGCATCCTCACCCGGTTCAGGAGCGCCGGGTCGATATTCGTCGGCCCTTACGCGGCGGTGGCCTGCGGCGACTACGCGTCCGGGACGAACCACGTCCTCCCGACCGCAGGATATGCCAGATTGTACTCGGGGCTTGATGTGAACCACTTCTGCCGGCGCTCAACGGTCCAGATGATCACGCGGGAGGGGCTCGAGGCCATCGGCGATGTCGTGGAGACGATCGCCGACGCCGAGGGGCTCCACGCCCACGCAGAGTCGGTGCGGGTGCGGCGCCGGAGATAAAAAGACACTTTTTTGGGCGCCACGAACAGATGGCAGCTGCATAAAAACAGCCATTCCACGGACAGTGGACCGTGGTGGCCAATCGCCTCGGGAGGAGGAGACCGGAAATGGGATCTCCCCCTCACCGCGACGTCGGCGGAGACGGCTCCGGTGCGATCCCGCCCCGGACCACCCTGATCTTTGCGATCGCATCCTCAGCCACGCTCCGCACATCAGCGTCCTCGTCCCGGGTGAGGTCCTGGAGCGCGTCGATCGCCCGCGGATCGCCGATGTACTTGAGAGCGCCCGCCGCTCCCCGGACGTCGTCATTCGCGTCGCGGAGCGCCCCGATGAGCGGCTCCACCACCGAAGCGTCGCCGATATCCCCGAGGACGCCGGCCGCGACGACCCTGACATCGGGGTCCGGGTCGGCAAGCACTGTTGTAAGCAGCTCTACCGCTCCGCGGCCGAACTTTGCGAGCGCCCCCGATGCCTGACACCTGACATCGTTGTTCGCGTCGCGGAGTGCCCGGGCGAGGGGCTCCACCGCCGAGGGGTCACCGATCTCGCCGAGGATGGCGGCCGCGTAGACCCGTCGGAGATCCCTCCTGGTCGCGATCTCCCAGGATAGATCGCCCGGCCCGGTCACGGTCTTCGCGCTCTCCGCGGCCCCGGGCTCCTCATACCTCTCCGAAGCCCCCGGGCGCTCGATGAGTTCGACCAGCGGCTCAACCGCCGGGGGGCCAAGCATGGCAAGTGAGTCGGCCGCCGCTTCCCGCACCGCTGTCAGCGGGTCGCCGAGCGCCCTGATGAGCGGGGCTACTGCCTTTGCATCACCAAAGTCCCCGAGCGCCAGTGCGGCCCGCTGGCGGGTCAGGCCATCCTCGCTCTCCAGTGCCGCGATCAGGCCGTCGATATTCTCTTCCGCCCTCAGGAGATCGATGTTGAACCGTCTCTCTTCCGCTGGATTACCCTCTCTCTGCAACCAATTCGCCTCCGGGCCCGGGGTATAGCGGGGGGTCGATATAATAACTTTTGTGAGGTGGTCGACAGGGGATAGTGAAGCAATTGCATCTACTATTTCCATGCGATTGTTGCGTCACGCGAAGACGCGAAGAGCGCGAAGGGTTCCGGTTGGGAGGAGTTACACGGGCATCAAGGCTTCGCGCGAGAGACCGGCGATCACTCCAGCGCACCCTCAAGTCAAGGTGAAATAGTCCTGTAGTACCTAGTGGACCGTTTCACCTTATTTTGGTGGTCCCGGTGCGCGGAGGATTGCCGTCGCACGCGAAGCCGCGAAGGACGCGAAGGGTTCCGGTTGGGAGGAGATACACGGACTTCGCGGCTTCGCGCTCTTCGCGTGAGGTGACATTGTGTGAAGATTTAGATGCAACGGTCCACTAGTGGACTATTGCACCTAATATTTCCATGTGATTGTTGCGTCACGCGAAGGCGCGAAGGACGCGAAGTTCGGTTTCTGGACGATATGGTCCCCTTCGCGCTCTTCGCGCCTTCGCGTGAGACCGGCGATCACTCCCACACACCCTCAAGGTAAGGTGAAATGCTCCACTAGTGCCAAGTCAACGACAAATTGTCGCAATAGTGCACCGTGTCATCTTATTTTAGAGATTTTTGGAACGTGCTGGGATGGGCACTCTGGCCTCACGTGGAAAGCCACACGGGAGTGCGCGAAGTTCGGTATAATCCCCTGCAACGCCCCTTCGCGCCCTCCGCGGATTCGCGTGATGGGTAATCGAGAGTACCAACGTCTCACGCAGAAGTGCACGAAGGTCGTGAAGAGAGACGGGAGATCTCTCAATGTAAGATGACAACAAGCACTAGAACGCCCATATCCGACGTTTAATGATTGACTTGGCACTAGACGCACCTCATATTTCACGTACCGCGGGTTGCCTCACGCGAAGGGGAGAGTGCGGGATCTGTGAGGTTTCAGGTAGCATGGAGCGGTGGTCAGGACGAGCAACCCGCTGCTGCCAGGGTTGCCGCCCCTCCCGGTGTTGGGGGCGCTGCAGGGAGATATCTTCAAAAGAGGTGGTAGGGGTTCAGGTGTCCAGGTTGCGTTCTGACGGTATCGCCGTCCGGGCCCCGGACAACTTCAATCACCGTCTTCTCCGCCTATGTCTCGGTTCGGTGCGTCCAACTGTGCTGTAGTTTCCACAGATCGGGCACCCGATCGGTTTGTTGGTAAATTCTTCAGTCCATCGGTGTTGACATCGACCACAGTAGAAGATGACGTGGTTTTCTGCTGTTTCTGGTATCATTGTATAATCACTCAAACCCGGGAGAGAGATCCGGAGATCTCCGGGACCTCCTCAGGGTTCGCTGCTTTGTATAGGCAAAGCCGCCGCCATCCCGACGAAATTCGTAGGAGAACGGCGGACCGGTGTCATGGGGGGTGGTACCCCGGACCGACCCGGCCTCCCGTAGTCACCATCACCGGTAACACCCGAAATTGGCCTTACGCCCGGCGGCTGCTTTCTTGTGCGTTGAAGAAATCGAGAATCTCCCATCGGAGATATCACAGGCACGCCGCCGATGGGTCTACAGGAGTCCAGGGTCATGGCTGCACCCCGGTGCCTAAGGTGTCTAACTTATGAGGGGCTCCCTTATTATACCAGCTATCTCTACTCTCTCCACGAGGATTCGTCAGAGCCAATCGGGTCTGGAAATACTCCCCTCGCGCAGTATCGTAGCACACCCACACCCGAAAAAACAGGAGTCTGCCCCGGCATCACCGGGACGCCGGCGGCACGGGCGTTGCCTCACCCCGCTTCTCACGGAACCTCACGATCGCATCCCCGGCCGCTTTTCGGACAACAGGGTCGTCGTCTGAGAGCGATCGGGTGAGGGGCCCCTCCGCCCGGGGATCAGCGATCTCGCCGAGGATGGCTGCCGCATACGCACGCCGTAGCCCCCGCCCCATCTCAGGTGGTGGGCCCTCCTCCACAACACCTGCCCTCCCGACCCCGGGGAAGAGGGCCTCGTGTTCCTTCACACCCTCCGGACCGGCAAGGAGGTCATGCTGTGCCAGGACTCTGTGCTGGAGGGTTCTCTTTTCGGGCGGAATCCCCTCAGGACCGGCGAGGAGGTCGTGCTGGGTAAGCCCCTCCTCTTCCTCCTCGAGCGCCCGCCGCCCGCCGGCCCGCCTGATACCCTCGGGGCCGGCGAGTACATCGTGCTGCGTAATGCCTCCCCTGTGCCGGAGAGGCCTCTTTTCAGGCGGTATGCCCTCAGGGCCCGCGAGGAGGTCAATCTGTGTCAGCCCCTCCCGGGACACTTCCCGGGGCCGCTCGTACCCCGCTGATGCCTCCGGGCGCTCGAGCAGGTCGATCAGCGGCTCGACCGCCGGCGTCCCGACCATGACAAGCGCGTTCGCCGCGGCCTCCCGGACAGCCTGAATGGGATCGGCAAGCGCAACAATGAGCGGTTCTGTCGCCCTCCATTCGCCGAGCCTGCCAAGATCCAGGGCGGCACTCCGGCGGATTTCGGGATCGCTGCTCTGTAGCGCTTCGATCAGGCCGTCAATGTCCCGCTTCGACGCCATAAGGTCAACGTCATATTGCATCTCCCCCACTGGAACATCCCTTCTCTGCATCACAATCACCTCAGGATAGGGCGCTATAACATGGCCAACGATATATAATAATATGCATAAAAATCCTGGAGCATTATAACCTGGATCCCGACCACACCAGGGGTTTCTTAACGAAGACGGGCCGGGAAACTGCAGGTATTTTAACCTCGAACATCGAGGAGAGTAGTATCATGCCGGAGGAGAAGAGGAAGGCGGAACTGAAGATCTCAGGGATGCACTGCGCATCCTGCGCACTCAACATAGAACGCGCCCTCCGGGGCCGGGACGACGTCTACGATGCCCGGGTGAACCTCGCTGCCGGGACCGCGGTCGTCGAGTACGACCCGGCGAAGGCCAGCCTCGCTGACCTTGAGCGGACGGTCAGCGAAGCCGGCTACGAGGTCGTCCGGAGCGAGGTCACCGTCAGAATCGGCGGGATGGTCTGCGCAAGTTGCGCCCAGGTGATCGAGATCTCGCTTGCCGACCTCGACGGGGTCTACGAAGCCAGGGTCAACCTTGCCGCCGAGACTGCGCAGATCGTCTACAACCCTGCGCTCGTCACCGCATCAGATATCAGGGCTGCAATCGAGGACGCCGGCTACCAGTACCTGGGGCTCCTGGAGGAGGTCTCCGAAGACGCGGAAGCCCGGATGCGGGAAGAAGACCTCCGGGACAAGTTCCTGCGATTCACCGTCGGGTTTGCGGTGAGCATCCCGCTCTTCCTCATCATGCTCTTCCGGGTGCCGGAGATGGTCGCCCTCCCGGTCTCGATCAACCTCATCATGCTCATCATCACCGCCCCGGTCTTTCTCTACGTCAGCGCCCCCATCTTCAGGGCGGCCACCGCCGCGCTCCGCAATCGGGCGCTGACCATGGATGTCATGTACGCGATGGGTATCGGCGTCGCGTACGGCGCAAGCATCCTCGGGACGTTTGAGATCGTCCTCACCCCGGCGTTCAACTTCTACGACACCGCGGTGATGCTCGCTTCATTCCTGACGCTGGGCCGGTACCTGGAGGCCCGGGCAAAAGGGAGGACGTCGGAGGCGATCAGGAAACTCATCGGCCTCCGCCCGAAGACCGCGACGGTGCTCCGGGAGGGGCGGGAGATCGAGGTCCCGGTCGAGGACGTTGTGGTCGGCGACATCCTCCTGATCAGGCCGGGGGAGAAGGTGCCGGTGGATGGCACGGTCGTGGGCGGCGAGAGTTCGGTCGATGAGTCGATGATCACCGGCGAAGCCATCCCGGCCGATAAGCGGGAGGGTGACGAGGTCGTCGGTGGCACCCTGAACGTGAACGGTGTCCTCCGGGTCAGGGCCGGGAGGATCGGGAAGGACATGGTGCTCTCACAGATCATCAGGCTTGTCCGGGACGCCCAGGGTTCAAAGCCGCCGGTGGAGCGGATCGCCGACGTTGCGGTCTCCTACTTCATTCCGGTCGTGCTCGTGATAGCGACCGCCGCCTTCCTCATCTGGTACGTGGTCCTCGGCGCCCCGCTCCTGTTTGCGCTCACGGTGCTGATCTCGGTCCTGGTCGTCGCCTGCCCCTGTGCGCTCGGGCTCGCCACCCCGACCGCCGTGACCGTCGGGATCGGCCGGGGCGCCGAACTCGGTGTGCTGATCAGGAACGGTGAGGCGCTTGAGATCTCAGAGAGCCTGACCGCGGTCGTCTTCGACAAGACCGGGACACTCACCCGGGGAAGACCGGACGTCACCAATATCGTCGCGTTCGGGGTGCCGGAGGACCGCATCCTCGCGGTCGCGGCAGCGGTCGAGAAGAACTCGGAGCACCCCCTCGCGGCAGCGGTCGTGCGGCGGGCTGAGAACTCCGGGGTGATGGTCCCGGCATCGGAGCGGTTTACGTCGTTCGGGGGGAGGGGGGTCAGCGCCGTGGTGGAGGGTGAGGAGGTGCTGATCGGGAACCAGCCGTTCCTTGAGGAGCACCTGGTCACCATCCCGGAGGAGGCAAAAGACCGGATAGCCGCCCTCCAGGACGAAGGGAAGACCGCCGTCCTGGTCGCCGCCGGCGGCACACTCAGGGGTATCCTCGCCATCGCCGACACCCTCAAGGCGACGACGAAGGCCGCCATCGCGGACCTGAAGCGGATGGGCCTTGCGGTGACGATGATCACGGGCGACAACGAGCGGACGGCACACGCCATCGCGCAGGAGGTCGGGATCGAGGATGTCCATGCGGGGGTGCTTCCGCAGGATAAGGCCCGGGAGGTACGCGCCCTCCAGGAACGGGGCGAGGTCGTGGCGTTTGTGGGTGACGGGATCAACGATGCTCCGGCGCTCGCGCAGGCTGACGTCGGGATCGCCATCGGGAGCGGGACCGACGTCGCCATTGAGAGCGGGGATATCGTCCTCATCCGCGACGACCTGATCGACGCCGTCGCGGCCATCGAACTCTCCCGGAAGGTGATGTCCCGGATCAAGCAGAACCTCTTCTGGGCGTTCGCCTACAACGCAGCCCTCATCCCCCTCGCCGCAGGCATCCTCTACCCGATCTATGGCATAACGTTCCAGCCGGAACTTGCGGCGCTTGCCATGGCGCTCTCGTCGGTGACGGTCGTCTCGCTCTCCCTGCTCCTCAAGACTTATATACCGCCGACGAAGAGAGGGGGCGTATAACGGAGGAGTCTGGATGGCGATCGATCCGGTATGCAAGATGGATGTCGATGAGGCGACCGCGAAGTACACGGCAGAGTACCAGGGGAAGACCTACTACTTCTGCGCCCCGGGGTGCAAGAAACTCTTCGAGCGGAACCCGGAGGCGTACCTGAAGGGGTCGTGACCCCCTTTTTTACAACAGGAGGCAGGTCATCCCTGCCCCGCGAAAGGCTAAACACTCAAACAGCACTCAGTACCCGAACCGGCGATCATAGCCGGTATGGTCCAGCCACTCGATGACGACCGCGATCGTGCCGCCGTCGCTGGTCACGGTATACATCAGTCTCCAGGAGCGAGAGAGGTTGTACTTCCAGAGGTTCTTTATCGGGGGGATGTCGTTGCAGATAGTTCTTTGGGATCTGCCTCTTCGGAACCTGAGTGCCACAAAAAGCGTTGGCCGATATCGCCACGAAGGCTCTTTCCAGGAGGGCGACCAGTTCTCGATCTTCGCTGCGGGTTGAGGCCCGCAAAGCCTCAAAGGCTTCTTTCACCTGCGTGTCTGCAAAGAAGATTGTTGCTTTCATCTGATCCGCAGATCCTCGCGGGCCAGGTACCACCGGGTGAACTCCGGATCGTAGATCCAGCAGACTCTACCGCGTGCATCAATAGCAATCTTGCTTGACTCCAGGAGGTACTCGATGATCTTCTTGAACGTCTGATACATGACCTTCCGCGGCAAGCACTCCCACAGCGCACGACGGCGGTATTCGCCGCTGTGCTCCTTGATGAAATCTTCGACCATTCTGATCGTATCGAGTGTGGGAGAATGATCGGATCTGACGTTCGCAGACATGATTTCAGTATCGTTGCATATAGATATATGGCAATCGGGTAGCGACGTTCCGGGAAAGTGTGCAGTCAGAACGTAACCCCGAAACAGCGGAATTGCCTCACTGGATGGAGATTGTCCCAAAGTGATATTCGCGCGAAACCGCGTCGCTACCCTTCAGAACCGGTACACCGGCTCCCTGCACCGTGTCCCCTGGTAGCGCTCCTCTCCCGGCGCGAGATCGGCGACATCGTCACATACGCTCCGTAGGGATGCGCCGGCGTTATCGGCGAAGTGGACCGTCCAGGCTTCCGGGGTCCGGGGCTTGACCTCGCCGTGGGGGCCGTGGTGCGCCATCACAATATGGAGAAGGTGTGCGAACCGCGACGGATCGACCCCGGCTGAGTGCCGGAGGAGTGCGGCCGCACCGAGCGCCGTATGCCCGACGAGGGTGTACTCCGGGAGCGCGACAAATGAGAAACCCTGGCGGCGGAAACATGACGCCTTGCCGATATCGTGGAGGAGCGCTCCGGCGAGGAGCACATCGGTATCCATCTCCACCCGGTTGACGCTGCCGGCAAGACCGAGCGCAATCTCCGCGGTCTCGAGGGTATGCTCCGCAAGGCCGCCGATATATGCATGGTGCCGGCGTTTTGCAGCGGGCACCTCAAAGAACCCCTCCGTGGTGTTCATAACCCGGGATACGAGGGTATAGATCCCCGGGTCTTCGATCTTCGCGGCCATGCGGCCAAGCCCCCGGCGGACGCTCTCGTCATCGGCGGGAGCATGGACAAACAGGGAAGGATCGATCGAATCCCCCGCCACCGGGGTTGCGAGGCTGGCGATCCCGTCGTTCACGTTGACCTCACAGGTGCCGTTGAAGACCTTCGCGTAGCCCTGGATTCGGTAAGCTTCACCGACCCGGATTTCACGGCAGAGCGTCTCGATCTGCTCCGCGTTCTGGTCGGGCGTCCCCCAGACCTTACAGACACCCTGCCCTGTCCTGTCGGAGATGGCAAGCTGGATGTACTTCCCGCCCCGCTTCTCCCGCAGCTCCGCAGCATCCACCACAAAAGGTGCGTCGACCTGCATCCCCCCGCAAATTTCCTCCACGAAGACCGTCTTCTCAAGCACCGGACCACCGTTAAAAAGTCATCCACGCACACACCCTTAAAACCAGGCGGTTTGTTCCCGGGAGAGCGGGTGGGGACGCCCTACCCAAACCGAAGGCGGAGCATGCCTAGGAGCATCGCCCTCGCATCCGAGGTCGTCACCTTTGACTCGTCCCGGTTCTCCCAGGTGGTCGGAACCTCTTCCACCCGGTAACCGTTTTGCCGCAGCCGCCAGAGGAGTTCGACGTCGAACTCAAACCCGGTCGACCGGATGGAGGGGAGAACCGCATCGAGCGCCTCCTTCCGGAAGACCTTGGCGCCGCACTGGGTGTCCCGGTAATCAAGCCCGAAGAGCATCCTGACCAGGAGGTTGAAGAGACGGCTCTCAACCCGGCGCCTGAGGCCCTGTCTCACCGTCAGCACGGACCCGGGGACCCAGCGCGAACCGATGGCGCCGTCCACGGTTGCCAGGCGGTCGAAGAGGCGCTCCATCTCAGATAACGATGTCGAGCCGTCGGCATCCATGTACCCGATGTAGGGGGTCGACGCTTCCCTGACCCCGGCCACGATACCCCCTCCCTTGCCGAGCCGGGACGGGAACGTCAGGCACCTGATGGAGAGCGACGGGCGATCGTCTGCAAACGCGCCGATGACGGCGGGGGTGGCATCGGTCCCGTCACAGACAAAGATCAGGTCGCCGGGAAATCCTGAGATCCCCTCGAGAAGCGACCCTATCCGCGCCTCCTCGTTGTATGCGGGGATCACCAGGGTGCAGTCAGCCCGGTTCACTTCGCCGTCTCTGGTATCGTTCAGCATTCGAGTTTCGTTATGATGGTATCTGCAAATTGGGCGGCAGCCCCTGGGCCGTTCGCGGTCACGACCTGCAGGTCGGCGACGACGGGAATCTTCACCAGGTTCGCTCCGCCTTTCTCCATCTCCCGCACTGCCTCCGGGCTTGGGTATACGGTCGCCTGCCGCCCGGCGAGGATGCCTGCCCGCGCGAGGACGACCGGGCCGAGGCAGATGGCGGCGACGACCTTGCCCTGCTCGAAGAACACCCTGACGAGTGATCGAAGTTTCTTGTTCGTCCAGAGGAATTCCTGTGAACCGGTGCCGCCCACAACCACGATCCCGGCGTAGTCGTCGGGGTCCACGTCATCAAACGTCATGTTCGCTTCCACAGCGGCGCCGAGCATCCCCGTGCACATGCCGGTAATCGTCGAAGCGATATCGACGCCGATGCCTGCCTCCTCAAAGACCCGTTTTGGTGTATCCAGTTCTTCGTCCCTGAACCGTTCCGGTGCGATCGCAAACAAGAGGTTCATGCAGGTCTCCTATCCAGGGTTTGTTCATAAGCGTATTGATGGTTGTGGGAGAGGGTGGCCACCCGGCGCACCTGGTCCCTCGGGTATCGACTACGTTCGGGCCACCGTCATACCCCCGTTTGGAAATAAGATTATTATAATAGTTATACTATTGAAGTGCAAACCCCGCGGTGCTCCTGATACCCCGGGCTCTGCAGGAGACCCGACCATCAACCAGTAAACCCGTATTGCATGGCGACCGCCATAATCCCCGGAAAGACGGGGATGATACCAGGGAACGCCGGGGTGGAGATGATTCAAGAGGTAGACCTATGCAACGTGGCATGTATTATTGGATCATTATCCTGTTCCTGTCGGCACTTGTGTTCATTGCGCTCGCGGGAGCGGAGCCGGATGATTATACCGTTACCTGGAACCGGACCTACGGCGGGCCTGCTGCCGGGGAGGCGGCATACGCAATCATCGCTGATCCTGAAGGGACAGGATTCTTCCTCGCCGGGGAGACTGAAACGTTCGGGGCGGGGAAGGCGGATGCCTGGGTGGTCAGGCTGACGCCGGAGGGCAACGAAGCGTGGAACAGTACCTATGGAGGGGAGGAGGCCGACACCGCCCGGTCCATCATCCAGACCGGCGATGGCAACCTCCTTGTTGCTGGAACCCTCACCCTCGTTACCAACAGAACAAGGCTGGATACCGATGCCTGGATTGTAAAGATAGACCCGTCAGGCAGCGAGATCTGGAACCGGACCTACGGCGGACCGGACGTCAACGCGTCGGCAAACGCGGTGATCGGGGCCGATGACGGCGGCTACATATTCGTCGGCTCCATCGTGCCCTGGGGAGAGGAGAGGTCCGGGGCCTGGGTGGTCAGGCTGAACGAATCAGGCGACGAGGTCTGGAACAGGACGTTCGGCGGGGCAGGAAACAGCACAGCAAACGCCGTCACACGGCTTCCCAGCGGGGATTTCGTCTTTGCCGGCAGCACCGACACTTCGGGGGCGGGGAAGGCGGACGCCTGGGTGGTCAGGCTGAATGCATCAGGCGACGAGGTCTGGAACAGGACATTCGGGAGCCCCGACGATGATGACGCCCGGGCGGTGATCAACACAACAGACGGCAACATCCTCATCGCCGGCACGTTCACTGAGAGGCCCGACAACGAAACGGTCGATACCGATGCCCTCCTCATGAAACTCACGTCCGATGGGGATATCATCTGGAACTGGATCTACGGGGACGTGGGCGTGAACGAGTCGGCCAGTGCGGTCATCGAGACCTCTGACGGCGGCTACATATTCGCCGGGGAGACCGGGTTTCCCGGGGTGGATGACACCGATGCCTGGCTTGTCGGGACCGACGCCGAAGGAACGGTGGCATGGAGCAGGACCTTCGGCGGCATGAACCCCGGCGACCGGGCGGTGTCGGTCCTGCAGCCTGCAGAGGACTGGCTCCTCTTCGCGGGGACGTTCA
>Ga0209510_1002576_pt1 | contig 18325 bp, 24 predicted proteins | sample BiotimSIPDNA_FD_185749 | JGI IMG/M metagenome (GOLD analysis project Ga0209510, IMG submission 185749) | Anaerobic biogas reactor microbial communites from Washington, USA - Biogas_R1 time_0 SIP DNA (SPAdes) (version 2) | ecosystem: Engineered > Bioreactor > Anaerobic > Unclassified | place... | reverse complement strand
GTAAAGACTTCGCCGCCTTGGCCGTACCCGTTATATACCACAAAGGTGTAGTTTCCTATTTCATCTTCGGGGGTACGGCTAAATAATATCTTCTTAAAGGCATTATGGGCTTCTGTATGATTTATAAGAGGTTTCCCCTGAGCCAAAGTGCTTTTGTCAACCATAAAGGCGGCACTGCGAACTGCTTCGCTTACACCGACTTGCAGGTTAACATCGTAATCATGTACGGTTTTAGTGAAATCCGTGGTGGCAAAGATGCCGATTAATAAAAAGGGTATTAATAATAAAACTAGAACAGTTATAGCTGCCCCCCGCTGATCTTTCAGCAACCAGATCAGCTCCTTTCGACAAATTCAGAATACGTTGTGCCTTGTAACTTAAACGGCACTATCCCGTCTTCTGAGCTGCTCAACATGGTCGATATCCAAAACTTGTCTTTCTTAAATTTGCCTTCTATCGTAAATAGGATTTCAGGTATATCTGCTGCTTTATCTCCGACTTTTCGTACAGCACGGTTTGCTTCTGTGTATATGACAGTGGGATCTCCAACTTTAGTCACAGATATTGTAATTTCCCCGCCATCTTTACCCTCAAAACCCAGCTCTTCTAGTCTGTTTATTAATACTGTCTTACTCGTTTCGTCCAAACACCCATTTAGCCGGATGTGATCTAAATATTGATTTTTAAGATGATCGGCTTGCTGAAACTGCGTCATCATCATCCAGTAATCGACCCCGCCGAAGGTTAAAGCCATCAAAAGCACCATGACCACTAATAATTCTGCGATTAATACTGAGCCTTTTTCGTCCCTTAAAAGCAATTACAGTCCACCACCCTTCAATGCTCTTATGCTTTCTTCTGCCCCGTCAAACCCGGTTTCAATAGAAGGGGTTAGTGTTAAAAATATTGCAACTCCTACAATAGCCATGATTGCAATGACAATAATTAATTCCGTTGTGACTACCTGTCCTGACTGCTCTTTGAAAAACCTTTTTAACATAGGTCACTCTCCTTGTATAAAGAAGCTCTTTACTTCAGCTCGATACTTATCGTCTACTTGTTTTGTGATATTGCTGGTAACAGTAACAGCCGCCACTGCAATAGTAATCACTACTGCTATGAGAATAATTATCTCGGTAATAGTCGCTTGTCCCGATTGGTTTTTGAAAACTTTTTTGATCATAACCTGGCCTCCTAATAATGGTCCAAAAAAAAGCAGGGCTTTTATTAAGCCCTGCTTTTAATTGTTTATTGACCTTATTCTGGCATGTGTTCTTCAAATTTGCTGTCAACAAAGTCTTTTAATTGCCCAGATGCTCCATTCTCACCGGTAAAAACGTTTTTTAGCTCGTTGCCAAACAAACCTGCCAGCATCGCAATCACCGCTACCAGAATAACCACTTCTGTAGTAGTTATTTGCCCACTTTCGTCTTTGAAAAATCTTTTAATGTTTTTGATCATTGTAATCCTCCTTAATTAAATAATCCAAATGGCATTATCTCTTGCATTCGGGTGAATAATGCCCCAATAAACATACCGAATATCACTAAGATCGGTATTATCCTGGAAAACACCAGCCAATAAGGTTTTTTGGCAATTCTTACTCGCTCTGTGGCTGCTCTTAATTCTTCCAGTCGTTGTGACTCTCTTTGAATAACCCCATCGAATTTATCGATTCCAGCTAAATTCAACTGAGTTAAAAGAGATACCAATATGTCCCCTTCGGGTAAATTGACCTCCTTTCTTAAGGTTTCTAACATCAAAGAAGTATTGGGCCAGTGTGCCATACTTCTTTCAATGGCGGGGCTTAAAACTACCAATAAGTCTTTGGTTTCCAGTAAGGCTTTTTGCAAGGGTAGCCCTGCTCGCATCAATATTTCGATGTTTTCGAATAAAACCGATACTTCTTGCTTCTTTTTATGCAGCAATTGTTGCTTTTGTAGCTCATGTCTAAAGTGAACTGTGCCTGCACCTATAGTAGTGAAAAGTAGCATAATCAATAGGATTTTATCGCTGCCCCAGAACATCGACAAACTTGCGATTAGCCCTACCAAACCTCCTATATAAATAGATCTGTCGCCTTGGGGTTTTATACTTATAGTATTTAACTGCACCCCGCCAAAACGGGTAACGCTGTATTGAAAAACTAGAAAACTCAATGCAGTAACAGCTATAAATATGCCTATAACTAAAACGGTAATTGTTATCACCCCCCTTAAAACTCATTGATGTAACGGTCAACCACCAGCCAAATAATGATAGAGATCAACCATCCCGTAAACACCAACAAGCCCAATCGAGTCTCAAACATAAAAATAGACACCTGCGGAACCAGCCTTAACAAGATGAAATACTCGAAAATAGGTAGAATTATTAAGGCCAAGTTAAAGTAGTTGTCCACCGTTGTTTGTGTGTACTTAAAGTTCTCCTGGTCTTGCGCTACCCTAACACGAGTAGTCAGTTCGTGGAACAAGGGGATCATCATGGCTCCTTTTTTAGATGACAGATTTACCAGCTTCGCGAACAAGTGGCCGTAAGAAGTGCCTAATTGCTTGCCTAGGCGTTTCATTACTACTTCTAAACCTTCCCCTAGGGATAATTGATAATAGGCCTTCTTGAACGCTTCTGCTACCTTTCCGGTCGAACTCTCGCTTACGGCCTGTATGGCAGTTTTAATATTTAACGATACAGCGTAGTCGTTAGTAAATATCTTTGTTGCAGTTGCTAACTGTTCGAGTACGTCTTTCTTGTTCTTCCGTTGGATAAAATAAGTGACCTGGGAAGGTACTAAGACTATGATTATCACTGCCATCAAGGCCGGGATTATATTCCCAAACAAGAACATAACTATAGCGAAAACTACAATGCTTAATATGAAACTAATGCGGTTAATAGGCATTTGCCCAAACGTCGGGATATCGGGAGGCCTTATGGTAATCTGGCTTATGAAATAAAGCAGGGATGAAAGGATTGAGAATGAGAGAATCCCAATCCCGCCTGCAAACAATAAGTTTTGCATCATATCCCTCCAAACACCCTGTCGATTTCTCGGTCTTTAACTCCAAACATTCTCATTATTCTACTGCTGTGTTCGCTGGGCCTATTGAGTATTTTCCATTCGCCTATCTCCCAAGTGCTTTCATCAAAGGGAACCCATTTCACTAGGGGGTTATCAATGATTTCTTTGCCCTTTAGATATATCTCATGGATACTAATGACTTTCTTAATGCCGGTCCTGCTGTCAGAATGGGTTTGAATAATTATATTGAAGGCACCGGCTACTTTTTCCATGACCAGTTCCACAGGCAAATTTAGCCCCTCTTTTATAGCTAACATAGCAATATTTCTTACAATGTCGTTAACGCTGGAATGAGAGTGAAAGTGTGATGTAGCCATTGAGCCGTTGTGTCCTCTGGTGCAGGCTTCTATTGTCACATCAACTTCGCCTATTCCTCTGAATTCAGGAACAATAATCACGTCTGGGGTAAGCCTTAGAATAGTGGCAAACAATTTCCGAAGGTCGGCATCCACTTCTGTATGGGCTTCTAACTCCCAGATTTCACGGTGGGGATACATCTCAGTGATCCTTAATTCATTGTCAGTGTCTAATATCCTAATAGATAAGTAAGGATGGAGTTCCCCGACCAATAACTTCAATAAGGTGGTTTTGCCGCTATTTACATCGCCACATATCAATTGATTCATCCTACCCCGGGTAAGCAGGGACATAATATCCCAGACTTTGTTGTCGAAAGTCTGCAGATCCATTAGGGATTGTGGAGAGACTTCGATATTTCCGTGCTTTCTAAGCGCAAAGGCAGGAGCTTTGGCTATTGGCGGCCCGATGGCAGTTAACCTTGTGCCGTCTTCTCTGACTAATTCCAGGGTAGGATTAGAATGATCCAAACTGGAACCTACGTCATTGAAGGGGATTAGTTTTTCGATATAACTATAAACCTCATCTGGTGTAAGCCGAATTTTAGTGGCTTGAAGTTTGCCTTCTCGGGTTAAAAATACTTTGCCAGTAGGGGTTACCCGGATCTCATCTATTGAATCATCGTGTCTGAACTCTTCCAGTTCCCCTAAGCCATATTGATGTTGATATATAGCCCTAGAGGCTTCATCGCTGGAAGAAAAGCCTTTTACGGTTATCTTCTCTCTTTGCAGAAGGTCGCGGATTATAGTGCGGCAATATTGGGCTTGTAGCTCATTGCCGCTTACGCCTTCTTGAAAGGCGGCTATCCATTGTTCATTTCTTTCGTTGGTTATAAGGTCTTGTACCATAAGAGCAGCTTCATTAAGATTGCACTCTTTCGGAACTACTTCCAGCACAGGGGTCGGCTTATTGGTTAGACTGCTCAGTTGTTGCATCAGGCTCACTGACAATTACCTCCTCATCGTAAGCGTCCTTAGCGGGTTTTTTGGATAGTGATATGTTGTTGCTGCCTGGCACTGATCCTTGTATTACATAAGGGACTTCTTCGGGCTTGACCAAGAGATAAACAATGCGTGGGGTTGCTATTCCGGTCAATCCTGCGGAGGCAGCAGCACTACGGGCGATATTAGTTGCTTCTGTAATTGATACATTTTTTTCGTCAGTAACTTTGAGGATTTTAGCATTGCTGGCTATCTTTTGTGCGGGAGAGGCCAAGTTCTCGCTGTCTAGCCAATACACATCCACGGTATCCCCATCACTCACGCCAGCAAAACGTACTGAATCAATATGAACGCCCACCACCTGACTGTTACCTATTTCGTCTGGCTTGTCAGCAACCAACCGAATATCTATGGGATGTCCGGGATATAAAGGAATCATGGTCACTTTATCGGCCAGTTCGACTATATCTCTTGCTGTGAATTCATCTACTAATTTAGATGAGATATGTTCGATCTGAATATTGTCACTGGATAAGTTTGAGTAAGCCTCGATTTGAGCAGATGCAACCACTACAGGGGTCAGCTCTAGTTCTTGTGCTTGATGGGCTTTGATTTCCTTATAGGCATAAAAAGTGGTAGCACCACCTATGATGAAAGCCAGGATAAGAAAAATCGTTAACTTGTTTTTCATTAAAAAATACCTCCTATATCAATCGCATTCCCGAATGGCTTGTAATGACTCGTGGATCTTGAATATGACTATCATCAGCTCACACCAAATTCTGAGCCCGATCGGACCAAGAACTATAATTAGTAAGCCGGTGAAAAACTGCGCCCCGCCATTATAGGAGGAAAAACTACCCGCAATAACTACTAAGCCGGAAATAATTATTAGTGCTGAGATTGCCCAGAACACTATCTGAATGATTTTCGGAGTCAACATTTCATCGAAATACATAAACTTTTTAACCATTAAATTAACCCCCCTTTAATAAATAAAAATAAGAACCATACCCATGCCCCAATAACCAGAAATGTCCCATAAGGTACGGCATCTTCATGAATGCCTTCATCGGGCAATTTGTTAACATGTAGCGGCGCAGATCTATTGTAAGCAGCCTTTATCCATATGCTTGTTAAAAATGGCCGCATTGTTTTTCCCCACTTGCCTTTTCTGGCCAGAGTTATTGCCCCGTAGATAAATGACAATATCGAGCCAATAAGTAAGACATAGAGTATGTTAGGGAATCCAAACCACACTCCAAAGGCTCCAGCTAGTTTAACATCGCCCCCTCCTACCCCATTCTTAAGATACATAAAGCCCAATATCCCTATGGCGAAAACAAAACCCCACAATCCAGCGGAGTTTTTTGTTAGGAGGGCATATGCAAGGCCCAGAATTATCATTGGGAATGTTATATAGTTGTTAATAATTCTATTAGTCCAGTCGGTATACGCCACATAAACCCCAGGAACTAAACATGCCAAAACTTCCATAAAAAACCTCCTATCCGGTTAATATCGCTTGTAGAAAACCTTTTTTCTTTTCACCCGGAAGGTCAGTGAATACTTGTCTCAAAATATTAATGATCTCTGTGTGATATTTACTTGCCTTCAATATATTTTCTGGTTTTCTTACTGCATTATCATAAGGTAGCACTCCAACAACAGGTAAATTGCCTGTCATGTGAATATACTTACGGGCATCAGTCGAAGATGTATTGTTGGTTTGGCCGTCATTTACTAAGACAATAGAAGCCCGATCGGTTATATTCAGGGCATTGATATAGTTATAAATATGGGCAAAGCGGCTTAAACCCACTAGGCTTTGATCTACAGCTATAATTAAGAAGTCTAAATACGGCAAGACTGTTTCCCAACGGGAAGTGTTAGGGCAATCTATAAAAACTACACTGTAATTAGTGCTTATATCTATTAGTAGAGAGATAATCTTTTCGTCAGTTAAGACCCGGTTTTGACTAATATTTGTGGCCCCTAAAAACAACGATAAGTTCTTGATAGCAGGATGATGTTTGCCTTTGCTTTTGAAATCGTCTTCTTCACTAAAAAGAAAATTAATACTTGCCGCATGATCAGCTTTATTAATACTTAACAAAGTTGATTGCACAGGATACTCGTTGAAGTCTGCGATAGCTACGTCATAACTAACTTGGTCGGCCAGATTGGCGGCCAAATAAGCTGTTAGCAGGCTGCCCTCAAAATTGTTTGTAGCAACTACTCCTATCGCTCTGCTGCGGATAAACCTTTTTTGCTCAACAACCTTAATCTCAACAGGTTTGGCAAGATCATAATCTTCTAGCGATTCGTTCGGTATCTCCCCACTTAAAACGCCTTCAACAATAGATATTTCTAGCCCTAAAGTGTTTGCTATCACTTGGGGATCATCAAGATACTGCGCCATGCCTCGTATTCGATCTGCTAATGATTGTCCCAAAGTATCCCTCCTTAAAATTGCTCATAAAAATAGGGCTTGTTAAGCCCTATGAGTAATGAATTTTAACTTAGTTAGTAATCCCGGTTTTTCCACTTTTTCTTCGAGTTCTGGTTTTTTATTAAGGTAATTTGGTATTTCACTGCAAACCTTTTGCCATTCCTCTTTGTTTAAGTATTTCCCCTCTGACAGGGCTTTTAATTGTTCGTCCCAATTATGAGGAAATTGGCCGGCTAACTTCGGCATGGCAGTGGTTGACTTGATGTTTTTATTAAACGCTTTCACTACCTGCTTTATTGAGGTTTGTTTGGGACTGTACTGGTTGATAAGTATCCGAATGTTATGTGGGGCAACTCCCATAAAGATCAACGATGGTGCGTACATGCTCATTTCTTCCATGGTGATTTTGGCTTGGTTAGTTATTGCGTATACTAGATTGGCTCTTTTGAATATATCCCACATATATGAATTTTCATGCGGGGCTATCATAGTGTCAATGATTACACATTCAAAACGCTCTTGCAGGTAATCACATACGTACTGTAAATCCTCACTTGTTATCGTAGGGATATGTATGTCGCTGCTCATGGGTAAAGTATAAAAATTCGGCTTTATCTTGGTCAACGCCTTATTTAAGGTGTTTTCCGACACCCCTTCTTTAAGATAGTTTATAGGCTTTTTGATATTAAAGTAGCTTGCTAAGTTCGGCCCCTTGAAATCAAAGTCTGCTATAACTGTCTTATAGCCCATTTCACTTAAGCAATACGCTAACGAAATTGCTGAAGTAGTTTTGCCTACCCCGCCTTTATTGCTATATGAAAGGCCCAAAAAACTATCCCCTGTTATCGGTTTTATATCCTGCACTGGTGTGGGCTTTAGCTGCTCTATTATTTCTTCGGGGTCCTTAAAAAACACAGCATTGGGATATTTTTTCCTGGCCAGCATGTCACTTGGTTTGCCGGTTAGTTGTATGAAAACTTTTGTGTCCTGGTCTACTTCCAGGGCTTCAACTTTTTGTGCATTAGCAATCAGCACATCGAAGTCATCTGTGTCGTTGGTTATATTCAGTCCCTTTTCCAAAAAATATTTTCTCAATTCTGCATCAAATAGAAGAACCTTGATTGTTCTCACCGCCTTATCATAGGGTTAGAGTGTCAGCTGTAAATATGTTTTGCTTGAACTCTTTCTGATAGTGATTTAATGCTGCTTCGCTGTCTACAATAATCCCATCTAGTTCTAATCCGTTGTTCAACCAATCTCTAACCGTTTGAAGATCGACTTCATTTACTGTTGGTACAAAATATCTCTGGCCAACCACATCATACAAGCTGTTTATCAAGTCTGAATTCACACCGAAAAAGTCAAATTCGATTATCAGAAGCGGATGTTTAGGGCCATAAGTATAGACCAGTTCTTTATCTAAGTAGGAGTAGTACCCTGTCTTAACGGCCTCATTCAGGTTTTGGCCATGAATAGACTTATGCTGGTCGGTTATGTCCAGCAATTTGAATTCCTGCTTGTCTCTCAGAGAATGAATTAGCTTTGATATATCAAGGTCTACTGAAGTCTTCATGAATAAAATGATTTTTTCGTAGTCCTTAATAAAATTAGACAGAGCCACGGTTTTTACAGGCTCGGCCAAGGGTTTAGTTTCGGGTTTTGTCTGTGGGGCTTTCTTCTGTTCGGGTTCGTTCTGCGGAACTCCGGGCTTTAACTGCTCGGACTTGGCCGGCGTAGTAGGGAACTCGATAATGGTTTCGTCTGGATTCCAGACTATCGCTTCTGGTAAAAGGTTTTTACTCTTAGCGTATTCAGCTAATTCCTTTAAGGCGTTGTATCCTACCCCACGGGGAACCAAGGTCTTAAACGATTCCCCTAAGTGGTTTTTTAGATATTCCCCATCTTTGTATATAAGGCTTTCTTGGGGCATGCCTCCATTAAGTAATGATTTTGCTATATCACTGTTTCTGTCTTTATAGACGCCCACTAACACAACCGTAGGGATGTCGGTGATTTTTTCTAAAATAGTTTCTAAGCCGGCATCCGCTATTACTATAGAAACCTCTGTGTCAGCGTTAATGTGATTCGAAAAAAATAACCCCCCTGGTCGATTCAGGAGAGCTACCTTGTCATCAGTTGTATTAATAAATATGTTCAAATTCTCAACACTCCTTTTGTGTTAAAAGCCAACACATTTGAGACTAGAGCCGTAATGCTCAAGGAAGCATAATAGTGACATGACTTTATCAATTGATTATTAGTTGTCTGCAAGAAGATTAGGCACATGGCTACAAGTATGAAAAAAACAATGATCTGTATAAACGTTTTTTCGTAATCGTTGGTGTAAACAGTCTCTACACAATATGTGTGATCATTTCTAAATAAGTCTTCCCAGTCCTGTTCTTGAGGATATTTCTGGCGATAGCTTTTTAGATAATGATAGGCATCAGTAAGTAGGATAAAAGACTCAGTACTGCTACCGCCAGCCAGGTCTGGATGATACTCTTTGGCTAATTTACGCCACTGCATCTTTAATTCTTCATGTGTAAAAGAAGGAGATAGATTTAACAACCTCAAGGCTTTGTTTTTGTCCACTCTATCCCCTCCCTTTAGTAGATGTTTTCCACCATCTTGTTTACAATTTTGTTCCCTATTCCCACTAATGCTATTATAAGAATAACAATAAATATTCCAGCCGGAGTATTAAATAATGGATAAGCAAAATCCGGGGCCATATACCGCATAGCTCCCATCAAGAAAAATGGCATAGCACTTAACACTAATGCAGTCATGCGTATTTGCGAAGTGATCCCGTCTATATATTTACGGTCAGCTTTGTTCTCGTACGCTGTCTGTAATAAGTAGTTGAATACTGCCACTAAGTCGCCTCCTGCACTATTGTATAACCTAAAAGCCACTTCTATCTGTCTTAGGTCTTCCCATCCGCTTTGCTCGGCTACTTTCGCAATAGCTTCATGGTAGTTTGTGCCGGTACGGTTTTGGCGCAGGATTTCGATAAAAATATCTCTGGCAGGATTCTTTAGTGCCGGGACTGCCTCTTCCAGGGCTTGGTACGGGTTAGATCCAGCTTCTAAAGAAGAAATTATGGAATTCAATACTTGAGTAAATTGCTCATTCAGAAGCATTTGTCTCTTTTCTTCTTTGCTGTTATATAGCTTTTGCCCTACTAGATAAGCCCCTGCCCCGCCGAAGATTAAGGTTATAATGAGATTGCCTGTTAGAATAATCCCTAATCCTACTCCGACAGCAAAGCCAATTAAAAAGTATCTGACTTTGGATGTTTTAAGCGTTTTGCCTTTTTCTTGGATTACTTGGTCGTGCATTTTTACTTCTGTGTCTCTTCTGGATAGATGTATGCCGATGGCGACAAAGGCTAGAAATACTAAGATTGTCCCTATAAGCAACTAGATCACCACCCCGCTAATTTGAATTTTTCCGCTAACCTAAAGTTTTTGGCCACCCATTCCCATTCTTCGGTGTCTTTATTGAACTCAAATAGCCGATTGCTTGCTACCCCTATGGTTCTACCATCGTCTGCCTTAATTGGCCCGGTTACTTCTACGATATGGTCAAGCCTTCTGATGCCGTTTTCTTTCTTTTCTACGAATATTACTATATTTATGGTGTCTACTATTTGATCAAGGATAGCATCATTGTTTAGCCCGGTCGCTTTTCTGGACATTCTGATCATATTAGGCAATCTGGTATTCAGCATATGTTCTGCTGAGTTAGCATGCCCTGTGCCTAATGACCCTTCATGCCCTGTCCCCATAGCATTGAGCAAGTCAAACGCTTCTCCTTCACGAATTTCGCCCAATATAATAATATCGGGAGCCATTCTTAGCGCATCTGTCACACCGTCGGACATGGTGTATTCACCCTTGCCTTGGATGTTGGGCGCACGATATTCAAGTCTGCGTACATCGGGGTGTCGCAACTGTAATTCAGCCGGGTTCTCAATGGTTATGATGCTTAAGTTAGGTGATATGAAGCTGGCCAAGTTATTCAGCCAGGTAGTTTTACCACTACTTGTACCACCTGCGATGATAATATTGAGCCGTAACTGTACGGCAATTTTCAAGAAGTCTAGCACTTGTTGCGATACTGCCCCGTTTTTTACCAGTGCTTCTAGTGTGATGTCCTGCCTGAATCTACGAATAGCAATCAAAAGGCCATCACTAGCCACGGGTGCTATTTGTGCTTTAAGCCGTGAGCCGTCATGCAACTTGGCATCGACTCTAGGTTCGGATTGGTCAATTCTCCCGCCGGTAGTGGCTAACATTCTTCTTAACAGATCCACGCCTTGTTCTATGCTTTCGAAAGTCTCGGGGACTACATACCTTAGCCCGGCCTTTTGTATTCTTATTTCTGTACTGTTCACGGTTATCTCGGTCACTTCGGGATCGTTGAAATACTTTTCCAACGGCCCGTATCCCAGAATGTCTGAAAATAATTGTTCAGCGACCACGGGAATGTCCATTTCAGCTATGGCGATCTTATTTTTTTCTATCTGATACCTTACTATGTTGTTGAACTTGTTTTTAACGATGGGATTTCTGGACTGAACCGGGTCGGTTTCGGTTATGGAAAACTCGGTTCTTACTGCCCCCTGTACTTGTTCGCGTAGGTATTTGTAGATTTCGTCAGTAAGCACACCGGTTTCTTTATTGGTTGGTTTATCTTCTGATTTTTCCTCAAAAGACTCTAATAGGCCATGTTTTACTGCCAGCATCCCTACCAACAACTTATCCAGCTCAACGGTTGTTTCTTCATCGTCTTTTAGGCTATCTTGGATGGTTTTTAATAAGATATTTTGGATTCTTCTGTCCGGTGTTAGGTTTCGTTTATTGCACTGCCTTACAATCTCTACATTGTAGGGAATCACTATGTCAGGGGTAAAGAAACTTTCAGTATCGCTTATGCCACCGGGAGCTTGAGTCTGATTTAAGATAACCCGTACCCTGTGTTGACACCCTAATCGTGCTAGGGTTTCTAACTGTTCTCTACAGGCATCTAATGACGGGCGATCAGGCTTTACTACCACAAAAATTAGATCGCTTATCATAGGTAATGCCCAAGAATATCCGTCTAAGGGGCCGGATACAGCAATACTTAAATCGGATGTTCTTTTTAAGTAAGAGCCAGCCTTTAATACTAGACTGGTATCCATAGTGGCTATATCCATTATCTTAGGTAAAACCCCGGGGAAAACATTGATCTTATCGCTATATTTTTCACTGGCTGAGAAGATAGAGTCTGGGTTATTTGCTGCTCTAATGTCTAACACCGAAACACTTGAAGTCTCTGGTGGATAGCCCATATAGGAACGCATTTTACTCTCGGGACTAAAGTCAATTAAGTTTACCTCTTGGATATTCCCAAAACTTAATGCCGCATAGCAAGCTAAGGCAGATGCGCCCACGCCAGTTTTGACCGGAAGAAAAGTCACCAATTTCCCTTTGCCTGCTTCTTTAGGCGTAGTAGGAAAACTAAACATTACTCTTCTTCCTCCTGTTCCGCGTTTTCTTCTGTAACTTCCTCAGCAGGTTCCTCGTTCATGGGCTTTTCTAAATAAATTTCTTCAGGCACAGCATCCGGCAGGGCTAAGGCCAAAGGTTTTCCTTTAACTATAGAGTCAGCAATAACGCCAACATATTGTTTAGGAACGGCAATAATATGGTTGCTCTCCGCTAAATCATACCCGGCCACGCTTAAGATAATAGCATCCGGAACGATAATACCTGCCATTAGACCTTCTTCAGTAAAGGTATCACCATAGACTTGCACATAGTCGCCTTTTTTAAGCCCTTGCAGCCCGAGCCCTATCCCTGCAGGTAATTCGATAGCATGCCAGCCTTTGGGTGTAAGTGCCTGTAACATAGCCTTTAGTGATCCTTGAGTTGATAAATGCTCCTGCCTTATCATGTCGCCGTGAACAATAGGCCCGTTTGTCGCTGTTTTCCCGATAATATCCTGAGCCGTTGTAAAAGCAGTCGGAGGAACAGCATCGGGAGGTAAATATCTAACTGTCAGCATGTCTTGCGTTATGGTGCTTCCTACTCTTATATTGTCAGAAGCTATAATTACAGGAACGGTAGGCGACATGGATTTCACCGAGTAATAGATGGTGGCAGATGCGATAATGGCTAGAATCACAAAAATAATTACAAAAAGATTTTTCTTTAAGGTTTCTCCTAAAGATGTTTTTGCCAACTAAATCTCTCCTTTTAGATAATTTTCAATATCAAATCCTCTTAGTGGTTCGCCGTCTTTTATTAAGACAGGCACAAATCCGGTCGGAGACTGACTGGCAGATATTACTTCACCGGTATAGCCTCTTTCTTTAAGATCGGTTTCTACTCTGGCTAAAGAATTAATAGGAGTTGCTACTACAATACATTTCTCGCCATTAGGATCATAAGCCAATACTGTTTCCACCATGGTTTTGCAAGCCTTACAGGTTGGTGAGATATATAATAGGGGCTTATCACTCCCAGCGGCCTGGGCAATATAGGTTTGATCATGAATAATAGGGTTTTGATAAAAATGAAATATAGAGTTCAAAGAAAACAATCCTAAGCATAGCAAGGCTATTAGTACAATGGTTACTTTGTAATGCTCTGCCCGATCTTGAATCAAGGCTAATATCCCGGCTATGGCAAATAATGTGGCTGCCAGAGTGCAAGTGGAACAGTAATAAGTTAAAGATTGCGCTATGAAGCTACCTGTAGCGGTTAGTACCCCTGTGGTAGCAACTATAATGTATTCTTCTTTGCGAGCAAAATAGATGCCGATTATGGCCATTATTATTCCTGGCGCAGTTAATGCCCCGAACTGGCCTATGGCTAATATCCCTGCCGATGAGATAAATAGTAGGTATAATAAGTATTTAAGTATAGCTATCACCCCCATAAAAAAGGCATAGCCTAAAATGACTATGCCTTCTTTGGGTCTTATAATTTAGATTCTGCATCTTCTATCTCTTGGCCAATGAATTCAAATTTGTCGGACAGTGAATTACCCAGGAAAACGACTGCACCAATAACTACTACTGCAATCAGGGCAATTATAAGCCCATACTCGGCCATGCCTTGTCCACTTTCGTCTTTAAGAATGTTTTTTAACATTTAATTTCTCCTTTCTTTATAGTGCCTGCATTAAGTTATAGGCTGCAGGAAAGCCTATTACTAGCATGGTGGGAGTAAGCATAAATAATAGGACAATAAAGATAAGTTTGATGGACAACTTACCTGCCTGGTCCATTATTTCAAACCTTCTTGTCATGCGTATTCTATCTGAATACTCTTTCATTTTTTCGGCAGCAGGGACTCCTTTGGTGTGAATCTGATCCAAGGCGCTCACTAACGAATTGATTTCTTCAACCTCGACTCTCTGCGCCCAATCATACAGGGCATCTGTCAGCGTTTTGCCGGAGTTAGTTTCCATCAGGGTTATGTCAATTTCTTCTTCATAAACCCCTCTGGTCGCTTTTCCAGCTTCATGTAACGCCCTGGGGACATTAGACACTGAATTAAGAGCTGTAGATAGGTACATACTGAATGTTGATAAATCCTTTAATGTTGCTGATTTTCTTTGAGCTATAACATTATTTAACTGCATGCTGGGGTAGATCCATGCTAGAATACAACCTAACATCAAGAAGAGAAACAAGCCAATTGATAATTTGAAAAGCAAGCTCAGAGTGGCAATAATTAAGATATAAGATCCCGTATAGATCACTTTTCTTCCCCACATATGTTCAGGCTTTTCTTTGTATCCTGCCTTGGCCATTTTTAAGGCCAATAAAGCCTTGTCCTCTTCCGACAAAACCATTAATCCTGTGCGGCAAAATACCTCCTCTTTGTTAATTTTTGAAATAGCTTCTCTCTTTTTTGCCGCAAGAGGTAAGAGTAAGGCTATTCCTATTGCTACTGAGCCAATTAATAATGAGTCAATGGATACCACCTTCTTTCATAGAATAGAAAACTTACTTTTGAGATGATGTTTTTGGTCTTTGGAGGTTGCTTTTTTGTATTCGGAAATAACAATTATCTATGATACCAGCGATCACAATCGCCGGTATCATTAATAAAGCAAGGACTACTATAGGTATAGCGCCAGTCCCGTGTAAAACAGTTAGGATCATGGCAGCTAAGATTACCACAAGGGGCGCAATTATGCTTGCTGAACCTTCTTCTGCCTGAAGTATTATTTTTGTCTCACACAAAAACATTTTCTCCTTTCAATTTATTTATCGCCACCGTGACGACAAATTAAAGCGTCTTATAATTGTCTTTTCGCCATTCCTTGCAGTAATCGTCAGGTACTTTCACATACTTCGTGTACCCGCTTTGTATTACTGATTCGGTATTCAGACTGCCTTTTAACTTACCCTCGGCTGCCGAGTATTGCCTATGTCCGCTGGGGTCATAGTAAAAAGTTGTGGCTTGCGAGCAAACTCTTTGTTTTAGCCCGCGTTCATTATTGTTGAACAGGTTTAACTCCGGCCAATTAGTAAGATTTTGAAATATAGCTGGTATTTCAGCGGTTAATATCATGGCCACAGATGGATGGTATCTGCTGCTGGCGTCGTCGTACACAAAAATATCACTTGGAGATAATCTAGGCGTACTATCGCTTTCCCCTATTAAGGGGCCATAATTTAGCCCTTTAACTTCTGTTACCGCTTTCAAGAAAGATGTAGTAGCTTCCTTTGCCTTGTCCTGGCCAGTTCGATAGTCAGGACTGTTTATAGTATCCCGGGCTGTATTTATATAATCATCTACCTGTTGTTCAAGAGTAGTTACTGAATCAAGCGAGTCATCTATTATACTCCTTATGCTCTGTAGTGAACTATAGGCTTCCTTCCCAGTTTGTACTGTATATACACATTCCATATAGCGCACAAACAGTTCATCCAAAGATTTTTTTCTGCCGGATGTTTCATAATAAATAGGATTGCCATATAAAGCATCCTCATATTCTTTGCGTTCGGTTGAACATAAATTGCCTTTACCACTGAATCCGCTAATATTAACCACATATTTTCTTACAAACAAACTCTCATCATCAGCATATTTCTTCTTGTCCTCCAAAGAAAGCCCGCCCAACACACCTGTATAAATGTGAGTGTACGGCCTATGCTGTTTAGACTTAAGATTCCCAAGTACTCTGTCTATTGCTTGAGTTACGTTATTGCGGGTTTTATTTGCTGAATTGGTGAGCTTGTTGATTTGCGACATAATATCCCGCATATCGTAAATCAATTCACGGTTTTTGAATGTATACCAGGTATCATAAGGAGTATCGCAATTACCGCAGCTGAACAATGAATATCTTCGCCAGCCACCATTATCCAGTAAATCGCTTTCTAGCCCAAAAACATCTTCTACGGTCGATGAACCACACCCTACGCACCAGCAGGTGGTATTGCCTTCACTGTCTGTTTGACATTCTCGATAAGAACCATGATTGGTATGGACATCAATAGTTACCCATTTTTGAGTAGAATCTTTTGATGTAGCACCTGTCAATACTGCAGCATCATTAATGGTTTGTGCCTGCTCTCTGATTATTAAAAACCTACCCATTTCTACTAAGCCAACTGCCATTAAAAACAAACCTAGTATAACAAAGGAGGTAATAAAGAGGATGTTCCCTTTTTCATCATTTACTAGGTGTTTGGCGCGGGTATATTGTTGTTGCATCTATTAACCTCCTTCCTTTGTCTTTTTCGGGGAAAATATACTTAAAGGGCGGGTGATAGTAGGTTACATAACAATAGATATATTCATTTGTAGATCCTTGGGTTAAGTCTTGAATATGCACATACTGCCGTTCTTCTTCGTCGTCGAAATACTGCAACGTAAACATGTCTCGTATTTGGTTAGTTTCTTCCACTGATGTTATAGCTGCCTCATAACATACTGCTCGAGATATTTTTTCAACATACAGTTTACTCTCAACCAAATATAATACTTCAATGACTCCCATAAAAATTATGAGAAATAGCATAAATGACAATACTGCCTCAATCATGAATGAGCCTCTCTGATCTTTTTTCAAAAACATTTTTACACGCCCCTTAATGGTACTTCTCAGGATGTCTAATAAAGTCAGTGAACGGCGATTGGGCAGTTCTGGTTATAGTTTTCTTGCTAAAAACAATGTTTGATGTAAACCGTGGTGTTACAATGACGGTTGATTGCGCCATTTTACTATCTTTCTTCTCTACGGTGACTTTTGTTTTGGTGGGATCTATAAAAATGCTGGCATAATTATAGAGATATGTTCTGCCTTGTTCCTCTGCATCTGGCTTATTTAGGGTTACTGCATACTTTCGTGCTGTCTCATGAGCCATTTGCTGGGCAAAGAAGGCCGATGTTATTCCCCATATTATATTTATCAAGCCGATGATAAATATAATGTATATACTAATAACTAGAGCAAACTCGACGATTGATTGCCCGCTTTTATCTTTTAATATTTTCAAAAATTATCACCCCCATTAAAAAGCCCCTGCCTAAGCAAAGGCTGAATGAATTTTGACTTGTGAAATATTGTATATTACTATGTAGTCAACAAAGGAGCTGCCGCTTGTGAGATGGCGGTAGGTTCTAGACCATACTAGACCGCCTTATCACAAAGGCGGTCGTGTTATTTTCTGTGTATGATACACAGGGTAATAACCCCTATAATTACTAAGCAGAACTGAAAGAGTTCGCTATATGTAATCATGGGCATCACCCCCCTACAGGGAAGTGACCAACCGTCAAACGGTAGCTCCAAATATATTCTACGATATAAAAAGCCTCCCATTTTAGGGAGGCTTTAGCTTATCCGGTTATGTCCCCTCTGATATGATCGCCACCATCATAGCCGGTGTCTATGTCTGGCTCTGTCTTGACCTGCGAGGGTGGGCCAATACCGACTTCAATTACGATTTCGGCATGGTTGTTGGCAGGGTTTATATCTGGCTGCAATTCTTCGTCTACTTTAAATAATATGGGATTGCCGCTTTCATCTTCGGTGGGTATTCCTGCCCTTATAACATATCTACCTGGCTGGGTTACTTTGAAACTAAATAACTCCCTCATAGGCGGCTCGCCACCGAATTTTATCATCTGGAAATCTTCACTTTTTATTCCCACTGCTTCCTTATACCCATCAGCAAAAATAGGTAACTGGTGATTGTCTATATTAGCTGAGAAGTTTATGTCTATAATGGGATGAACGTAACCTAAATCAGACGGTATCTGCCAGTACGGTTGTCTAGGAGCAAGCTCTACACCAATGTCCAAGCCATTGTTTACTGGTATGTGTACCACCATAATATTCGTGTTTAAGTCTATCCATGTTTGCTGCCCTGGCTCTAGGGTTTCGCTTTGAGGACTTAATACTGCATCTGGATCAACTACTACAGCCAATGACATGAATAAGTCATCGTCTTTACAAGGGTTTACTTTGGCTTTTAAT
>Ga0209510_1002575_pt1 | contig 18338 bp, 14 predicted proteins | sample BiotimSIPDNA_FD_185749 | JGI IMG/M metagenome (GOLD analysis project Ga0209510, IMG submission 185749) | Anaerobic biogas reactor microbial communites from Washington, USA - Biogas_R1 time_0 SIP DNA (SPAdes) (version 2) | ecosystem: Engineered > Bioreactor > Anaerobic > Unclassified | place... | reverse complement strand
CGACCCAGAGCATCCTTGCCAACGACGCAAGGTTTATCGTGATGACTGCCTACGCAATCAGCGCTTCGGCAGTGGTCACCCACCAGGCAGTTGAGCAAATTGTTGGAAACAAGGGTAAGTTAGAGAGCGGTGAGTTGGTCACGGTTGATGAAAGCGCCGGTCACATTCTCTCTCACGCAATCTACACGCGCTGGTCGTCTTCCTGATCGGGAATTCTGGCGATTTCAACCCGTTCAACGCGCAGACCGTCCATCTCTGTGATCTTGAAGGTAAACCGGTCCCACTCGAAGGACTGTCCGACTTTCGGGATTTTCCCCATCTGATTCATCACAAAGCCGCTAAGTGTTTGGTAACCGGCTTTGAATTCATCGGGCAGCTCATCTACAGCCAGTTTTTCCTTGAGCACATCAATCGGTAACAGCCCATCCATTAACAGAGAGCCATCATTCTGTTCTTCTATCTCAACCTCAGTGTCATATTCGTCCAGCGGAATATCACCAACGATCGATTCGAGCACATCATAAAGCGTGACCATCCCTTCCACACCGCCATATTCATCCATAACCATCGCCTGGTGAATACCGGAAGACTGGAATTGTTCAAAGGCTTTGACTGCTTTCATGTTTCCAGGGAAAAACATCGCCTCGCGAATATATTCTTCAATGTTAAAATCTTTAGAGAACAAATCGACACCAAGCAAATCTTTCGCATTAATGATTCCGACCGTCCGGTCCAGATCACCTTCGGCAACCGGCAGACGTGAAAAAGGACTGGCGATCATTTCAGTCACCATCACATCTTGCCCATCATTGAGGTCCAGCCAGTCAAGCTCAGTGTGGGGTGTCATGATCGCGTCTACGCGCCGCTCACTAAAACGGAACACGCCATCAACCAATACTTCCTCTGCCTCGTCAAAGACACCGGTCTGACGCCCTTCCTGGATGTAGCCTTTTAGCTCTTCCTCGGTAATGTATGGCTCGCTGGTGACATCAATGTTAAAGACCTTTATGCCAAAATTCGTTGAGACGCTTAAGACCTTGATCAACGGATTGAGTGCCCTGGTCATCCCATTAATAAGCGGTGACAGACGGGTAACAACATCTTCCGGTTTGCTCACCGCCACCCGCTTCGGGATTAGTTCACCAAGCACAATTGAAAAATATGTGATCGCAATCACCACTAACACCAGCGCGATAGTATCCGCGAAAGGTTCTAAGAACGTAATTCGCTTCAAAACCGCTGCGAGGGGGAATGACAGTTTGGCACCGCCAATACCGCCAGCCAATGTGTCGATCAGCGTGATCAAGATCTGTACAGCCGATAAGTATTCCTGGTTGGGATCTTTGAGGAGTTTGATCGCAACAACCGCGCCATGCTGCCCTTCTGCCGCGCGTTGGTGCAGCCTGGTTCTTCGTGAAGAAACCATCGCGATCTCATACATCGCGAACATTGCGTTTATTCCGAATAAAACAAAGATGAAAATAATATTAGCGTATATTGGCATACTTATCGATGATGACCTTTATTATGAAATGCATTTTTTTATTCTACCAGAGTAATGAAACAAATATTAGGCGGTTTCTTCTGTATCTTCAGGAGGCATCCTTGTCATTGCCACCCTGTCTACGCGCAAACCATCCATATCGGTCACTTCGAAACAATAATCTTCAATATTGAATCCCTGCCCAATGCTGGGAATCTCACCCAATTGATGCATAATCAAGCCGCTCAAGGTCTGATAACCGGCTTTGTCTTCCCCCGGAATCTCCATCATTCCTAAAAGGTCTTTTAGTTCATCAATTGGAAGCATACCATCAAGCGACCAGGCATTTTCGCTGAGCGACACAACCTCTGCATCAAGGTCGAGTTCGCTGTCCCTGATATCACCGGTAATTGATTCAAGCACGTCAAAGAGCGTGACCATGCCAGTCACGCTGACGTATTCGTCAATCACCATGGCTTCGTGGATGCCAGTATTGCGGAATTGCTCAAACACCTTTAGAGCGGACGTGTTTTCGGGGACGATAATTGGCTCATGGGCGAGTTGTCGGAAATCAACCTGGTCAGAAAACAAATCCAGCCCTGCCAGGTCTTTTGTGTCAATCACTCCGACAAAATTATCCAGCTCACCTTCAGCCAGGGGAAATCGCGAGAACCTGCTTTGGCGGATTTCGTTTACCAACGTTTCTCTCGTGTCTTCCAGGTCGAGCCAGTCCAGGTCAGCCCGTGGTGTCATCAGTGCGTCTACCCTTCGTTCGGTGAAGCGGAAAACACCTTCCACATATTCCTGCTCGGCTTTATTAAACACTCCCAATGAACGCCCTTCGGCGATCAACAGCCTGATCTCTTCTTCAGTAACAGAGGTCTCATTGCTGACCTTAATACCCAGCAATTTAATTCCAAACTCGGTCGACCAGTCCAGCAAAGAGATCAAGGGCTTGCTCAGGTTTGAGATTACGCTCATTACACCCGACAGTCTGCTGGCAACCCCTTCCGGATTGTTGAGCGCGACCCGCTTGGGGATCAGCTCGCCAATTACAATCGAGAAGAAGGTGATCACCAATACCACGATTGTCAGAGAAAGCCCGTCGGCTAACCCGATCTGCATCCCATGTTCGACCATCCAACGACTCATGTTCATGGCAATACTCGCCCCGCCAAAGGCTCCCGAGAGAGTGCTGATCAAAGAAATGCCTATCTGGACGGTGGAAAGAAATTTATTGGGGTTCTCCAGGAGATCCAACGCCTTGCTAGAGCCGCTGTTGCCATTGAGTTTCTCCTGTTCGAGCTTCGGTTTTCTTGCTGAAACCATCGCAAGCTCGTACATGGAAAACATCCCATTGATCAGGATAAGCATAAAAATTATTACGATTTCAATTGCGATTCTCATAGGTAGCCTAACATGTTACCAGCTCATCTTCCATGAAACTGGTGCGATTGTGGTAAGTGAGCTCAACCCGGTCATTAACCAGGTCCAGCCTGGTAATGGCACAGTTGCAGAACGAAAACCAGGTTGGCAAATTGCGGTTTTCGAGTTCTTCTGTGTTGATACTGAAGAGTACCCGCATCATGGAATTAAAGAAACCGCCGTGTGTCACCACGGCGACTTTGTGTCCCGAGCCGAGGTGACGGTTTCTAAGGTATTGCAGCAAGCGTTCTGCCCGTGAAAGTGAAGCGTCAGGATCCTCCCGCCCGCCTTGCCACCAGCCTCGCTCATGAATAGGCTGCAGGTGCTGAATGTGCGGGTAATTCTCTTGGAGGTACGCACTGGTTACCCCGTGTTCAAAGCTGACTGTGCTGACTCCATCAATTTCACGCTCCAGGTATACTCCGCCAATTTCATGAGCGTCTGGTAAGCCATAGAGTGGGATTCCCAATGTCTCAGATAGAATCGTACCCGTCTGTATCGCGCGGATCATCAGGCTGGAGTAAAGATGGGTTATGTTGACGCTATGGCGGTATCCTCCAACGCTCACATGGTCGGAATCCGACTGGGTTGATGCGATGAACGCTGCCAGCGCCTGTGCCTGTCTGTTCCCGAGTTCGGTCAGGTGAGGGTCTGAGGATCTTTCATAGGCGTTTTCGCCTTTTTTATCCCAATTGGCATTGTTAGCCGATTGCCCATGGCGAATAAAATATAACTGCATGTTACCTCCGGACGAGGATTATACTCGCTCAATAAAACCATTTTTGATCTTGAACGAAGTTTGGTTGTAATGGACTGTAATGATCTTTCAGGCTCCCCTTGCCCAGGAGACCAGCACGATCTGACAGTCTGCATTCGTCCAATCTCCTCCTATGGGTTGCAGAATGGGATGTTATAATCTCATACCGAATTTAATAGGATAAACGAAAATATTATGCTCGACAAACTTGAATCAATTCTTGAACACTTTGCTGAACTCGACCAGCGCCTTGCCGAGGTCGGTTCGGATTATCAGCTCGCGGCTGAGCTTTCAAAAGAACGCTCAGATCTCGAACCGATCGTCACGCTTGCCCTGGAATATAAGCACAATCTCGAAAAAACTGCTGAAACCGAAACGCTGATCAACGCCTCTGAAGGTGAAATGCTCGACCTGGCAAAAATGGAACTCGAAGAGCTAACCTCCAGAAAAGAAGAAATTGAGGGTTTACTAAAATCAAAACTGGTACCAAAAGACCCGCGCGATGATCGCAACGTCATCGTCGAGATTCGCGCAGGTACAGGCGGTGACGAAGCCGGCTTGTTCGTATCTGACTTGCTGCGCATGTATCTCAAATATGCCGATATCCATCGTTACAAAACAGAGATCATCTCAGCCAACGAAACCGGCATTGGCGGTTACAAGGAAGTCACCTTCACCATCAAGGGCAAGGGCGCTTATTCACGCTTTAAGTTTGAGTCTGGTGTCCACCGCGTACAGCGAGTGCCCGAGACCGAATCGCAGGGACGCATCCACACCTCCACTGTCACTGTGGCGGTTCTGGCTGAAGTCGACGATATCGAGATCGACATCCCCGAATCCGACATTGAAATCGATGTGTATAAATCGGCTGGTGCAGGCGGACAAAACGTGCAGAAAAACATGACCGCTGTCCGTATCCATCACAAACCAACCGGCATCATCGTCTCCTGCCAGGACGAACGCTCACAATTGCAAAATAAAACACGCGCGATGAGTGTGCTCAAGGCACGGCTCTATGAAATGGAAGAAGAAAAACGCCAGAGCGAACTGGACGCCGCCCGCCGATCTCAGATTGGCACAGGCGAACGCTCAGAGAAGATCCGTACCTACAACTACCCGCAGTCACGGGTGACCGACCACCGTATCAACGTGTCGTCTTACAACATGGCTGGGGTGATGGATGGTTATGAGCTGGACACCTTTATCGATGAACTTCAGCACGCCGAAGAAGCTGAACGTTTGGCGAACTTTGAAAGCAATGACAAATGAAACCCCGGCCGTTAGCAGCTTTCGCGATCGATTGAGAGAAATCGACCAACCCCACCAAATTGCGCTGGTACTGCTGGCACACGTATTGGGAAAACCAAAAACCTGGCTGCTGGCTCATCCGGAAACGCACCTGACAAAAGCTCAAGCTAATCAGATGGAATCACTGCTATGCCGGCTTGAAGCTGGCGAGCCTCTGCCCTACCTGTTGGGCAAGCAGGAGTTCTTTGGGCTCGAATTTGAAGTAAACCCCTCTGTTTTGATCCCCCGCCCTGAAACTGAATTCATGGTCGAGACAGCCTTGTCGTGGCTCGCTGTCCAGTCTGGGGCAAGGAAGGGCGTAGATGTTGGCACGGGCTCTGGCTGCATCGCAGTCTCCCTGGTCAGCAATTGCCCTGACCTGCAGATGTTGGCAACCGACATATCACAGGAAGCGCTTGACGTCGCTGCCCGAAACGCACAGAAACATAACACTTCTGACCGGATTTTGTTTGAACGAGTCGACCTCCTGCCTGACACGATTGGCAAAACAGATCTGATCTGTGCCAATTTGCCTTACATTCCTACTGCGAAATTGCCCGACGTCAACAGCTTGCCGTGGGAGCCCAGCCTGGCTTTGGATGGAGGCGAACACGGGCTGGAATTGATTGAAAGACTGCTTGCCAGGTCAGTAAGCATTTTGAACACGCCAGGGTTAATTTTGCTCGAGACCGAAGAAACGCTGGGAGCGCAAACCGTCCAACTGGCACGGCGCTACTTCCCTGCTGCAGAAATCACCCTTTACCAGGACCTCTCGAAGAGGGATCGGCTGGTTTCAATTGAGATGCTATGAGCACAATCTTCACGCAAATCGTCCCTATTAGCGAGCCTGAAGCGATCCCTTTGGCGCTCTCGATGTTGGAAAGGAATGATCTGATCGTTTTTCCAACAGAAACTCTCTATGGTTTGGCGGGGCGAATCAACGACATCAGCCTGCAAAAGATCTATGCCGCCAAACAGCGCCCCGAAGAAAAGGCAATCCCGGTGTTGATTGGCGATCTGCGGCAGCTCGACCTTTTGACTGCCGAAATCAAACCAGGAGTGATAGCGCTCATTTCGACTTTTTGGCCGGGACCCCTGACGCTCGTCCTGCCTAAAATAGAGGGGCTGCCGCATTCGCTGACCCCATACCCTGGTTTGGCTATACGCATGCCAGACCATCCCTTCGCACTGCAATTCCTTCGACAATCCGGACCGTTGGCAGTTACCAGTGCCAACACCTCTGGAGGACTAAACCCGACAACCGCAGCAGACGTCTACGCGCAGTTAAACGGACGGGTCGCGCTGATTTTGGATGGCGGCGTGCATCCTGGTGGGCAAGCCTCCACGGTCATCGACTGCCAGGGCGACTCTCCCGTTTTGCTGCGGGAAGGTCCGATCCGATTCGAGTGGATCCAAAACATCTGGAGGTCAATCTGATCACGCTTTCGAACGCCTTTCTGGAATTCTCGGCAAATCCCGAATTGCAAAACTTTAGCCTGGCTTCCACCGAATTTCGGGACGCGGTTATCGAACACGCAAGCTTTGGGCTCAGCCTGGTTCCGCCCGCAAAAGCAGGTTTCGATCTAAATTCGGTCGTTGAGAATCCAGCAAATTCCACTGTCACGCTTTGTTATCATGACTCAAGCATAAACCTTGAGTTTTTTGTTGAATTCCACCTTCCTCAAAACTCCTCTTTTTTGTTCCAACGCGTCTGGCTGGTTAATAATTCTGCCGAGATCATCAAAATTGACCGCTTTCAGTTTGCAAATGTTCAAATTGGTGGTCTGCGTTTTTCAAAAAATAGTTCTGAAAAGACGGCGTTCTTCAGCAATGGCTGGCAGAGTTGGTCTCCTTCAGGCAGTTGGCAGTTTGGTCAGCGGCAAACCCGCAGCCGTCTGTTTCCCTTTTCGCACCCGATGCTTTACGACAAGGGCACACCCACCACCTGGCAGAAAAACGAATTTTCTTCTGATATGTTCGCAGCTTTGATCGACCACGAAGCCCACGTGGGCTTGATCGGCGGTTTTCTCTCGCAGCAGGAACAATTCGGCTCGTTCGTTTCCAGGCTCCACCCGGAGCCCGACCTCCAGGTTTGGGCAAATTGCGATGAGGTTGAAGTTTCTCCGGACACTACTCTTGAAAGTGACCGGCTTGCCTGGCAATTTTTTAACACGCGCAGCCCTCACCCCTTTGACCTTTATCTCCAGCAAGTCGCCCAGGAAAATCAGGTCAAATCGCGCATGCAGATGCCTGTTGGTTGGTGTTCCTGGTATTACTATTTCCAAAATATAACGCCCCAGGTATTGCAAAAAAACCTTGAGACAGTCAAACAAAAGCAGGAAAGCTTACCGCTGGATGTCTTTCAAATTGACGATGGTTACCAAAAAGACGTTGGCAGTTGGCTGGAATTCAATGACAAATTTCCCGATGGGTTAAAGAAGCTTTCAGCGGACATCCATAAGGCTGGTTACACACCGGGCATCTGGCTGGCACCTTTCATTGTCGAAAGGCATTCACTGTTGGTCAATGAGCATCCGGAATGGCTTTTACAAAAGAAAAAAGGCAGACCGGTCAACAGCGGTTTTGTCTGGAACAATTTTGGCTACGCGCTCGACCTGACCCACCCGGAGGTTCAGGATTATGTGCGCAATGTGATTCGAACTGCGGTTGGAGAATGGGGCTTCCCTTACCTCAAACTCGATTTTCTATATGCAGCAGCGCTTCCAGGCAAGCACCACAACCCCAGCCTCACCCGGGCTCAGATCCTTCGCCAGGCGCTCGAGCTGATCCGCCAGGCAGCCGGCGAGCAAACCACGCTGCTGGGCTGTGGCTGCCCGCTTGGTCCTGGCATCGGGATTTTTGAGATGATGCGCATCAGCGCCGATGTTGCTCCCGAATGGGAGCCGCAATTTATGAGTGTCAGCCAACCATTCCGCAAGGAACCCAACATGCCCTCTGCCCGCAACGCCATCCAAAACATCCTCACGCGTGCAAACCTCGACCCTTACCTGTGGGTAAACGACCCCGATTGCCTGTTGGTACGCGAAGATTCCAACCTCAGCCTGCCAGAAGTGCAGTCGCTGGCAAGCGCCATCAGCCTGACCGGTGGTGCCTTCCTGATCTCGGATGATATGACCAGGCTCAGCCCGGAGCGCCTAAAAATTGCTGCCAGTCTGCTTCCGCCACTGCCGCAAAACCCGGAAGTGAAAGATTTGTTTACCAGCAATATGCCATCGCGGCTTTCGCAAACGCTGACAAACCTTGCCGGCGAATGGAAGCTGGTCGCGCTCTTCAACTGGCAGGATCGCCCAGCTGATTTGACCTTCGACACGGCGGAGTGGGGTTTGGAAGGAGAGCCTTCTTTGATGCGTGAGTTCTGGAGCGGGGAAATTGCGCTCGTCCAGGGTGAGCATCGGTTTGAGCAGGTTCCCCCTCATGGCGTGCGATTATTTGCTGTGAAGCCACTTGGTCGAGCGGTTTATTTAGGCTCAGATCTGCATATCTCGCAGGGGACCGAATTGACAGAATGGCAACTCAAACCAACTGGTCTCGAGTTCAGACTGGATTTAGGTCGAAAAACCAACGGGAACTGCTATTTATGGATGCAAAATAAGATAAGTCAGGTGTTCCACAACGGCAACCCAATTCCTTATCGGGTCTTGAATAAAAACATCATCCAAATCCCCGTCGAGCTGAATGCAAACAGCCCGTTTCGTATTCGTGTGAACTACGATTAGGTTTTTGTATGCCAGAGAAATCTGGTTTGTTCGCTTACACAGTCCAGATTGCTTTGTTGCTCGAGATGACGGAAAATTCTGTCATTGCCAACCTCCTTTGTGAAGCAATCTAAAACCTTGGCTTTCACAGTATTACACCAGCAGGGCTATCTGGTTTTAACTGGTACCTATGTAGATTGCTTTGTTCCTCGCGATGAAAGACCTTTTCGCAATGACAGGCTAAAGACAAATCGCCAAACTGCCCTTCAATAGTTTAATCCGCGTTCTCTGACTGGGTAGACAAAAAAAGAACTGGCTTTCTTCAAAACCAGTTCTTTTCCTGAAAAATCATTTAAAGTAGCTACTCTTTATTCTCCGTCTCAACTTCAACCACCTCAACCTGCTCAACAATCGCTTTCTTTGCCCGGCGTTTGGCATTCGATTTGCGGATTGCGCGAACGAGGAAGTAAATTCCAACACCCAACGGAATCAGGAAGGGCAGGCAGGTGATGCCAAAGCGGATCAAAAAGTCAACCACATCCTGGAAGGTGCGAATCAATTGCTGCAGCGATTCTCTGACCACGCCGCTCGGTTTCCAGCCGCCAATTTCAATCGGCTGCAGCGAAGCTTCTGCCACAAACTCGACCGATAGCGAAGACAGAGCAGACGATTCCTGCAAGTACTTAATGTGCCCTTCCAGCACTTCAATTTGGCTGCGAATATCGGTAAGCTCGCGGAAAACGCTCATTGTTGCTTCCAGGTCATCGGTATTTTCCATCAAAACCATCAGCTGTTCTTCGGCAGCCTTCAGGTTGCGCAGCCTTGATGAGGAATCGACAAAGTCTGAGGTAACATCCTGCCCGCTGAGGGTCTCGGAGAGGATACCGTTCTTACCATCGGCAGAGAGCTGTCTGATGCTTTCCATGGCTTGCTCCAGCTTTTCGGAGGGCACCCGGATCACTATGGAAGTGCGGGCATAGGTCACGTTGTTATAGCTCGTGTCGGAATAGCGGTTGGAGCTAACCACGTAACCACCGAGTTCATTGGCGAGTGCTTTGGTGCGGTTCATCGCCTCGACCGTATCAGCAACCGAAACCCTCAGGCTGGCGGTTTGGATTACCAGGCGCTCCTGCCCGGCATCTTTCCCAGTCTCTTCAGGCATTGCGGCTGGCTCTTCCATATCGTATACCCAATCGTCCATCTGGTATTCATTACCATACCCCGGTGCTTCTTGTGGAGCCATACTAATTTGAGTGGGTGCTGCCGCACAAGCGCTTAACATAAGCAACAAAACAATTCCTACTAAAAGCGATTTATTCTTCATGTTTCTCCATTCACAAAGGTTTTCTCACTCTTAAGACGCCTGTGGGTAAGAAAAGTTCCCGATAATAACAGCCCATACGGGTTTAGGTTCCAATCCAGAGGCGCGAAGCCTGCCGTTTTGGAATGCCCAGCTGCAAAATCCTTGCCGCGACAGACTCGATGTCATAAACGACCCTCTTGAAGAGGAAGGTGCCTTCCAGGTCGTCCCAGACCACAAAAGCAGCCCGTGGGTCAAAGTCGCGAGGCTGTCCGACCGAGCCCGGATTCAGAATGTAACGACGCCCATCCGGTTTCCAGCGATCTCCATTACCTGGAAACAGAACTTGCGTGGAACCATTCGCTTCCTGGATGAAGATGGAAGGAACGTGGGTGTGACCAACCAGGCAGCCTGGTGTGGAAAATTCTGCAAAATTTGCCTCTGCCGCGGCAGCGTTGAGTATGTATTCCCAAATTGGGTTTCGGGGGCTTCCATGTGCCAGCGTCAGATCACTGATCTCCACTTTCAGCCGCAGCAGTTCCAGAAAATCCCGATTTTGCGGGGTAACCAGTCTTGCTTGCACTCTAACCGCCTCAGCAGCCTCGTAATTAAAGCGTTCGATCGAAATGTAATCCATCAATGCCGCGTCATGGTTGCCCATTAAAGCCAAAAGCTCAGGCAGCGAGCGCAGCAAGTCAATGCATTCGTTCGGGTCTGGTCCATAGCCAACGATGTCACCCAAAAACCAAACCTGCTCCACATCGCCGGCAGCCTTTAGCACCGCCTCGAGGGCAGGCAGGTTGGCATGAACATCTGAAATGATCAGCGTTCGCATATCAGGGCATGTTGAAAGTAATCGTCCACTCGCCGTCGGAGACACTGGTGGGTGAAGTGGTTCCAAAAATGGTAATCCAAGTGTTGCCCGGTTTTAGATGAAACGGGTTGCCCTCGGTGTCCAAAAATTGGATTGGCTTGTCACGCTGCGGTGTTTTCCATAACACTTCGTAGGCTTGCCCATCTCGGAAAATGGTTGCTTCGTATCCGGTAGTGTTGCCAAGCAAAGCGATGCTATGCAGCGTGCTCTTTACTTCGGTGTAGGGAGCCTTCAGCACGATCACATTCGAAAAAGCAAGCTGCTCGCCAGTATTTTGATCGATCAGCGGTTTGTATACCCAATTGGTGCTTTCGTTGATCGTCCAATTGTGATATTTGTCAGTATCGACGCTGTAGATCCAGTTAGCCTGCGCGTAGCTCGACCAAACCACCCAGGCATTGTTTGCCGTCTGACCGCCAGCCGGCGCAGTCTCTGAAAACGCCATCCCGCTCAGATCAGGGTCGTCTTTGCCATAGCCGAGGTAATTGAAGTAACTCGAGAGCGCCGCAGAATTGCCAAAGACACTGTAGACATAATTTCGTCCGTCATCGCAGACACCCGGACACAGATATTTATCCAAAAAGTAGCGACCGACAATATATTGGTCCAGGTAAGGTAAAACCTCTTCTTTGTCCCCACCAGTAGAGCCGATCACAGCCTGGTAGAGGCTGCCAATAGACCCATCAACCCGGCGAACAGAGCGCACCGGTCCGATCTTGCTCGAGTCCTGTCCATAATAGAGGGCGGCGAAGCGGCTGCCACCCCAGCCAATGTAATATTCAAAGATCATATCAGCCGAAGAAAGCCCCCAGTGCGGCTGTTCGTTTATCTGGTGGTTGGAGACTTTCATGATCACCGGTCTACGCCGCAGCAAACTGGGGTCATCAACTTGCAGACCGGTCAAGGGGTTGACGCCTTCGGGATACGTTTCCGGACCGATCACCGCTTGCGATGGATGACTCTGCGTCGCGGTGGGGCTGGCGGTGGCTATATCGGTTGGCTCGGGCGTTTGCGTCTCGGTTGCTTCGGGGGTTGAAGTCAGCGTGACTGTGCTGGTGGCGGTTGATTGCGCATGTTCTTTTTCGAGAACAGCAGTAACCGTCCCGGCAATCGCGGTCAGTTGACCTGCGGTCAACCCCTCCTGGTCGATTGGCACACAGGCTCCAATTAGCAACGCGAGGGTCAGCAACACGAGAAGTGTCGAATCTTTTATTTTCATAGCAACCTTCCTAACACAATCATTTTACTCTATCAGGCAATAGAGCGAGCAGGTTGGTTTATGGATGATGATAAACAGTATTTTTCCAGTCGAACGAAGTACGTTGTAATGTAGTGAGACCAGTTGTTAATGGCGGTGGCGGAATGACACAGTGCAGCGCTGCTTCAGATGGAGCAAAAAAACATTTCAGCGGTTATTTCGACCGCCTGTTTGCGCTGCGCGCCGCTGGCTACGATCATACCTATGCGAAATGAATTTCTCCGTTAATCTCCCAACAACAATTCCATGCGGCTAACACCTGCATCAAAGGGTTTTGCCAGAGGGTGGTGCACGACCATCGCCGCGGTCGATTGCTCCGGCACCAGCTGCCAGGCGGATGTCAGTTGCATACCCAACTCTGATTCCACCGGCAGAAGGTCGAATACTTTGCGATGCTCTTTCAGCCACGGCAGCGCCGGGTAACCCCAGGAATAGCGAAAACCCTGGTCAGAGGCGATACCTAACTCACGCCTTATTTGGGCATGCAGAAACTCGGCTGTCGCTTCCGCCATCTGCACCGCCAGCCCGTGCAGGAAATAGCCTTCTGAATACTGATCATGCCCATCGAGTTCAGCAATTCGTTCGGTTGCCCTGGCACCAACGCTAACCACTTGCAGCGGTAAAATGTCAAAGCGCGAACTGCCAACCGGCAAAAAGTAATCGCTCAGGCACAAACCCTCACCGCTGCTCTGACGGGGGAAGTTCAGGCGGGTCAGCTCCACCGGATTCTCAACGGTGCTATGCATCCAGTCGAAAACCACCAGATCGTTGCCTTCTGCCCAGACCGGGAAGTAACCGTAAACCGCCTGGGGTTTGATAAAGCCTTCTGCTTTGGCTTCCTCGAGCATGCGCAAACGCCTTAAATCAAATTCAGACTTTAGTTGTGCCCACTCCTGCCCCCGCACACTCCTTGCTCCCCACGAAAGCCGATACAATTCGGTCAGGCTAAGGTGACTGGCAACCTGGTCGAAAGGCAGTTCCTTTTCAATGCGAATTCCCAGTGGGCTTACACCTGGAATGTTTTTAGCAGGTGGAACGCTTCGGGCAGGCTCAATGCTTTTCTCAGGCAATCCATCAGTCTCACTGCATTTAACTTTGGAGACTGATTTTTGCGGTTGCGGTTGCGTTCGTTCTTCGGGGTCGACCAACCGATCCATCACGCTGAGCCCTTCAAAGGCATCTTTACAATAGAAAATTCCCGCCTTGTACGGTCCCATTTCTGCGGTCTCGGCAATCCGCTCCGCAAATTGCAGATTAATCGCGGCACCACCGATCAACAGAGGCATTAACACTCCCCGCCGCTGGAAATCGTTGGCAATCAGCGGCATCTGTTTGCTGGTCGACACCAACAAGGCGCTCAACCCGACAGCATCGGCATTTTCTTCCATTGCCCGGCTGATAATTTCTTCTGCCGGCACCTGCTTGCCGAGATCAACGACTTCATAACCGTTGTTCGCCAAAATGGTCTTGACCAGGTTTTTACCGATATCATGCACATCGCCGTAAACCGTCGCGAGCACGATTTTGCCTTTGCTTAAACCTTCCTGCTTTTCAAGATATCGTTCCAGGTGATCAACCGCCTTTTTCATAGTTTCCGCCGACTGGAGCACAAAGGGCAGAATTAACTCACCCGATCCAAAGCGATCACCCACCTCTTTCATCGCCGGCAAAAGAACCTCGTTGAGGATCTCAACCGCGGTCTCCGCCTTGGGTTGCTCGTTCCCGGAAAGCAGCAGGTCAATGTCTTCTTCCAGCCCATTTTTCTGGCGGACCACTATCCGTTTGAAAAGCCTCTCGCGGACACTCAACCCCTCAAATGGGTCCTTCCTGCCAACCCCTTCTGCCTGGCTGGCTTCATGTGTCTCGAAATAGGTAATCAATTTCTCCAGCGCGTCGGCTGAGCGGTTGAAGATCAAATCTTCTGCCAACTGCCTTTCTTCCATGGAAATCTCGCCATAAGGGCGGACATGAGCTGGGTTAACAATCGCCATATCCAAACCTTCTTCAACGGCATGATGCAGAAAAACACTGTTGATCAGCTTGCGGGCTGGTTGCGCCAAACCAAACGAGACATTGCTGACGCCCAAACAGGTATGCACACCTGGTAGTTCTCGCTTAATTACCTCGAGACTTTTTAGCGTCTCTGAGGCACTGTCCCGCCAAACCTCTTCACCGGTCGCCAGGGTAAAGGTAAGCGGATCAAAAACCAAATCTTCCGGTCTCAGGTGATAATCCTGCACCGCCAGGTCGTATATCCGGCGGGCGATTGCCAGTTTTCTTTCAGAAGTCTTTGCCATCCCAGCTTCATCAATGGTCAGGCACATAACCGCGGCACTGTATTGCCTGGCAAGCGTGAAGATTTTGCCGGCTTTTTCCTCGCCGGATTCAAGGTTGGTGGAATTGATCAGGCTGCGTCCCGGTGCTGTCTGCAGTGCTGCCTCGACGACAACCACCTCTGTTGTATCAATAACCAGCGGGACGGGGGTCTCCAGCGAGAGTCGTTTGACGATTTTCCTCATCAATTCGGCTTCGTCGCTTCGTTCTGTGGTTGCCACGCTGATGTCCAGCGCGTGCGCACCAAAGTCCAGCTGGTCCTGTGCAACCTGCATGATTGCATCGAAATCCTCTGCCAACAGCATGCGCTTAAATGCCTTTGAACCCTGCGCGTTCATGCGCTCGCCGATAATAAACGGAGCCGGCTTTTGCTCGATCTCAACCGCCTGGACTGATGAGGACAGCATCGCTCCCGATTGACCTTTTGCCCTGAATGCCTCAATCTCGGCAATCGTCTCAGCCAGGACGGCGATATGCTCCGGTCGCGTGCCACAACACCCCCCAACAATGCGAACACCATTTCTGGCGACATAGCCTGCCAGTTGTTCAGAAAATTCGTCTGGCGTCATTGGGTAGACCGCCAATCCGTCGATGTTAAGCGGCAAACCAGCGTTAGGGATGACAGAAATTGGCAATGTGGATTGGGAAGTTAAATATTCAACCGATTCGCGCATATGCTCCGGACCGGTCGAACAATTGAGACCGATCACATTCACGCCCATCCCTTCCAAAATTGCAGTCACCGCGGTGATATCAGTCCCCAGCAGCATCTTGCCGTTTACATCCAGCGTGACCTGAGCCTGGATCGGCAGCCAGCGCTGCTCTTCGGTAAACGCCTGGCGGATGCCATTGATTGCAGCCTTGACTTCCAAAATATCATTCGAAGTTTCGATCAGCAACAAATCAACCCCGCCTCGAATCAGACCGACCGTCTGCTCACGAAAAACGTCTGTCAATTCGTCAAAGCTGATGTCAGACATTTCAGGGTCATCGGTTGAGATCAGCTTACCGGAAGGTCCCATTGAGCCAGCTACGAAGCGTGGTTTTTCAAACGTAAAGAATTCGTTCGCGGCTTGTCTAGCAAGGCTGGCAGCCTTTTCGTTCAATTCAACCACGCGGTCCTGAAGGTTGTAGTCAGCCAGAGTCAGGCGGTTGGAGCGAAACGTATTGGTCTCGACCACATCCGCGCCTGCCTCAAGGAAAGCACGGTGGACACCCAGGACGACATCAGGGTTGACCAGCACAAGCGCGTCGTTGCACCCCGACAGGTGTTCGCCGCCATAGTCTTTCGCGCTCAGGTTAAGCGTTTGCAGCGTGGTACCCATCGCTCCGTCAAAGACCAGCACTCGCTTGTCGAGGGCATCCAGGTAGGCATTTTTCTTGTTCGTTGGTTTTGTGTTCATAGACCCTCACAGGTGTAAAAAAAGCCTCAACCGAGGCAGATACTCGTTGTCAATCGAAGAAAAGTTTATCACAGGATAGGTGTTGAGCGGTTTGACGTACATGAAGTTATAACAATCGTAGGGGTGGATTCAAAACGTGAGGAAAGCTGAAATTTTTTAATCAGCGAAACCCACCCCATCAAAATCACGGCTAATCTTCGGTTTTCAAATTGAAATTTTTGACATGAGTGGGTTCTTGTATTGGCGGGTTTTGAACCCGCTAGTACGAACAAAACATCTTTCCCACTCGATTCTTAATGTATAATTTGCCTATGCAATCAGACAATCGCCCCCAGCCTTTTTCCTATTATTTCCCAGCAATCCTGATCCTGCTCGCTTTGGGTGGCGGCGGGCTTTATTACACAGTCAATTACCTCCTACCAACAGTAGGACCACGCTGGCTGCTATACTTTTGCTTGCTTTTACTTGGAGCTGGTCTTTTCATGCCGTTGACCTGGTTTATTAACCGCCGCTTCCCTTCCAACCCCCCTGCCGGACCCAATGTGGTCATCCGCCAGGCGCTTTGGTTTGGTGTTTTTGCCGCGCTACTCGCGTGGCTGCAAATTGGTCGCGTGCTCACCTTACCGCTCGGAACCATCCTTGGGGCAGCCTTGGTTCTGATCGAATTCCTGATCCGCATGTGGGAACGCAGCCGCTGGAGCCCTGATCAAGCGGTCTGAAATGAAGCCTTTACGCCCGATTCCTTCAGTCGATTCCCTGCTTAACTTACCGACTATCTCAGGCTTGCAGCAGGATTACGGTCATGCCTGGATTGTCTCAGCCGTTCGCGAAGTTTTGGATGAGATCCGCAGCCAGGTAAGCAGCGGCGAAACAATCCCCACCGAAGAAGAAATCATTCAACGGGTTACCAACCTGCTTAAAACACAGTCGACTGCCACCCTGCAATCAGTAATCAACGCCACAGGCGTGGTTTTGCACACCAATCTCGGTCGCGCACCCTTGTGCCGCTCTGCCCTGGATGCAATTGCCCAGACATCGTTGGGTTTCTCGACCCTTGAATACGACCTTTCCAGGGGACAGCGAGGGAAACGCGATATTCATGCCGCTGACTTGCTGACCCGCCTGACCGGTGCTGAAGCTGCTTTGGTGGTCAACAACAATGCCGGTGCCGTTATGCTTGCCCTGGCAGCGCTTGCCAATCGGAAAAAAGTGGCAATTTCACGCTCCCAATTGGTAGAAATCGGAGGGGGCTTTCGCATCCCGGAGGTCATGCGACTCTCTGGCGCAAAGCTGCTCGAAATTGGCACGACCAACCGCACCCACCTGGCAGATTATGAAAATGCCATCCAGGAGGGGGCGCAGTTGGTATTGCTGGCGCACCAATCCAATTTCAAAATCGTGGGCTTCACCAGCACTCCTTCCCTTCCCGAAATCACAGCACTCGCCCACCGCTATGATTTACCAGTGGTTTACGACCTTGGCTCTGGCGCCCTGATCGACCCGGAAACGCTTGGGCTGGAACCCGACCTGACTGTTCAAGCCTCCCTCAGGCATGGTGCCGACCTGGTCTGTTTCTCGGGAGACAAGCTTCTGGGCGGTCCGCAAGCCGGCATTATCGTCGGGAAAACCAAATTGATTGAGAAAATCCGCGGTCACGCTTTTTATCGCTCACTGCGGGCGGATAAGCTCTGCCTGGCAGCGCTTTCAGCAACCCTGCTCGAATATCTCAAAGGCATGGCAGCCGAGACAGTGCCGGTCATCGCCATGCTTTCCCGTAAAGAGGCAGACCTGCGAGCCCAGGCTGGAAGATGGCGCAGTGAGTTGCAAGCAGGTCAGGTGATCGCAGGTGAATCCGCAATCGGCGGCGGCAGCCTACCTGGGCAAACCTTGCCGACCTGGCTGTTAGCGTTGAATCCAAAATCAGCCCGAAAGTTCAACCAGCGCTTACGCCGTTTTGAAACACCGATCATCGCCCGCATCGAAAACGACCAGGTTTTGCTCGACCCTCGTACCGTCCTGCCTGACCAGGAAACGGTATTATTAGCTAATCTCAAAATCGCATTTTCAGAGGAATAGAATGAAAAGAGACATAGAACGACTGATCAAAGAACATAACATCGACGCACTGTGGATCAGCGGTGCAGCCCAGCACAACCCTTCGATGGTTTATTTCACTGGCACCATTCACGTCACCGCCGCAGACCTTTTTATTATCCCCGGCAAAACGCCGATTCTTTTTCACGGCATGATGGAACGCGAAGAAGCCGCGAAAACTGGCTATGACTTGGTTTCTTATACCCGCTACTCCATGCTCGATTATCTGAAACAGACTGATGGCAATATGCTCCAGGCAAATGCGCTGCGCTATAAGCAGATGTTCGAGGAAATTGGTCTCACCAAGGGCAATGTGCTCTTGTATGGCAATAGAGAGATCGGTCCTTTTTACGCGCTGGTCCGCGAACTGGAGGACCTCCTGCCCGGGATTCGTTTCAAGGGCGATT
>Ga0209510_1002572_pt1 | contig 18365 bp, 10 predicted proteins | sample BiotimSIPDNA_FD_185749 | JGI IMG/M metagenome (GOLD analysis project Ga0209510, IMG submission 185749) | Anaerobic biogas reactor microbial communites from Washington, USA - Biogas_R1 time_0 SIP DNA (SPAdes) (version 2) | ecosystem: Engineered > Bioreactor > Anaerobic > Unclassified | place... | reverse complement strand
GGGGCATCTGCGGCAAAACAGAGCAGCGAATTGAGCACTGACTCATCAGTTTGAAAATAGGCGAGGCTGTCGTGATTAACCACCCCTACGTCTGTAGGCAGGACTTTGAGAATCTGCTGCCGCCATTTCTCAAGAAAGGGGCGCTGGCTGCGATGGGCGGAGATCAGCGCCGCGCTGCAGCTGGTCTGCCGAGCCGAGTCCTGCCGTTCGCCCACGTCACGCTGCCAAATCGAGAGTATGCCCGGGGGGATGGTCTCCGGCGGATCGCCGGGCTTACGTTCCCGATGGTAGAGTTCCCTGACTTCCGATGGGATGCGTGGACGCAAGTACAAGCTGCCTTCCTCGCCAATGATCCTGGCGCTGCAGTTGCCGACGAAGATGCCGTCACAGTCGACCCATGTCATAAATTCTGTTTCGGCTGCCAGCATAATTATCGGTTTGCTGCAGGTTACGCAGCGTTTATCCTCGGTCGGCAGTGGAATGGTGTTCACTCCAGGAATGCGCTGGATATCGTCCAGCCATTCCTGTGGCCAGTCATAGGTTCCGACTAGCAGCGGCTCTGTCATGCCATGTTGACGCATGGAAACCGCCAGAAGCCATACGCCCCAAGCGTAATTCCGGTCACAGGCAGTGACCACGGTGTTCTTAGGCATATTCGCACTCCTAATTTTTTGTGGCGTTCCACCCGAGTGGAGGCGCGAACCGAAAACAAAGCACCCCAACACTGAAAGAACGGCGAGTGGCACCAATGACTTAACCGACACTAACGACTAAGTTAAGTAATATAGCCTAACAATCTGACAATATTTGGGTAATGTGCGAAATCTTGTACTACTATCCGCCAACTTCTTGTTTTTTGTGAAAGATTTCTGGAAAACTAATTTTCAAGTCATTGGTATACAATGGGTAACAACAGCTCTGCGCAAAATCCCGACAACTTGTTTTCAGCGCTAATTGTAGTGCCCCTACGGGGCACCACTTTAGGGGACATGCTTCCCCCAGGCTAAAGCCTGGGGTTAAGCATGGTTAAGCGCCTACGGCGCAAAGGAATGCGACTATAAGCATGGTGCATCTGTGCCGGCTGGAAGCCTGTGGAAGCCTGCGTAAGACACGTGTCGGAAGCACCAACGTCCACTTCTGCCCACTTCCGTCCACTCTCCACTAATGTCCACTAATGTCCACAGTCCATCGTCTACTAACGTCAATTAAAGTCCACTTCCGTCCATTGTCCATTGTCCACTAAAGCGCCTTATCCGGGGCGCCTAGCTCCGCAGCTTGACGGAGTTCCGAGTATCAATGGGTGACTGATTGCCAAACAAAAATTTCGTGCTCTTTCGTGTTTTTTGTGGTTAAAAAATAGGCTGTGGACGGGTAGTCCACCCTAGGTAGTTCAAGTGGGTTCTCGCCCCTTGCCCTTCACTATTTTCCCATTTTTAGCAATTCTTTTCTATCTTTCAGGCGGCCGATTTGCAGGGTTTTGCAGTCATACGTCTGGCCACCGATGACATAGCCGTCCTGGGTGAGATGCGATACCCGAAAAGACGGCGTGATCGGGAGAATCGTTTTTTCCGGCACGAAGATGAGCATGTTTCGGGCAAAGAGAATGCCCTGGCTATAGTGATTGAAGTACACATCAGACAGGTCGAGTTCCTTGTGTTTTTGGGCAAACGCGCCGCATTTTGAGTAGTCAACGGTCACGTTTGCGTTGAATTCGTCACCATAGTTGGGCAGTTTGTCAGTGACGCCGCGGTGTCTGCTCAGAAGGAACACCGGCTGCCAATCGCCGTCGGCGTTGATTTTTCCGAGGCCACTATCCATCAACAGCCAAAGTTCGCCGTCCTCCAGGTAGAACGAATTGAGCCAATGGGTGTCGGTTATAGGCAGGCGTCGAGAAAGCTCCTGCCATGTTTTCGTTTCCCAGCAATAGGCTTGGAGGCGGATGGTGTAGGTATGTCTTCCCGGAATCGGCGGCTGGTCATGCATCAGCATGATCAGCTGTTGGCGGGACGGGTCACAAAGCATCTGGGTGATGGCGTATGGGTTCTGCATGCCTTGCAAAGGCCATTTGATTGAACGGTCCAAGGTCGAGACCAGCAATTCGGTCTTTTTGGTGGCGACATTGTATTCCAGGACTGTGCCTGGGCGGCTGTATTCGTCGCCATCAAAGGAAAGAAAAAGTCGGTCGCCGCAGCCGACCATGACGTGACAGCGGAACTTAACGTATTGCCGGAAATCAATGCTTTCCGGCGGCTCGCCATTCTTGGGAAAAAGGAACACATAGCCGCCATTCTGGGCTGCTAGATAATCGGCAAGGATGACTCCGTGGACTTTTCGCCCATGCCATCCCATTGACAGCTTGTGCTTCGGCCCTTTGCTGATCGCTAAGTTCGCCTTGGTGTCGACTCGCACTATCCTGATGCTGTCAGAGTGGTATTCCCCTAAGTAAATGATGCCTCCCTCCACGCCGAATACGATCGGCTGGGTGTTGGGCTGGCTGTCTTTGAATGGCATGATGACGCGCTCGAATGGATCAACGGGCGCCAGCTCGGCCTGAACCCTGGACAAGCTCGGGTCCTGCTTTTCAAGCTGTTTCTGCAAGCGCTTAAAGTAAAGGTCTATGGTCTGGCGGATCGATGCGAATTCATGTTTATTAAGCCGCGGATCGTTGGCGCATTCCTCAATGTATTGGGAAAGTCGGCGGTGGACGTCCTGCCTTTCCTCTCGACTCCAGTTTTGGCTGCCTTTGATCAAATCGTCCTGCCATGGCGTATACCAGGCAAAACGCCGCATGGCCAATTCCTGGATCGGGAGGCGGTAGTCCAGGGCGGCTCTGTCGCTGAAGGCATCTTGCAGATTGCCTATGATTCGTTGCGGCGAACCGACTGATTCAGCGGTCGCGAAGAGATCGACCAGGCCCCGGTAAAATTCCCGCTGGGCGGAACGGTCGAGAGGTTGGTCGCTACGCTGGCTGCTGCTCAAAGCACGTAGAGACGAGACGCCTAACCGCAGGCCCAGAAGGCCGCAGCGTCCCCGATACGCCAACGGCAGAATGTTCGACGACGCCAGCAGTTCCATCGTCTTGCGATAGACGGCTACATTGGCGGCATCATGCTCATCTGGCCGGAAATGGAAAAAGTGAGCCAGGTCACTATGGAAGGCGGTGAGTTCCAGGTGCTGTCGGAAACGCGGTACGCGACGGTTTTTGATTTGCGGCTGGCGGCAGATTTTCATCTTTTCGCTGATGGACAGGGCGTCGTACTTCTGCAATTCCGGCAATAGTTCTTCGGCTTCGGCGATGTATTTGGCCAATTCCGGGTAGACGTATCGGTCCCAATAGCCATAATCCCACTGGATTTCGGCGATGGCGGCGAGTTTGACGAGGCGTTCGAGCCTGGCTTCCAGGGCGAACAGCCGCTCGGGCCATTTTTCTCCAGGCAATTCGGCCAAGCGCTGGCACTCTGCCAGCGTGGTCAGGCGCGTTTCGATAGTCGACTCAATGATCTCCCGCAACTCCTGCTGCAAGTCGGCGGGCAATTTTGCGAATGCGTTCTGGGTTAGCGGCGCCACCCCGTGTCTTATGATATGGTGCAATTCATACGGGAAGATGCGGTGTTTTGCGGCCAGGCGCGTCGCCAACTTCAGGTTGGCTGCGGCAACGGCATAGCGTTCGGCAGCGGGGCTCGCCCATTGCTCTAAGAGTTGGCGCCCCGCTATTGCGGCGATGCGACAAAGTTCCTTTTCCTGCTCAACGTCAAGGGCCGAGGCGCTCGCCGCTGATGCTACCGCGTCCCCATCCAGGGAATGCGACACTGAAAACCATGCTTCATAGATGAAATTGCGCGCCTCGCCGGGCTTGTCTTCAGCATTGTCCGCAGGCATGGGCAGGGTTGAGAGAAATTGTCGGCATTGCTCGTCAAGGTCAGCCTTGGCTTGGAACACGCCGGTTTCTTCGCTGAGCAAGGTCTTGCCATCCGGCGAGAAGATGTGCGCTTTGAGGCGGACATCGTCCTTGCCTTCCGGCGTCGCAGTCAGCTTGAGAACGAGTGCGCCCGCAAATAAATCTCTGGTCAGGTCTTGGCGCTCCGCCCCTGGTTCATTCAGCAGCAGGAGCAGATGGCGGCGCTCAAGGACCACGAAGTCCTTTTGATTGCCCAAAGTGCGCAGCAGGGTCGTTTCCAGACGACGGGCAAGGGCTTCCTGTTTTTCAGACAAGTTGGCCGGCACCAGGGGCATGCAGGACAATTTCCGCAACTTACTCGCTGTCAACGATTGGCGCTTGGCGATGGCGTCAAGCAAAGCGCCCCCGACGGCCTCGGCGCTGATAGTCGGCAGATCGACCAGGCGCACGCCGGTGCGTGCGTCAAAGGCGACAAAGTCTTGTTTCAGCATGACAGCGAACACGTGCGCGTTCTGCATCAGCTGCGGATCAGGGACAAAGTCGCTCAATGCCGACAGCCGCAGTTCCTTTTTGATCTGGCCGATTTCGGCGCGTTCGAGGAACGCGATGTCAGCGTCGCCGGAGAGTTCGGCCAAGGCCAGGTCAGCCAGGTTTTGCGCGGTTGCGTCCATCGGCATTAGCGCCACTCGCACCGGTTCCGCCAGCAGGCCAGGAAGCCACGAGAGCAGGGCGATGAGGAGAATGAGTGTTTTCATGTTGCGGTTCCTGTGGACGTGGTGGACATGGTGGACGGCGGTTGCCGCCGCATGTATTCCAGGCAGATTCTCGCCCCTCGCCCCTAACGAATGATGAATGATGAATGATGAATTATGAATTATGAAATGCGCCTCAGCATTCAACATTCAGCATTCAACATTCAATCCCTCGCCCCTAATCTTGCCTCTTCACTATTCTCCCATTTTCAGCAATTCTTTTCTATCTTTCAGGATGCCGATTTGCAGGCTTTTATAGTCATACGACCACCCGCCGATGACATGCCCGCTCTTGGTGACATGCGATACCGGAAAAGACGGCACAATCGAAAGAATTATTTTTTCCGGTACGAAGATGAGCAGGTCTTTGGCAAAGAGGATGCCTTGGCCATAATGACGGAAGTGCACATCAAACGGGCCGACGCTCTTGAGTTTTTGGGCAAAGGCGTCGCATTGTGAATAGTCGATGGTGACGGTTGCGGCGGATTTGTCTGCGTAGCTGGACAATCTGTTGCTCATGAGGCTGCGTCCGCCCAGGAGGAACGCCGGCTGCCAATTGCCGTCCGCATTGATTTTCCCGAGGCTGTTTTCCACCAGCAGCCAGACTTCGCCGTCCTCTATGTAGAACGAATTGTAGTTATCGGTGCTGTATATGGGCAGGCGGCGGGAAATCTCCTGCCATGTTTTCGTTTCCCAGCTATAGGCTTGGAAGCGAATAGTGTAGGTGCATATTCCTCGAGTTGGCGGCTGGTCATGCATCAACATGATCAGCCGTTGGCGGGGCGGGTCGCAAAGCATTTGGTTGATGGCGTATGGGTCTTTCATGCCTTGCAAAGGCCATTTGACTGAACGGTCCAAGGTCGAAACCAGCAATTCGGTCTTTTGGGTGGTGACATTGTATCCCAGCACCGTGCCTGGGCGGCCGCGTTCGTTGCCATCAAAGGAAAGAAAAAGCTGGTCGTCGCAGCCAACTATGACGTGGCAGCGAGATATAAAGTATTGTCGGAGATCAATGTGCTCCGGTTGCCCGCCATCCTTGGGGAAGAGGGACACATAGCCGCCATGCTGAAACGCCAGATAATCAGCGAGGATCGCTCCAATGTTCGTACAGCCATGCCTGTGAGCTGGCAGCTTGTGCTTCGGCCCTTTGCTGATCGCCAGGTTCGCCTTGGTGTCAACTTGCACTATCCTGACGCTCTCGGAATGATATTCACCCAGATAAATGACGCCGTTCTCTTCGCCGAATACGATCACCTGGGTGTTGTCCTCGCTGTCCTTGAGCGGCGTGATGACGCGCTCGAATGGATTATCGGCCACCACCTCAACCTGGGTCGAGGACAAGCCTTGGTTCTGCTTTTCAAGCTGTTCCTGCATGCGCTGGAAATAATGGATCACGCCCGGACGGCTGGATCTGACTTCGCGGTCAAGCCGCGGATCATTGGTGCATTCCTCAATGTATTTGGCAAGTCGGCGGTGGACATCCTGCCTTTCCTCTGGGCGCCATTGCTGGCTGCCCTTGATCAAGTCGTTTTGCCATGGCGTATACCAGGCAAAACGCCGCATGGCCAATTCCTGGATCGGGAGGCGGTACTCAAGGGCGACGCTGTCGCTGAACACATCCGCCAGATAGCCTATGCTTCGTTGCGGCGAACCGACTGATTCGGTAGACGCGAAAATCTTGACCAGGTCTCGGTAAAATTCCAGCAGGGCGGAACGTTCGAGGGGTTGGACGCGCCGCTGGGAGCTGCTCAAGGCGCCTAGGGACGAGACGCCTGACTGCAAGTGCAGAAGCCCGAGGCGTCCATGATACGCCAACAGCAGAATCTTTGACGATGCCAGCAGCTCCATTGTCTTGCGATAGACGGCTACATTGGCGGCATCGTGATCACCCGCCCGAAAATGGAAGAAATGGGTCAGATCGCGATGGAAGATGGTGATCTCCGGGTGCTGTGAGAAACGCCGAACGCGACGGTTTTGGCTTTGCGCCAGGCGGAAGATTTTTATCTTTTCGGCGTTGGGCAGGGCGTCGTACTTCTGCAATTCCGGTAGCGCACCGTCAGCTTCGGCAACGTACTTGACCAATTCCGGGTAGACATATCGGTCCCAATAGCCAAAATCCCACTGGATTTTGGTGACCTCGGCGAGTTCGCGGATGTATTCGAACCTGGCTTCCAGGGCGAACAGCCGATCAGACCATTTTTCTTCTGGCAGTTCTGCCTGGCGTCGGCACTCTGCTAGCGTGTCTTGGCGCGTTTTGAGAATCGACTCCACGGTCTCCCGCAACTCCTGCTGCAAGTCGGCAGGCAGTTGCGCGAATGCCTTCTGGGTTGGCAGCGCCACTGCATTCCATACGGCAACGCTTAATTCATGCGGGAAAAGGCAGTGTTTTGCGGCCAGGTGCGCTGCCAGTTTCAGGTTGGCCGCGGCGACCGCATAGCGCTCGTCTGCCGGCTTCTCCCATTGCTTCCAGAGCTGGCGCGCCGCCGTCGCGGCGATGCGGCAGAGTTCCTTTTCCTGCTCAGCGTCAAGAGCCGAGGCACTCGCCGCTGATGCTACTGCGTCCCCAGTCAGGGAATGCGACACTGAAAACCATGCTTCATAGATGAAATTGCGCGCCTCGCCGGGCTTGTCTTCGGCGCTGTCCGCAGGCATGGGCAGGGTTGAGAGAAATAGCCGGCATTGCTCGTCAAGGTCAGCCTTGGCTTGAAACACGCCGGTCTCTTCGTTGAGCAAGGTCTTGCCATCCGGCGAGAAGATGTGCGCTTTGAGGCGGACGTCATCCTTGCCTTCCGGCGTTGCAGTCAGCTTGAGAACGAGTGCGCCGGCAAATAAATCTCTGGTCAGGTCTTGGCGCTCCGCCCCTGGTTCATTCAGCAGCAGGAGCAGATGGCGGCGTTCAAGGACTACGAAGTCCTTTCGATTGCCTAAAGTGCGCAGCAGGGTCGTTTCCAGGCGACGGGCAAGGGCTTCCTGTTTTTCGGATAGGTTGGCCGGTACTAAGGGCATGCAGGACAATTTCCGCAATTTGCTTGCTGTCAACGATTGCCGTTTGGCGATGGCGTCACGCAGAGCGCCCCCGACGGCCTCGGCATTGATGGCTGGCAGATCGACCAGGCGTACGCCGGTGCGTGCGTCAAAAGCGACGAAGCCTTGTTTCAGCATGACAGCGAACACGTGCGCGTTCTGCATCAATTGCGGATCAGGGACAAAGTCGCTTAATGCCGACAGCCGGAGCTCCTTTTTGATCTGGTCGATTTCGGCGCGTTCGAGAAACGCGATGTCAGCGTCGCCAGAGAGTTCGGTCAAGGCCAGGTCAGCTAAGTTCTGTGCGGTCGCGTCCATTGGCATCAGCGCCACTCGCACCGGTTCTGCCAGCAGACCGGGAAGCCACGAGAGCAGGGCGATGAGGAGAATGAGCGTTTTCATATTGCGGTTCTGTGGACATGGTGGACAGTGTGGACGTGGTGGACAGTGTGGACGGCTGCTGCTGCCGTATGTATTCCAGGCAGAATCTCGCCCCTCGCCCCTAACGAATGATGAATGATGAATTATGAATTATGAATTATGAATTATGAATTATGAAATGCGCCTCGGCATTCGGCATTCGGCATTCGGCATTCAGCATTCAGCATTCAGCATTCAGCCCCTCGCCCCTTAGTGCGTGCGTCACTTCATGTACGTCAGCAGCTGGCCGGCCAGTCGCAGCGTTGCTTGGGCAATGGCGTCCTTGGCCGCGATGATGTAGGTCGCTGAGGCGACAGTTTCCTTGGCTGCCCCGGCCGCCAGCAGCTTGTTGTCCTTCCCAGAGTAGACTGACAGCTCGACGCGCGCCGACGCACTGCTGAATTTCTGGTACTGGCCGGCATTGCTGGCGACGGCTTCGCAGATGATCGCAAACGCCGCTTCGGAACGGACGTCAACCACCTCGAATCCCAGGGCCAGCAGCAGCTTCTTCAATTCGATTTCCGAGGCCGGGTCAGGGGAGCTGACTTGGATGTCCTCGGAAATGCTCAGGTAGACAGGACGGCCATTGCCCCGCACCTCGGACAGCTTGTCGAGCGCCGAACGCTCCGTTATTTTGGCGGGCAGGAGTTTGTCCACCTCCTTTTCCAGCACCTTGGCGACTTTCTTGGCCAACTCCGGCGCCAGGTCGGCATACTCGCCCCGACCATTGACGCTGCAGCCGAGGACGCGACTGGTCTCGGTTCCGATGACTTTGGCCACGACGTATTTCTTGCCGGCTGTTTCAAACAACGAGCCTGAGATGAGTATCTTGGCGCCTACCAATCGCCCCAGTTGCAGTTGCGATTCCGGCGATGTCAGGCCAACGGCGGAAAGATGCAATTCGTTGAGCGCCTTGTCCAAGTCAGCTCGTTCAACCAGGTCGGTGCCGCCATTTTCCAGGAGACTGACAAAGAGCAGATCGGCGACGGATTTGCCGGCCTGGTCGTTTTCAGCCTGTCGGCCGCGGGCTTCAAAGGGCAGCACCGCCACCGTTGGAACCAGTACCGAAGAGACTCCTCCAGCGGTCTGGGCCGAGGCAAAATGCAAGGATAACGTGCATGCAGTCAGGAGAAGGGTGAGAATCTTGTTCATGGTTGGTACTCCTTGATAAGTGATTTGAGAAGAACAATGTTGTCGATGTCTTGGAAATCAAAGTCTGGGGTTAAGATGATTAGACGGCTTTTGGCTTTATGGATAGCAAGGTTTTTTTCGCTCAAGACAACGTAGGTGAGATTGCCGCGGTCGTAGATGATTTGCTCTTTGTTGTCATAGATGACGCCGAGGCGTCCAGGCTGCGTTGACCGGCCGAAGGCGATGTCCGACCACCTGGACTTAATGGTCACTGGCAAATCGTGCCGCTCGGCAAACAGCAGGCTCAGCCCCTCTGGCCGGGCCTGCGTTGGCGCTGCAACCACACTGACGGCGTGGTCAGCCGCCTTGGTGCGCTTGGATTGCAGCAGGCCCTGGTGCGTCAGCGCATCAGCGACAGTGCGTCTTGCATCGGCGAGGTCAGCCTCCAGCCCGGCCAGAATTTTCGGCGACCAGATGACTATCCGCGCCACTGGCTGGCCGTCAACGATCAACTTCGCTTTCTCGGTGCTTCCGGCGACCAGGGGCGGCAGCCTGACGATGACTTGACCCGGCCCGGCCTGCCCGTCCAGCCGGCGGTCATGCTCAGCCAGCAGCAACCAGGATTCCTGAGCCTGGAAATTGAGTTTGTGATCCTGGCCAGACCAGATATTGAGTTGCGGCAGGTCAACGGCTGCGGCCAGCAGCGGCAGTACTGTCAAGGCCAGGAGAAGCCGCCAGGGAATGGTGTTGTCCATTGCGCAATCCTCCGTGGAAATAGCGGCGAAAGGTCACTCACCGCCGGGTGTGATGGCCTTTGCGGCCTTTTTTTGCACTGTGAACCAGGCATTGTATCGGAGAAATAGGATTTTGTCTTCCAGGGCGAAGACGGCTCTGACAGTGGGCAGCCACAGCAGGGGCGACTGTTCCGGGGCGGCGAGATTGATGACAGCGGGATATATGCCGCCGCGCCAGAGAACATCGTCTTCCAGAATGAACGGGAACGTCGTCGAGCCTCCGTTGTCTTGCTTGCTGATAACATTACACACCCACAGCCCTTTGTCAGCAGGTGGCGGCTGGGCGACAGCGTGCAGCTGCCAGTCCTGAGGGTCAAGGCGGTGGACGAGGTAGCGGTTCTTATGCGCCTCGACTAGGAACGGAGCGTCCCGCATCGAAGACAAGGCGTATCTCCTTCCGGGCGGTAATTCAAGGACACGCCGGAGCGAGTCATCGCCAGCGTCATAGAGCCATATTTCCTCCTTGTCATACGCGCTTTCCGAGAGGTCATGGGCGACTCTGAACAACAGGCGGCCGTTGCCGATGGCCGTCAGGTCGTGCGCGCGGCCGCCACGGTCGAGGTCGTTGAGCTTGTCGGCGCGCTGCTGGCTGAAATGGATTTTCAGTTTTTCGCCGTTGCTGTCCATGGATTGGAAAAGGTAATTTCCCAGGATGTAGATTCGGTCATCCTGGACTGTCAAGCCGGCGAATTGCTTGGCTTCGTGCCGGAATGTGCGCCCTTGTCCATTGGCGCGTTCGATGACCACTACTTCCCAGTGATTGGCGAGCACGATGAGGTGCTGGTCGCAGAACAGCCCGTAGCCGTCGTACCAGTCAGCTTCGCCGTAGAAGACGGCGCGTGCGTCAAAGGGGACGGCGTATGGCAGTTTCCGCATGCTGCCGTCTGGCGCCACAGAGGCCAGTACGGCTTTCGGTTTCTTTGGGTAGGCGCCCGCCTGGCCCAGGAAAAGCAGGACACTGTCGCCGTCCTGGCAGGCGTGGCAGCAGACCAGCGGGGAGTCGTTCTCCAGGGCGTCTTCAAAGCGGCTGAATTCCAGGCTCAGCGGGCGGTTTATGGCCAGCAGCAGTTCCCGCTGTTTTGGGGTGAGCCGGTGCACGTACGGATCGCGTTGGTTCGACTGGTCGAAGAACGGCTTTTCCCACAGGGCATCCGACAGGTCGCGCAGGACCTTGGTGATTTTGCATTCCGTCAGATAGCGTGATTTCCAGGCGTGGAGGGAAGGCGTCTGCCGCAGCAGCGGCTCGATAGCGTCGTCGTCGCCGTTGCCCTGGGAGACTTGCACCAGCAGGTCTTCCAGGGGAAGTTCCGGGCGCCCCAAGTAGCGATCCAGGCAGATGGCGGCGTGATTCCTGGGTAGGTGGTAATACTGCTCGGCGAGGATGGCGTAACATCCCTCGCTAAGGATGCGCTTCCACGCCGTGTCGCCCGTGAAGCAGTCCGGCCAGAGAGCTTCCAACTCGGCGAAGAACGACATCAGCGCCGGGGTCATCTGGTCGCCGTGCCGCCCAGAGTTTTTCAACAGCTTCAGCACGGTGCGCAGTTCCAGGGCATTGACCCGGCCGAAAGGGAGCGAACTTGACTCCAGGTAGTCCAGGAACGTCTGATCCCGTTCCAGGAAACGCCGGAACTCCACCGGGGCATCCCGGAGGATCTGATGGTAGGGAAGGAACAACTCCTGGTATTTTTTGCGGAGATAGGGTCGGCGGAGGTGCGTCCGCTCCATTTGCTGCAAGAGCAGTTGGTAGTCGGAAAGATAATCTCGCACCCAGGCGTCGAGGTCGTCATACAGCCGGTACATAAAATAGAATTGGTGGAGGTAGTTCTGGAAATTTTTCATGTCGCGGGCGTTCATGTCATCCGTGAAGTCGAATGCGTACTGGGGATATCGTCGCATGTCCTGGCGCACCAGGGGGCGGATTTCCGCGTAGAACGCCTCGGTATCTTTTGACAGCTGGGTCAACAGGATGACTTTTTCGTCCTCATTGCGTGCCAGCGCCTCGCTGAGGCAATGGGCGTTGGAGATGGCGAGGAGGGCGAAGGCATGCTGGACTTTGTCGGAGAAATAGGGCAGGGTTGTCCCAGGAAAGTCGGCTTGGAACGCATGGATCATGGCGAGCAGTTTGCGGGCTTCCGACAAGCCTTCTGGGCTGCCCGGACAATAGAGCTTGAAGGAACTGGCGCTGATTTCGGCGTGGCGGTAGGCCTCGTTGTCGGGCGCCAGCGCCACAGCCGCCTGGATTTTTTGCAGAGCTTCTCCGGGGTGGCCTGTATTTTGGTAGGTCTGGTACAATTTTTTCGCTTCTTCCTGCGCCTGGGCAGCGACAGGAGCGATGGCAGGCATAGCGAGCAGGCCGTCCACCAGTTCGTTGACCAGCCGGGTGATGGTCTCTTCCGGGTTTTTTAGGATATCGCGGCTGAGGAGGCGCAGACATTCGCGGCCGCCGGGATCATGGCAGAGCAGCTTTAGGTTGATGACGGCGGCGCTGTCGCCCGTCTCGTACTCCAGGGTCAGCAGGCGGCCAGAGGCGGCCAGCGCAAAGGCCTGGTTGGTTAAAGTCCGTTCCTCCGAGACCATTCCGAGGCGCTCGCGTTCCAGCAGCTGGACTTCGGGTCGCGCCAGCAGGCCGTGCTCAAAGCGAACGCTCCAGTCGTCCAGGGCGCTGTGCTGGCGGATATCGATGGCGACCCGGCGCACGGCGGCGATGGAGAAGCATACTGGGGTCTGGTTGCGCATTTTGCGCAGCGCGCTGTCGATGGCCTGAGCCAGGTCGGCAGTGGCGGCGGTCGCCTCGCCGGCCCAGGCGACGTCTGCCAAGCGAAAGCTGTTCCTGGCGTTGAAGACGACCATCCGACCGCTTTTTTTGTCCCAGGCCTGCGTCAACAAAGCGAATATGTCAGTATGGGGAAACAATTTGACCAGCTGCCCGACGTCGTCAGCGGCCACGGTGTGCTCGCGCAGCACCAGGTCGATCTCGGCGCGCGCCAGCAGTTCCAGATTCGTCCGGCTAGACAACTCCACCGTCAGCGCGTCAAGCAATTCGGGCGGCTCGCCTATGAGCGCCAGGCGCGGCAGCGACGCCGTGAAGGCCGTTGCAGCTGTCAGCAGGAGCAGGATGGTGGCAAGCCGTTGTTTCATGGTTGTTGCCTTGGGCTGCGGGCGGTCACGTGTCTCGGCGGGTGACGTCGATTCTTAGGCGTGTGCCATTAGGGAGATTTTGGGTAAGATGCCTCTGTTCGATGGCCATGATTTCAGTTACGGCGATGGGGCGTTGCCTGGTGTCATGCAGGCGCAGGTTGAGTTCCACCACCGTGTCCTGGTCGTCGCAGCGGTTAAGGAAGATTCTGCCGGTGATGGCCTCGTCGTCCAAGACGATGTAGTCGTTGCCGGGGCTGGCGAATTCGAGGCTGGCCAGGGTCTCGCCGCAGGCGGAGAAAAGCTGTATGCTGACGTTATAGCGGGCCTTGCCGTTTTCCTGTCGTTCATAGAGCAGCAAATTATCATTGACAAACATGACGCCGATGTGTTTGCCAAACTGCCGTTCTGCTTCTGCCAGGCGGTCGACCTCAACAAAGTCGTCAGCCGCTTGGGCGGTCTGGGCGGCAGGGCCGGCGTTCGGCCCCGGGGAATAGCGCCAAGCCTGGACAAGCAGGAGCATTATGCCAGCCGCCGCGATGCCGCCAGCAAGATGCCACAACACCTGTCGCTGCCAGCGCCGGCGTCGGAAACGGGCGATGAAGTCTTCGGTCGAGACATAGCCGTCGTCAGCCGGCTTTGACCGGGCTTTCAGTTCCAGTAATTCGTCGAGTTGTCGTTCATTCATTTTTCAGTGCCTCGCGCAACAGTTCTTTAGCCTTGTGGATGCGCTGGTAGAGGGTGTTCGGCGAGCAGTCGAGCATGGCGGCGGCTGTTTGAGTGTCAAAGCCGCCTAAGATGGCGATGTGCACGGTCTGTCGATACAGCTCTGGCAGTTGTGAGATGGCCTGGTCCAGCAAGCGCAGGGCGTGTTCTTGGTCAGGTTCGGACGCTGGCGCTGCAATGCCGTCCAGGTGGATTTGGGTTTCTTGCTGGCTTCGACGTCGGAGGTTGTAGGATTCGTTGATGACGATGCGTGCCACCCAGCTGGTCAGCTTGGCTTCCTCGCGAAAGGTCTGCCGCCGTTGCCAGGCTTTGAGCAGCGCGGATTGCACTGCGTCGTCCACGTCGGCTGGCTCGTCGAGAATGCGGCGAGCCAAGCCGCGGAACATCGACAGGTGTTCCCGAATCATGGCCGTGAACTGTGCTTCGTGGTTTTCAGAGGGCGTCATGACTCGAAAATGCTTTCCCCGCTGACCGTTTTTATCTATTAGACGACAAAAGGGGCGTTTTCTTAACGACAAATCGAAAAAATGCCCGATTTCCGCCCCCGCGTCCTGCATTACAGCAACCAAAACACAACAGCCACAACCCATTCGGATTGTGGCTGTCACAAGTGGCGTACCCGGCGGGATTCGAACCCACGACCTTCTGCTCCGGAGGCAGACGCTCTATCCAGCTGAGCTACGGGTACAGCAGAAAAAACATGCCTATAACATATATCGGGACGGATTGAATGCCAAGTCGGCAGGGCGCATTTTTCCGGGCGGCGCCGCGAGTTGCGGGTGTTCCAATGGTAAGACGGCTGGGCTGGCTTATATTACTAAGTTTTACTTTTGCGCCAGTTGTGGCGGCGCGAGCCGCATTGAATCAGAACTCATGAAGGGATTGTGAATTATGGCAGGCAAGCGGGTATTGTCCGGCGTCCAGCCTTCTGGGACGCTTCATCTTGGCAATTATTTCGGCATGATACGTCCGGCATTGCAAATGCAGCAGGAGAACGAGTGCTTCTACTTCATTGCTAATTATCACGCTATGACGCAACTGCCGGAGCCGGCCTTGCTTCGGCAGCGGACGTTTGACGTGGCGGTGGATTTTCTCGCCTGCGGGCTGGATCCGTCCAAGACGGTGTTTTTCCGGCAATCGGACGTGCCTGAAGTGCAGGAATTGAGCTGGATTATCGGCTGCGTGACACCGGTCGGGCTGCTGGAGCGCTGCCATAGCTACAAGGACAAGTTGGCGCATGGCCAGGAAGCCAACCACGGGCTGTTCAGCTATCCGGTTTTGATGGCGGCGGACATTCTGCTGTATGACTCGCATCTGGTGCCGGTTGGCAAGGATCAGAAGCAGCATTTGGAAGTCACCCGAGACATCGCTATTCGCTTCAACAACCAATATGGCGAGATCCTGGTCGTGCCCGAGCCGATGATCCAGGAAGAGACCGCGATTATCCCCGGGCTGGACGGACAGAAGATGTCGAAAAGCTATAACAACATCATTGAGATTTTCGGCGAAGGCAAGGCGGTTCGTCAGAAGTTCATGCGGATGGTGACAGACTCGACGCCGATGGAAGACCCGAAAGACCCGGAGAAATGCAATGTCTTTGCGTTGTACAAGCTGATCGCTGCGCCGGGAGAGGTCGAGGAGATGCGGCAACGCTATCTGGCCGGCGGCATGGGCTATGGTCATGCCAAGCAAGCGCTGTATGATAAGTACACGGAACACTTTGCGGAAATGCGCGAGCGGCGCAAGGAGCTGGTAGCTAAGCCAGAACTGGTGGAAGATGTCCTCCGGGACGGCGCGAACAGGGCGCGAAAAATAGCCAGGGCGACTTTGGACAGGGTACGAGCAGCCGTCGGCCTGGCATGACGGAAAAGTCGGCTTGCGCCGGCAAAAGGCAGGAGAGCCGCAGAGGCAGTCATGGCGACTGGCCCTGCGGCCTCGTCGATTTTTTTGGCGGGGTGGGCGCGGCGGTTCAAGGCTTGGCGCGATGCTGTCGCGGCGCCCAAGTCATTTTGGGGTTCTTGGATGCGGCGGCGAGCAGGTCGTGCAAGCGTTGGCGGGCTGCATCGAGGCCGTCGTCTAGTCCGGTCTGGAGCAGAAAGGAGGCCCACGGGCGGCTCGGCGTCCACAAGCGTCGGAAATTCAGGAAGCTTGCGGTTGACTGCTCATCATTGCTGTACCAGACCCAGAACAGAGTTTGCTGCATGTTTTGGGCGGCGACGATTTCATTGACAACGAGGTTGTTGGAGTTGATGCTGACGTGTTGGCTCTTTTCGTCCAGGACGTCCCAGCCGCCGGTTCGCAAGCAGTGGCTGGTTGGGTGGATTTGATGGACATCGTCGCCGCAATGGACGGCGAGGACGTGGATGATGGAGACGTCGTCGGTGAAGAAGTATTTTTCGATATCGTTGTCTCCATAGAATCGGCGGTCTGCCTCGGTGGCTGGCAGTTCGCTTCCGAGGTAGTTGTCAAGGCTCGCACGGGAGATGTCCGGGATGAAGGGCGGGGAGGTGGCATGCATTCCGGACAGTTCGTGGACGGCGACGGCGAGGAGGACGGCGCCGACGATGCCGCTGAAGCAGAACAGTTCGCGGGAGGGTGTTGTTTCCCAGAGGAGGTTGGCGGCCAGCCAGGTGCCGGCGACGACGGCGATAGCGGCCATGATGACGATTCCGTCGAGGCACAGAGGGCCGGAGAAATATCCCAGCCAGTAGCGCAGGCTGGTTGTCATCAGCATGAGGATGGCGAAGGCTGGCGCAATGCAATAGGCGCTGCGCCAGCCAAGGGCGAGCCAGAGGGCAGCCCAGGCAAAGGTGATGGCGCCGACGATGGTGACGGCGTGGATGTCTTTGGCCATGCCAGCTAAGATGACGGCTAATGCTGGCAGCAGAGCCAGCAAGGCGCTTAGATCCCACCCGGCTGCGCGTGCCAAGACCTTAGGCGTGGCGACAGCTGCGGCGAGCAGGAAAAGGATGCCGAAGGCCAAGCCAGGGCGGTCCAAGGGCGAGTTCAGGTATGCTTGGACTATGTACGGCATTTTGACGGCCAGGGGAATGAATCCCAAGGCTGCGGCGAGGCAAAGTCGAAGGTGACGTCTGGCCATCATGGATCGCGCCTTTTTACGTCGGTGTGGTCTTGGCTCTGCGATTCGGGAGGCTGGTTGGCGGGTGCGTTGTGCGGCGGCGCAGGCGTCTCTTCCGGGAGGACAAAGCCGACTCCCCAGAGGATGAGGACGGTGACTACGACCATGGCATAGCCGAACCAAGTATGGTATGGCTCGGCAAAGGCAGACCAGCCGATGCGCAGATAAAGGAGGCAGCTGGCCAGCAGGCGGAGGCTGTTGGCGATGATGACGGCCGGCAGGAGAAACAGGTAGTGGACGGTTTGCCTGAGCTGGGAACGATGGCAGCGGCGGACGAGGATATACCCGAGGAGGAGCATGACGGCGAGTTGGTTGATGCCGCTGCATGCGTCAGTGATGGCGATTTCTGACGTCCCGATCCGGATGCTGGTCAGGTGGTGGTCGATGTCAATGCCGCAGAGGCTGAGGCCAAAGACGGTGATGACGGTGGAGACGAGTCGCAGCGGGTAGCTGAGGGCGAGCAGCAGGTATTCCTGGCTGGGGAGGATGAGCAGGGAGAGGCAGAGGGGGAGGAAGACTTTGGCGGTATTTTTGATTCCTTCCAGCCAGGTTGCGACCGCAAGGGCCAGGAGGAGGACTGCCAGGTGATGGAGGCCAGGGGTGGCGAAGCGGTTTTTAAGCAGGATGACGATGATGGCAGCGGTTACCAGCGCCCAGGATGCCAGGCGGGCGGCGATATGCGGCGTTGCTGGCCTGGGTTGCAGGCCGGGTGCCGCGTTCCAGGCCAGGAGGGCGGCCAGCGCAGCCAAGACAAGGGCGTTGTCGAGGGCAGGCGGCGACGCCCAGACGGCCTGGATCAGGCCGGCAGCCAGGGCGATGAGGAGAAGTATGGCCAGGGGGAGATGCTGTCGCCAAGTCGTCACTATTGGGGACGCGGGCATGGTTGGTTGCTCCAGTTCGTGTCTGAAGGGGGCGTTTGTGATAAAAATACTGCGGGAACATAGATTGGGCAAATTCACCCTGCGCAAAATCATGCGGAGGCTCGTAATCGGCCAACGATTGATACGAGGGGCGAGCGGCGAGAATCCACCTGAACTACATACGGCAAGCTAAAGCTGAACCATGCGATGCCGCTGCCGTCGTCCACCACGTTCACCATGTCCAGACCGTCTACAGCAGCGGAGCGGCAGAAGCACTGAAAACATGCTGTTGGGATGGCCGTTGTCAATGGCTGACTGCTTATTCCTCCAGAAAGATATTTTTGCGTTAAGGGGTGGCGTTTTGGCTGTGAAGGCGTTATAGTTGCAATGCGGTTTTCCGTGAGTGGCAAAGGGTCATCGGGTCAAAGGTGTTGTTCCTGGCGGCATTTCCGGCCAGGCCTGGCAATTAGGTGAGGCAGTGCAGAA
>Ga0209510_1002568_pt1 | contig 18397 bp, 16 predicted proteins | sample BiotimSIPDNA_FD_185749 | JGI IMG/M metagenome (GOLD analysis project Ga0209510, IMG submission 185749) | Anaerobic biogas reactor microbial communites from Washington, USA - Biogas_R1 time_0 SIP DNA (SPAdes) (version 2) | ecosystem: Engineered > Bioreactor > Anaerobic > Unclassified | place... | reverse complement strand
TGGCACCCGGCGCTTTCATCGTCCTGGGCTTTTTCCTGGCAGGCATGAACCTCTTGAAAATCCGCCAGGCGCGGCGCGAAGGCAAGAAATATACGCCGCCAGAAGTCGACTGCTCACGCTGCAATATCTGCAACCGCTGAGCCGCTGTCCGCCATTCACCAACAGGGGAGACCCCGGATATGGAAGAGCCGCTTTTGAATACGCCGCTTGTTGACTATCATGTCGCGCTGGGCGCTCGAATGGCGCCGTTTGCCGGCTGGAACATGCCTGTGCAGTACAGCGAAGGCATCCTGGCCGAGCATCGGCACTGCCGGACTGCCGCAGCGTTGTTTGACATCTGTCACATGGGCGAATTCCGCGTTGCTGGCCCGCAGGCGGCAGCGGATTTGGACCGCATCCTGGCAAGGCCGGTTCTCGACCAGGCAATCAATACTTGCCGCTATAATTTTCTGCTCAACGAACACGCCGGCGTGCTTGATGACCTGATTGTCTATCGTTTTGCTGAAGATGAATTCTTCCTGGTCGTCAACGCTGGCCCGCGCCTGCATGACGCTGCCTGGATACAGGAGCGGCTGTCGCCGTCAACGTCGTTTGAAGACGAATCAGACGCTATCGCCAAGCTGGACTTGCAGGGGCCGCAGTCAGCAGCCGTGCTGGCAGAGCTGGGACTCCCCATTGACCGCCAACCGGCTTATTATCGTTTTTTGACGCTGACCTTATGGGGACTGCCCCTGCTGATCAGTCGCACCGGCTATACCGGCGAACGCGGCTTTGAGCTGTATTTCCCGGCTGCTGCCGCCGGCCAAGTCTGGGAGACCATCTTGGAGACGCCGGGAGTCAAACCAGCTGGCCTCGGTGCCCGTGATACCCTGCGCCTGGAGATGGGGTTCCCGCTCTATGGCCATGAAATGGATGAGACGATTACGCCGGTGGAAGCAGGATTCGGCGCTATGCTGAAGCTGGAGAAGCCGCGGGAATTCATCGGCTCTGAGGTGTTGCGCGACCCGGTTCGCGGCCGTCCACGCCGGCGTCTTTTCGGTTTCCGGCTGGACAGCCGTCGGGCCGCACGTCATGGCGCGGCTATCTTAGTCGATGGCAAGCAAATCGGCGTTGTCACTTCCGGCGCTGTTGCCCCGAGCCTGGATATAGCTGTTGCCATGGGCTATGTCGACGCTGGTTTTGACTTGAAGCCAGGGGATGCGGTCGGCCTTGACGCTGGCAAGACGGTTCTGTCTGCCACGGTCGCCAGCACGCCTTTCTACACTGCTGGCACAGCCCGCGCCTGAGAAGCATCGTGAGGCGTTGCCGCTTGCCGTCGTCGGGAAATGACTTTCCTGGAAATGCAAAACGGCAAACCTATATTACATTTATCGGGTGAGCGTCGGCTATGCCGGCCAGTTGCAGCGGTCGAGGAGATGCTGCGCCATTTTATTGTTGGTGAATATGTAAATGAAGGAGTGCCGGAGCATGAAGTACTACGCGGAAACGCATGAGTGGGTCGAGATTGTGGATGGCATTGCCACGGTCGGCATTACGGAATTTGCGGCCGAAGAACTCGGTGATTTGACGTACGTGGAGATGCCGGCTATTGGCGCAGTCTTCGAGGCTGGAGCGGTCTTCGGTTCGGTCGAATCAGTCAAGGCGGCTTCTGACATCTATGCGCCGCTGGCTGGCAAAGTCTGCGAAATCAATGACGCACTGGAAACGAACCCGGAAGTGCTCAATGAAGCGGCCGAGGGCGAAGGTTGGATTTGCCGGTTCAGCGATGTTGACCAAAGTGGCCTGAGCAAGCTGATGAGTCGGGAGGATTATCTCAAATCCATAGGGAAGTAACGTATGCCATTTATTGCCAACACCGAGGCCGAACGCCAGGAAATGCTGGCGGCAATCGGCTGTTCCGACCTGGAGGAGCTGTGGGGAAAAGCCGCCGCGCCGAAGCCGACAAGCGATTTTGCGACGCTGCCGGAAGGACGCTCCGAATTGGAGGTCGCCCGGCATCTGACCCACCTGGCCGGGAAAAATGCGACTGACTTGGTCTGCTTCCTGGGCATGGGCTATTACGACCATTTCATCCCGGCGGCGGTCGGGGAAATCATTGGCCGCCCAGGTTTCTACACGGCGTACACGCCCTATCAGGCCGAGGCTTCCCAGGGCACGCTGCAAGCTATTTTTGAATGGCAATCGGCGATTTGCCGGTTGACCGGCATGAGCGTTGCCAATGCATCGATGTATGACGGCGGCACAGCCGTGTTCGAGGCTATGGCGATGGCGATGCGCGTCACCCGACGCCGCCATGTGGTGGTCGCAGCCGGGTTGTCGCCAATCTTTCGCAATATACTGAAATGCTATAGCGACAGCCAGGACTGCGAAATCACTGACATTGTCTTGGGCGATGATGACGACCGCTCCGGCCAGGAAAAAGTTCTGGCTGCGGTCACGGACAAGACGGCCTGCGCTATCGTACAGTACCCGAACGCCTTTGGTGCAGTCGAGGACTGGACCAAGACGATAGCCGCCGTGAAAAAGGCCGGAACCCTGGCTGTGTGCGCGACTTATCCGACCGCGCTGGCTGTGCTCAAGACGCCTGGCGACATGGGCTTCGACATCGTGGTCGGCGAAGGCCAGCCGCTGGGGATGCCGCTGTCATTCGGCGGGCCGTATCTCGGGTTTATGTGCACGGATATGAAGTTGATGCGCCGGATGCCGGGTCGAATCGTCGGGCAGGCCCAGGACAGTTCCGGCCGCACCGGCTATGTGCTGACCATGCAGGCGCGTGAACAGCATATCCGGCGCTCCGGGGCGATGTCGAACATTTGCTCGAACGAGAATTTGTGTGCGCTGACAGCATTGGTCTATATGACGCTTCTCGGGCGTCAGGGTCTGGTTGAAGTGGCGGAATTGTGCATGGACAAAGCCCGTTATGCGCTGGCCAAGCTGACCAGCATCAAAGGCGTGCGGCGGATCGGCTCGCAGCCATTTTTCAATGAATTTGTGCTTGAATTGCCGAAGGATGCGGATGAAGTCGCAGGACGCCTGGTGGAAAAGGGATATGCCGCCGGATTCCCGTTGGGACGGTACTATCCCGGTCGGCAAAACCAGATCCTGGTGTCGGTGACAGAGAAGCGCACGCAGGAGGAAATCAACGGCTTTGCCAATGCGATGGAGGCAGTGCTATGGAGCTGATCTTCAAGTTAGGTGCGCCAGGACGGCGCGGAGTGACGCTGCCAAAATGCGATGTGCCTCGTCACAGCGACAACGACCTGCCCGCGACGCTGCGGCGGTCAGCGCCTGCTGGTCTGCCGGAAGTGAGCGAGCTGGAGGCCGTGCGGCATTTTACCCTGCTTAGCCGCCAGAATATGGGCGTGGATACGCATTTCTATCCGCTCGGGTCGTGCACCATGAAGTACAACCCGAAAATCAATGAGCGGCTGTCGGCGCTGCCAGGCTTTACTGACCAGCACCCGCTGCTGCCGCAACTGCCCGAAGGCGGAGCGTTGTGCCAGGGATCGCTGGAAGCACTTTATGAAACCGAGCGCCTGCTGTCCGACTTGATGGGCTTTGCGGAGACGACGTTGCAGCCCATGGCTGGCGCTAATGGCGAATTGACGGCGATTATGATGTTTGCCGCTTATCACAAGTCCCGCGGAGACGAACAGCGTCGCATCATGCTCATTCCCGATGCCGCGCACGGAACCAACCCTGCCTCGGCAGTCATGGCCGGATTCGAATGCCGTGAGATACCATCCGACGATGAAGGCGATGTCGATTTGGAAGGCTTGCAAGCGATGTTGGGCCCGGAAGTCGCCGGCATTATGCTCACTTGCCCGAATACGTTGGGATTTTTTGACCATAATGTGGTGAAAGTCATTGAGATGGTGCACCAGGCCGGTGCGCTGGCATACTGCGACGGAGCGAATTTCAATGCGATTGTCGGACGTGTGCGCCCCGGCGACCTGGGTTTTGACGCGATGCACGTCAACGTGCACAAGACGTTTTCAACGCCGCACGGCGGCGGCGGCCCTGGCGCTGGACCGGTCGGGGTATGCGAGCGGCTGGTGCCGTTTTTGCCGAAGTCGCGGGTGGTGAAGGATGCGGATGGCACGTACCGCCTGGAGTACAACTACCCGCAGTCAATCGGCTACATTGCGCCGTTCTATGGCAACTTCTCTGTTTTGCTGCGGACGTATGTTTACTTGTTGATGTGCGGCCGGGAGGGTTTTCGCCGAATCAGCGAGAATGCGGTTCTTAACGCCAATTACCTGCGGGAACGGCTGGCGCCGTATTATGAACAGAAATACCAGCGCAGCTGCATGCACGAATGTGTTCTTTCGGCTAGTCGCCAGAGCGCTAAAGGCGTCCGTGCCCTGGACATTGCCAAGGCCTTGCTTGATGTCGGCTTCCATGCCCCGACCGTCTATTTCCCGCTGATCGTTCCCGAGGCCTTGATGATTGAGCCGACTGAGACAGAGTCAAAAGCCACGATTGACGCTTTCTGCGAGGCGATGATCGCTATTGCCAAAGCGGTAGAGACAGACCCGGACAGCGTCAAGCGCAGCCCGCAGACCATGCCAATCGGTCGCATGGATGAAGTCGCCGCCGCTCGTAATCCGGTTCTAGCCAGCCTCTGAAATCGACTTTCCAGCTTGTAAAAATGCGTTTTTCCACCATATTAAACAAACTTACGCTCGGCGTGTTTGGCCTGGTAGCTCAACCGGATAGAGCAACTGCCTTCTAAGCAGTAGGTAGACAGTTCGAGTCTGTCCCAGGCTGCCATTATAACTGCCTCGATACAAACAAGTTGTGTCGAGGCAGTTGCTTTTTTGCGAGGGCGGAGTGTCGTGATAGCCGGAAAAACGCAGGCAGGGCGCAAGCTCAGTTTAACACAATATTAACACACGCTTTAGTGTCTGGTGCGAGGGTGGGAGGACGACATGGCGCATATTCATTTTACCGGCATTGGCGGCGTTGGCATGGCCGGCTTGGCGCACATCGCGGCTGATTTAGGCGAAAAAGTCACTGGCAGCGATGCAGCGGAGTCTGTGATGCTATCTGGTCTGCGCAGTCGCGGACTGGAAGTGACGGCGCATCATGTTGACACGCTGCCGGGGCAGCCCGAGCTGCTGGTTTATTCCTCGGCTGTTCCAGAGCACAACAGCGAACGTCGTTGCGCTGCGCGCCTGGGCATTCCGGAAATGCGCCGCGGCGATTATTTGTCGACCTTAGGGCAACGTTTCGCCCGTACGGTCGCAGTTGCCGGCTCGCATGGCAAGACCACGACAGCAGCGATGATTGCGCATATCTGCCGAGAAGCTGGGCTGGAACCCGGCTACTTGGTCGGCGGCGCTGTGAATGGTTGGGAACGTTCTGCCGCAGCTGGCAATGGCCGGCTGCTGATTACAGAAGTCGACGAAAGCGATGGCACCCAAGCCGGATTTCAGGCTGATATTGCGGTCGTCCTCAATGTCGACGACGACCATTGCTGGAGCCTGGGCGGCGTCGAAAAGCTGGAAGCATGCTTTGTCGAGTTTGGACGTCGAGCCGCCCTGGTGGTGACTTGGCGGACGCCGACGACCGAACGGCTGTTTGGAGACCATCAGCCGGTTCTTTTTGTTGATGAGGCGCTGGCCTTATCCGAGGGCGCTCCGCCGCAGCCTGGGCCGCACAATCGCGTCAATGGAGCGGTGGCGGTGGCGGTAGCCGAACGCCTGGGCGTCAGCCGTCCGGCGGCTTTGGCGGCTTTGCGCAGTTTTCCGGGTGTGTCTCGGCGCATGAGCGAGCGTCATCGCAGTGCTGATGGCCGATTGGTTATCGTGGAAGACTATGCGCATCATCCAGCCGAGCTGAAGGCGGCGATGGCGGCATTGCGGGAGGGATATCCGCAGCGCCGCCTGCTGATATTGTTTCAGCCGCACCGTTTTGAACGCGTCAAACGGTATGGCGCGACGTTTGCCGAATTGCTGTCCGGCGCGGATCGTGCCTGGGTGGTAGCGCCGTTTGCGGCTTGGCGGCAGGATCAGGAATTGGCCGACCCGCAGGAAATCGTGCGGCAGATGCGTCCGGAAGCGGCTGCTGGCTACTTAGCCAATGACCCTGACGCGATTGCGGCGGCGGTCATGCCGGAAATGCGCGGCAGAGAAGCCAGCGTCCTCGCGGTCATTGGTGCCGGTGATATCTGCAAGGCGATTCCAGCGCTGTGCCAGGCTATGCCGTGACGTGGTCAGGTACCTGGATTTTGTTTTTTCGCAAAGCCGTGCCAACGTTGGCAAGGAATACATTAAAGCCGTTAAATGGATTGGTTTTTCCGGCACGTTAATTCCTTGGTGGCCGTGAGCAGCAAATGGAAAGTCAACGAATAAAACTTACTGTTTTTTTCTGCTTTTGCGTTTTTTTCTGTGGAAATTCGATGATGATTTCCAGACCAGTGGAAATACACGTTAAAATTAAAAACGCCACATCTGGAACGGCTGTCATCGACAACGGATTGAAACAGAGTACATTGCCAACTGGCAAAAGTCTGGAAGTGGTTTACTGGCGAGCCTTGGCAATTGTTTTTCCAGACGGCTATTCAAAAGAGATAGATTGTTTTCAACTTCCCGAGGATATAAGCAGAAAAGCTCCTCCTCAAAACAAATATAGGACGAAAAATAGTCGTGGAGTACTCTTTTGAACTAACTGATGAAGGGATTTTATATTTGGCGGGAAAGGGAAAAAAATGCTATAAAAAGAATCAGCAGATTCATTATGATGAAATTATTATGCTCCCTGCCGATGTTGAAGAGGACGCGTTTGTTTCTTTGAAAATCAAAAACGAAGGTGTCACTCCCGTAAGGCTGACAGAGATCGTTCCAATGAATCCTGTAGCCAGACATTCTTCTGCCGGTTTAGTTCTGGATAGTTTTTTCCCCAGCCCATTACTTTGCAGCCTACGGAAGAGTTTATCATGCATATTCCAGGCAATGTGTCCCCTGATTTGACTTTTCAGATAAAAACAGATTGCCCGAAGCAACCTAGTTTGATATGCAGAATTTTTAAGAATGTTATACCAACATCCACTTCCTATTAAATCTCTTCCCGGCTTTGCGAAAAAACATGGTTACTATGGGGTAAGCGTCCAAAAAGCCTAACTCATATCATTTGCCTCTTACTTCTCTCAACCTTACAGATAGGGTATATTCAGCGAGATTCTGTTTTGGATCAAGGGTTATTGTGGTAAGATCAATTTTATCTAGGTCTGTATCCGAGAAATCGCCTCCGGAGAATTGAAGATGAAGAACTCTATCTTTTAGAAATTTATGACTAAGCTCATTCAGTTGAGCTGACTTATTAAAAATAACATTACCTGACTTATTGCGCACATTCACTGAAATACTCACCTGGCGGAGGTCTGACAGGACGTCCTTTTCCACTTTGTCCGGATGTTTGACAAGCAAGGAAACAATAATGCCAGAATATCTTTCATCATTCGTATAGAATGAAGGGATGCTGTAGGTGACTGAATTGTCGGCATTCAGCGATACAGGACGGAAGTCCGCTGTATGATACGAAAAGAGAGGTTCAAAGTGAAATTTAATAGATACGTCTTGTTGCATATTGCAACTTGCCATAGTCAATATAATCAATATATGAAAAATGTATGTTGTAATTGAGTTCATTGCAGGTTCCTAATGTGCATTAATCTTGAAATAGCCTTAATCTTGAAATAGCCATCAGTATGGGTTGAGATAATTTTCCTGAGAATGTCAAGTGCTTCACTTTTTCTACCCTGATCAATTTGAATAGATGCCATAGCCAATATAAGATTTTCTTTTTGAGGAGATGGGAGTTTTTCAGCGACTGACTCATATTCCTCTATTAGCCTATCAAATGAATCATTTTTTTTGAGTGCTTCTTGATGATCAATTTTTGTTTTTTTAAGAATGAATTCGCCAAAAATTATCCAAGACAAGTAAGGTGCAGAACCAAGTGATTCTCTGAAATCATTCAGGTCCTTTGAGATATTATCTATATTTCTGCTTTTTCCTAAGAAATATTCTGCCGTATACTCATCAAAGAGCATGAATAATTTCTTGTTGTACATGGGTTCAACTATATCAGCCGATAATTCAGGAATTTTAACCATAATCCTGATAGCTTCAGATTCGCCAAATGGCGTTCCGGATTGCACATAGTAGACGCCTGGATTCTTAAATACGGGTTCATCATTCGAGTTAACGTGAATCAAGCATATATCCTCGAATGATTGTCCAGAGAGTAGTTTCAGTTTTCTTGGCGGACCCAGTAAAACATGCAGCCCACATCCCATGTAAGAATTCCAGTTTTCCCCCTCTCCTTCTTTCTTGATCCGGAAAGAAGTCCATTGACTGCCTGTCTTTTCGATTACATTTCCTGACTTGTTTTTCAGAACTACCGCGACGCCAAGCGGCTCGCAGGGCAGAATTACATCGCGATCAACTGAGATAGTAATCACTACATCCTTATCACGTGCCGGTTCTGCGACTGACATAACTTGAATTGCTAAACATGACAGTAAGAGCATTAAGGTTCGTCTCATTTTGACTCTCCATAATGTGATTTTTCTATTGCATGTTTGGACTATTGATGCGGCATCGGATTATATGGAGGTAATGTGCGAAATTTTGTGACAGAAAGAGAGATTTGGTGCGGTGATTGTGCTGGTAGACGTCTGGTAGTGCCCCTACTGGGCACCATTTTTGGGATATACCTATCCCCAGGCTAAAGCATGGGGTTAAGCATGGTTAAGCGCCTACGGCGCAAAATGCATGCATAACTGATTGTTAATCAGTTCACTATGAAATCAGCAACATGTAGTTACGGAAGCGATATTTGGTAGGATATGCAGAGGTCATCGCTATCCGATGAGACCAATCTCACCCATGACAGCCTAAAAAACCACAAACATTCATTGCAAAACTTTGCTCATCACCACATTTTGCCCATCTGTTTTTATTGGCCGGTTCTTTTTTTGTTGATCATTTGGTAGGCTAGGATAGCGAGGAAGGTGATGGCCAGGAGGATGGTGGAGAGGGCGTTGATCAGCGGCATGGAGCCACGCCTGATCATGCTGTAGATATGGATGGGAAGCGTGGTGGAGCCTGGGCCGGCGACAAAGAATGAGATGACGAAGTCGTCAAGGGAGAGCGTGAAGGCAAGGAGGGCGCCAGCGATAATGCCTGGCGAGATGACGGGGATGAGCACTTTCCAAGTCGTGGTCCAAGTGTTTGCGCCAAGGTCGCGGGCGGCTTCCAGGATGGTCAGGTCAAAGTCTTGCAGTCGCGACAGCACGGCCATGGTCACATAACTGGTGCAGAAGGTGATGTGCGCAATCGTCACCGTGGCCAGGCCAAGTTCGATTTTCAGGGCGACGAAAAAGAGCAGCAGGCTGATGCCAAGCAGGATTTCCGGCACGACTAGGGGCGTGTAGATGAGACCATAGTGGGCGTTTTGCAGGCGGCCTTTGTAGCGGTGGAGCGCGATGGCAGCAGTGGTGCCGATGATGGTCGATGCCCCGGTCGCCGTGAATGCCACTACTAAGGTATTGCGCAAGGCGTTCCAGATTTCGCGGGCGCCAAACAGGTCGCGGTACCAGCGCAGCGTGAAGCCGCCCCAGCTGCCCCCCGTGCGGGTGACATTGAAAGAATTGATCACCAGCAGCACGATCGGAAAATAGAAAAACAATAGGGTCAGCCAGGTCAATATACCTGGAATGCGACTTCTTTTGAGCATAATGCGTGAATTCCTGAAAGGGGAGTTGACAAGAGTAGCTTTCGTTCAGACGACTTCGCGGGCCGGTTTGGGTTCTTGATTTTTGCCTTTGTTGCCTCTGAGGAAAAACAGCAGGGGGATGAGCATGGACAGCGTCATCAACGCGGCCATCGCACTGGCTGCTGGCAGGTTGCGGTCAACAAATGTCTTCTGGGCAATGACGTTGCCGATCATTTCTGAACCAATGCCGCCGACGACGTCAGGCACGACATAGCTGCCGATGCTGGGGATCAGCACCATCAGGCAGGCCGACAGCAGGCCTGAACTGATGCCCGGAATGAAAACGCTGCAAAATGCCCGCAGACGGCCAGCGCCTAAGTCCATGGCAGCCTCAATCAAGGAGAAATCGAATTTTTCGGCGGCGGCATAGAGGGGGAGGATGGCGAACGGCAGTTCGGTGTAGATCATGACCAGGAGCACGGTTCCGGGGCGATAGAGGAGGAGCGTGTCCGGGCTGATCAGGTTGCAGAAGACGAGCGCCTGCTTGAGCAGTCCGTCAGGATGCAGGACGCCTTTCCATGCGAAGATGCGGATCAGGAAGCTGGTCCAGAACGGGATGATGGTCAGAAACAGGACAAGGTCGCGCTTCCAGGCCTTGCAGCGGGCGATGTAGTAGGCGATCGGGATGGCCAGGACGATGCAGACGACTGTGGTGGTGATGCTGAGCACCGCAGTTCGCCAGATGATTTCCGGGTAGTTGGGGTTGCGCAGGCTGAGCAGAGTCCGTAAGGTCCAGCCAGGGCCGACTCCGCCCAAGGGGTCGGACGGCTTAAAGGAGATCGCGAAGATGATCAACGTCGGCAGCAGGAAGAACAAGGTCAGCCAGATAAAGGATGGGGCGGTCAGCAGCCATTCCCCCCACAGGCGTCGTTTGCTGGGATTCATGGCCGATTCTCCGCTTCAGGTTCCTGCTCGTCACTCTCGTCTTCCAATGGCGCATCGCTTTCGCCGACCGTTTGCGGCGGCGTTGGCAGGAGCTCTTCGTCTTTTTCGCTGTAGCGTTCCAGCATGAAACCGTCGTCGGCAAACCAGGAGATGAAGACTTTGTCGTGCCAGTTGATCGGCTTTTCGTCCAGCATGAAGCGCGTGTGCTGGCGGGAGATGGAGATATTCCAGTCCTCGCCGACATTGACCCAGTAGCGGGTATGGTCGCCCTGGTAGATGATATCCTCGACAACTCCGCGCAAGACATTGTACTTCACCCCGGCATGCGGCGGATCAAGCGAAATCTGGAATTTCTCCGGCCGGATGCTGAGGTGGACTAAATCGCCCTTAGCGAGTTTTTTGTCGTTGAAGCAGAGCATGTCAGGGAGGTCTGGGACAGAGATGCGGCAGTACTCTGGGTCGAGCACTTCCGTGATGCGTCCATCAAAGAAATTCGTGTCGCCGATGAAGGCAGCGACAAAGCTGCTTTTGGGCGCTTCGTAGATTTCTGCGGGGGTGCCGATTTGTTCGATGCGTCCGTTGTTCATGACAGCGATGCGGTCGCTGATGCTCATGGCTTCGCCCTGGTCATGCGTCACGTAGATAAAGGTGATGCCGACTTCGTCGTGGATGAGGCTCAATTCGAGGAGCATTTTCTGGCGCAATTTGAGGTCGAGCGCGGCCAGTGGCTCATCCAGGAGCAGGACATTGGGCTTGAGCACCAGGGCTCGGGCGATGGCGACGCGCTGTTTCTGGCCGCCGCTGATTTGAGCTGGACGTTTGTCAGCATGGTCCTGCATCTGGATCATGGCCAGCATGCGGTCGACTTCCGCTGCAATGATGGCTTTCGGCTTTTTGGCGACTTTGAGGCCAAAGGCGATGTTTTCCCGCACCGTCATGTGCGGGAACAGGGCGTAGTTCTGGAAGATGGTGTTGACCCGCCGCAGATTAGGCGGCAGGTCAGTGATGTCTTGATTCTCAAGGATGATGCGCCCGGTATCCGGCGCCTCGAAGCCGGCCAGCATGCGCAACAGCGTTGTCTTGCCGCAGCCGCTGGGGCCGAGAAGAGAGAAGATTTCGCCGCGGCGCACAGTCAGCGACACGTTGTCGACGGCGCGGGTCGCGCCGAAATCCTTTGTGATGTCTTTAAACCAGAGAAAGTCCTCCAAGATTGGGTCTCCCGGCGTTGTCTTTGGCGCGTAGCCTGGCTGCGGTTGCGGTAGCGAAAAGGAAGACCGAGCCGGAAAAACGGCCTGGTCTTTCGAAAAATTTCTGTGCGGGCAGAGATGTAAATATAATCGCATTTTGCGGGAAAGATACTGGCGGAGGAACGACTTTTTGCGCAGGGGGCGAGAAGGCTTTTTTAAAACCACTGAATACACAGAAATTTTGTCTGTGCTTGTTGTTTAGGGGATGGAATTGCACGCGGATGCGGGGGGGGCTTCTGGTTTCTCAACCCCCGGCGTTTTTCATTGTGCGGTCAAAGAATATATTATTGCCTGTGTTTGGACTGGGTGCTAGCAAAAGGATAATGAGGACGCGATGATTTATCTGCTGATTGTATCTCTGATTTGGAGCTTCTCTTTTGTCATCATCAAAGGCGGCTTGACTGGCCTTGACCCCAATTTCGTCTCAGCAGTGCGCCTGACCTTGTCAGCCCTGACTTTTCTGCCTTTTTTTCGACCGGGGAAGTTGTCTTGGCGGGACATGGCTGAGCTGGCCGCACTTGGCGCTGTCCAGTTTGGCCTGATGTATTCCCTCTACATTGCGAGCTTTGCCTGGCTGCCGGCCTACATGTCGGCTTTGCTGACCACGACCACGCCGCTGTTTGTGGTGTTTTTCAACATGGTGTTCACGCGTCGGAATGTGCCGGCGTTCTGGCTGGCAGCGCTGCTGGCGATTGTTGGTGGGGTGATTTTAAAGTGGACTCCGGCGCAGATGACGGTGAACTGGTTCGGCGTTTTATTGCTGCAATTGTCGAACGTGGCCTTTGCGCTCGGGCTGATTTGGTATCGGCGTCTGCTGGCCGCGCACCCGGATTGGGATGAGAAGAGCCTGTACTTTATCATCTATGCTGGCGCCGCCGCCATTTGTGCTCTGCTGATGCTTTTCACTATGCCGGAGGGTACGTTCAGGGCGGTGACTGCGCGGCAGTGGTGGCTGTTAGCCTACCTGGGCGTGGTCGCGTCCGGCATCAGTTTTTTCCTGTTCAACAAAGGTGCGACAATGGTCAATCCCGGCGTGCTGGCGATCATGAACAATGTCAAAATTCCTGGCGGCGTCATTGTCGCCTTGATTGTACTGCAAGAAAAATGCCATTATCCGGCTTTGGCGGTCAGCCTGATGCTGTTTTTGGCGGCGTTGTATTTGTGCTTGGGAAAACCGGCGAGACCCGAGGCAGAGGCTGAGCCGAAGCCTGAATCCTGACGATGCTGGAAATGCTTTGCGGCCGCTGTTGGCGGGTTGCGTATTGGCGGGTTATGTTATGAAAACCGGAGGTTCTGCCATTGCCGGAACCATGCCGTACGTACGTTAGCGCCTTGCTGAAAAGGAGACTCCGCTATGAAGTTGCAGTTGTTGTGCGCTGGCGTTTTGCTGAGCGCGACGTCAATCCTGGCGTATGATCTTGACACCAGGGCGCTTAGTCCGGTCAAACACGGCCCGACGCCGCAGCACCAGAATTTGCAGCTGGTCTCGGGAAAGAAGCTCCAGTTTGCCATTGTGACTGATTCACATGGCGAGCAGCATTTGACTGGTCCGCAGGCCAACAACAAGAGCATTGCGCCGGCAGTGCAGGCATTGGTCAAGGCGTTTGAACATTGCACGGGGCAGACGCCAGCCGTGGTGGAGGCCGAAGACGCCGCTGCACTGGAGCGCCATGCCTATTGGATAGTTGTCGGCGATTGCGCCGTGGCTCGCGCTCAGGGCGTGGACTGGAAGGCGATTCCTGAGCAGGGCTTTGTAATCAAGACGTTCCCGCGTGGCGTGCTGATTGTCGGCCACGACACGACGCTGCTTCCGGAGCGCGAATCATTGAGCCGCGGCACGCTATATGGCGTGTATGACTTTACAGAGCGCTTCCTCGGGGTGCGGTATTTCTATCCCGGCGATATTGGCACGCATTGGCCGCAAGTGTCAGAATTTGTCGTAGCACCGGCTAACTACAGCGATTCCCCCCGCTTTATGAATCGCGAGGGCGGCTATCATCTGTGGCTAGGCGTGACCAAGCCCGAAGACCTGGAAAAATACGGCACTTTGGCCGGAAACGTCAAAAAGGGCGACCGGTCGTTTGGTGACCCGCTGCGTTTTGGCGCCAAGTACTTGGGTTCAAGCCATAACCCGCGCCCCGAAGACCTGGCCAGGGCCTTTCCCGACCGCTTGAAGACTATTTTCTACACCACTGCCGACGGCAAATTCTTCTACAATCCCAAGGAGCATTTGGGCAATCTGTACAATGTCGTCGACCTGGAGTTCGCCGATCTTTTGATTGACGTATGGAAGGCCGCCATCAACGGCGATGAGATGATCGGTGCTATCCGTCGCAAAGAATTTATCGGCCTTGGCGCCACCCGCAAGACCGTCACTTTTGGCAATTGCGACACTTACCAGTCGGCTGCGGACATCATCGGCGACCCGGTAGTGCGTGAACTCAACTTGATCACGCCCGCGGACGAGGCGCGTCCGCCCAACGCCTTGATGGCCAACGTCTATGCTCGATTTTACCAGTACTTGTGTTCGCGCCTGGAGAAGGAGTTGCCAGGCGCCAACTTGTGCATCCTGGCGTACTACAATGCCGAATACGCGCCGGTTGACCCGCGCTTTCGGAAATTGCCTTCGAATTTATTGGTGAATTTATGTAACATGACGGTTCCCAAGTACATCACCGTGCCGGAATATCGCGAGGCTTTCCAACGTCAGGTCAAAGAATGGGTCGCCTCGACGGGCAAGCCCATTCATCGCCTATGGCTGTATGACGAGTACCGCAATCCGTTTGTGCGGGCTGTTATCGGCGAATATGTCGGCGAAGTCCCAAAAGCACTGGGAGACGACCTCGGCGACGGTGCGCTGTTCCTTGACAGCGGCTTTCAGTTTCCGTACTACACGTCCTTTTATGCGGCGTTCCGGAGCATGTGGAATCCGGATTGGGACGTCGAAGCCGGCATAGCCGAACACTGGCCGCTGTTTTATGGCGAGAAGGCCGGAGCCTATCTGGCTGAATTTCATCGTATCCTGAAGCATGACCTGATGGCGGTTTATCACCAGCACGCTTCCCGTAGCGTTGCCATTCCCAGTTATCCGCCGGCTAAGATCGACCGTTTGGAGGAATTGCTGAAACTGGCCGAAGCCGAGCTGACGCCGGATTCGATCGAAATGCGCCGGTTCCGCATTCTGGCAGAGCCGTGGGCGGACAATTTTAAGGTGCAGCGCACCTGTAACGCCTACCAGCTGCCTGTTCATGTCGCCACCCGGCTGCTGCCAACCGAGACGCTCGTGGTGGACGGCGACGGCAGCGACCCCTGCTGGCAACGGGCGCGTCCAGTGCGGCTGATCGACCACAAAGGCTCGGGCCTGGAGCCGCGTTTCCCGGTCGATGCCCGGCTGATTTGGGATGACAAGGGCATCTATGGCTTGTTCACGTCGCCATATCCACCCGTGCAGGGCAAGAGCCTCTGGTTTAACAGCAGCTACGAGGTGTTTTTTATGCCCGGAGCGAAGGCGGAACAGAATTATCAGTTTGCGTTTGACCCGGAAGGCAACAAGTATTTTGGCAAGAGACGCTACCTGCCACTGCCTGGCCCTACCGACCCCAATCACAAAGTTCCGGGTTGGATTCAGAAAAATACGGTGAGCGACGATGGCTGGACCGTTGAATTCTTCATTCCTTACGCGGCCTTTGAGGAGGAGACGCCGCCCAAAGCCTACGACACCTGGCGGTTTAACCTGGTCAGCAATCGCCTCACGCCGCCAGCCGAAGTGACGGGCAGCGCCCTGACCCTGGGCAATCATCATAATATCGACATGTACGGCCGAATCGTTTTCGGGGGTCTAGGCGATTAGCGATTAGCGAAGGGCGAGACATTGTTGTTTTATCCGCAGATGACGCAGATGGCGCAGATTTTTTTGGGGTGTGTTGTACAGTGAGACCGGCCGCGAAACGGCAGAAGGCCCGGAGGGCAGAAACATAAAAGCCCAGGGTGAGCGCAGCGAAGCCCTGGGTAAGGCGTATAATAATTTTGAGCCCCGAAGGAAGTTGGCTGTTGGTAGTACAACGTTCACAGCTGCGGAGCGGCAAATATTAATGGCTGACCGTGTGCACTGCCAAGCAGGAGGTGGAGACGATGATTAGGTTGTTCAGCAGGAGCGTGTTCAGCGTTTTAGCCGCGTGGCTGATGTTGGGCGCGGCACTTTGCGCTGATGAGACCCTGCGGCCAGTCCGCTACGAGGCGAAGTTGAATCCGTACGTCTATAAGCCGGAATGGTATGCGTGGACGCGCACCGATACGGTGAGCAATCAGTTCCGTTCCCACACGGTCACCTGCATGCGCTGGCATGCGACGCCAGAGAAATTGCCGAAAACGGAAGTCCGCTATGGCGGTCGGACTGGTTTCACCGGACTGAGTCCGTTCCTGGGCGTGGTCGTCAACGGCATCCCGGAAACGAAAATCCTGCTTGATGACAGCCGGTTCACGCCCTGGGAAGAGGGCGACCGGCGCGGCTTTGAAATCCGAATGAATTTTGACGGCGCCTTCTTGCGCCTGCGCTTCTACATGCGCCCGGATTCGCCAGTGCTGTGGGCGACGTTGCTGCCAGACCCCTCCAGCCTGACGCCGCTGCAGCGTTGCGAGCTGACCTTCACGGCGCTGCCGTCGAAACTGGTCAAGGATCAGGCAGACAAAGTGCTCTGGAGCGGCAAAGACGTCTATCAGCGTTCGTTTCAGACGAATGAGCGGCGGCTGGCGCCGGAGCAGGGCACCACCGTCCTGACGCCGTCGGAAACCCAGATTGTATTCCAAGATGACATCCACGACGGAGTCGGGCCAGACCGCGGCGCTGGCCCCTGTCTGCTGGTGTTGAGGCATGACGGCGTTGCCAAGGCCGTTGCTGAGCCGGGAAACGGTTGGCTCTCCAGGGTCAAGGTGACCCTGGCGCCTGAGTTCCAGGCTTTCCATTTTGGTCTGTTCAACCCGCCAGTCCCTGTCGCCAACCAAGATTTCCAGCGTCAACTGGAAAACCTCAAGCCGACCTTCACGTGGCGCGAGGCAGGGGACTGACGCTGTTGCCTGGCGGGTTCGGCGCGGCTCAAATTATTTCAGCATGGCGGCGACCACTTCGTCGGGTTGCAGCCATTTGCCATTTTTGAAGCAGCGCATATTCCCGGCCGAGATTTCGTCCATGAGCATCAATTCGCCCTTGGCGTTGCGGCCGTATTCGAATTTGATGTCATACAGCTCAAGTCCGCGTTCGGCCAGTTTGTCTTTGACGACCTGGCCGATTTTGAGGGTCATTTCTTTCAGGGTTTCGTATTCGTCCGCCGTCATCACGCCGAGCATGACCAGAGTGTCCTTGGTCACCAGCGGGTCGTTGCGGGCGTCATCCTTGAATGTCATTTCCACCAGCCCTGGCAGCAAATCCTGGCCCTCTTGGCAGTAATCGCCGTAGCGGCGGAAAAACGACCCGACCGCCTTGTAGCGCAAGATGACTTCGACGCCCTTGCCAAATGCCTGGCATGCTTCGACGGTCATGGTCACTGCCGCTGGGTCCGCGTTGATGTAGTGCGTGCGGATGCCGGCCTTTGCAAGCGCCTCAAAGAAGAATTGAGTCAGCAGCAGGCAATTGCGGCCATTGCCCGCGATAGTCGCGCCGACTGTATTAGCGCCAGGATCAAAGACGCCGTTAGCTCCAGTGACATCGTCTTTGAACTTGAGAAGATAATTGCCATTAGGCAGACGAAATACGGTTTTGGTCTTGCCTTCGTATACGAGCTCCATGGGTGGACCCTTTTTTGAACTTTCGGGTTGATGTCGTTTTGGTTTTGGATAAAGGCGAAGCAAGTAATGTATTGTTTGGCGGTGGTGTTTGCAACTGCGTCGGGTCGCGATGGAGCGGAGTTGTCCTGCGGCCTTTAGTGGGTGAAGTCGCGAATCACGGCCAGGTAGTCGTCGTTGTAGACATTGGTTTTATTGAACAGGACAGCGCCTGGCAGCCCAGCGGCCTGGACCGCCTCCAGGCGGGCGGCGATTGCCGCTGGGTCATTGGCGCCCATGGAACTCGAGACCCCGACTCCGGAAAAGAGTTTGCCCAGCTGTGGCGTCAGCAGGCGCAGATGGTCGTTCAGAACGGCCTGGAACAGATCCAGGTTCGTATGGTAGTTCATTGGATAGACGGCGTCAATCAGCCCCTCGTCGACCCATTCCACCCAGTCTTGTCCTTCCAGCACGGCTGGTCCCAGGCCCCAGACTGGCGGGGCGGTGATGTCCAGACTGTTGAGGTAATTGGCACGGGCGGCGATGGTCAGGTCGAGGTCGTATTCCCGGGTCAGCTCCCGCATGGTGCGCACCAAGGCAGTGACGTTGGCGTTGCGCAATGCAAGCATTTTGTAGAGGACGGCTGGCTGACTGCGCATAGCTGCATCCGGTATTGGGCAGCCGAAGTAGCGCTGGTAAAGTGCTTGGCAGGCGTCGCATTGGCA